>Ga0075433_10004127_pt1 | contig 11262 bp, 19 predicted proteins | sample RhiMethybrSRZTD2_FD_75299 | JGI IMG/M metagenome (GOLD analysis project Ga0075433, IMG submission 75299) | Populus rhizosphere microbial communities from Tennessee, USA - Rhizosphere MetaG P. TD hybrid SRZTD2 | ecosystem: Host-associated > Plants > Roots > Rhizosphere > Soil | place: USA... | reverse complement strand
CACCGGCGAGTAGATCGAGTCGATGGGGATCCGGCCGATCTCCTGCCCGGGCTGCTTGTTCTGGGCGGCCGACACGTAACCGCGGCCGCGCTCGACCGTCAGTTCCATCTCCAGCTTGCCCTTGCCGTTGAGCGCGGCGATGTGCAGGTCGGGGTTGTGCACCTCGACACCCGCCGGCGGCGCGATGTCGGCCGCCGTGACCTCACCCGGCCCCTGCTTGCGCAGGTACATGACGACCGGCTCGTCCTGCTCCGAGGAGACGACGAGTTCCTTGAGGTTCAGGATGATGTCGGTGACGTCCTCGGTCATCCCGGCCACGGTGGAGAACTCGTGCAGGACGCCTTCGATCCTGATGCTGGTCACCGCTGCGCCAGGAATCGACGACAGCAGCGTCCGCCGCAGCGAGTTGCCAATGGTGTACCCGAACCCCGGCTCCAGCGGCTCGATGACGAACCTGGACCGGAACTCGTCCACAGCCTCTTCGGTGAGGGTGGGACGCTGGGCGATGAGCATGACTACCCCTTTCCGCGACGCCCGCTATATGACGCCGCGATCTTCGGCGGCGGCCGTTGTCGCCGCCGCCTGGCCCGCGCCTTTCGGGCGGGGCCGGTTCTTGCGTTTACTTCGAGTACAGCTCGACGATGAGCTGCTCTTGCACCTGGGTGTCGATCTGGGTGCGGGCGGGCATGGCATGCACCAGCACGCGCATCTTGTCAGGTACGACCTCCAGCCAGGCCGGCACCTGCCGCTCGCCGGCTTCGGCCCGGGCCACGATGAACGGCGTCAGCTCCAGTGACTTGGGTGCCACCTCGACGATCTCGCTCTCGGTCACCCGGTAGGAGGGGATGTCCACCTTGCGCCCGTTGACCAGGAAGTGCCCGTGCAGGACCAGCTGCCGGGCCATGTCCCGGCTCTTGGCGAACCCGGCACGGTAGACGACGTTGTCGAGGCGGCTTTCCAGGATCTGGAGCAGGTTATCGCCGGTCTTGCCGCGCCTGCGGGAGGCCTCCTCGTAGTACCCGTGGAACTGCCGCTCCAGGATGCCGTAGATGCGGCGCGCCTTCTGCTTCTCCCGGATCTGGAGCAGGTACTCGCTCTCCTTGGGCCGGTTGCGCCCGTGCTCCCCCGGCGGGTACGGCCGGATCTCGATCGGGCACTTGGGCGAGTCACATTTGGCGCCCTTGAGGAAGAGCTTCATCTTCTCGCGGCGGCACAGCTTGCAGTCCGGTCCCGTATACCGAGCCATGTTTCAGTTCCTCTCAGACCCGGCGCCGCTTCGGCGGACGGCAGCCGTTGTGGGGGACCGGGGTGACGTCCTGGATGGAGCCCACCTCCAGGCCGGTCGCCTGCAGCGACCGGATCGCGGTTTCCCGGCCCGAGCCGGGGCCTTTCACGAACACATCGACCTTGCGCATGCCGTGCTCCATGGCCCGGCGCGCACAAGCCTCCGCGGCCATCTGCGCCGCGTAGGGCGTCGATTTCCGCGATCCCTTGAAGCCCACCTGCCCGGAGGAGGCCCAGGAGATCACGTTGCCGACGGGGTCGGTGATCGAGACGATCGTGTTGTTGAAGGTGCTCCTGATATGAGCGTGCCCGTGGGCTATGTTCTTGCGTTCCTTGCGGCGCACCTTCTTGGCGCCGGTACGGCTCTTTGGAGGCATCTGCTTCCTGTTCGCGAGGTCGTCGGTCCGTGCTGCGGACTACTTCTTGGCGGCCTTCTTCTTGCCGGCCACGGTCTTCTTCCTGCCCTTGCGCGTCCGGGCATTGGTCTGCGTGCGCTGACCATGCACCGGCAGCCCGCGGCGGTGACGGATGCCCTGGTAGCAGCCGATCTCCACCTTGCGGCGGATGTCCGCCTGAACCTCACGGCGGAGGTCACCTTCGACCCGGTACGTGCCGTCGATCCAGTCGCGGAGCTTCACGAGGTCGTCGTCGGACAGATCGTGCACCCGAGTGTCACCGCTGACCCCAGTGGCGTCCAGCGTCTCCCGTGCGCGGGTGCGGCCGATCCCGTAGATGTAGGTGAGGGCGACCTCAAGGCGCTTCTCGCGCGGGAGATCGACACCAACCAAACGTGCCATGTGCGGGCAGTTCTCCTTCTGTTCGCGGAGGTCTTGCACACCACGTCCCGTCCCTGCCCAGGACGGGCCCCGGCCTCCTTCCGGGGGCTGCCGTTACCAGGCCAGGCCCGGTAACGGCTGCGGTGCGCCTGATGCGCTGTTAACCCTGGCGCTGCTTGTGCCTCGGGTCGGTGCAAATGACCATGACGCGGCCATGCCGGCGAATGATCCGGCATTTGCTGCAGATCTTCTTCACGCTCGGCTTGACCTTCATCCCGGTCTCCTTTTGGGCCGGGCACATGCCCGGCTATTTCGTGCCTCTAGTTCTGCCTGGTAGCGGCCGCCTGCCGCGGGGCCCGCGGCGGCTGCTCGCTGGGGTGCCTTACTTGTACCGGTAGACGATCCGGCCCCGGCTCAGGTCGTAGGGGCTCAGCTCCACGACCACCCGGTCATCGGGCAGGATGCGGATGTAGTGCATTCGCATCTTCCCGCTGATGTGAGCCAGTACCTTGTGCCCGTTGTCCAGCTCCACCCGGAAGAAGGCATTCGGTAGTGACTCGACGATCCTGCCCTCGATCTCGATGGCGCCATCCTTCTTGGGCATGTCCTCCGCACTTCTCTCTCGGCCACGGTGACCCGCCCGCAGGCCAGCCATCCGGGGCATAGTTCCTGTTTTCCGTGCCGCGGTAGCTCACAATTCGGGCTTCCCCGCAACCGGGCACATACTCAGATGATCACCGGATACGGTCGGCCCGTCCCACGGCTGCCTCCGCACCATCAGCGAAACGGGCAGGAGAAACTCACGAGCCGCAGGAGAGTCTACGCGACATCAACCGACAATGCGAACGCTCGCCGGGGCCCGGGTATTCCGCCCGGGCCTCAGTGGTGCCGGTGGCGGCGGCCGGTGTCCCGGCTCCGGTCCCGCTGTCGCGGCGGCTGCCCGCCAGACAGCCACCGCCCGGCCAGGATAATGCCGTACACCCCGCCCACCCACAGGAACCACAGGTTGCCGGGATGCCCGCTGAGCAGCCAGGCGAGGAAGGCGACGAGGCTGACCGTGGCCCAGGAACCCCAGGCCGCCCGCCAGGCGGGCGAGATGCCGCTCGCGCCGCGCGGGGCGAGCAGCCAGGGCAGCCCGAAGCCCGACTGCCCGCGACGTTCCACCGACTGGTCCGGCAAGTGGTACAGGTCGATGCCAGGCAGGTCGGACAGAAGCTGGTCCAGTTCACCCAGGGTCTTGGCGGCGTAGGTCTTGTCGAGGCGCTCGTTGAACTCCTCGTCGTTCAGCCGCCCGGCCGCGAGGTGCTCGCGCAGCAGCGCCGCGGTCCTGTCGCGATCCGCGTCAGAGGCACGGATCCTGGGATCATTGGCCATCCAGCCTTACCTCCTCCTCATCCTGCCGCGTGCGGGGCATGGCGGGCTCCTCAGCCTGCCCCGTGCGGATGCATGGCGGGCGCACGGACGATGCCGGCCGGTACGAGGACACCGGTCGGCGGCCCGGTGAGCGCGGTCAGCACCCATGGCCCGTCCGGCGTGATGGCGACCGTGTGCTCGAAATGGGCGGACCAGCCGCCATCCTCGCTCACTACGGTCCAGCCGTCGTCCAGCAGCCGGGTATTCGGGCTGCCCAGCACCAGCAGCGGCTCGATCGCCAGGGCCATACCCTCGGCCAGCACCGGGCCCCGGCCCGGGCGGCCGTAGTTGGGCACGAGCGGGTCCATGTGCATCTCGCTGCCGATGCCATGGCCGACGTAGTCCTCGACGATGCCGTACTCCCCCGCCGCCCGGACGCTGCGCTCTACCGCGTGCGAGATGTCCGACAGCCGCGCACCGGGGCGTGCCGCGCCCAGCCCGTGCCACAGCGCCCGCTCGCAGTCGGCGATCAGCTTGGCGAGCTCGGCGGAGATGCCTGGCAGCGCCACCGTCAGCGCCGCGTCGGCATGCCAGCCGTCGACGCTGGCGCCACAGTCGATGGAGACCACGTCGCCCTCCCTGAGCACCCGGGAGGCGCTCGGGATTCCATGAACGATCTCATCGTTGATGCAGGTGCAGATCGTCGCCGGGAAACCGTGGTAGCCCAGGAACGAGGGGGCGGCGCCGGCGGCCGCGATCTGGGCGCGGGCGATCGCGTCGAGGTCGGCGGTCGTGACACCGGGCGCTACGGCGTCCGCCGCCGCGCGCAGGGCCGACGCCACCGCCTGGCCTGCTTCGTGCATCTTCGCTAGCTGCGCTTGCGTCTTGACCTGCACACAAGGCTCGCGCTTACTCCGCATGGTGCCTCCGGATCCCCTTTCACGGTACCCGCCGACGCGGCCGGGAGTCAGCGCATGAAGCGGCGCAGCGCGCTCAGGGCCCGCTCGGTGATCTCGTCCACCGGCCCGGTGGCATCCAGCCCGAGCAGGGTGCCCTCGTCGGCGTAGAACGAGACCAGCGGCGCCGTCTGTTCCTGGTAGACCTCGAGCCGGTGCCTGATCGTCTCCTCCCGGTCGTCGTCCCGCTGGAACAGTTCGCCGCCGCACTCGTCGCAGACCCCCGGCACCAGCGGCGGGTCGAAGCTCGTGTGCCAGATCCGCCCGCAGCGGCGGCAGGTTCGCCGGCCGGACAGCCGCCGGACCACCTCGTCGTCGTCGACGACCAGCTCCAGCACCACGTCCAGCTTGGTGTCCCAGGACAGCAGCATCTTCTTGAGCGTCTCGGCCTGCGGCACATTCCGCGGGAAGCCGTCGAGCAGGAAGCCAGCCTGCGTGTCGTCGTCGGCCAGCCGGTCGGTCACCATCGCGATCGTGACCTCGTCGGGCACCAGGTCACCGCGCTCCATGTACGCCTGTGCCCGGCGGCCGAGCGCGGTCCCGTGGCTGACGTTGTCCCGGAAAATGTCACCTGTCGAAATCTTCGGGATAGACAGGTGCGACGCGAGGAACTGGGCCTGTGTCCCCTTGCCCGCACCAGGGGGGCCCACGAGGACGACACGCACTACCGAAGAAAGCCCTCGTAATTGCGCTGCTGAAGCTGGCTCTCGATCTGCTTCACCGTATCTAGGCCCACCCCCACCGCGATCAGGATGCTTGTCCCTCCGAACGGGAAGTTCTGCGTCGCTCCAACCAGCGCGAGCGCGATCATCGGGATCAGCGCGATGACTCCCAGGTACACCGAGCCCGGGGCGGTCAGCCGGGTGAGCACGTAGTTGAGGTACTCAGATGTAGGCCGGCCCGGGCGGATTCCTGGAATGAACCCGCCGTACTTCTTCATGTTGTCGGCGACCTCGGTCGGGTTGAACGTGATCGCCACGTAGAAGTACGTGAAGAAGATGATGAGCGCGAAGAACGTCAGCATGTAGATCGGCGAGTCCCCGCGCACCAGGTAGGTGTTCACCCAGGTGAACCACGGCTGCGGGTGGGTCGTGTTCCCGAACAGGGACGCCATCAGCTGCGGGATGTAGAGCAGGGACGAGGCGAAGATGACCGGGATGACACCGGCCTGGTTCACCTTGAGCGGGATGTACGTCGAACTCCCGCCGTACATCCGGCGCCCGACCATCCGTTTGGCGTACTGGACCGGGATCCGCCGCTGCGCCTGTTCCATGAACACCACGAAGCCGACGATCGCGATACCGACGAGCAGCACCACAGCGAAGGTGAACGCGTGCCGGGTCCGGTAGATGTTCAGCAGCTCACCCGGGATCACCGCGATAACCGTGGTGAAGATCAGCAGGGACATGCCGTTGCCGACGCCGCGGTCGGTGATCAGCTCACCCAGCCACATGATGACCGCGGTGCCCGCGGTCATGCAGACCACCATCGTGGTGATCGTGAAGATGGAGTCGTTGATAAGCAGCGACCTGGTGCAGTTGACGCCCTGGAAGAGCTTGCCCGACCTGGCCAGCGCCACGATGCCGGTGGACTGGAGGATGGCCAGGCCAACGGTCAGGTACCGGGTGTACTGGGTGATCTTGGCCTGCCCGGCCTGGCCCTCCTGGCGCAACGTCTCCAGCCGCGGGATGACCACCGCAAGCAGCTGGAGAATGATGCTCGCGGTGATGTAGGGCATGATGCCGAGCGCGAACACCGACAGCTTGAGCAGCGCGCCGCCGCTGAACAGGTTGACCAGCTGGTAGACGCTGCCGCCGCTGGTGCTGGCCAGCCCGATGCAGTAGTTGACGTTCTTCTCGGAGATCCCCGGCGTGGGCAGCGACGCGCCGAGCCGGAAGACGCCGATCATGAAGAGCGTGAAGAGCAGCTTCCGGCGCAAGTCTGGCGTCCGGAACGCCCGGAGAAACCCGGTGAGCATGCGCCGTCCTAGGTCTTAGAAGGTGCCAGTATGCGCGCGGCGGCCACATGGTTGGTGGTACCGCGCCCAGCCGCCGCGATGTCACGCGCTCGCTGCACTGTAACAGCCCGTGCAGGGTGCTGGAACCCGCGCGAGCTTCCCCCTGGGCCCGTGGATGCTACCCGGGAAGGCGGCGTGAGCTGGTCCATCGCGGGGCCGGTCACAGCGTGGTAACGGTTCCCCCCGCCGCGGTGATCTTGTCGCGGGCGGAGGCGGAGAAGGCGTGCGCGGTCACCCGGAGCGCGGCGGTGACATCGCCGGTGCCGAGGATCTTGACCGGCTCACCGGGGCGCACCGCGCCCTTGGCGGCCAGGTCGTCGGGGGTTACGTCGCCGCCCTCGGGGTACAGCTCGGCCAGCCTGCCGGTGTTGACGACCTGGTAGGTGGTCTTGAACCGAAGGTTGGAGAAGCCCTTGAGCTGCGGCACCCGCCGGTGCAGCGGCATCTGGCCACCCTCGAAGCTGGCCGGCACCTGGTCCCTGGCCTTGGTGCCCTTGGTGCCGCGGCCGGCCGTCTTGCCCTTCGATGCCTCACCCCGGCCCACCCGGGTACGCGCCTTGCGCGCGCCGGGCGCCGGGCGCAGGTGGTGGAGCCGCAGGCCGGCCCCGCCTGCCTTCGGCTGTCCCTCGCCTGCCATGGTCAGTCCACCTCCTCGACGGTGACCAGGTGGCGCACCGCGTTGATCATGCCCCGGAACTCGGGCTTGTCGTCCTTGACGACCACGTCACCGATCCGCTTCAGCCCCAGCGATCGCAGCGAGTCCCGCTGCTGCCTGGTGCCGCCGATCTTGGACCTGGTCTGGGTAACCCTCAGCTGCGTCATCAGCCTGCCCTCGCTCAGCTCGTGCCTGGCGCGGCGCTGGCGGCGGCCGCCGCCGCGCGGGCGCGCAGCATGGCCGCGGGCGCCACGTCCTCGATCGGCAGGCCGCGCCGGGCGGCGATCTCCTCGGGGCGGTTCAGCGACTTGAGCGCCGCGACCGTCGCGTGGACGACGTTGATCGCGTTGGAGGAGCCGAGCGACCGGGACAGCACGTCGTGCACGCCCGCACACTCCAGGACGGCACGCACCGGGCCGCCGGCGATGACGCCGGTACCGGGGCTGGCGGGCTTGAGCAGCACCACGCCGGCCGCGGCCTCACCCTGCACGGTGTGCGGGATCGTCCCGCCGATGCGCGGGACGCGGAAGAAGCTCTTCTTGGCCGCCTCGACGCCCTTGGCGATCGCCGCGGGCACCTCCTTGGCCTTCCCGTACCCGACACCGACCATGCCGTTGCCGTCGCCGACCACCACCAGGGCGGTGAAACTGAACCGGCGGCCACCCTGGACCACCTTGGCCACCCGGTTGATGGTCACTACTCGCTCGAGATATGCGGTGCCCTTATCGGCCCCGCCACGGCGGTCGTCACGACGCTCCCGCCGCTCGCCGCCACCCCTTCGGGGAGCTGCCATTACTTCGTCCTTTCGGTGCTATCCCGGGGGGACGACCCCCCGGAACCCCCCGCTGCGGCTGCCGCCGCGAGGTCGTTACGTCGCCGGATCAAAGCCCTCCGACCCCATGGCCCGGAGCCCCCCGGTGCGGTCTGCGCCGCGAAGTTGCCAGTCAGGTCACGCGTCACAGCGACAGGCCGCCTTCGCGGGCACCTTCGGCGAGCGCGGCCACCCGGCCGTGGTAGGCGTAGCCGCCCCGGTCGAAGACGGCGGCGGTGATCCCCGCCTCACGAGCGCGGCTGGCCAGCAACTGGCCGACCTGATGCGCCCGGGCCTTCTTGTCGCCCTCGGCGGCCCGTATGTCCGATTCCAGGGTAGACGCTGATGCGAGCGTGCGGCCCGCGCCGTCGTCCACCAGCTGGGCGAAGATGTGCCGGGCGGACCTGTTCACGGCCAGCCGCGGCCGGGCCGCGCTGCCGGTGACCTTCTTGCGCACGCGCAGATGGCGCCGCGCCCGCGAGGACGCGCGGGCGCCGGCCTTCCCGCGCCCCCGGCTCTTGGTGGTGACAGCCATGTCCTACTTCCCAGCCTTTCCGACCTTGCGGCGGATCTGCTCGCCGGCGTAACGCACGCCCTTGCCCTTATACGGGTCGGGCTTGCGGAGCTTGCGAATTTTCGCGGCGACCTCGCCGACCTGCTGCTTGTCGATTCCCTCGACGACGAGCCTGGTCGGGGTTTCCACCCGCAGCGTGACCCCGTCAGGCGGGATGACCGGCACCGGGTGGCTGTAGCCGAGAGAGAACTCCACCCCGCTGCCCTTGGCCTGGACCCGGTAACCGACCCCGACGATCTCCAGGGTCTTGCGGTATCCCTCGGTCACGCCGGTCACCATGTTGGCAACCAGGGTGCGCGAGAGCCCGTGCAGCGCGCGGACCGGGCCGTCGTCGCTGGGCCGGGTCACGGTGATCAGGCCGTCCGCCTGCTTGACCTCGATGGGCTCGGCGACCTTGAGCGAGAGCTGGCCCTTGGGCCCGCGAACCGATACCTCGCGCCCGTCGATCGTGACATCGACGCCCGCCGGGATCGCTACCGGAAGCCGTCCGATTCGTGACATCTAAGCTCTCCTCACCACACGAAGGCGAGGACTTCCCCGCCCACGCCGCGCCGGACCGCCTGCTTGTCGGTCATCAGCCCACCCGAGGTGGAGATGATGGCTATGCCCAGCCCGCCGAGCACCCGGGGCAGGTTGTCCTTCTTCGCGTACACCCGCAGCCCGGGCTTGGACACGCGCTTGAGCCCGGCGATCGAGCGCTCACGGGACGGGCCGTACTTGAGCGAGACCACCAGGTTCTTGCCGACCTCGGCGTCGCGGACTTCGAAGCCGCCGATGTAGCCCTCCCGCTGGAGTATCTCCGCCAGGTGAACCTTGATCTTGGAATGCGGCATGCTCACTGAGTCCTGGTATGCCGAGTTAGCGTTGCGCAGACGGGTCAGCATGTCTGCGATCGGGTCCGTCATCGTCATGGCCTGATGGCCCTCCTCACCGCGGTTTCCCTGCGGGACCTTCGGCGTGGTCGGTGGGCGCCGGTGGCACCCAGTTCGGTCGGCGGGCGCACGGCGGGCGCGCGCCCAGGTTCTTATCTGGCGCCGATGTGGCTACCAGCTTGATTTAGTGATGCCAGGCAGTTCGCCGCGGTGGGCCATGGTGCGGAAGCAGATCCGGCACAGCCCGAACCTCCGGTACACCGCGCGCGGGCGCCCGCAGCGCGCGCACCTGGTGTAAGCGCGCACCTCGAACTTGGGCTTCCGCTTCGCCTTGGCGATCAGCGCCTTCTTCGCCACTGGGTCAGTTCTCCTTGAACGGGAATCCGAGCCGGCGCAGCAGCGCACGGCCCTCGTCATCATTGGTGGCAGTGGTGACCACGGTCACGTCCATGCCGCGCTGGCGGTCCACCTGGTCCGGGTTGATCTCGTGGAACATCAGCTGCTCGGTGAGGCCGAAGGTGTAGTTGCCCCGGCCGTCGAACTGCCGGTCGGACAGGCCGCGGAAGTCCCGGATCCGCGGCAGCGCGAGGGTGAGCAGGCGGTCGAGGAACTCCCACATCCGGTCGCCGCGCAGCGTCACGTGCGCGCCGATCGGCATCCCCTCACGGAGCTTGAACTGCGCAATGGACTTCTTGGCCCGGGCCACCGCGGGCTTCTGCCCGGTGATGATAGCCAGATCCTTCACCGCGCCCTCGATGAGCTTGGCGTCCCGCGCGGCGTCCCCCACGCCCATGTTGACCGAGATCTTCACCAGAGCGGGTATCTGCATCACGTTGTCGTACTTGAATTCCTCGCGGAGCGCCGGGGCGATCTCGGCGCGGTAGCGCTCCTTCAGGCGCGGCGGCACGCGCTCTGCCGTTCCCGCCCCCGCGCTTCGCGCCCGCCCCCGCTCTGCGGTTCCCGCCCCCGCGCTCTGCTCTTCCCGCCCCGGCGCTTCGCGCCCGCCCCCGCGCTGCGCCCGCCCCCGCTTCGCGGTGGCCTGCTCGGTTGCTGTATCTGACATCAGATTTCCTTACCGTCCGGGCGCGCGACCCGGGTCTTCCTGGCGTCGTCGCCGACCCGGTAACCGGCCCGGACCGCCTTCTTGCTGTCCGGGTGGACCAGCGCCACGTTGCTCACGTGAATCGGGGCTTCCTGCGTGACGATGCCGCCTTCCTTGGCGCCCCTGGCACCCTGGAAGTTGACCTTCTCGTTCTTGCGGATCACGTTCACGCCGTGGACGAGGACCCGCTGCTGGTCCGGGTAGGCGACGATGACCTTGCCCTCGCGGCCGCGGTCGCGGCCGGCGATGACGATCACGTCGTCGCCCTTCTTGATCTTCATTCCGGCTGCCTTGCCCTTCGCGGCCGGCTTGGCCTTCTTCGCCATCTAGAGCACCTCCGGGGCGAGTGAGATGATCCGCATGAACCGCTTCTCCCGCAGCTCGCGCCCGACGGGGCCGAAGATGCGGGTACCGCGCGGGTCCCCGCCGTCCCGGATCAGAACGGCCGCATTCTCATCGAAACGGATATAGGAGCCATCACCCCTGCGGCGCTCCTTGCGGGTGCGCACCACCACCGCCTTGACCACGTCACCCTTGCGCACCGCCGCCCCGGGCAGGGCGTCCTTCACGGTGGCCACGATGACATCGCCAATGCCCGCGTATCGCCGGCTGGAGCCGCCGAGCACGCGGATGCACAAGATCTCCTTGGCTCCGGTGTTGTCGGCGACCTTGAGCCGCGACTCCTGCTGAATCACGTCAACTCCTGCTTCTGCGACGCCGGCCATCGTGGCGGCCTGGCGGGGTGGGGTTCCCGGGGCGCGTCCCCAGGTAGTTACTTGGCCTTCTCCAGGATCTCGGTGACCCGCCAGCGCTTGGTTGCCGACAGCGGGCGGGTCTCCATGAGCCGGACCCGGTCGCCCTT
>Ga0075433_10004125_pt1 | contig 11268 bp, 13 predicted proteins | sample RhiMethybrSRZTD2_FD_75299 | JGI IMG/M metagenome (GOLD analysis project Ga0075433, IMG submission 75299) | Populus rhizosphere microbial communities from Tennessee, USA - Rhizosphere MetaG P. TD hybrid SRZTD2 | ecosystem: Host-associated > Plants > Roots > Rhizosphere > Soil | place: USA... | reverse complement strand
ACTGAATCCGGGGCCCAAGGAAGGGGCGACCGCCTTCAAAGGTCGCCTGTGATGCTTTACCTTCATCGATGCGCGTAGGAATGCTTGGAGGACTCGAAAATGGGTCCCTATCGGAAATCCGGGCTAAAGAGCCTGATCCTGGTAATGAGTGCCATCATCACTCTGTCGGGCTGCGCGACCAGCGTCAGTTTCCAGAGCGCCGACCGGAGCATGACGGTCGATGGCACCTTGTTCAAGCCTCACGGGGCAGGGCCATTTCCTGGTGTGGTTCTGCTCCACGGCTGCGGCGGAATTCGCCCACACTTCGTGCAGTGGGCTGGCGCCATTCGGGACATGGGTTATGTCGCGCTCCTGGTAGATAGCTTTCGGCCTCGCGGGATCAGTGGAATCTGCGCAAGCAGCCAGACGATGGCCTCGATGACGACGGATCGGGCCGCTGATGCTTTCGGGGCGCTGCGGTACCTCAAGGCCCAGCCGTTCGTCGACGGCGATCGCGTGGCCCTTATGGGATGGTCCCATGGCGGTTGGACGACGTTGGAGGCGATGGCGTCGTGGCGCTACCGTAACTCTCCTGACCAGTTCCACGCCGCCATCGCGTTCTACCCATATTGCCGCGACGCGCTCAACGAACCGTTCCGCGCTCCGCTACTCGTGCTGATCGGGGGCAGTGACGATTGGACACCGGCCAAAAAGTGCGAGGACATGCAAGCGAGACTGAGGCTGGTGAACCCCGACCCCCAGTCCCTGCGCGTGCAGGTTTACCAAGGTGCCCACCATGACTTTGATGACATAGCGGCCAAAAACTGCTGCGGTCATACGCTCCAGTACAACCGCGATGCGGCGAAGGACGCCGAGGATCAGGTTCGGCGCTTCCTGGCCGAGCACATGAAGTGAAGTCCAGTCCGCCGAGGGTCGTCGTGCGCCCTGAGGATCCGGACGACCACGACGCGGTGTATTGCGTCAGTCAGCTCGCGTTCGGGCGCCGGGACGAAGCCGACCTCGTGGACCGCTTGCGCGCCGCGGGGAAGGCCATCGTTTCCTTGGTGGCCGCAGATGCCGGGCGGATTGTAGGACATATCCTCTTCAGTCCCGTCTCGGTCAAATCGTCGGGAGCGGATTGTTCCGCTGTCGGGCTCGCCCCCATGGCCGTGCTTCCCAACCGCCAGCGGGAGGGGATCGGGTCCTTTCTCGTGCGCCGAGGCCTCGATGAGTGCCGCAGGCTCGGGCACGAGCGGGTCGTCGTGCTCGGGCATCCGGAGTACTACGGTCGCTTCGGGTTTCTGCCGGCCAGCCGCGTCGGCATCCGCTGTGAATACGACGCACCGGAGGGAGCATTCATGGTCATGGAGTTGCGGCCGGGGGCCTTGAACAGCTGCGCGGGGACAGCTGTTTACTCGCCTGAGTTCGGTGGCCTCGAGTGAAGGGATGTGACAGCGTGCCGAAGCTACATCCGATGCTCAGCGTGCCAGGAAGCCACACTGTCACGATCGAGGAGCCGCCGGCCAACGCCCCACCTGGGACACAGCTCCCGCTGATCTAGCGCGGTACACTCGGGCTACCGGGTGGCTGCCGAGACGCCCGGCATTCGCCCGAACACGCGGCACTCCAACTGTCTCTTTGCTAGACTCCGCCCCGGGATGAGACCACTGATGAACCGGCGCGTGTTCATCGGCACCGTGGCCGGCGGCCTCCTTGCCGCACCGCTAGCAGCCGAGGCGCAGCAGGCGGGGAAGGTGTACCGGATCGGCTATCTCACCGTACCCTCTCGCGCGACCGCGCAGGGTGTGGCCGACAAATTCCAGCACGGGCTGCGCGACTTAGGCTGGATCGACGGCCAGAACATCGTCGTCAACTATCGCTTCGTAGATAGCAACGTGAACCGCGTCCCCGATCTCGCAGCCGAACCGGTGCGGTTCCGGGCTGACGTCATGCCAAGAATGCGGCCCGGACGACTCCCATCGTCATGTTCCTGACCATCGATCCTGTCGACGCGGGGTTGGTGGCGAGCCTCGCTCGGCCAGGCGGGAACATCACGGGGCTCACCCTCACGGCCGGGCCAGATATCTACGGGAAGCAATTGCAGCTGCTCAAGGACGCCTTCCCAGGCACCTCTCGGGTCGCCATTCTGCTGAATCCGTCCACTGCAACCTATGCCCATACGTTGCGCGAGATAGAGACGGCGATCCATGCATTGAGATTGGAGCGGCAGGTCATATCGGTAGCGGATCCGAGCGACTTCAATGGCGCCTTCGCTTCGTTAGCTGCGGCTCATGTGGATGCGATGCTCATTCCACTCGATTCGATGTTCTATCAGCACCGAGCCCGGCTCGCGGATCTGGCCTTGAAGAGCCGGCTACCCGCCATGTGGGGACTGAGGGAACACGCGGAAGCTGGTGGTCTCATGGCCTACTCCACCGACCTTGGTGACTTGGCCCGGCGAGCCGCCACTTTCGTGGACAAGATTCTCAAAGGCGCGAAGCCCGCCGACCTTCCCGTCGAGCAGCCCACGACATTCGAACAGGTCATCAACCTCAAGACCGCCAAGACCCTGGGACTGACTGTCCCGCCGCCGCTCCTGCAGCGGGCGGACCAGGCGATCGAGTGATGGACCGGCGCACATTCCTCGGCACCCTGGCTGGCGGGCTCCTCGCCGCGCCGCTCGCCGCCGGGGCGCAGCAGGCGAGGAGATCCCCGAGGATAGGCTACCTATCGGACGAGGCGGCCGCGCCCCATCTGTTTCACTCACACGACTCCATCTTAAGTGGGCTGAGTGAGCGTAGTTATATCGAGGGACGAAACATCGTCATCGAGTATCGCTACGCTGCGGGAAAACCCGAGCTGCTGCCATTACTGGCGACCGAACTGGCAGCGCTTCCTGTCGACCTTATCCTTGCTGTCGGTACGCCCGCCGCTAGGGCGGCCCTCGCGACAACCAGGACCATCCCGGTCGTGTTTTCGCGCATCGGTGATCCCGTCGCATTAGGGCTTGTCGCGGGACTAGCGCGGCCGGGCGGCAACGCCACAGGCGTCGCCGTCCTCACGACTGACCTAGGCGGAAAGCGGCTCGAGTTGCTCAAGAATGAAGTTCCGGGGCTCACACGCGTTGTCGTCCTTCATGAGCAGAATTTCCCCCCGGGTGAGCTCGAGCTGAAGCAACTCTCGGCTGCGGCGTGGTCCCTGCAGGTGCAACTTCACACGGTTGGCGTTCGCACCCTCGCGGCGCTGGAAGGGATTCTCCCGGACATCATGAAGGAGGCCCCGCAGGCTCTATTTGTGGGGTCATCTGGCTGGTTCGAGGACAATCACCGGCTGATTACGGACCTCGCGCTTAAGAGCCGTCTGCCAGCGTTGTATGTGCGGCGAGAGTATGCCGAGGTCGGCGGCCTCATCTCCTACGGCGTCAATTACCGCGAGATGTACCGCACGGCCGCGGACTACATTGCCCGGATTCTCAAAGGGGCAAAGCCGGCGGATCTTCCAGTGCAGCAGCCGACGAAGATAGAGTTAGTCATCAACCTCAAGACCGCCAAAGCCCTCGGCCTGACGATCCCGCCGTCGCTTCTGCAACGGGCGGATCAGGTGATCGAGTAATGGAGCGACGGGCCTTCGTCTCCAGCATCACACTCGGCCTCCTCGCCGTGCCGCTTGCCGCCGAGGCGCAGCAGGCGGGAAAGGTGTCTCGGATAGGTTTTCTTAGCGCGACGTCCCCTTCCGATAGGCCGCCCCTGCTCGACGCGTTCCGGCAAGGGCTGCGCGAGCTCGGGTGGGTTGAGGGCCAGAATATTGTCATCGACTATCGATATGCGGAGGATCGGGTCGACCGGCTGCCCGGCCTCGGGGCCGAGCTGGTCCGGCTCAAGGTGGACCTCATCGTATCGTGGGGGACGCAAGGAGTGACGGCAGCCAAGAACGCCACCGAGACGATCCCCATCGTCATGATTGCCGTTCGCGATCCTGTTGGCACCGGGCTCATCGCGAGCCTCGTGCGCCCGGGCGGGAACGTCACAGGGGTGTCCGGCTACGCCGGCCTGGAAATCGTCGCCAAACAACTGGTGCTGCTCAAGGAGACCGTCCCCTACGTCCGCCGTGTGGCGATCCTCTCGAACCCGGCCAATGCGTACCACCAGCTCGCGATAAGAGAAGTGAAGGTCGCGGCCCGGTCGTTGGGAGTGCAGCTTCAACTCCTGGAGGCTCGAGGTCCGAACGAGTTCGACGGCGCATTCGCGGCGATGGCCAGAGAGCGCGTGGGAGCCCTCCTCGTACTGTCAGATGCAGTGCTCAACTCCCACCGAACACGGCTCGCAGACCTCGCAGCCAAGAGCCGCCTGCCGGCAGCATTCGGCGTCAGGGAGAGTGTGGAGGCCGGGGGTCTCATGTCTTACGGGCCGAGCTTTCTCGATCTCTTCCGGCGCGCCGCCACTTACGTGGACAAGATCCTGAAGGGCGCGAGGCCGGGCGACCTCCCAGTGGAGCAACCCACGAAGTTCGAGCTGGTGATCAACCTCAAAACGGCCAAGGTCCTCGGCCTGACGATCCCGCCCTCGCTCCTGCAGCGGGCGGATCAGGTGATCGAGTAGTGGATAGACGGGCCTTCATCTCCAGCGTGACCGGCAGTCTCCTCGCCGCGCCCCTCGCGGCCGAGGCGCAACAGGCGGGGAGGGTGTACCGCATCGGTGTCTTGCTGAACAAGGCCTCGGACCCGGCGGAAAGTCGTCAGTGGCAAGGGCTCTGGCTGGGTTTGCGGGAGCGCGGCTGGATCGAGGGCGAGAACATTCTGATCGAGCTCCGAGAGGCCGAGGGCAACTCCTCCCGGGTCCCAGAACTCGCAGCGGACCTGGTTCGGCGCAAGATGGACCTGATCGTGACGCGGGGCTCTCTCTTCACTGGGGCCGTGAAGGCGGCGACATCGTCGATCCCCATCGTCTTCATCGCCCATGCGGATCCGGTCGGGACCGGCCACGTCGCGAGCCTCGCCAGGCCCGGCGGAAACATCACCGGACTGGCCATACTGCAGACCGAGCTCGGCGCCAAGGGGCTCGAGATCCTGCGGTCTGTCGTTCCCAAGGTCACACGGATCGCCGTTCTCTGGCATCCTGGCACCCCGTCCGCCGCCCCGGGGCTCAAGGCGCTGGAAGAGCCGGCGCGGAGGCTCCGGTTAGAGTTGCAGCCCGTCGGAGCGAGGAGCGCGGCGGAGTTGGAGGGCGCCTTCGCGGCCATGGCCCGAGCGGGCGCGCAGGGCGTTCTCGTACTTGCCACCCCGATCTTCTTCGGTGAGAGACAGCGCCTCGCCGAATTGGCCATTGCGCACCGGCTACCGACGATGTTCCAGATAAGGGATTACGCGGAGGCTGGCGGTCTCACGAGCTACGGCGCCGATCTTGCCGACCTCTACCGGCGCGCCGCCATCCCCGTCGACAAGATCCTCAAGGGCGCCAAGCCCGGCGATATTCCCATCGAGCAGCCCACGAAGTTCGAGTGGATCATCAACCTCAAGACCGCCAAGGCCCTCGGCCTGACGATCCCGCCGTCGCTCCTGCAGCGGGCGGATCAGGTGATCGAGTGATAGACCGGCGGGCCTTCATCGGCACGTTGACTGGCGGCCTCCTCGCCGCGCCGATCGCCGCCGGGGCGCAGGTCATAGCAACGGTCCCTCGCATCGGTGTTCTGGCGGTCGTGCCGCGTTCGGCTCCGGGTATTCGCGCGTTTGAGGACCGCCTCCAGCACTTGGGCTACGTCGACGGACGGACGATCCGCATCGAGTTCAGGGCGGCCGCGGATCATCTCGAACGTCTGCCGGCACTGGCCATGGAACTGGCCCAGCGCGACGTCGCGCTCTTCGTCGCAGGCGGCGCGGAGCCGGCGGCGCGCGCGCTACAACAGGCGGCCGGCTCGCGTCCCGTTGTCCTGGTCGCTATCGACTACGATCCCGTCGCGCTCGGTTACGTGGCAAGCCTCGCCCGACCCGCGGGGAACATGACCGGTGTCTCCTTGCAGCAGATCGAGCTGAGCCGGAAGCGGGCCGAGTTGTTGAGGGAAGCCCTGCCGAGGGCAAGCCGAGTTGGGATCCTGTGGGAGTCGGCGTCCGCGGAACAGTTCAGGGAGGCGGAACTCTCCGCGCGATCACTCGGGTTTGCGGTGCAGTCTCTTGAGCTGCACAGCCCGTCTTACGATCTGGCGGACGCGATCAGACGCGCCGTCCGGGAGAGGGCCGATGCCTTGCTCCTCACCACGACGCCATTCCTATTCCAGAAGCGCGCCGAGATTGCACGGCTCGCCAGGAAGAGTCGACTCCCCACCATGGCCGCAGTGCGCGAGGTCTCGGAGGCGGGCGGGCTCGTCGCATACGGGGCCAGCGTCACCGGCATGTACGCCCACGCGGCGGTCTATGTGGACAAGATCCTCAAGGGCGCCAGGCCAGGGGATCTGCCGGTGGAGCAGCCGACCGAGTTTGAGCTGGTCATCAACCTCAAGACCGCCAAGGCGCTCGGCCTCGCGATCCCGCCGTCGCTGCTACAACGGGCGGATCAGGTGATTGAGTGACGACACGGCGCGCGTTCATCGGCACCCTGACCGGCGGCCTCCTAGCCGCGCCGCTCGCCGTCGAGGCACAGCAGTCAGGGACAAAGCCGCGATTGGGCCTGCTACTCTCCGGTTCGCCGTCGGACAAGACTCAAACTCGTGAACTTAATGCTTTCACCAAGAAGCTGGGGGAGCTGGGCTGGGTCGATGGGCAAACGATCACGCTCAACGTCCGATGGGCCAATGCGCCTGATCGTCTCGCTACCCTGGCGGCTGAGCTGGTCCAGACGGGCGTCGATCTCTTTGTGACACCTGGCCCTGCCGCGACAGATGCGGCACGGCACGCGACCTCCACGATTCCGATCGTCATGATCGCGGGGACCGATCCTCGCCTGATGGGTGCCGCAAGCCTGGCGCGGCCGGGCGGCAACCTGACCGGCCTGACGATCGGAGAACCGGAAGCCGTTCACGGGAAACGCCTGGAGCTTCTGAAGGAGGCTTTGCCGAGTGTTCGGCGGGTGGCGATCCTCTGGGACGTTGAAGGTTACGAGAAAGGTGTGGGTTTTGCGACGCTCCCCGCTGCCGCCAAGTCTCTGGGCCTGGCGCTTCAACAGGTGGCCGCCACCGGCAGCGGAGGATTTGAGGCCGCGTTTAATTCAGCGGCGCGAGGCGGCGCTGAAGCCGTTTTGCTAGAGGAAAGCCCGCGTACGGTAGTCCACCGAGCCCAGATCGCCAAACTTGCCCTCAAGCATCGGCTACCCGTCATGAGCCAGTTCAACCGTCTGGTCGAGGCGGGGGGGCTACTGTCGTACGGACCGGAGCTCAACGATCTATTCACCCGGGCCGCCGATTTCGTAGACAAGATCCTCAAAGGCGCGAAGCCGGCCGACCTGCCAATCGAACAGCCGACCAAGTTCGAGCTCCTCGTCAACCTCAAGACCGCCAAGGCCCTCGGCCTGACGATCCCGCCCTCGATCCTGCAGCGGGCGGACCGGGTGATCGAGTGATCGCTAAAGCCCGCTGGCTGGTGACCTGCTCCTGTGGCTGGGAACGCGAGTGCGTCTCCGAATGGGCCACGAAGTCAGTAAGTCGGCTGCACCCGCAGCTTGGAGAGGTCGGCGTGGAGCACGCTACGCGGATCGAGGCTCCTGCAACTGAAGATCGCCGTAGTGGCGAGCAACTGCCGCTCGTTTAGCGAGCCTCCCCCAGAACGGGGACGAACTGGCAGCCGCCATCCGGCAGGGGAAACGGAATAATCTCCTGCGCGTGACCGCGCCAGTTCACGTAGCTGACGACCCGGTATGGTTCCCAGCCCACATGCTTCAGCCAGGAACCTCAAGATGTACGTCAGCAGACGCAGCGAGACTGATCTCTGGCTATCCGAGCGCCAGGATTACTCGCGCGTTGCGGAGGTATGCCTCCCTGACACTATTGAACCCGCATTTTCGTTTTGGGCGGTGAATCGATCGGGCCTCTACCACTTGCCGTCTGCGCCGAAGCTAGTTGACAGGCCGCCTATTGCGGCAGATTCTCGGGCGCATCGAGCGGCTGGCGCGGCACCGGACATGATCGGGAAGGCCGGAATAACGCAAGGAACGAGAGCATGAGTCCAAATCGCAAACCCCGGATCAAGCTCTTCCGGAATCCTCTGACGGCACTCGCGCTGCTCTACGCGGTCGTGCTTCTCGGGTGCGCGCCAGAGGGCACGACGAAGATCCTCTCGTACCACGGTTTGCCGACGGGCGGTGGCCAATCTTCTGTACGTCACCCAGGCGTCGATTTCGCTGCCCTCGTAGGGGATCCGGTGATCGCTGCGGCCGACGGGGTCGTCGTCCAGGCTGGTTATGAGTGGGGCTGTGGTAACGGTGTCAGCATCGAGCACAGGGCCCAGGAGGCCCCCTTGGGGTGGACGCTCTATTGCCATTTTACGGAGATCAACGTCCGGGAGGGGCAGACGGTCAAACGAGGCGATGTCCTCGGCACGGCTGGCACAAGCGGCCAGACTGGGGGTGTCCCCCACGTTCATTTTGGACTCTGCCCCAACAAGCCCTGCCCATGGTATGGCGGCTTTGCCGACAACGTTGATCCCCTCGCCTTCATCGTCGGGTGTTTCAACCCCGCGAGACCCCTTGGCTACTCCGCATTCGAGACCAGCGAGGGGGGCTCGCGACTCCTGCTGACCTACCCGGTGCGATGCACAGGCCGGGCCCATGCTCAGTAACCAGATGCGTGGAGCGCCGGCTCGTAGCCGGCGACGGGGTCGTAGGACTCGGGTAGGTCGTTCCCCGCGCTAGGTCGTCGGCCTGGGCAGGGGTCGACCTCGTTCACACTGCCGATCCGTCATGAACGTCATGGCGGCGACGAAGATCACCGCTAATACCGGTTAGGACAGCTTTTTCCATCCTAGGAGCCCCTTATCACTTCCCCTTCGGCACACGGCGCCAAAGGCAGGCAGAAAGGTCCATTTCGCGTTTAGCCATTGAAAGGGTAAGCACGGCCATCGATCTATGAGACACAGGACGGACAGCGCTGAGGCTTATCGCGATGCCGCCACCGCGGACCTCGGCGCGGGCGCATTTCGCGGTCTGCTGCAGCGGCACCACCGAGGACGGGCGTGCGGCGACGGCGGGCGCTCACCCCGTTCGTGCTCATGCGATGCTCAGTCCTCGGACCTGGCCTTGGCCAAGCCCGCGGCGCGGCGTGCTGCTTCCACCGCGGTGCGTGCAGGGCACCCGGCGAGGTGGTCGTCCACCAGACCGCAGGCCTGCATCAGGGCGTAGAGCGACGTCGGTCCGACGAAGCGAAAGCCACGGCGCTTGAGGGCGCGCGCGAGGGCGGCGGTCTCGGGCACCGTCGCGGGCACGTCGGACCAGGTCGCGGGCGGCCGCTCGCGTGAGGACGGCGTGTGCGCGCGGATCAGTGCCTCGAGCGGCTCGCCGGTGGCGCGCAGTTCGACGGTGGCACGGGCGTTGGCGATCGTCGCCTTGATCTTGGCGCGGTTGCGGACGATGCCCGGGTCGGCGAGGAGGCGTTCGACATCGGCGTCGCCGAAGCTCGCCACCGCGTCAGGGTGGAACCCGACGAACGCCGCTCTGAACGCGTCGCGCTTGGCAAGGATGGTCCGCCACGAGAGCCCCGATTCGAAGGTCTCCAGCGCGAGCTTCTCGAACAGCCCGCGCTCGTCGAGCACGGGGAAGCCCCACTCCTCATCGTGGTAGCGCTCAAAGAGCGGGTCGCCGTCGCTCCAGCAGCGCGTGCCGCTCACCACGTGAACATGACCGGGACTTTCCGGGATGGCTGCACTGCACAATTACTGGGCGACCAGGCCACCGTCTATCGGCATCGCGATGCCAGTGACAAATGGCGCAGCGTCCGAACACAACCACACGACAGCTTCCGCAACCTCTTCTGGCTTGCCCATCCTCCCGATTGGCTCCATAGCGATGAGGCCCGCCTCTGCTTCTGTACCCACTAGATGCTCGACCATCGGCGTGCGAATGACGCCAGGGCATACAGCATTCACGCGAATCCCGGCTTTGGCGTAGTCCAACGCCGCCGCGCGTGTGAGCTGTACGACACCGCCTTTGGATGCACAGTAGGCCGGCGATCCCGCCAAGCCAACCAGCCCTGCCGTCGATGCCGTGTTGACGATGGCACCGGCACCTTGCTTGAGCATCTGGGGGATCTCGTACTTCATGCAGAGCCAGACACCCTTGAGGTTGACGGCGATCGTCCGGTCCCAGTTTTCCTCGGTGCAGTCAGCCGTTGAAGCGTCAGCCCCGGCAATACCGGCGTTGTTGTGCGCATAATCCAGTCGGCCGTAGGTTTCCACGATCTTCTGAATCAGGGTTTCATCCTCGGCTGCTCTGGAGACATCGGTCCTGACAAAAAGAGCATCTCCACCGGCCTCTTTGATTATCCGCACGGTCTCCTCACCGCGGTCGACGAGGATGTCGGCGACAACAGTTTTCGCCCCTTCTCGAGCAAACGCCAGCGCGCTTGCCCTGCCTATTCCAGATGCGGCGCCAGTCACCAGAGCCACTTTGCCTTCGAACCGCCTGGTCATTTCGCCACTCCTCATACGACCCGTCTCATCGGTCCACCCGATGTGAGACTCGGGCTTCGTTGTGAATCGGGACAACGAATAGGCGAGCGAAGCCACGCCCTCGTCGCTCTCGATCGGCCGGCGCACGACGCCTCGCCGAGCGGCGTCGCCCTACCCCATCGGCATGATTTCGAGCACTTCATTCAGATGCTCCGTGCGCATGTGCAGCGGGCCGCCGATCTGGCCGCACTTGGGGCAGTCATGGGTGGGCTCACCTGGCCAGCGGGGCGGGGACATGGCGAGAGGATACGCCGACAGGTAGACTGAGCGCACCGGTAGCTGCCGAGACGCCCGACCTTCGCCCGAAGGGGATGGTCAATTGGGAGATTTGTGAACATGTTTGAGATCTACGTCAGCACGGATATAGAAACCGACGGACCTGTGGCGGGAAAACACTCCATGCTGAGCATTGGATCGGCAGCCTATCTGGCCGACAAGGAGCTGCTGGGGACGTTCTCCGCCAACTTGGAAACGCTGCCCGCATCGGCCCCGGATCCCAAGACCGCCACATGGTGGGCCACACAGCCGGACGCATGGTCGGCCTGCCGGAAAAATCTCGAAGCGCCTGCCGTCGCCCTGAGACGCTACGTTGCCTGGCTCAAGGCGTTTGGCGGACGGCCAGTGTTTGTCGGGTACCCGGCCGC
>Ga0075433_10004123_pt1 | contig 11269 bp, 8 predicted proteins | sample RhiMethybrSRZTD2_FD_75299 | JGI IMG/M metagenome (GOLD analysis project Ga0075433, IMG submission 75299) | Populus rhizosphere microbial communities from Tennessee, USA - Rhizosphere MetaG P. TD hybrid SRZTD2 | ecosystem: Host-associated > Plants > Roots > Rhizosphere > Soil | place: USA... | reverse complement strand
TCCGGCGCTCGGACACGCTGGCCGCCACCCGCAGCCGCGGAATCAGAGTGTACCCAACTCCCATCTGGAGCACCCGAAAGAGCGAGCCAACGATGGCTGCGAGGACCCCGTAGGTCGCCAGCTCACCGAGTGAGAGCAGGCGCGCGATCAGCAGCCGGTCGAGCTGCACCAGCAGTAGGCCCGACGCGTCCATGCCGGCCAGGGATAGGGCCTCGCTCCAAACCAGCTCCTCCTTTCGTTCTCTCCCGAACCCGGGTTCCCGAACCAACAGTCCCCACCCCAAGGCCCCGGCGCCGATGTACCCCAGGGTCGCTATCAGGAGAGGAAGATTGGCGCTGTCTGATCGAGTGACCACGACGATCAGCGCCGCGAGCAACAGCACGAAATTGGGGCTCTGGGTCAGGCTCAGCGAGAGACCGAAGCGCTGCTCCGACTGGAATCGGGCTCCCGCGACGGCCATTGCCGCCCCGGTGACGGAGGAGACAAAGATGAACAGGAGGAGTATCGGACTGAGATGATAGGTCAGGAGCCCGACTGCGACAAAGATCAGAGCCACGATAGTGGCGGCGGTGAGGACCCGCCGGAGAAGCAGCGGCCCGGCCGGAAGACCACGCCTGGTAACCAGGAAGTCCAGCCCCGCCGGACCGGCGGCATAGCCCAGATTGACCAGCGCCACCACCAGCGTGAAGATGGCATATTCGGCTGTCGGTAGGGCCCGCGCGAGAATGAGATTCGCGCCTGCGAACCCCGCTCCCGACGCGCCATATACCACGACGCTGCGAAGAGTCGGGGACCGCCACAGCCGATTCACACCTGCTCGCGGACCCGGTAGGCTCGGCGGTGCGGCGCGCGCAGGTGAACGATGATCTCTCCGACCAAGCCGAGCCCGATCAACTGCACGCCCAAGGCAATGAGGAGCACTCCGAACAGGAGGAGGGGGCGGTTGGCGATCGCCTCACCGGCGATCTTGTCGACCAGCAGAGCCAGCGAGATCAGGCTGCCGACTCCGAGGAAAATCGACCCGATCAGACCGAAGAATCGGAGTGGCTTCTCAGTGAACTTGGCCAGGAAGAAGAAGGTGGCGATGTCGAGCAGTCGCCGAAGATAGACTCCGGGCCCGTATACCCGCGTGCGAATGTCGTTGGGATGCTGCGCGACCGGCACCTCGGTCACCCGGAAACCTTCGCGCAAGGCAATGGCGGGGATGAACCGGTGCATGTCGCCGTAGAGCGGAAGGTTCTCCGCGATACGGCGGTGCATCGCCCGGGCACCGCACGCCATGTCGTGAAACCGCTGGTCCGAGAGCCCGCCGATGATCTGATGGAAGGCGCGGGTCTGGACCCGATTGAGCCAACTGTCCCGCCGAGGCGAACGGTATGCGACCGCGAGGTCGGCTCCGTTGTCCACTGCCTGGAGCAATGGCCCCAGTCCCTCAGGCTGCACCTGGAAATACGCCGGCAAGGTCAGGATTACGTCGCCCCGGCTCCGGTCCACCCCGAGGCGAAGCGCAGCGGTCTCACCAAATCGCTGGGCAAAGCGTAACAGGTGAAGGTGCCGGTCCTGCTCGCTCAGAGTGGTCAGCTCCGAACTGGGGGTAAAGCCGCCGTCGAAGACGAAGACGAACTCGAACGCTTCCCCCAACCGCCCCAGTTCCGCGGCGAACGCCTGATAGAGCGCGACCAGGTCGTCGGTGCGCTCCACCACCGGAACCACGACAGAGATCAGTCGGTCGCCGGCGTGGCTGGCGCCAGGAGTCGGCTCTCCCAGCGACTCCACCACCATCCCCTTGGCCGTCATCGGACTACCTCCCAGGCGTGCGGAATGGTGCTCGCACTCTCGCGCTCATTGCGCAACGCGACTTCGGCGACCAGACCCAGCATGATCAGATAGAACGCGGTTCCCAACCACAGCAGCCCCGCCCCTGGAAACACCAGCGCGCGGGCCTTCTCCGGCCCGAATTGCGTCCAGGCGATGGCCCACATTACCCCGAAGAGCAGGGCGACCAGCAGCGCGACCACCGAGACCATGGCAAACCCAATCAGCGGCCGCGAGCGGAAGGTGGTGATCATCTTCAACGTCAGAAGATCGACCAGCACCTTGACCGTTCGGGAAATCCCATACTTGCTCTCGCCGAATCGGCGCGCGTGATGCCGGACGGGCATCTCCGTGATCCGAGCGCCCACGCTCGCGGACAGGGCCGGAATGAATCGATGCTGCTCGGCATAGAGTGAAAGCCGATCCAGCAACTCGCGGCGATAGGCCTTGAGCGAGCAACCGTTGTCGGTGATGGGCACTCCCGTGAGCCGACGAATAATCCGGTTGGCCACCCAGGAGGGAACCTTTCGAAGGAGGAACTTGTCCTGCCGCCTCTGGCGCCAGCCACACACCAGATCGTAGCCCTCGTCCAGCTTGGCGAGCAGCGCCGGAATGTCCCGAGGATCATTTTGCAAGTCGCCGTCGAGCGACACCACCACGGTGCCCCGGGCGTGATCGAAGCCCGCCATCATCGCGGCGGTCTGACCCGCGTTCCGACCCAGCCGAAGGCCCCGCACGCGGGGATCAGCGGCGGCCGAGTGCACCTGCGCCCAGGTATCGTCCCGGCTACCGTCATCCACCAGGATGATCTCGAAGGGCCTGGGATATTCAGCCAGGGCTTGGAGAATCCACTCCACCAGCGGCCGGACGTTCTCCGACTCGTTGTAGAGCGGCGCCACGACCGACAGAACGGGATCGCTGACGGCCCCGCGCTGGGTGCTGGGATGACTCATCCTGAAGGGGCTCACCGGGCTGTGGGTGACTGGAAAATAGGCGCGAAGCCGCCGCCAAACCAGCAATGGTCGTTCCGCCGGATTCTTTCGCCGTGCTGGTATGCAAAGATGTTTGGGCTGTGCGACTTAAGGCGCTGAGGGAGGGGAATCCAAAGGGCCCTCGTGGGCTCGCCATCTGGCCTGTAGCGCGAGGGCAACAGCGCACGAGGGGTTACGCGGGCAATCGACTCACCAGCCTCCGCGGCGCAGAAGGATGACCGGGATGGTCTTGAGCATGATCCGGATGTCCTGGCCCAGGCTCTGCCTGCGAATGTACTCCAGGTCGTACTGCACCTTGGTGCGCACATCATCCAGGCTGCGATCGTAGTGGTGATTGATCTGTGCCAGCCCGGTGATCCCTGGCTTGGCCCGCTGGCGCAGCGGATACTCGGCGATGTGCTCGCGCAGCTCGGCGAAGATGGTGGGCCGCTCGGGCCGGGGCCCCACGATGTTCATCTCGCCCCGCACGACGTTCAGCAACTGGGGCAGTTCATCCAGCCGGTACTGCCGCAGCAGCCGTCCCACCGGCGTGACCCGGGGATCTTCCCGCTGGGCCCAGATCGCGCCGCTCTCCCGCTCGGCATCGACCCGCATCGTGCGGAACTTGTAGATGGTGAAGGGCCGTCCACCCACGTCGCGATGCCGTCGGTGATTTATCCCGTCACCGGGCTGCCGCCGGTCCAAACCTACTCGCTCCTGGGTGTAGAACACCGGCCCTCGCGAGCTCAGCTTCACCGCGACCGCGATGACCAACAGGACTGGGAGCGCGATGGTGAGCGCGGCCAGGGCGAGAATGACATTCACCAGGCGATTGAGCCACTCGGAGACGTGAGCCGCCTCGAAATTGACCCGGGGCAGAGGCCACACTTGCGCGCGAGCCCGCGAGTGCACCCGTGACAAGCTGCGTCGGAAATGCCCCGAGATCTGAGGACCTGAGGGCCTGCGCCGGACCCCAGAAGTAGCGGTTCCCATTATGGCGTCTGTGATCTCGATGAGTGGGTGAGAGGCTCGGTCTTCACTGTTCAGAAAACACCTTCCTGAGCATGCTCTCGAGATGCCAATTTCCGAAGCCCCTATTGCTAACGACCTAGTCGCGAATACCTTAATACACCAAGCGAACACTACCTGTGATTTGACTCACTTTTTGCTCGCCCAGCCCGCCGCTGCGCGCTACAATCGGCGAGGCTTGCGAGCGCCTTGTGGTGGCTTGGCCGGCTTGAGCAGCGGATCGGGCGATTCACCAAGGCCGAAGCTCGCCAGGCGTTGACTGAACTCCGAGCGCTCCGAGCTCGAGTCGCGTTCCGGCGTTGCCCGACCTAGCGCAATCGCTTGGTCCACCACCTCGTCGCCCGGGGGTTCGGAGGTCTCAGGGTCAGGTAATTGAGGCATAAAGCTCGGATCGCTCGGCCAAGGTTGACTCAGGGTCGGACCCCACTGCTTCAAGGATGAAGCCGGAAAAACGGGGATACGACGACCCCTGGTCGCGCGACCTGAGGTGGCCACTCAACAAATTGATCTGTAACATCTTAGCTGGTATTTCGGTCACGATCCATGTCTACCGCCCCTTGCCGACTCCGTTGCTGACAGACCACAGACCCAAACGATTTACCGCCACACCGGGACCCCGGGCCCTGGCGTGGCGCGATAGCATCCAAAGTGTGGCATGCCTCCCGCGACCGGTCCCATGTAACCGTCTTCCACATACCCGCAATCTTGTATGCGCACGAGAGTTACGGGTTTTCAACGGTCCCGCACGAGTCCTGCTATCCGATGCTCGGCCGGCAATCCAGCAGCCTCCTCACCTCATTGGCTAATCGTATGGCACATCGAGAAAAGGCTCCCACCACGCCTCTGGTTCTCATCGCCAACGACCAGGAATGGTCGGCCCGTTCGCTGGAGAGCATTCTCGGGCCCAATGGGTATTCCGTGGTGCGGGCCTACACCGGACAACAGGCGCTCGAGCGGGTCCGGATGGCCCAGCCGGACCTGATCATCCTGGATGCGCAAATGCCAGATATGCACGGCTTCGAGGTGTGTCGCACCCTCCGCAACGATCCGAGATTCAGCGCGACCACTCCGATCATCATCACGACGTCCGGGCCTTCGGGCCGCACCCAACGGCTGGAAGCCTATCGCGCGGGAGCCTGGGAGTTCCTGGGTCAACCACTCGATGGCGAATCCCTCCTGCTGAAGCTCGGCACCTATCTGCAGTCCAAGAGGGAGGTAGATGCGCTGCGAGAGGAAAGCTTGCTGGATCCGGGAACCGGGCTCTACAACATGCGGGGTCTGGCTCGGCGCGCACGAGAGATCGGCTCGGATGCATTTCGCCGCCGTGATCCCCTGACCTGCGTGGTGTTCTCTCCCGAGACGGAGGAGGACGCCGAACAGGAAGCCGTGGGCGACGAAACTCAACGGATGAGCGATCAGATCGGCATGCTGTTCAAGCAGGCAGGTCGTGCCTCCGATGCGATCGGTCGATTGGGAGAGGCTGAGTTCGCGGTGATCGCTCCCGCGACCGGTCCGGAGGGAGCGCTCCGATTGGTGCATCGCCTGACAGGCGCGGTCGAAGGCGCTCCGATCCCGGTGCGTGGGGGCGAACGTAACGTCCGGGTTCAGGCTGGCTACTGTGCGGTGCGGGACTTTGCGGAGTCGACCGTCGATGCCGTCGAGCTCCTGCTCCGGGCCACGACGGCACTCCGGGACCTGAAGCGGGAGGGGGATTCTGAGAGGGTTCGGGCGTTCGAGCAGGTGCCGATGCAGTATCCCAACTGATCAGCCAACCACGTAAGTGTCGTAGAATCACCACGGTATGTTGCGTCCCCCCGCCGCATACGTGTGGCCCGCCTCCTGCAATTGGTTGACACGTGCGGCACTCTGTTGTATGAAAGTGACTCCTTTCTGACAGTAATGAGGGGAATCGCAGGCAGGTTCTCCTCAGGCCATTATGCGACACAGTGTTCCGGCCCAGATGTGGACCGGCCTGATTCTCACCCGACCGCTCGCGCGGTCCGATCCAGGAGTGCAGGATGGCCAGCCCGCTCCCCCAATCTGATCGAACAGGCCCGTCGACTTCGGACGCCGGCCCTCGCGATCTGCTATCCATCCCCAGTGAGGTCAAGGCGAGCATCCGGGTGCTCGTGGTGGATGATGAGCGCACCCTGCGTGAGAGTTGCGCGAGCGTGCTGCAGATGGACGGCTACAACGTCACGCTGGTGGGGCGGGGCGAAGAGGCACTCGACACGGTGAAGCGACGGAAGTTCGACATCGTGCTGGTCGACCTCTACATGTCCCAGATCTCGGGGCTCGAAATCCTCCAGGCGGTGTTGACCGCGTACAAGGACACCATCGTCGTCGTAATGACCGGCAATCCCAGCGTCACCAGCAGCATCGAGGCTCTCCGGGCGGGTGCCTGGGACTATCTCCCCAAGCCGTTCTCGGCTACCCATTTGCAGGTGCTGATCGGTCGCGCGTCGCATGCGGTCATGATGGCCCGCGAAGCGCAGGATCTGCGTGTCCAGTTGATGAAGCAGAACGGGCACAGCGACAAGATCGCTCTGATAGGAATCTCTCCACTGTTCCGGAAAGCCGTCGATCTGGCTCGCAAGGTGGCAAGCACCGACGCCTCCGTCTTCATCAGTGGAGAAAGCGGCACGGGCAAGGAGGTCATTGCCCAGTTCATCCACCAGAATAGCCGGCGCGCGGGGCGAACCCTCGTCCCGATCAACTGTGCCGCGCTACCCGAGCCGCTGCTGGAGAGTGAGATGTTCGGGCACCGCAAGGGAGCCTTCACCGGGGCGGACCGGGACAAGCCGGGTCTGTTGGAGACGGCCAACGGGGGGACCCTCTTTCTGGACGAGTTGACCGAGATGTCGATGCCCCTCCAGGCGAAACTGCTCCGGGTCATCCAGGATGGTGTAGTCCGCCGGGTCGGCAGCGAGCAGCAGGACGCCGTGGTTGACGTCCGCTTCATCTCGGCGACCAACCGCGAGCCGCAGGAAGCGGTGGACGCCGGCATGCTCCGGGGAGACCTGTTCTATCGCCTGCGAGTCGTTCCCATCAAGCTGCCGCCCCTGCGCAAGCGCCCGGAGGATATCCCGCTACTTGCAAATCATTTCCTGACCCATTATTGGCATCGCCACCGGCAGATGGGTGACCGGGTCCCGCGTCTGAGCGAGGCGAGCATTAGCTTCTTGCGCTCCAGGCCGTGGCGAGGCAACGTTCGAGAGTTGCAGAACGTCATCGAGCACGTCGCCGTCCTGGCCGAGCCCGATCAGGTGATTCAACCCAATGACATCCCGGTGTACGACGACAGCGCCGATTGGCCGGCCGAGAACCTCGTACCCGCCGGCGTAATGGATGAGGCGTACCACCCCGCCAAAGACCGGGTGGTGGCTCAATTCGAGAAAGAGTATCTGACTCGCCTGGTCAGCCGGGCAGGCGGCAACATGTCTAAAGCCGCGCGGCTGGCGAGCATCGACCGAACCACGCTCTATCGCCTGATGGACAAGCACGAGTTCCACCGCGACGAGACCACAGGGTCCCCTGAGTGAGACCTGAGACCGCTCTGCCGGGCACGACCAGCGGGGAACGCCGGCGGCACGGTTACCCACCTCCCCAGCGAGTCTGGGATCCGGATGGACCGACCTCCGGCTCCATTGCGCCAGCATTGTGGGACGCCCTCCGCGAGGCGGTGCTCTGGGCCCAGACCGAATGGGAGCGGGCGGTGGAGCACGCCGCCGGAGCCGAGGAGATCAACCTCCACCTGGCTCAGCTCTGCACTTCCATCCGCCAGCAGGCGAGCGGGCAACCGGCCGATATGGAGGGCGTGCCCCGTAATGCGCTTTCCCGAAGGCTGCTCGGCCTCGTCCGCAGCGCCTTCGTCGAGCGAGTGCAAACCCTGCCGAGTCCCGATGTCGTACAACTTCTTAGGGTGCTTCGGGCCATTGAGGAAGTGGGCCATCGGCTCGAGGCCGACTGGTCGCAGCACTTTGCCGACCGGCTGGCGGGGCCGGATGGACTGGAGCTGGTGGTGGAGGTGGCTCATGACCTCCGCTCACCCCTGACCTCGATTCTCTTTCTCGCGGAAACTCTGCAGCGTGCTCGGAGCGGCCCGGTAAATCCGGTGCAAGAGCGCCAATTGGGACTCATTTACAGCGCCGCCTTCGGTCTGAGCTCGGTGGCCAGCGACGTGATCGAGCTCGCTCGCGGGGGCGACCGTCTGGTGGATCTCGATCCGATCCCCTTTTCAGTGACCGACATCCTGGAGTCGGTCCGGGACATCGTTCAGCCGATTGCGGAGGAGAAAAACCTGACCGTCCGGCTGCAGCCCCCTGAGGCCGATTTCCGGGTGGGGCATCCGGTGGCGCTGAGCCGGGTGTTGCTGAATCTCACGACCAACGCCCTGAAGTTCACCGCCGAGGGATTCGTCGAGGTAACGGCTCGGCAGAGCACGCCGCAGGGCATCGAGTTCTCAGTGCGCGACACCGGTCGTGGCATCCCGCCCCAGTCCATGGCCACCTTGTTCGAGCCGTTCCGCCGCCGACAAAAGCCGGGCGAATATGCCTTCAGCGGCTCGGGGCTGGGCCTCTCCATCTGTCGCAAGCTGGTGGAGGCCATGGGGTCGAGTCTTCAGGTAGAAACCGCCCCCAGCTATGGCACCCGGTTCTACTTCACGCTCGATCTCCCTCTCGCCGGTGAGGCCCAGTTCGGCTGAGCCGCCCGCTGCAGTGGCCACTACCCACGCACATCCGCCACACCTAGATTTTCAGGGCTTGTCATCCTCTGAACCTGACATCGCATGCCATGCCCCTGGCGACCCGGCCGAGGGGGAGCGTGCCAAAAGACGGTCGGTTCTCCGCGGTGACAGTCACTCTGGCAAATCCTGGTGGGCCTCCGCTTCGGTGCGCCGCCTTGCTGCCCTGCCGCTTTCCGGGTCCGGCTAGGAGCGTCAAGGGGCACGCCCGCGAGGCGCGAGACCCAGAACTGAATGAGACGTGAACCGACCGCTGATCCGTGCCCCCGGGCGACATTTGAGCCAACCCCTGGTACACGCCCCCAATGCCGCCCTGCTGATCGACTTCGACAACGTCACCCTGGGCATCCAGAAAGACCTGACCAAGGAACTCCGCACCCTTCTCAACAGCGACATCATCAAGGGGAAGGTGGCGGTTCAACGAGCCTATGCCGACTGGCGGCGGTATCCCCAGTACATCGTCCCGCTCTCCGAATCATCGATCGACCTGATCTTCGCTCCAGCCTTCGGCTCCAGTAAGAAAAACGCCACCGATATTCGCCTTGCCATCGATGCCATCGAGCTGGTCTTCACCCGCCCCGAGATCGGCACGTTCATCCTGCTCTCGGGTGACAGTGACTTTTCCACGATGGTCATCAAGCTGAAGGAGTATGGCAAGTACGTCATCGGTGTCGGCATCCGGGAATCGGCGAGCGATCTGCTGATCCAGAACTGCGACGAGTACTACTCCTACAGCGACCTCGCGGGTCTCACCAAGGAAGTGGATACTCCCTCGACCCAGCGGGATCCCTGGGAGTTGGCCAGCGAAGCAGTCAACCAGATGGCGCGGAACGGCGACGTTATGCGATCGGACCGGCTGAAGCAGGTGATGCAGCAGATCGATCCGAACTTCGACGAGCGCAATGCCGGCTTCAATCGCTTCAGTAAGTTCGTCATGGAAGCGGGCCAGAAGGGTGTCGTGCTGGTGAACAAGCTGGACAACGGGCAATTCGAGGTTGCTCCAGCTCGAGCTGGCGGCTTAGCCGCGCCAGCGGCAATCCCGAGCCCGGCCCAACGAGGGCGCAACGGAGCAGAGGCGGGACGGGAGGATGGCTCTCGCCGGGGACGGGGTCGCCGCGGCCGCGGCAGAGATCGAGAGCGGCCAGCCGAGGGTTCGCGAGAGGAGGCCGCCTCGCAACGGCCGCCGCGTGACCTTCGGGCAGGGGGACTCACGCTGGCGCGCGCGTTCCAGCTCATGAACCAGGCGCTCGGCGAGCTTCGTACCCCCGTCAGCCACGAGCCACTCCGGCTTCGCATGGTTGCGATGTATGGCCGGGAGGACCCGCTGCTCGATGGCGGCCGCTTTCCCCGGCTGCTGCGTCAAGCCAATGACGCCGAGGTCGCGGATGTCCGGAAGGTAGGTGACGACGAGTACGAAATCTCGCCGCACCACACCGCGCTTCCGGCGCTGCCGCCCAGCACGGCCTTGTCGCCGACTGGCGGGGAAGAGGTCGGCGAGCCCGCTGCGGCTGCTGCCACGCCTGCGGAGGTGTCGGGCGGGGGTGGGGGTGGGGGCGGGGGCGCGAGCGGGCGGGACAATGGACAGCGGCTCGGGCTTCGGTTCCGCCGCGGATCGCGGGGAGCGGTCCGGCCGGGTGAGATCCCCCTGGTCGGGGTGGTCGAGATCGAACCGCCTCAGCCCGAAGTGGTGCCCTCCGAGCAAGCGACGGAAAGCACCACGGCCCCCGGCCGCCCCAAACGGCCGCGAGCCCGTCGGGCGCCACGCAAGAAGGCAACTGCAGGAGTCGCTTCCGGAGCTGATGCGAGCTCTTCCGCCGAGCCAGAGGCCGCCCCCACCCCCGCGCCGAAGCGACCTCGCGGACGAACCAGGAAGAAGCCCGAATGACGCATCTCCGACGGGCAGCGACGCTGCCCGTCTCCTTTTTCAACCACCCTGCTGAGAAGGTTGCGCGAGACCTGCTCGGCACGCACCTGATCTCCCTGGTGGATGGTGAGCGCACGGTGGGCCGAATCGTGGAAACCGAGGCTTACCTCGGCTACGAGGATCCTGCGTCTCACGGATACCGCCACCGGCGGAATCGGCGGAATGCGGCGCTGTTTGGGCCGCCTGGCTCGTGGTACGTGTATCTGTCTTACGGGGTCCACTGGTGCGCCAATCTGGTCTGTGAGGAAGAGGGGAAGGCAAGCGCGGTACTGCTCCGCGCGCTCGAGCCGTTGGAGGGGTTGGAAACGATGCGCCGCCGCCGTGGTGGAGTCGCCGACCGCGACCTCTGCTCCGGGCCTGGAAAGCTGTGCCAGGCCCTCGGTATCACCCGCGGTCTCGACGGAAGTCTGATGAGCGCCGGAACGGTGTTCGTGGCCCCCCACGATCGCCGTTCCCGGCCGCCGATCGTGGCCACGCCGCGCATTGGCATCACCAAGGCGGCTGACTGGCCCCTGCGGTTCACGATTGCTGGGAGCAGCTGGATTTCGCGTCCCGGGTGGGACCCCGGCCCGCCCCAGAGCGTCAACGGTAGATCGGCAAAGCGAAACGGGCAGCGGAAGTAGTTCCGCTGCCCGTTCGAGTGTGGTCCAGCTGCCGGGTTCAGTAACCGCCGCTCTTCACCGATTCCCGCGCACTGCCCAGACCGAAGCGAAGGCCGGCGGAGAAGGTGTGCACCGCGTCTTTCAGGATCCGTCCTGAGTAAACGATGGTGGTCTTCATCGGTCC
>Ga0075433_10004122_pt1 | contig 11270 bp, 8 predicted proteins | sample RhiMethybrSRZTD2_FD_75299 | JGI IMG/M metagenome (GOLD analysis project Ga0075433, IMG submission 75299) | Populus rhizosphere microbial communities from Tennessee, USA - Rhizosphere MetaG P. TD hybrid SRZTD2 | ecosystem: Host-associated > Plants > Roots > Rhizosphere > Soil | place: USA... | reverse complement strand
ATCCTGCTCCCCCGCCGCGATGGGGGTGCCGGGCTCGCCTTCGCCCTGCCCCACGCCGGTGCGGTCGTTCTTGCCGAACCGGAAGGTCGGGATGCGCAGGCTCGGGAGGGGGATCGAGACGGCGTACTTGCCGCGCTTCCCGATCATCTCGCCGTGGGTGATGTACTTCCGGAGGTCCTTGCGGATCTGACCCTTGATGATCTCTCGGAAGCGGGCGAAGTCCTTCTCGATCCTCTTGACCATGATTGGAAGCCGACGTCTACCGCTTGCCGTTCACCGTCACGTTCACCGTTTGATGTTCACCGTTCCGAACGGCCGACGGCAAACGGCCAACGCAACGGCAATCGGTTCACGGCCAACGTCCTCTACTCCTTGGAAGATCCCCGCGCGAAAATCGAGGCCACGAACGACAGCACGTCGGCCGAGCAGGTGTGGCAGTAGCCGTAGCTCTTGATGAGCCGGCTCTTCACGATGTCGATCTTCTCCTGCGTGTCCTTGTCCACGACGCCCGAGACGAGGCTCGAGAGCTTGATGGTGTCCTTCTGGTCCTCGAAGAGCTTCAGCTCGAGGGCCTTCTGGAGCCGCTCGTTCGACTTGTAGTGGAACTTCTTCCCCTCGACGGCGAGGGCGCCGATGTAGTTCATGATCTCGCGGCGGAAGTCGTCCTTGCGGCTCTCCGAGATGTCGATCTTCTCCTCGATCGAGCGCATGAGCCGCTCGTCGGGCTCCTCGTCCTGGCCCGTGTACTTGTTCTTCACCTTCTGCTTCTGCGTGTACGCCTTGACGTTGTCGATGTAGTTGCTGAAGAGCCGGCTGATCGCATCCTCGTCGGCGCAGATGGCGCGCTGGACCTCGTTCTTGACGATGTCCTCGTACTCGCTCTTCGCGTCCGCCAGGAGCTCCTTGAACCGCTTCTTCTGCTCCTCGCTCGAGATGAGCGAATGGTGCAGCAGCCCCTCCTCGAGCTCGTTGAGGACGCGGAACGGGTTGACGCATCCCGCCTCGTCGACCTTGACCAGCGCGTTCGAGATCTTGTCCTGGATGTAGCGGGGCGAGATGCCCTCGAGCCCCTCGCGCCGCGCCTCCTCGCGCAGCTCCTTGATGTTGTCCTCGGTGTACCCGGGGAGCGTCTTCCCGTTGTAGAGCTTCAGCTTCTGGAGGAGCGTCAGGTTGGCCTTCTTGGGCTCCTCGAGGCGCGTGAGGACGGCCCACATCGCCGCGATCTCGAGCGTGTGGGGCGCGATGTGCTTGCCGCGGACGCGCTCCAGGTTGTAGTCGCGCTGGTAGATCTTGATCTCGTTGTCGAGCTTCAGGTTGTACGGGATGTCGATCTTCAGCGTCCGGTCGCGGAACGCCTCCATGAGCTCGTTGCTCTGGAGCCGCTTGTACTCGGGCTCGTTCGTGTGGCCGATGATGACCTCGTCGATGTCGGTCTGCGCGAACTTCTTGGGCTTGATGGCGTGCTCCTGGCTCGCGCCGAGGAGGTCGTAGAGGAACGCGACGTCGAGCTTCAGGACCTCGATGAACTCGATGAGGCCGCGGTTCGCGACGTTGAACTCGCCGTCAAAGTTGAAGGCGCGGGGATCGGAGTCCGACCCGAACTCCGCGATCTTCCGGTAGTTGATGTCGCCGGTGAGCTCGGTCGAGTCCTGGTTCTTCTCGTCCTTGGGCTGGAACGTGCCGATGCCCACCCTGTCCTTTTCGGAGAGGATGAGGCGGCGCACCTTGGTGTGGCGCATCGTCTCCTTCCAGTCCCCGCGCGATTTCTTCATCCAGTCGGTGTAGTTCTTCCGGCACGAGGGGCAGAGCTCGCCCCCGGTGCGGATGTCGTACGAGCCCGCCGGGAGCGCCTTGTTGAGCTCCTTGAGAATGCTGTCGCGCACCTCGACCGGCACGAGGCGCAGCGGCTCCTCGTGCATGGGGCAGTCATTCCACGTCTCGGGGTTGCCCTCGTCCTGCCAGGCGAACGTGTAGATGGCGCCGTCCTTGGTGCGCGAGTAGGCCTCGAGGCCCTTCTTGAGGAGTCGGACGATCGTGCTCTTGGAGCTCCCGACCGGGCCGTGGAGGAGGATGATGCGCCGCTCGGTGCCGTACCCGTGGGCCGCCGACTTCAGCGCGTTCACGAGGTGCATCAGCGATTCCTCGAGGCCGAAGATGGAGTCCCGGCCGCCGCCCATGGGGTCGCGGAAGAAGTGGTAGCGGAGGAAGTCCTCGCGGTTCTCGACGTACTCCTCGCACCCGTAGGAGAGGATCATGTCGTAGACGCGCTGGAAGGCGTTGCGGCCGACGCGGGGGTTTTCCGCGACGATCTTGAGGTAGTCGTCGAAGGACCCCTCCCAGTGCAGTTCCTGGTAGGTCCGACGGTCGAGGCCCTTGTCGATCGTCCCCAGCAGCTTCGAAATGAGTTCCTGTCCCATGCGGAATGCCCTCCTGACGTCCGGTCCTGCGACACCAGGGCCATCGGAATTCGTGGAGAAGAAAAGAACGGTGTGGCGGCCCACCCCCCCTTTCCGCGGTTCCGGGGCCGCCGCGCGCCAACTCCTCGCGAGGCCCCGGGGGCGCCTTGCGCGCGCCCGCATGATTATTATAGTCCTCCGTCCGGAGTTATTTCAAAAATCCGGCCGGTCTCACGCTTTCCCCTTCATGTCGGCCAGCGCTTCGTCGAGCGAGGCCGTGTAGAGGTACTCGCGCCGGGTGGACTTGAGGCCGCCCTGCTTGGGGCGCGCCGCGGGAAGCCGCATCTCCTCGCTGGTGACGGGACGGATCCGGGCTTCGCCCAGTCCGTACGCTCGAGCCACTCGCCGGGCGAAATCGATCCGCGTGAGGACCTCGGGTCCCGCGACGTGGTGAATGCCGGTCCATTTCTTGCGCATCGCGACTTCCGAGATGACCAGGCTCTGCGCGTACGTCGGACTCCCCGACTGGTCGGAGAAGGCCTTCACCTCGCCGCCGGCGCGCAGGGTGTCGCGCACGAAGTTATGGAAGTTCCGGGAGTCGGGATCGTCGCTGTAGACCATCGAGGTGCGCAGCACGGCGCACTTGTCGCCCGCGGCCCGCTCCGCCTCGAGCTTGATCCGTCCGTAGACGCTGATCGGATCGGGCGGATCGTCCTCGCCGTAGGGTCCGACCTTGCCCGAGAAGACATAGTCGGTCGAGAAAAAGATGACGTGCGCGCCGATCGCCTCCGCGGCCTCGCGCACCGCCACGGTTCCGTCCACGCATATTCGACGCGCCTCCGCCTCGTGCGTCTCGCACCAATCGACGGCGGTGACTCCGCCGGGAACGAAAATCCCCTCGGGGCGGACCTCCCGGATGAGCTTGCCGACCGCCTGGGTGTCGGCGAGATCGAGGGGCAACAGGCCGCCCTTCGCGCGCTTGTGACCGGTGCCGACGGTCTCGGGGCCGAGATGACGACGGAGCGCCTTTCCGACCTGCCCGCTCGCGCCGATCACGAGATATTTCATGAGGCGGGACTCTCCTCGGTAGGGGTGCGGTGGATCCCTATCAGGAACGCCAGGTGCGTCAGGAAGATCCCCCCGCCGGCGTAATGTTCGGTGAGCGAGAGCACGGCGAGCGTGACGATGCCCGCGAGGATGGTGTCGCGTAACGGGCCGGCGCATCCGACATTTCGCGCCACGAGGATCCAGAAGGCGATCATCACGCCCAGTCCTACCAGGCCACCCTCCGCCATCCAGTGAAGGTACGAATTGTGGGCGTGGCGGTCATCGTTCTCGACTCGCGCGGAAGTCGCGATTCTTCCAATCCCGATCGACGTGTACGAGAGGTCTCGATCGTTGAATCGACCGAATCCGATGCCGACGACGGGACTCGATTGGACATGTCCCCACGCCCGGCTCCACACTTCCCGGCGGAATTCGTCGCGGTCGCCTTCGATCATGCGCTGGAAGCGCGGCCAGAGGAGGCCCCCGCCGGCGAGGAGGGCGACGACGAGTCCCGCGATCGCCGCTGTCATGACCCGGCGCGATGCGCCCTGCCGCAGCGCGCGAAAGACGATGAAAGCCACGCCCGCGCCGAGCGCCACGAAGGCGCCGCGGGAACGCGCCATGATGCACCCGAGCGCGAGGACCGCGGCGAGCGTCAGGAGCACGATGCGAAGGCGCCCTTCGGTTTCGCGACGCAACGCCCAGGCGAGCGCCCCGAGCGTGAGGAGCGCGTAGACGCTCGCAGTCGCGTTGTGGGCGACGTACAGGCCGAAGAAGGTCGGCTTCTGGTCGACCACCTCCGCCGGATGGTAGAGCTGGGAGGTCCAGCCGCCCAGGACGCTCACGCCGCCCGCCAGGGCGATCGCGGCCTGGATGACGAGGTACGCCAGCAGCGCCCCGCGGATCCGATCGCGGTCCATCGGAAGCGCGGCGAGGGCCGCCATGGGAAGAAGCGACGCGAAGATCGCGCCATCCCGGCGCTGGAACTCGGGCGAGAAAAAGACGGTCCACGATTCCCGGGTCAGCAGGAAGCTGAGGGTCCAGTAGCCGAAAGGCAGGAGCAGGAGCCACGCTTCGCGCGGAATGCGGCGGGCGTGGATCGCCTCGGCCGCCCCGAGCGCCGTGATTGCCAGGATGAGAACCGCGGCGGGCCAAGCCGTGTAATTGCACGCGAGCGATCCCAGGAGGGCGATCGTCGCGGTCGTCGCGACCTTGACGTTCCAGCCGTTCATAGCCGACGCCGTGCCTCCGCCCATTCCGGCGCCCCGAACAGGCCCATGAGGATCGCGTACGCGGCCGCGCCGAAAAAGCCGAGCATCGCGACTTCGACCGCGGTCTCGATCTTGCCCGTCCCCCAGCCCGCGCCCTCGAAGAGCGCCCGGCCCCCCGTCACGAGCGCCGCCATCAGCCCCGCGGCGATCGTCATCCGCGCGGCGGAGCGGGCGACTTCCCCGAGGCGCAACGCCGAAGCGCGGGAGAACGCGACCAATCCGCCGACGCCTACGCAGAGCGTCGCCGCGGCGTACGCCAGCGCCACGCCGCGCACTCCCATGGAACCGAGCAGCGCCCACCCGATCGCGAGGGTCAATCCCGTGATCGCGCACCACATCACGACTACGGCCCGGATCCTTCCCATCGCGAAGAGGGCCGGGCCCACGACGAGGACCGCCGAGCCCGGGAGGATCGGGGCGAACCAGAAGAGCGTCGACGCCGTTTCGCGAGCCGCGGCGCGGCCGAACTCGCCGTGCTCGTAGACCAGCCGGACGAGCGGCCCCGAAAGCGACATGATGCCCGCGGCCGCCGGAATGAGGAAGAGAAGCGACGCGCGGATGGCGGAGGAGGTGATGCGGGCGAACGCGGCGCGCTCTCCGGCCGCATGGCGCGCCGACGCGGCGGGAAGAAGCGCCGCGCCCAGCGACGCGGCCACGAGCTCGGAGGGCACCATCACCAGGCGCTCGGCGTACCCCAGGTGCGACACGGCGTGCGGCTCGACGGAAAGCGAGGCCAGGCTCCGCATGAGGACGAAGTTCGCGCCGAAGACGATCGCGCCCGCGGCCAGAGGAATCAGCGTCATCCCCCACGTGCGGAGTCGTGGATGGGAGAGGACGGGCCGCCATCCGACTCGCGCGAGATCGGGCGCCATCACCACGAGCCGGAAGAGATTGCCGGCGATGGTCCCCGCCACGAGCGCCCAGATCCCCCATCTCCCGGCGCCAATCCAGACGGCGGCGATCACGAGCGCGTACGACGCGAACGTGTCGAGCGACGGCGTGAAGAAGACGAAGCGGGCGTTCAGAATTCCCTTGGCGAGATTGGCGACGCCTCCGAAAACGACGAGCGCCATGAGCCATCGCAATTGACGCTCGACCTCCGCGACGTGGTCGGCGTGGAGACCGGGCGCGGCCAGGCGGGCGAGTCCGGGAGCAGCGGCGATCCCGATCAGGGCCAGCGCCGTCAAAGCGAGCGTCGTGGCATTGAGCGAGGCCGAGGCGAATCGACGGGCTGACGCGTCGCTCTCCGACTTGGCGACCTTGGCGTAGATGGGCACCAACGACTGGGGGAGGACGGCTCCCGCGACGACGAGGAAAGCGTACGGAACGGCGTACGCGCAGAAGTAGATATCGGTGTCGATCGACGACCCGTACGCCGCCGCGATCGTGACAAAGGCCCCAAAGGCGGCCAGCAGTCCGAGCGCACGCCCGACCATGACGGTGCGGGTGGCGTGGAGAAGGCCGGGAACCTTGGTCATTTCGATTCCCGGCGCCTTTGCACGGAGAGTGGGCCTACTCGGCGCATTTCAACGTACTCGGTGCTGTTGAGGCGTGCCTGCCCTTCGGGACTCAGACATACGACTACCCAATGGCCGATGAGACCGGTCTCGTGCTCCAAGCGAACATAGTCATCCCCCGCCCGGCGGAAAAGGACCCAGAGCGGATATTCCCAGTCATCCTCGCCGGCTGCGATTCCGAGAACCCACCCCCGGTCGACAACGCTGGCGACGAACTCCCTGTACGGTCCCTCCAGCTCTGGCCGGTTGGCGAAATACTGCGAAAGCCGGGGAGTGGTCAGCACGCTCCGATCGGCGATCAGGGGCCGCGACGTATTGAAAAAGCACGGCAGCGCCGCCAATCCGACGAGAGCTCCGGATGCAACGACCCTGAATCGCGTCCACTCGAGACGCTCGACGACGGCCGCCGCCAGCGGAGCGGTCAGGATGAAGAGCGGCAGCTGCAATCGGACATGAAACTCCTGCCATTTTACGGCGAAACTGAAAAGGATCCACCCGAGGACGAGCCCGAGCTTCCACAGGATCAGCGTGCTGTCGTTCCTCAGGCGTCGGGTCAACAGGACCGCGAGGAGAATGACCGCGAAAAACACCGCGTGGAGCGGCTGCGGCGCATGGTCCTCGTGGATGATCTTCCGGGTCAGGTGGAATTTCTCGCCGCCCCACGTCGTCCGGGGATCGTCGACATCCAGTCCGAGCGCGCGATGAAGCCATCCCACCCCGGCGACCACCTTGTGATTCCACGAGACGCGCGGCGTCGCCAGGTGCAGCGCGGCGTTGCGGATGACATTTGAAAGAGCCGCGCCCGGGGCGTGTGATTCGTTGCCGTGACGTGTTATTTCCGCGGGAGGACCAGCCGCGTTTCCGAACGTCGCGATATTGCGCAACAGGTGCCCCGCGTTAAGGCCGATCGCCAGGACCGCCGCTACCGCGAGGGGGCCGAGCGCCCGCCATCCCACGCGATGAAGCGCGGCTGCGGCCATCAGGATCACGATCGGGATTCCGAAGAGGATGCCCGTGCCCTTCGTGAGCGCGGCCAAGCCTAACGCCGCCCCGGCCCACCCGCCCTCCCGCCAGGAAGGTCCGTCGGCGAAACGCAGCGCGAAGTGGGCGGACGCCACGAGCCAGAACGAGGCGACGAGATCGTTCTGCGTGCTCGATCCCTGGAGAATCGCCATCGGCATCGTGACGCAGAGGATCGCCGCGAACCACCGGCCGCGCGATCCCGTGCCCAGCTGGTCGGCGAGGAGCGGCGCCGCCGCCACGATGCCCGCGAGCGCGAGCCACTGGATGCCGTTGGCGAAACGATCCGAGCCCGCCAGCATCTGGAAATGGGCGATGGCCCACTCGGCCCACGGCGACGGATAGATCTGGCGCAGGATGTTCGTGGGATAGGGATCGACCGTCCGGTTCTGGATCCAATGCTCCACCCGCGTCATGTGGTAAGTCATCGAATCCCAGTTGTTGGGCGGCGCGAAAAGGGCGACGACCGCGACGACCAGGAGGATCACGCCGACGGCGATCCACGCCGGGCGCGAATGATCGGGCCAGAGAACGTGGGGCCTGAGACTGCGGATGCCGCGGGCCAGGATAAGGTACGTCACGAGGCCCGCCAGGATCACCGTCCACGCGATAAGGACTCCAACGAATGTGAAGCCGCGGAAGCGGCTGAGGATCTCGGTGATCGACACGACCGCGACGCCCCAGGCGACCGCGCCCTTGAGCAGGGCCCGGCGGGCGTCGCCGGCGGTCCCGGCGAAGAGCGCCACCAGGAACGCGCCAGCCGCGACGGGAAGGATCACCGCCATGCGAACCCCCGCAAGGGGTCAGTTCCCAGGAACCAGGCCCCCGACATGAGTGTCCGAAGTCTCAGGTCTCGAGCCAGTCCGCCAACGCACCTGCCTGGTTTGGCCGGCAATTCGCCGCTCGGGACTTCGGAGGGCTGGAATCTGGGTTCTGGATACTCGAAGCCGCCACGCCACCTATGCCCTCACCTCCCGATGTTGTATCGGAGGATGCACCAGATGGCCCGGATGCCGTCTTTCCAGCCGATCTTCTTGCCTTCCTCGTACGTCCGGCCGGAATAGGAGATGCCGACCTCGTAGACGCGGCACTTGAGCTTCGCGACCTTGGCCGTGATCTCGGGCTCGAAGCCGAAGCGGTTCTCCCGGATCTTGATCTTCCTGAGGATCTCCCGGCGGAAGACCTTGTAGCAGGTCTCCATGTCGGTGAGGTTCAAGTTGGTGAGCATGTTCGAGAGGAGCGTCAGCATCTTGTTGGCCACCCAGTGCCAGAAGTACATGACGCGATGCGACTCTCCGCCGGCGAAGCGCGAACCGTAGACGACGTCCGCCTTGCCCTCGAGGATCGGCGCGAGCAGCTTGTGATATTCCTGCGGGTCGTACTCCAGGTCCGCGTCCTGGACGATGACGATGTCCCCCTCGGCCGCGGCGAAGCCGGTCCGGAGGGCGGCGCCTTTCCCCTGGTTCACGTCGTGGTGGAGGACGCGGATCCCCGGTGTTTTCGCGATCGCGGCCAGCCGTTCCCGCGTGCCATCCTTCGAGCAGTCGTCGACGATGATCAGTTCCTTGTCCATCGTCACGGCGAGGACGGCCCGGACGATTTTCTCGATGTGATCCGCCTCGTTGTACACCGGCATGACAACGGACAGTTTCATGGTCGGGTTAGTCGCGGGACGCTCCAACATACCCAATTGCGGGCCGCCTGTCTCCCGTCTATGATGATCCGCTCATGCCGGATTTCTGGAAGGGCCGCCGCGCTCTCGTGACGGGCGGAGCGGGATTCCTGGGACGCCATCTCGTCTCCCGGCTCCGCGCGAGGGGCGCGGAAGTCATCGTGCCGCGCCGGGCGGAGTACGACCTCGTCGATCGCGCGGCCGCCAGGCGACTCATTGCCGACGCGAAACCTCAAATCGTCATCCACGCCGCGGCCGTCGTCGGCGGCATCGGCGCCAATCGCCTCCACCCCGGCCAGTTCTTCTTCGAGAACCTCATGATGGGAGTCCAGCTCATCGAGGAGAGCCGGCTCGCCGGCGTGCCGAAGGTGCTCTCCCTCGGCACGATCTGCTCCTATCCGAAATTCACGCCGGTCCCCTTCCGCGAGGAGGAACTCTGGAACGGCTATCCCGAGGAGACGAACGCGCCGTACGGACTGGCCAAGAAGATGCTCCTCGTCCAGTCGCAGGCCTACCGGGCCGAGTACGGGATGAATTCGATCTTCGTGATGCCGGTGAACCTGTACGGGCCCCACGACAATTTTGACCTGGAGACTTCCCACGTCATCCCCGCGCTGATCCGCAAGTGCGTCGAGGGTGGCGAGGAGATCGAGCTCTGGGGCACGGGCGCTCCGACGAGGGAATTCCTCTACGTCGAAGACTGCGCCGAGGGGATCCTCCTCGCGGCGGAACGATACGACGGCGCGGAGCCGGTCAACCTCGGGAGCGGCCGGGAGATCTCGATCCGGGATCTCGCGAAGAAGATCGCGGAGCTAACCGGGTACCGGGGACAGCTCCGATGGAACGCCGAGAAACCCGACGGCCAGCCGCGGCGGGCGCTCGACACCGCGCGCGCGAAGAAGCTCTTCGGGTTCGAGGCCAGGACTTCCCTCGAGGAGGGACTTCGCACCACGATCGACTGGTATCGCGCCAACCGATGAACGCGCTCAAGCGGACCTTCCTGTACGACCTCCTGAAGCGATTCAAGGGTCGCGCCGAGCTTCGCGCGTGGCTCCGGAACGGCAAGCCCGATCCGGTCCCCGCGTACTGCAAGCAGGAGACGGTCCGGGAGTACGCGCGCCGGTTCTCGCTCAAGTCGCTCGTCGAGACCGGCACCTACCTCGGCGACATGGTGCGCGCGGTCCGCGGCGACTTCGCCAAGATCATCTCCATCGAGCTCGACCGGGCGCTCCACGAGCAGGCCGTCCGCCTCTTCTCGAAATGGCCGCACATCACCCTGCTCCAGGGCGACAGCGGTGCGGTTCTGCGCGAAGTGGCGAAGAAGATCCCGGAACCGTGCCTCTTCTGGCTCGATGCCCACTACTCCGGAGGAATCACCGCGCGCGGCGACCAGGACACGCCGGTTCTCCTTGAGATCGAGGCCGTGCTCGAACGGGGGAATCCGTCGGACGTCGTGCTCATCGACGACGCGCGCTGTTTCACCGGACGCGACGGCTATCCGACGATTGCGGAACTGCAGTCCTTGCTCCAGCGCCGCCGCCGGGAATGGTCGCTGGAGGTGCGGGACGACATCCTGCGACTCCACGCGCCTCAGGGCCTGCCGTCCAGGGACTCGAGAGTCTCGACGACCTGACGCGCGCGATCGAGCGCCTCGTGGCCGCCGCGCAACAGTCGCTCCCGGCCGGCCCGGGCGATCCGCACCCGCGCGTCCTCGTGCTTCAGGTAGTACCGGATCTTGTCCATCATCTCGGCCGGCGTGCGGAAGTACTCGGCCTCCGACCCCTCCTTGAAGAGCGACCCCAGCTCGTTCGAATGCTGGGAGAGCATGAAGGCGCCCGCGGCGGGAATCTCGAAGTTGCGGCGGGTGTACGTGTCGTTGTTGAGCCGGGACAGGAAGGCCAGGACGATCCGCGACGAGTTCAGGATCCGGTTGTAATCCTCGCCGTACGCCAGCTTGATCGGCCCGCAGCGCCGGGAGATTTCAGCGAACCGCCCGCCGCGCTCCCACATGTTGCCGTGGAGGCGAAAGGCGATCGACGGCTCCGCGAGGATCGCCGCGATCGCGTCCTCGCGACCATCGTCCTCCCAGTGACCCGTGAACGAGACGTCGCACCGATCGGATGGCGGTTCGGCCAGCGGCCGATGGATCTCGCGGATGTAGAAGGACCGGAGCAGCTCCGATCTCGGGCACCCGAGTTCGCGGTAGCGCGGAAGATTGGCCTCGCGATAGGCGAAATAGACGTCGCAGTGCTTCACCGCGGCCAGGAGATGGCGCCACACGTAGCGCGGCTGGAGCGGCGAGAAGGGATCGTCGTTGTTGTACCCCGCCACGCGAATGCCCCGGCTC
>Ga0075433_10004120_pt1 | contig 11272 bp, 13 predicted proteins | sample RhiMethybrSRZTD2_FD_75299 | JGI IMG/M metagenome (GOLD analysis project Ga0075433, IMG submission 75299) | Populus rhizosphere microbial communities from Tennessee, USA - Rhizosphere MetaG P. TD hybrid SRZTD2 | ecosystem: Host-associated > Plants > Roots > Rhizosphere > Soil | place: USA... | reverse complement strand
CGGGCCGCCGCGGCCCGCGCCGGGGCCGCCACCGAGGACCGCTCGCTCGAGACCCTCGGGCTCGACACCGCCCGGGGCCGGGCCATGCTCGGCGGCCCGCTGCGGGCGGCGGAAGAGGCCCCGCGGATCGCGCGGACGCCGGTGCCCGACGGCACCGGGCAGACCTACGGGGACCTCGCGGTGGCGCTCCAGGACGACCCGGTGGCGCTCGGGAAGGCGCTCCAGGCCAACCGGCGCGCCATCGGCGAGCGCATCGGAGAGGTCCGGCGGACGCTGGCCGGGACCCCGGCGAAGGTCTCGGCTGGGCCGATCCTGCAGCGGCTGGACGAGGAGCTGGCCCAGAGCGCAGCTCCGCGGGAGACCCGGGTGGCGGCGGCGGCCGCCGTCCGCGACATCATCGAGCGCGCCCGCGGACCGAAGGACGTCGGGGTGCAGATCCTCGACGCGGCAGGGCGCCCGTTCCGCTCGGCCGGCGCTGCTGACAGCCTCTCCGCCGCCCAGCTCCGCAAGGTGATCGAGGACCTGGACGACGAGCTCGGGTTCGGGGCCGCCGGCGGGAACCTGCAGAAGACGCTCGGGGACCGGGCCGACGGGGTACTGCTCGCCGCGCGGGACGCCGCGACGAACGCGGAGAAGGGCCTGGTCGCCGCCTACGCCCCCGACCAGCTCGCCGGCTACCTGGACGACATCGCGGCGTACCGGACGGCGCGGGTGGCCGAGCAGGGGGCCCTCACGAAGATCACCCGGCCCGAAGGGCGCGCGATCCGCCGGCCGGCGCCCGAGAAGATCGCCCCGGTCCGCCCGGCCCCGGTCCCCCGGCCGACCATGCGCGGGAAGGTCGAGGTCCCGAAGGTCTCGGCCGAGGCCCGCGCCGCCGAGCGCGAGGCGCTCGCCCCGCCGAAGAGCCTCGGGGCGAAGATCGCGAAGGGGCTGGCGGGCGCCGCTGGCTTCGCAGCGGGCGGGGTCCTCGGCCACCCGATGCTGGGCGCCTCCGCCGCCAACGCGACGGCCGACCGGTTCCTGCGCAACGTGCGCTCGACTCGCTCGGAGCTCCTCGCCGACAGCGCGAAGATCCGCGCAGCGCTGGTGAAGCACGCGGACCTGGTCGAGGCCGGCGCCCGGGGCGGCCCTCGCGTCGCAACGGCGATCCACCGGGAGCTCTTCCGAACCGACCCGGCCTACCGGGAGGCCTTCAAAGAGAAAGGCCGCCGAGGGGCTCCGCAGACATTCTCGGAGTTCTCGGCGGCCTGGAAGGCGCGGCGGGGGCAGCGCTAGGCGTTCGTCACCGGTGTGTAGCCGTCCTCGAACGCCTGCTTCGGCGAGTAGCTCTCGTAGCCGTCCACGTAGCGGACCCAGTAGCCGGTGGGCTGTGGGTCGTGGCGGGCGACATACTCCTCCCCGACGACCCTCGGCGGGTACCGGTCCTCAAGGAAGTAGAGGACCCCGCTGTTCCGGTCGACCCGCGCGATCTGCAGCGCCCAGACCCGCTTGTGGCACTTGTAGAGCGGGAGGGCGGTGACGGCGGTCTCAGCCACCGGTCTTGTCTCTTGCCGGTGGGCGCGGCTGGGGGCCCTGCGGCTTCTCCCCGCTGACCGCGTTCGCCGGGATCGGCACGAAGGCCAGAGCCTCCGCCACCGAAGCCGACCGGTCCGGGTTTCCCTGGTAGCTGCTGACCTGGTAGAGCCAGCCGCCCGGGACCGCGAGCCGCCGGGTCGTCTTCATCCAGCGCTGGCCCGGGCTGCTGGCCTGCGCGACCAGCTCCCACTCGCTTCCGCTCAGGACGAGGTCCGGGACGGCAGCCGCCCCGCTCAGGTCTCTGTCCACCAATCCACCTGCCATCTACCTGTCTCCTCTATTCCGCGTACCGGCCGACGTCCACCGGCTCGGCCGCCGGGATAGCGTAGCCGGCTGCGTCGTCCAGCTCTGTCTGCGGGACGGTCACGGCCTCCACCGGCTTCACCATGACCACCGTCTTCCCGGTGACCTTCTCCAGCTGCTCCCGCAGCCAGTTCGGGTCCCGCTCCTTCGCGACCTTCCGGTTTCCGCGGGCGTTGTACGCCGCCTTCAGCTCCTCCGGGTCGACCTGATACCCGAGGTCCCCCAGCGCGGCTAGGAGCTGACCGATCTTCATCTCCTGCTCCAGCCACGGGCGCCGAATCCGCGTGGTCTTCGGCTTCTCGGCCTCCGCCTGCACACCCTCGGCCTTCGGCTTCCTCGTTCCTCTCGCCATGTCACTTCGCCTTCTTCGGCTGCCGGTCACCGCCGAGCAGCTTTCTCTTCAGGTTGTAGCTCTTCGTCGCCCGGTACTTTGCCCAGCGGGCCCGGTTCGCCGCTGAGATCGCCCGGCGGCCCTTGGCGGACAGGTTCCGCGCCTTCGGGGCCTTCTTCCTTGTCACAGTCGCTGCTCGCTTACGAGCGGCCTTCTTTCGAGCGGCCATTTCGGTATCCTCCTCTGTCAGTGCCGCAGATAGGAGGACAGTATGAGCTACTGGGTTGTGACACGCAAGACGGGATTACTGCACCTGGCTAGTTGGCTGGCGAAGGAGCTCCCCGGTCAAGTTCGAGTGACTACTCTGCATGAACGGGCGGAGAAGCAAGCGTGGCGGGGGCTCCTAGTGAAAGAGCGCGTCGACGTTCGCCGGACGCCGGCTGAGCTGTTAGCCGACTTCACCGGGACGCTGGTTACGGATGACCGCCGCTGGACAGCGGCGGCACAGGCGAAGGGGCTTCGGTGCTTCGGGACGCTGGCGGAGCCAGAGGGAGCGAGTCAGTCGGAGTTTGCGGTTGGTGGGTGGTGGGACGGCGGGAAGCTGGCAGCGGGGCACTGGCTGGTGGTGGACTGGGGGCTGTGGCCGTTCGGGCTCGGGCCGCGGCTGGTCGGTGGCGTGTCGCTGGTTCGGTCGGGTGGGAAGCTGCCGGACGCGGTGCCGGCGGGGGTGGGTGAGGTCCTGGACCGAGCGGGGTTTCGGGGCTACGTGGCGGTGGACATGCGGTGGGACGGGGAAGCGGGCGGGTGGCTCCCGGGCGCGATCCGCCCGGGGTGGGGGCACTTTGGCGGGTGGCCGGCGCTGGCGCTGCTCCATGACTGCGTGAAGGTGGAGGCGGTCCTCGGCGGGGAGGCGCCGGCGCTGGGCTACGCGGTCACCGTCGCCGTCCCGCTCTCCTCGCCCCCCTACCCGTTCTCGGCGCGGGAGGCGCCGGAGCCGGCGCCGCTAGAGCTCGACGCGGCGACCCAGGCCGGTCTCGTCTTCTGCGACGTAGCCAAGGGCCGCCGAGGTCTCGAGACCGCTGGGGTCGACGGGAACCTCGGACTGGCCCTTGGCCGGGGGGCGTCAGCCTACAGTGCGCGGCAGGCTGTCGGCGCGGTGGCGCGCGCGGTCAGCGCTCCTCAGTGGCGCCCGGACGCCGGCGGGCTGCTCGACGGCTTTCTCCTCCACTTGGAGCAGACCGGCTGGCTCTAGCGGCCATGCTCCTGGCCACTGCCTCCAGGAGCTCGACGTCCAGGTCGCACCAGTGAGTCCCGGCCGAGGGCTGCAGACACCATGGGCAGCGCCGGCCGGGACGGACTAGGTAGTCGCGAGGGTCGAGCTGGAGGCCGGTCTCAGCCACCCGCCGGCACCGGCCGGCGGTAGCCGAAGCGGTCGAGGTCGGGGCGGATGAGGACGTCGAAGCGCGTGCCGGGCTCCGCCGCAGGCACCGCGCGCCACAGAGCCGCGAAGGCCGCCCGGCTGGCCAGGACCGCCCGCTCGCTCGAGAGGAACCCGAGCCGCTGACCCAGCGCGATGCAGCCGCGCAGCTCGCTCGGGACGTTGGCCTCATGGAGCTCGATCTCAGTGCGCTCTGGGACCTCGAGCAGCTCGATGCTCGCAGAGATCCTCCCATTACTGTGGTAGTGACGGCCGACCCGCCCGCGGTATGCGCCCTCTGGGATGCAGCTCCTCCCCGGCGCGTTGAACAGCCACGGCCGCTCGATCCCCCACGCTTCGAACGTCGTCCCGTTCACCGTCACCACCGACAGCGTGCAGTCCGGCTCGTACGCGAACCGGCTGACTACGATAACTGGCTCCATCTACTTGCCTCCCCCTGGGATCTTCCGGTAGCAGACGATCAGCGCCGGCGGGCGTCCAGCCGCTGAGCGCCGCATCTGCTGGTTGGCTTTCACTGACCCGTCAGCGACCAGCAGGTCCAGCGCCCGCTGCAGCTGATCCATCGTCGCGATCTTCCCGCGGAGCCGCCCGGCGATCCCGTTCGCCGAGATCCACTCCCCGACGGGGATCGCCCCGAGGACCAGCTCGCTTGTCTCCCCGTCGCGGGTGAGCGACAGGATGCCGAAGAGCTTGCCGAACCGGTGCTGTTCCGCATCGATGACGGCCTTTGCGTCCTCAAGGTCCCGGACCCAGATCTCGAAGCGCCCGTTGCTCAGGGCGAGGAGCATGGCCACGCGGAGCAGCTGGTCCTTCACCCGGTTGTGCCAGCTCTTGAACTCCGGGTGTGTCTCCTTCGCACTCGACCAGTTTTCGTAGAAGGAGTACCACCAGTCTTCGGTCTCAGGGTGCCGGGTGATCTCGCGCGGTTCCATGCGCGTCAGCTGCACCAACCAGTTCGCCAGGTCCTCCCGGTTGATCGGGTCGAGTGGCTGGACCGACGGGTAGCTGCGGCCGCTGGAGAGCCGGTGAATCCACATGCACCGGCCCATCATGCCGCCCTGGAGGAACGTCGGCGGCATGCCCTTGCGCAGGTTCTCCTCGGCCGACCCGAACAGACACGTCATGGACACGCCCTCGAGCACGCGGGTCTTCAGCTGCGTCGGGTTTATGTAGGTGTCTTCCCCGTTCGAGAGCCGCAGGAACATGCTGATCCAAGCACCGGCGTCCACCGAGTCCTTCCCGATGAACGCGCAGAGCTCGTCCTCGATCAGCATCGTGGCCGAGTCCTTCCGCTTCCACTTCTCCGGCCGCGGCCGCCGCATCTTCCCGTCCCCGTCAACCTCCTTCCCCAAGTCGACGGTGTAACTGATCGCCGCTCGGTCGAGGAAGCTGGCGACGGTGATGCGGTCGGGGATCAGGTTGATCGTGTCGTCGATCATCGTGGCCATGTCGCGGCTGGCTTTGAGCTGGCGGTTGACGGCCTCGATCATCGGCTTGGCGGCGCTCTGGAGGCAGAGCGACTTCCCCTCGCCCGAGGGCCCGACCAGGACGGTGTACAGCGAGGGCCAAATCGGGTAGGCCCCGCTGTGGACGTAGAAGTTGCGCCGGCAGCAGGCGGCGAGGACGGTCAGGCCGGCCCAGAAGTGCCAGGCGAGCGGGACCTCCATGTGCTCGCACCAGGCCAGGTAGCTGCCGATCCACCCGGCGTGTGGGTAGATATGCTCGTCGGGAAGCCGCCCGCCGGGTCCGGGCCGGCGTTCGCGGATCTTGAGCGCCTGGCGCCGGTCGATTGCGTCGTCGAGCTCGCAGATGCGGGCCACGCGCTGCGGGTTGAGGCGCAGGACGCTGGCGATCCGCGCGACCATTTCCCCAGCGGCGGTCGCGTCAGTCATGGCCGCGGAGCCGGCCTGGCGCACGGCGAGCTCCTGGAGGTTCGGGTTCACCGGGAAGTCCCGGCTGGTGACCAGAGCCTCGAATTCATCGGTCGCGTATGACACCGTTGTCACTTGAGTTCCCCCCGTCTTCGGATGTAAGGGTTCCGTTTGCGGTCAAGCATGTCCCGCATGTTGTCTTGATGGGTACCGGCGTATAGATGCCGAGGGTTCCAACAAGGCGGGTTGTCGCACTTGTGAAGGGCGTGTAGTCCTCCAACTAACGGCCCGTTGTAGTGCTCGTATGAGATGCGGTGGACTGTGTAGTTCTTCTGCTTCCAGGTAATCACCCCATAGCCGAATCCGTGTCTGGCTCCGGGCCAGATCCAACAGTCGTTCGGCCTGCCGGGCTGTGCCTGGGCAAGTACGGCAGCTATCAGTGATGGGTGGCTGCGGCGTACTGCGGGCCGCGCCTTGACCCTTAGCGCTCGTAGCTTCCTACAGATGGTTGACTGGTGAACGCCGAGCTTCTTTGCGATCTCCTCCTGGCTCAGTCCTTGAGCGTAGAGCCTGGCGATCATTTCAATTCACCCCAGTCACTTCCGCTGTGTACCTCGACCGGGAAGATTGCACCGCCGAGCTCGGGCACTGGCGCTTCCATGTGACGACGTAGAGCGGCTGCTGCAGCTTGCTGCTGCTCTATCGGTACCTCCAAGATAAGTTCGTCATGGTACTGCCCGACGATCGGCCAGCCTTCTGCATCTAACTTGATTGCTGCCCTGTTGATGATTTCGGCTGCTCCGCTTTGACAGGGGCAGTTGAACAGCGGCCGCATCATTTCGCTCGCCGGGGCGGCGAAGCGTCTCGTATAGCCCCACGGGCTGACCCAGACGCGCCCCTTGGCGACGGCGGTGCGGAACAGGTTGTCCCGCCATTTCATCGTGGTCGCGTAGGTGACCGCCCATTTCTTCGCGATGCGCCGGTTCTGCTCCGGTGACATGGCGAGAATCTGGGGGACCTTGTCGACGCAACGTGGGCAGGGACAGAAGAGCTCCTGAGCGGCGGCGCCCATCTCGCTCGCTCCGTACCCGATCTCATAGCGCTTCTTCTTCGCGAAGTTGCGGTGCTTCTTCTTCCTCACCGGGTCCATGGCGGCCCACTGGGCGTCGGTGAGCTCGAAGACTACCTGGGCAGTCTCGGCGTGGACATCACGAGACCGGTCCTCGAACGCTTGAATATCCCGCGCTTCTCTCGCCTGGTAGGCGAGGATGCGCGCTTCGAGCTGACTGTAGTCCGCGGCGACGAAGACATAGCCAGGCCGAGGAACAATGAGGTGGCGGATCTCCGCGGGCCACTGATGTAGCGGAGGGTCAGAGTAAGCCCACCTAAATGTCTCAGCACTATAGAGACGGATACGAGGGTAAACTCGGTTGTCCCGTCCGGTTGGGAAGTGGAGGTACCTAGTGCGAATAGTGTTGAGACGGGCCCGATGAAATAGGTCTTCGAGAATCCACTTGTGCGGCTCATCCATCTTTCTCAGGTGGGTGTAGATGAACATCAGGGCGGCTTTGGCGGTCGAGCGGGCGGGTCGCTTGTGAGCTTTCGGGGCCGGCTTGAAGCGCATTTCGCCGAAGAGCCAGGTGGCGAGTTTGCCCTTCGTTCCGCGGGAGCCCATGAAGGTCTTGCGGGCGGCGGCGACTTTCTTCAGCCGGCTCTGGTAGCGCTTCTCTCGGGAGGCGGCTCTGGTCAGCTCGGCAGCCGGCGGGTCGTTGACTGTCTGCCAGAGCAGACGGGCTTTCGCCGCGTAGCTGCGTGCTGCCTTGCGGGACTTGGCAGCGCGTGCCTTCCTGACAGCAGCTTTGTACTTCGTCTCAGCAGCCGCCTTTGCCTTCCCTGTGGCCAGTGACCGGTCAGCGGCCTCGTCTTCGTCTCGCCAGCGCTTGGCCTCGGCTTCCATCTCACCGAAGAGCGAAACCTTGGCGAGGATCTTGTCGTCGATCTCCTTTAGCTGGGCGGTGAGTTCGGTCCGGTACTTGGCCAGCCGGTCCCGGTCCAGGTGACCGAAACCGCGCTCTTGGATGCGCCTGGCCACTGGGACAACCGTCGCAAACCAGCGCTCGTAGTAGGCCCGGTTCTTCGCCGTGTCTAGGAGCTCGAGGAGCTTCGGGTAGGCGAGGGCTGTAGCAATACAATCAAAATTATTATAGCAGCCTAGTTCATACGCTCCGTACTGTAACCATTCGTGACTTGTTGTTGTATTTTCGAGCCTGATTGTTGGCGCGATGAGATCGGAATCGGGGATCGTAAAGTCCACTAAAACCTGACCTCTTGGCTATCAAGTCCATTGCGTTGTCGCTCGCATTCCCAAGGAACAAATGGCTAGGCCGGCAGCACGCTTTGTTGTCGCATTTGTGGCAGACGTATACGGCGCGATTCCCAACAGGGCCATGCGTCAGCTCCCAGGCAACTCGATGCGTGTCTTTCACCTTTCCTCGGAGCCCGACCTTTCCGTACCCCGCAGGGTTCCTAACGCCTTGCCACTCCCAACAGCCACGACCTCTGCGGACCCTGGCCCAGAACTTCTGCGCAGACTTTACTTCGTGCCACTGGCCGGTCTTACGTACTGGGCACTTGCGACGTGTCAGGTATTTGTGAATTGTCATCGCTGTTACGCCCAGCTTCTTTGCAACCTCCCGCATTGACAGACCGCTGAGGTACAAGCTCACAGCGGTATCGACTTCTCGTGGGCTCACACGAGCCCCCGATCCACCAGCAACCACTCCTGAACCTCAACCGTCTTCGCCTTTTCGTCCATGTCCCGGCAGACGCTCTTCGGGATCCACACCGAGCGCGGGCCGATGCGGAGCCGGTAGGCGCCTTCGCTGGTTCCGACGAGGGCGTCAAAGTCGAGCAAGTGATACTCGGCGCTGCGGCGCTCCGAGCGGTCGGCTTCGCTGCCGACGCGGTAGTAGCGGGTCATCGAATCTCTCCACATTCTGGGCACCGCTCCCGGCCCCAGAGTTCGCTGTTGCAGATGACAGTTGCTGGGTAGAAGTACCCGGTCGGGCACTTCGGACACTTACGGCTCCAGTCCCGCGCTACAGGCTTCCATTCGATTGCGCGGGTGAGCCAGCCCGCGATGAAGCAGATGATCGCAGTGACTACTTCCAATGGCCGCCGCCCTCCTTTAGTAAGCTCTTCCACCCGGTCACCCCACTGGTGACCATGGAAACGTGTTCGAGGCGCTTGCGACCCTCGGGGAACGCACAGTGCATCTGGAGAATTGTGTCACCTGCATATCTGCCAACCGAGAAGCCGACTTCCTCCAACATCTCGATGTCGTGGAAGCCGTTGTGGCAGACGATCGGGTGGGTTTGCAGGAAGTCATAGAGCCACTCGACGACGGCTTCGAAGTTGTCGGGCGGATAGGCGCAGTCTGGACAGACGGGCCTGCCTGAGCCGCCGCAGCCAGGACAGTGGCGCCAGGGTCGGCCACCCTGCTCGCGGAAGTGCACCCCGACATACCGCAGCGTCCGCACGCCGCACAGGCCGACGAGGCGAATGACCCAGCCGGCGTTCTCGACGTCGACGACGACTGGCTCGTCGGGCTCTAGGGCGGCCTCCCAGGCGCGGAGCTGGTCGAGCGTCGGGAAGAGCAGCGCGCCGGGCGTCGGCTGCGTGAAGTCGTAGACCGGCGGCTTCCAGCCGGCGAGGATGCGCGCTACCCGCCGCAGCGTCTGGACCTGCGCCCCTTCGACGCCCCAGTTCCCGCGCAGGATGTACGCCGGGTGCAGCAGCCCGACGACGTAGGTCCCGTCCTCGAGCTGGTGGATGTGGCCGGGCGTCGGCCGGCGCGGATAGAAGTGTTCCATCGCTGGGGTGCCGATCGGGACGATGACGCGGTGGCCCGTGACCTCGCCGGCCCAGTGGACGGCGCGGCAGAAGCGGCTTTCGGCGCGCTTGGGGGGCCGGTTCTCGGGCAGGTGGCAGAGAGCGACGTTGCCGACGCGGGCCTTCTGCCGGTCGATCCCGGCGAGGTCGAGCCACTTGTCGAAGAGCTTGCCGCTGTCGCCGATCAGCGGGATTCCGAGCTCGGCCTCGGTCTCGCCGGGGCCCTGGGCGATGAAGAGCAGGGGGGCGTCGGTGGGCCCGACAAATCCTACAAATGACCGCCCAATAGTATGAGCAGGGCACCCAGTACACGAAGACGGCTTTGCCTTCATAACCCCAGAGCCTTTCTAGCTTCCTGGTAAGCGTTATGTGCTTCCTCTGCAGACTCGAAGGTTCCAAGCGGCGTCTCTTGACCTGCAACTACAATGCGAGCCCTAAACTTATGCCTTTTCTTAGACACGCCGAGTGGTAGGCCGTTGAGTCTTTTCTTCCCTTTCCGCCCATTGCGCTTCCCATTAACAGAGTAGTCAGCTCTGTGCAGCGCTACGTGCTTAGCTCTAGTCACAAGCTCTAAATGTTTAGGATTGACGCAGCTTCGGACGTGACACTTATGGTGTACTACATAGTCTTCCGGGATGGCACCGTGTTCTAGCTGCCAAGCAACTCTATGTGCTGGCTGGGTACGCTTGTCGTACCCAAATTGGCCGTAGCCTTTTGGGTGGGTAGCTGCAGTCCAAATCCAACACTCGGGCCCAGCCTCGACTTTGGACCAGAACCTTTCTACAGGGCCTTGGCGGATCACTTGCCGGCCCCCTGCCCGCGCATCGTCTCCGCCCGGCGGGTGCTCGCCTGGTTGCGCTTCTCGATGCGCTTGAGCTCGAGGGCGTCGGTGTCGATCGGGTAGCCGAAGAACGCCTCCGCGACCGGCAGAGCGATCTGGATGCCGTACCCGGGCCGGTACGGGAGCGTCTCGACGGGGAGGGTCCCCTCTCGGTGCCGGCGCCACAGGGTGCTGATCGACCACCCCATGAGGTCGGCAAATTCTGGACCGGTAATCACGACTCTGGGCAAGGAATGGCCCTCCGTTGGGTGAGAAGAAATGGGATGAAAGAAGCGGTCTCGAGATTGTACGGAAGGGGACGGGAGAAGGGAGGCCTGCCAGTCGGCGGGCCTCCCGAGCAGGTCAGCGGGGAGCGGCGAGGGCCCTGAGCGTGGCGTAAGCGGGGCTGAGGGCGCTCGGGACTGCCGCCGGCTCGTCGGTGGGCCCCTCGAGCGGGCAGGTGTAGAGGGTCAGGGTGACCTTGCTGAGCTCGCCGTAGCCAGCACCGGGCCCTGCTGCGACGAAGAACGAGAGCGTGTCGAGGCCTTCGTCCCACGCGATCTCGTCCGCGTCTCCGGCGAGGTTGTCGGCGAGGATCGTCTGGGCCGCTCGCGTCGGGAAGACGGCGCTCCCGTAGACCCAGTGGGGGGTCTGCAGGGCGTCGTAGAGGGTCTGGGCCGAGGCGCTTTCGATGCCGCCCCCGGCGCCGTCCCACTGGTAGCCGGAGTACCAGTAGGAGACGATGTCGATCGCCGGCGTGCCGGTGAGTGACTTGAAGGCCACGCGCACGTCAGCGGCAACGAGGTCCCGGTTGGTCAGGTTGTCGGCGATCGGAACAGACACCGCGGTAGCCCACTCGGCGACCCCGAGGCGCCCAACGCGCTTCGCTTGGACGAGGACCGGGCCGGTCGGGGAGATGGCGAGCGGCCGGTAGACGCGGGCGTCCTTCGTGTACCTGGCGGCGTTGCGGCCGTTCCCGCAGACGGGGGTCTGGGCAAAGGCCGGCGCCGCGGCTGCCATGAGCAGGAGCGCAGCTGCTGAGA
>Ga0075433_10004118_pt1 | contig 11279 bp, 9 predicted proteins | sample RhiMethybrSRZTD2_FD_75299 | JGI IMG/M metagenome (GOLD analysis project Ga0075433, IMG submission 75299) | Populus rhizosphere microbial communities from Tennessee, USA - Rhizosphere MetaG P. TD hybrid SRZTD2 | ecosystem: Host-associated > Plants > Roots > Rhizosphere > Soil | place: USA... | reverse complement strand
GCAGCAGAACTCGATGTAGCAGCCGCGCTACACGTGTTAGTGTAGCAACCTCTCACGACAGCCTGTCGTCTGCTCACGACACGAAACTGACGCTCTGTGCCTGATTTCAGCGCCGCTGAATCAGGCATGGCGCGTGCGTTTGCCCGGGGCGACCGAACCCCGAGTTCGCGCTGATGACCACGTTTCCAATTGCTCTCGCCCAATCCGACGTCCCGCGCCGGCGATACGGGCGACGTACGCTGGCACTGTCCGCCGTCGATGTCGCGCGCCGCGTGCTCAACGTGATGCTGGCGTTGGTCGCGCTCGTCGTCGCCCTCCCGGTGCTGGCGATCATTGCCATCGCCGTCAAGCTGAGCTCGCCGGGGCCCGTCTTCTACACCCAGACCCGTGTCGGGCTGAATCGGCGCCGGCTGTTGCCGCTCGGCACGCGCTACCGCCCGACCGACTGCGGCGGCAAGCCGTTCACGATTTTCAAATTCCGCACGATGCGGGTGAACGGCGGGACCAACGGGTCCGATAAGCCCGGACAGGTCTGGGCCACGCCCGACGATCCGCGCGTTACCCGGGTCGGTCGCTTCCTGCGCTTGTATCGCCTCGATGAGCTGCCGCAGCTCGTGAACGTGCTCCTCGGCGACATGGAGATCGTCGGCCCGCGCCCCGAGCAGCCGGCGATCTTCACCCAGCTGCGGGAACAGATTCCGGGATACCAGGCGCGCCAGCGCGTCCGGCCCGGCATCACGGGCTGGGCGCAGATCAACCAGCACTACGACAGCTCGATCGAGGACGTCCGCCGCAAACTCGCGTTCGACCTCGAGTACATCGGCCGTCGCTCGGTGACGGAAGACCTGCGCATCATGCTGTGGACGTTACCGGTGATCGCGGGGAAGTTCGGCGCCTGGTGAGGGCTGGAGCCGCGGCCGCTTCAGCGGCGCAGAACGGGAACGACGTCGAGCGCCAACCCCGATGGAGCGGGCGGCGTCATGCCGCCGGTTGCTGAGCGGGCAGCGCCTCGCGCCGCGCGGCGCTCGCGGCCGCCAGCCACTTCCACGTCTCGCGCAGTCCGTCTTCCAGTGATACGCGCGACTCGAACCCGAGCACGCGCCGAGCGCGGTCCATGCTCGCGAGCGAGTCGCGCACGTCGCCGGCGCGGGTGGCATGAACGGTGTAGTTCAGCGGTCGACCCACGACGCCGCCGATCGCCTCGATCAGGTCCAGCAGCGAGGTCCGCCGGCCCGCTCCGACGTTGACGACCCACCCATTCACAGACGCGACAGGCAGCGTTGCCGCCAGCACGTTCGCGTCGACGACATTCTCGACGTAGATGAAATCGCGCGTCTGCCGTCCGTCCCCGAACACCTCGGCCGGCCGCTGCTCGAGCGCCGCCTGCAGGAAATTGGGAACGACGGCCGCGTAGGCAGACCCCGGCGTTTGGCGCGGGCCGAAGACATTGAAATACCGGAGCGCCACACCTTCGACGACTCCCGCGCGGGCAAATGCCAGCACGTACTGCTCGCTGGCGAGCTTCGACGCCGCATAGGGCGAGCGCGGCTCCGGCTCGGCCGTTTCCGCCTTGGCTGGAATCTCCGTGTCGCCGTAGACCGCACTCGAGCTCGAATACACGAGGCGCTGTACCTTGGCGCGCGCGCACGCCTCCAAGAGGCGCATCGTCCCGTTGACGTTGGCGGCATGACAGGCCCACGGATCGACGAGCGACGCCGGCACGCTGGCGAGCGCGGCCAGGTGGAAAACGACGTCGATGCCCTCCACGGCGCGGCGGCACACCTGTGGATCGCAGAGGTCACCACGGATGAACTCGATCTCGCGGGCGACCGGACCGAGATTGGCTTCATTCCCCGTGCTGAGATCGTCCACCACCCGCACAGCATGACCGAGATCGCTGAGACGGGTGGCGACGTGCGAGCCAATGAAGCCCGCACCTCCGGTCACCAGGTACTTGCGGCGTTTCTGTTCGTGAGGGCGCACGCCGAGGACGAATGCAAGGCTGACGCCGTGCCGCGAGTACCCGCGTGCAATCCCTCCGGAACGGGTAAATCGCCATCGGAGAACGAGATGTACGGCAAGTGCGGCAACCAGTCGGGGAGTGCTGCAGCGTCGCCGTGTAGCGACGGATCAACAGTTTAGTCGCTATCCTACGCGGCCGGAGTCGCCTCGCGGCGGCGTCCGGGATCGCTGTTGCGGTTGGGCTCGCGCTGGGAGGCGCACTCGGGCAGCGCCAGCTCAAAGAAGAACCGCGTACCCCGCTCCAGCTGCGTCTCCACCCGCAGCTGGGAGCCCATGCCCTCGACGAGCTTGCGGCAGATCGCGAGTCCCAGACCGGTCGTCGAGAACAGCTTTCCGCCACGCTGATCGGGCCCGCGCGGCGCATCCCGCACCGAATCGAACAGTGTCGGCATCATGGCCGGGTCGATGCCGCGGCCGCTGTCGCGCACCGCGAACTCCATCCGGCCCGGCTTCGCTTCGCGGGTGTTGATCTCGACAAAGCCGCTTTCCGTAAACTTCAGCGCGTTCGTCGTCAGGTTGAGCAGCACGCGCCGCAGTGCCACCGGGTGACCGAGGCGTTCGTCCTGGACCGGCGCCTCGAGCCGCACCGCAAGGCGTTTCACCTCCGCCATCGGTCGCACGATGTCGCGCACCGACTCGAGCATGCTCGTCACCGAGAACGGCACCGGCTTGTGTTCGAGCAGCAACTCGCTGCGCGTGAGATCGATGATGTCGCTGCCCACCGAGCTGAGTCCGAGTGCCGCGGTCGAAATGAGGCCGAGCTGCCGCCGCTGCATCTCGGTCAATGGACCGCTCTCTTCGCGCTGCAACGTATCGGCGAGCACGAGGATCGATGCCAGTGGCGAATGCATGTCATGCGCGATTTCGGCGAGCAGCTCCAATCCGGCGGTGCCACCGAGCTGCGTGACAAGGGCGTGAACCGCGGGATGGACGATCGCTTCGCGCACACGCTCCATCGCGAGCAACACGACCGGGAGCTGCGACTCGGTGAGACCGTGCGCTTTCCAGCGGGCCATCACCTCATCGCGCATCACTTCGAGCACGCGGCGACCAAGAGGGGAGCGCGCGGGCGGATCGATGACCGCATGCGGGGTGACCTGCATCTCCAGGATACCGGCCACGACACCGTTCGCCACGTTGGCAACGTCCTCTGCGGAAGGATTGCCCAAGTCATCGGCGCAGTTTGCGACGACGTAGCGAACCGCGAACTGTTGTAACTCGGAAGGGACTCCCACCAACCGGCTGGGGTCACTATGCGGCGCAGGCTCGTTACTGTTTATTTGAGGCGAACGTCGTGCAGGCATTTGTCTGGCTGTAGAGGGCACCTAAAGCTACACCTTCCTAGGGAACCTGCTAGTCGTGCAGAACCGGGGAAACCCTTGGTGCTCTGGCTTGACGTTCAGGCTGTCAGCGCTTTCTTGTAACTCCGCTGCGACACTCCCACGATGAGCCACCAAGATGGCTGCGCATCGGGGTTTGGGGCAGTTGGCCTTTGGGGGCACTGGTCGGGAAGACGAATGGACAGAAAGACGTGATCCTCATCGGAGCGGGTGAAATTCCACAGCGCTGTGTCACAACTGCAGCAGTCTAAAGAATTGTTAAGATCGTCGCTTGCCAATCGCCTGCGGTGAGCCATCTTAGCTTCGGTCATAACGCGCACGTATCCTGCATGACGTTTGGGGCGCCATGAACGCCGCACCGTCGTTATTGAGAGGACTCGGGATGCCCACACAGGGACCGGCGGCACGGCCTGTTGACCTGCTGATCGCGAGCACGCATGAGTGGACCAGCCGATCACTCGCGACCATCCTCGCGCCGCATGGGTATGTCGTCAGCAAGACGTACAATCGCGCACAAACGCTCAAGCGGATTCGCGGTAACCCACCTGACGCCTTGATTATCGACGAGCAGCTCCCTGATAGCGACGGCTACAGCCTGTGCCGCGAGCTCTCCCAGGAGAATCTGATCTCCCCCAGCACGCCGATTTTCCTGGCGTTACCGCGTTCGCCGACGCGCCGCGATCGGATCGCCGGGTTGCAGGCTGGGGCCTGGGCGTGCCTCGGCGAGCCGGTCGATGCCGAAGAGCTCATGGCGATGTTGGACGTCTACGTGCCCGCCAAGCTCGATGCGGATCAGGCCCGGTCCCAGGGCCTCATCGATGAGGGTACGGGCGTCTACAATCCGCGCGGCCTCATACGCCGGGCTGAGGAGCTCGCCGCCAGCGCGGCGCGCCGGCATGTGGCGTTGTGCTGTGTCCTGCTGGCGCCCGAGATCGAGGGCAACGGCGACGGACCCGACGCTTCCTCGCCGCCCTTGTGGGTGTTGCGGAGCATCGCGACGGCGCTGCGGTCAGCGACGCGGCATTCCGATGCCATCGGCCGCCTCGGGACCAATGCGTTCGCCGTCTTCGCCATGGACACGAGCGCGCTGCAAGCCCGGCAACTCGCCGAGCGCCTGGGCGCCGCGATCCTGGCGAAACCTGCCAGCGCCAACGTGCCTCCGCTCCCACGCCTCAAAGTCCGCGCCGGCTACCACGGCATCGCCGGTGATGACCCACGCGCGGCCGATGTGACCGCCCTCATGCAGCAAGCGGATGTCGCCCTGCAGCGCGCGCGTTCCGACTCCAGCCAAAGCTGGATCCAGGGGTACGTCGCCTAGCTTCCTTTATATTGCCCGCGAAGGTGTCACGGGTCACTAACAGAACAGTGGTTTAGCGCACTTCCCCCCGCACATTCCGGTTGGCACCGCGCTTGCACCGGCGGCAGGCATGCGAAGCCGCGCCCGACCGCTCCTGCTCGCGCTATTCATGCTGTCGCCACTTGCAACCCGCGCGGCGACGCAGCAGCTTGCGAGATCTCATGCCCCCGCCGTGACCCCTCTGGCGGTGCAGTGGTCGGTACCGACCTCGCAGGTCACGCGTCACATCCCCTCATGGAGCGCGACGGACGTCGGGTTGGCAACGGGGTTTCTGGCGCTGCTGTGGGTGGACGCCGCACAAACCCGCTCGCTCGCCAGGCAGGGCTGGACGGACTTCCATGAGAGCAACCCGATCCTTGGGCAGGAACCGAGTGTGCGGCGGATCAACACGTACACGGCGGCGGCTGCCGTCGCGACACTGGGGATTGCCGCGGTGCTCCCGCCTCGCGCCCGCCGCTGGTGGCTCGCCGGCGCTGTCGCGGTCGAGGCGTCCACTGTGATCCACAACACAACGAGCGTCGGCGTCGCTTTTACCATCCGCTAGACGGCGCTTTCTTGCTGCGTGCACAATTGCGACAAGCTTGTCAGCAGTTTTCTGCGATTTCCTGAAGAAAATTCTGCGGTTTTAGGCAAACCGACGTGATCACAACGAGTTGTGCGTGCCGCGTCGGGGTGCAGAGGTTGCACCTTCGCCAGTGACGCGCAACACAGCGTATCGCAGGGACTGGACGAACCAACACCGAAAGGGCTATCCTTGCAGCCGCCTATGCATCCACCCAGCACATTCGGACCGGCTACGGCCCGTCGGCTTCCCTCGTCGTTTGAGGGACGCGACATGTCGCACCTTCTCCCGCTGAACAGCACGATGAAGGCCAGCGTGCGCATTCTGGTCATCGACGACGAGCGGGTGTTGCGGGACAGTTGCGCAACTGCGCTGCGGTTCGATGGTTACCAGGTCGAGGTCTGCGGCCGGGGCGAAGAGGCGCTGGAAGCCATGCAGCGGCGCACCTTCGACATCGTGCTGGTTGACCTGTACATGAGTGGGACGGCGGGTATAGAGCTGATCGGCGCGGCCCTGGCCGCCAATCCCGACGCGATCGTCATCGTCATCACGGGGAAGCCCACGGTCGAAACCGCGCTGGAAACGTTGCGAGCGGGCGCCTGGGACTACCTGCCCAAACCCTTCACGGGGAGCCAGCTGCAGGTCCTCGTGGGTCGCGCCGCCCACACGGTGCACGTCGCGCGCGAGACGCAAGCGCTGCGTGGCGGGGCCGAGGTCGGGGCCGACGAAGCGGTCGGGATGGGTACGGCAAAAGCGTTCCGCGACGCGATCGCCCTCGCCCGCCGCGTCGCCACCACGGATGCGTCGGTGTTCATCACCGGCGAAAGCGGCAGCGGCAAGGAAATGATCGCACAGTTCATCCATCACAACAGCCGGCGTGCCAGCCGGCCGCTCGTGGCGGTGAACTGCGCCGCGCTTCCCGAGACCCTCCTTGAATCGGAAATGTTCGGGCACGTGAAGGGCGCCTTCACCGGCGCCGTCCGCGACAAACCCGGCCTGCTCGAGACGGCCAACGGCGGCACGATGTTCCTGGACGAGCTGATCGAGATGCCGAAGTCCATCCAGGCGAAGTTGCTGCGCGTGATTCAGGATGGCGTCGTGCGCCGCGTCGGCAGTGAAGAGACGGACGCCGTGGTCAACGTCCGCTTCATCGCCGCTACGAACCGGGATCCGGAGGCCGCCGTACGCTCCGGTATGCTGCGCGACGATCTGTACTACCGGCTGCGGGTCGTGCCCATCAAGGTGCCCACGCTGCGCGACCGCGCGGACGACGTTCCTGTGCTCGCCAACCACTTCCTGGACCACTATTGGCGGCGTCACCGCAACGCGGACGAGAAGCCGCCGACGTTCTCCAAGGCCGCATTGTGGGCGTTGCGCGCGCACTCGTGGCCCGGCAACGTGCGCGAGCTGCAGAACGTGATCGAACACGCGGTCGTGCTGCTCGAGCCGGGTGCCGAGATTGGCGTGGACGATATCCCGTTCATCAGCGACGAGCGCAGCGACAGCGAGCTGATCCAGGCCGCGGAGCAGGAAGGCGGGGACGACGGGTATTACGCCGCCCGCGATCGGCTGCTCGGCCAGTTCGACAAACGCTACCTGACGCGCGTGGTGATTCGCGCGGGCGGAAACTTGTCGAAGGCCGCGCGACTCGCGAAGGTGGATCGCACGACGTTCTACCGGCTCATGGAGCGGCACGGGTTACAGCGGGACTTGTTGAACGGCCCTGAGAAGTAGCCCTCCGCAGTCGGGGTCCGGCTATTTCCCGCCGATCTGCGTCAGCGCATAGATGGTCAGCGGAATCGTGAGCAGGATGCTGATGGTCTTGATGAGTTCGAACGCGCTGGCACCGTTGCTTCCAGGGACACTCAGCTCATCCCCGGAGCTGAGGCTCAGTTGTTCCAACGTCTGCCCCGATGCCAGTGCCGAACGCACCGCTGATTTGTCCATGACCTCCTGACCACCGCGGAGCGCGCGCGCGTCGTTCAACTTGGCGTTGCTATTCAAGCCGCCGGCGACCCGGAACGTTTCCGACAGCGGGCCGTCACCGGGAACGAGGTAATAGCCTGGGCGCGGCACGGCTCCGGTGACCGCCAAGCGAACGAAGCCGCGCGCGTGCACGACCGGGTCCCGCAGGACACGGCTCAGCTGCTGCCTGAGGTAGGGCTCGATCTCGCGGTACAGGACGCCGCGCAGCGGGACCGTTCCCACCATGGGCAGCTCGATGTCGTGCGTGGTGTTCACCACAAACGTATCCGTGAACACCTGCTCTCCCTCGACAGTCAGCGCGATGCCATCGCCGGGGTGAAAATCGCCGTCGGAGAGGCGGCGCTGGAGAACCGCCGCGACCACCGTATCGGGCTTGGGACTCGCCGCCAAGCGCTCCTGCAGTGCGACGAGCTCGGTCCGCGTGGCCGACAGCCGGCGCGCCTCGCGATCCTCGGCGACGGCCTGGCCCGAGAGATTCGACGCTGCCCAGAGGGCCAGAGCGCCGACACCGATGGCGAGCCGCCCCAGCGTCAGGAGCGGTCCCGCAGAATATGAGCGTCGGCCCACGTGGTCTCCTCGTCGCGCAATTCGTAGCCTTCGAGTGCATAGGCGTAACGCCGATAGACGTCCGGCGAGCGAACACCATTCAATACGGCGCCGAGCACCCGGATCGGCAATCGGCTGATGGCGTCGAGTTTTCCTTCCGCAAGACTGCGGTCGGTGCTGCCGAGCCGCAGCACCAGCAGCAGATTGCCCGTGAGCGTGCCCAGCACGTAGGGCTCGATCCCGGCGGCAAGCGGGGGACTGTCGACCACAATGACGGAGAACTGCTCGCGCAGGCGCACGAGCAGTCCCGGCATGGCGGGAGAGCCGAGCAATTCCGGACCGGTGCGCGTGCGCGAGCCGCAGGCCAGGAACGTTAGGTTGTCGCGTCCGGTCGACCGGAGGGCCGTGGTGAACGGCGTGGCGTTGCTGAGCACGTCGGTCAACCCCGGCTTGCGGGGCGCGTCGAACACACGGTGCAGTCGCCCGCGCCGGATGTCCCCGTCCACGAGCAGGGTCTTGAACCCGGCATCGGCGAACGCCAGAGCGAGATTGACGGAGACGAACGACTTCCCGTCGCCCATGCCCGGACTCGATACGGTAAACACAATCGGGCCGGCGCTACCGTAGCTGTGCATCACGTTCAAGCGGATGCCGCGCAACGCGTCGATAGCCTGGGCCGAGCCTTTCCCACCATGCGCCGCCAGGTGCGGCACCGCGCCCAGGATGCTCAGACCGAAACCCTGCGTCACCTGCCCCGCATTGAAGACCGTCGGATCGATGCGCTCGCGGATGATGGCGCCACCCACCCCGAGCCCAAAGCTCCCGAGCATCGCCAGGGCGATGAAAATGCGCGCCAGGCTCGCGAGCGGCACTTCGGGCGGTGCGGCCGGATCCAGAATCCGCGCGTCCGCGACGCTGCTGACTTCAGCAAGTCGCGCTTCGCCGTACCGCTGATCGATGCGCGTCAGCACCGCCTCGGCGGATTGCGCGTCGCGGCTGAGGCGCGCGTCCTCGAGGAGGAGCGCCGGAAGGTCTCGCAGGTTGCCGGAGGCCGTGCCAATGAGCCGGTTCAGCTCCCGTTCCCGAGTCGAGAGCTCGCCGATCACCGCGCGCGCAAGCGTGGGGATGATCGACTGCTCGAGCTCGGTAATCTGATTCGCGACGCGGCGGACCTCCGGATTGTCGTCGGTATACCGGTAGCGCAGGGCCCGAATATCGGCCTGCCGTGCCGTCAATTCGTGGAGTGCCCCGCTCAACTGTTCGGATTTCTGCACCGGCTCGATGAAGCTGAGCATGTCCAGTGACTCCCCGGACTTGCCTGCGTCGCCCAGGATGCGTTGCATGGCCTGGCGATCACGCCGGGCAGCGGTGAGTTGGGACTGGAGATCGAGATACCCGCTGACGGACGGATCGGTCGGAGCGGGATGGCTCGTGATTCCAGTCGTCCCTTGGGTGAGGAGCGGCGCCGAACGCGCCCGAAACGCCCGCAGCGCGTCCTCGGCTTCGGTGAGTGTGCTGCGGGCATGCCCTAACTGTTCACCGAGGATCGTCGCGAGCTCGCTTTGCTTCCGGCGCTTCAAGTCCGTGGCGACGATGACGAACCGCTCTGCCACGGCGTTCACGATGGCCGCGACACCGGCCCGATCTGTGCCTCTGAGCGCCAGCTGGATGAAATTGCTGCCGACGTCCGTCGTGATCCGTAAGTCGCTGCCGAGGCCGAGCGCGGCGTCGTAGTAGGACTGTACGGTGAAATCGATCGTCTCGCCGGGACGGAGTGCCGCAGGCCCTTCCCGCGGCGGCGCCCACACAAAACCCTCCGCTCGACCGATGGCGTCGTCGCGCTTCCCCTGATCGACCTGGGTGCCGTCGCCCGTCTTCAGCTTCCAGGACCCGTCGGCGGCGACCGTGAGCTCGTATGTCCCCGCCGTGAAGGTCGAGTCGAGCCTCAGCGTACGCACCACCGAATCGCCTTCGTCCGATTGCACTGTGACGTTGAGTCGCTGTTCACGGACGACATCATCCAAGACGGCGTGGGAGCGCAGCAAGTCGACCCAGCCGCTGACCCCGAGCATGCCGGTGCTGAGCGGGTTGGGGTTGCGCGGGTCGGGCACTTCAACCCACAAGACCGCGTGGGCATCGTAGCTCGTACGCAAGAACCGCGTCGCGACGAAGCTGACAGCCGTGCCGAGGACGGTCACGCCGATCACGAGCCACTTGCTGTGCCGGATAGTCGCGAACAGCCGCTGCCACGGATCGTAGGGCGCGGGAGGTTGGAACGAGGATGCGAGGATCGGTAAGTCGTGGCCACCGCCAGAAGGCAGCAGCCGGGCATCGTTCTCCATGATGCCCGCACTCAGTGCAATCCTGATACCGCCGGAAGCGTATGCGCCCACAGTCGTTACGCGCAGCCGGGCGGGCGGATGTATCAGAACTGCGACAACTTCGCGGAACGGCGTCCGCACCCGCCGATGTGGCATCTCGCCAGCGGACTTGTGTGTTACGCGTGTCATGAGTTCGTGACGTCGTCGTGACGCGAACGCATAACTCCTTGCACGACAGCGCCGATCGTCTTCGCCCGCTCGCGCACGACGTGTGCATACCGAGAGCGCAACCATTCGAGAGGCGATTGTGACGGGCTGGGAGCTGCAACAGACCACGGTGACGGCTGCAAGCGTCGAGGGTTCCGAAACGGCGCGCCGGGCGTTGAATCTGACGGTCGCGGGACTCGGCCTGCTGCTGACGGCCCCCGTGATGTTCCTGATCGCCGCGCTAATCAAGCTGACCTCGCGCGGCCCGGTGCTCTACACCCAGACACGGGTGGGCGTGGACCGCCGCCAGCCAGCGTTCGGGGATTCCAACCACCGCCGGGAGAAGGACCAAGGCGGGAGGCCGTTCACGATTTACAAGTTTCGCACGATGCACGTCGCGAATTCCGCCGTGCCGGAAGTGTGGGCGACCAGAGACGACCCCCGCGTGACGACGATCGGTCGCATTCTCCGCAAGTATCGCCTCGATGAGCTGCCGCAGTTTCTCAATGTGCTGCGCGGCGACATGAACGTCGTCGGTCCGCGCCCGGAGCAGCCCAAGATTTTCGCGCGGCTGCGCGAGCAGGTGCCCGGGTATCAGACACGGCAGCGTGTGCCGCCCGGCATTACCGGTTGGGCGCAGGTCAATCAGCGCTACGACACCTCGATCGACGACGTCCGTCGTAAAGTGTCCTTCGACCTCGAGTACGTCGCCCGCCGGTCCGTACTGGAGGATCTCCGTATTCTCGCGCGGACGGTACCCGTCGTGCTCAACAAGGGCGGCTGGTGAAACCGCTGCGCGTTGTCGCCGTAACCCAGAGCGACCCGTTCTTCACGGGCCGGTTCTTTGAGACGTTCCTGCCGGAATGTCGCACGCAGGGGGTGGAGCTGATCGAGATCATCCTCCTGCGCAACTTCAACGAATCGCGGATGGCCCTCGC
>Ga0075433_10004117_pt1 | contig 11282 bp, 10 predicted proteins | sample RhiMethybrSRZTD2_FD_75299 | JGI IMG/M metagenome (GOLD analysis project Ga0075433, IMG submission 75299) | Populus rhizosphere microbial communities from Tennessee, USA - Rhizosphere MetaG P. TD hybrid SRZTD2 | ecosystem: Host-associated > Plants > Roots > Rhizosphere > Soil | place: USA... | reverse complement strand
GGGAGAGGCGCCGTGACTCCTCTGCCGACGTTGCTCGTGCTCACCGACCGCGTGGCGGCCGCGGCGCGCGGTCGGACGCTGGCCGAGACGGTCGCTGCCGCGGTGGGGGCCGGCGCTCGCGCCGTCGTGTTCCGCGAGAAGGACCTCTCCCGTCCCGACCGGCGGAGTCTCGGCGCCGCGGTCGCGGCGGTAATGCCGCCGGACGGTTGCCTGATTGTCGCCTCGGACGCGCGGCTCGTCACCGAGCTCGGCGCCGCCGGTGTTCACCTCGCCGCCGGCGACCCGTGGCCCGAGCCGGCGCCCACCACAGTCGGCCGGTCGTGCCACGACCGAGCCGAGTTGCGGACCGCCGCGGCCGAAGGCGTCGACTACGTCACGGTCTCGCCCGTGTACCCGACACCGTCCAAGCCCGGCTACGGGCCTGCACTGGGGAAGCACATGCTCAGCGATCTCACCGCATTCACCGACGCCCCACCGGTCTACGCGCTGGGTGGGGTCGACGCGGCTCGCGCGCCCGAGTGCCTCGCCGCCGGCGCGGCCGGCGTCGCCGTCATGGGCGCGGTGATGGCCGCCGAGGACCCCGCGGCCGCGGTCGAGGCGCTGCTCGCCGCGCTCGATGCGCCATCAGGTGTGAAGGAGGTGCGCGGTTGACGCCGCCCGTTGCCCTCACGATCGCGGGCTCTGACTCCGCCGGAGGCGCCGGCATCCAGGCCGACTTGAAGACCTTCGCTGCGCTCGACGTATTCGGCACGAGCGCGATCACCGCGCTGACGGCGCAGAACACCGTCGGCGTGAACGGCGTCCACGCCGTGCCGCCCGACTTCGTCGACGCGCAGATCGAAGCAGTGCTCGACGACTTGGACGTGCGTGCCGTGAAGACCGGCATGCTCGCGACGGCGCCGATCATCAAGGCGGTGGCGGCCCGAGCCGGCCGCCGTGAGCTGCCGAACCTGGTCGTCGATCCGGTGATGGTCGCGGCTAGCGGCGACCGCCTCCTCGAGCCTCGCGCTGAGCAGGCGTACCTCGAGCAACTTTTCCCGCACGCGCTCGTGATCACGCCCAACCTCCGCGAAGCGGAGGTGCTGCTCGATCGACGAGTGGTGAGCATCGACGACATGGCTGGGGCTGCCCGCGATCTGGCCGCAGCCGGCCCGCGCTTCGTCGTCGTGAAGGGTGGGCATCTCCGCGACAGCGATGCCGTGGACGTCCTGTACGCGAACGGAACCGTCCGCGAGTTGCGCGTGCCGCGGGTGGCCACCGAGAACGTTCACGGCACGGGCTGCACCTTCGCGTCCGCCATCGCGGCGCGGCTCGCGACCGGCGACGAGCCAGTTGCCGCCATCGAGCACGCCAAGGAGTACGTGACGTCCGCGCTGCGCGCCGGCGCCGGGTGGCGCCTCGGCGCGGGGCATGGGCCGGTCGATCACTTCGCGAATCGAGCCAGGGAGGCCGGCACGTGACGAGTCCCGAGACCACATTGCCCCCGGAGCCGGTCGACGAGGTGAGCCTCGGGATCCAGCCCGTGCCGCAGCGACTCCGCAAGCTGGGCGCCCTCGATGTGGGCGTCTTGTGGGGCAACCTCGCGGTCGGCATCCTCGTCCTCGCCGCCGGCGCGCTCCTCGTGACGCCCGTGAGCGCGGGCGGGCTCGGGCTGCGCTTCGGCAACGCGCTGGTGGCGATCGTCGTGGGGTCGGTGGCGGGGTCTGTGCTCCTCGCCCTCGTCGCGGTGGCGGGTCACGACCGGGGCGTCCCGAGCATGGTTCTGCTGCGACCGGTGCTCGGCCGGTACGGGAGCTACGGGGCAACGCTGGTCAACGTCGCGCAACTCATCGGATGGACCGGATTCGAGTTCTGGGCGATGGCCCTGTTCGCCAACCGCGTGTCGAAGCAGGTCTTCGATTTCGACGCGTTCTTGCTGTGGCTGGCGCTCGTCGCGATCTTCTGCACCGGGCTCGCTTTGATCGGGCCGATGAAGGTTGTCCGCGTGTGGTTGGAGCGAGCGGGGATCTGGGTCGTGCTCGTCGCCGGCGGGTACCTCACGCTCTACTACCTCTTCAAGGGCGGCTTCGGCCCCTTCTTCGGGAGCACGGCCGGCGCGTCGCCGTTCGGCGTGGCCGTCGACCTCGTCATCGTCATGCCGGTCTCGTGGCTACCGTTGGTCGCCGACTACAACCGCTTCTCCGTCACGCGACGGCAGAACTTCACCGGAACGTTCGCCGGGTACACGCTCGGGAACATCTGGTTCTACGCGCTCGGCGCGCTGCTCATCCTCGCGGGCGGCTTCGCCGACGCGTCGCCCGAAGGCATCGCGGCAGGCATCCTCGGCATCTCGGCCGGCGTCGTCGTGGGGACGGTGATGCTGGTCTCGCTGCTCGCCGGGGAAACCGACGAGGCATGGGCCGACATCTACTCGGCCGCGGTGAGCATCCAGAACTTCTTGCCGCGGGTGTCGCAACGCACGCTGGTCCTTGTGATCGCCGCCTCCGGCACCGTGATCGCCGCCGTCGTCACGGCCGGCGATTACGAGACCTTCCTGTTCCTGCTGGGATCGGTGTTCGTCCCGCTGTTCGGGGTGGTACTCGCCACCTGGGTCGCAGGCGGGCTCGCGCCTTCCGGCCGCGACGGACCTCGAGAACCCGAGTTCCGACCGGCGAACGTCCTCGTGTGGATCGCGGGCATCGGTCTCTATCACTGGATCAACCCCACGGGCCCGTCGTGGTGGATCAACTGGGTCACGGATCACGTCCCCGGCGCCGGTGAGCACGCGTGGCTCGGGTCGTCGCTCCCGTCGTTCGCGTTCGCGTTCGGCGCCGGGCTCCTCGTCGAATGGATGGTGCGGAGACGCGTGGCGCCCACCCGGACGGCCTTCTCGCGCTCGTGAACGATCAGAGTCCCACGACGACGCTGCGCGCGTCGTCCATGCTGGCGCCGGTCAGCTCGCGGTACCGCTTGATCGCCTCGAGCTGCTTGCCGGCGCGCGCCAGCTCCACGACATCGGGGGGCACCGCCGCGGTCGGGGTGGTGTAGGGCAGTCCCAGCTTCTCCGAGACGAGCGCGAGCTGCTCTTCGATCGCGGCCAGCCGCCGGTTCGTTTCCTCGAAATGCGCTGCGAGCGTGGCTTGGCTGTACTCACCGGGCATGGGTGCTTTCCTCTCCGGGGATACGTGAGGGGTCGGTCGGGGAGCGAACGGTGGTGGTTACGACGGCGCGGGTGCCGGTGCCGGCTCGAGGCGTTCGCGGGCCGCGGTGCGCTCGAGGACGTCACGCTTGACGAGACCGCGGGACACCCAGTTGCGACGGTCGGCCCACACGAGCATCGGCGGCAGCACGACGAGCGCGCTGAGCAGTGCGACGGCCACGTTCATGGCCACGATGATCCCGAAGTCGCGCAGCAGCGGCAGCGAGGACGTCGCGATCACCGCGACGCCGGCGATCGCCGTGAGCGCCGACACGATGAACGCCCGGCCGGTGCGGGACGCCGCCACCTCGACCGCCTCCTCGGGTGTCAACCCGCGGCGGCGTTCCTCCACGAAGCGCAGCAGGATCAGCGACGTGAACTCCGTGCACGCGGCGACCACCAACGGGCCGCCCACCGCGGTGATGGGGCTCAGCTTGAGGCTGAACGCGAAGGCGACGAGCGACGCGGTGCCCACCGCGATCAGCACCGGGACGAGCGAGAGCAGCGACCGGATCACACTCCGGAGCCGCACGCTCAGGAAGAGGAACACGAACAGGATGGCGAGGTACGTGAGCAGCACGCGGTTGGCCTCGAGGTTGTCGAGCAGGCCGACCCCGACGACGGCGAGGCCGGAGGGGGTGGCGCTGACACCGGCCGGTGGGTGCACGGTGGAGCGGATCTCGCGCACGACCGCAGCCCGGGCCTGCAGCTCGCTGGGACCGGTCCGGAAGACGAGGTTCAGCGCGTTCCCGTTCCGACTCACCGCCGACTTCTGGATGTCCACGGGCGCCATGGTGTTGGCGGCTCGCACCTCTTGACCCGTGGGGGCCACGTGGGACGCGCCGGGCACGTCGTTCACGATGTCGCTCACCGTGGTCACGATGCCCGCCGCCGTCAGCAGTGTGTCGGGGTGCTCGGCGAGCTGCTTGCTGGTAAAGCTGTCCATGAACCGGACGGTCTGGTCGTCGAACACATCCTTCGACTGGACGAACATTCCGAGCTCGCTCGACGACCCGGTCTCGCGATCGAGGACGTGGAGGTCGTGGATCACCTGGGACTTCTGGTTGACCCACTTGATCGGGTCGGTCTGCAGCACCAGCTTTCCCTCGACCAGGATCCCGCCGGCGAACACGATCACGGCGACGACCGTGAGCGGGACGGCGACGCCCCCGGGCAACCCGCCGAGCCACACGACGATCCGGCCGAGCGGGCCGGTACGGAAGTCCCTGCCCTTGGTGGGTGACTTGTACTCACGGATGCCGAGGACGGCGAGCGGGGCGACGATGCTGCAGAGGCAGATCACCGCGATGCCGACCGCCAGCAGGAGGCCGAACTGGCGGAGCATCGGCACCTTGGCGAAGCGCAACGCGGCGAAGGCGAAGATGGCGTCGAAGGTGACCACGAGCAATGCCGGGCACAGGTTGCGGGCGGTCTCCTGGATCGGATGCGCCTCGCGATCGATCACTACCTCTTCCTCGACGCGCGCGTGCATCTGGATCGCGTAGTCGATGCCTATGCCGAGCATGACGGGCAGGCCGGCGATCGTGACGATCGTCAGGGGTATGCCGAGGTAGCCGGCGAGCCCGAAGGCCCAGACGATGCCGATGAGAATCACAGCGAGGGGCAGCAGCCGCCAGCGCACGTCGAACAGCACGAGGAGGATCACGATCATGATGGCGACCGCGATCGCGCCGAGCGTCAGCATGCCGCCGGTCAGGTAGTCGTTGATGTCCTTCAGCAGGATCGGCGCACCTGTCGTGACTTCAGACGCGTTGGCGAACTTGAGGTGCTCGCCCGCGGCGACAACCTTTTCGGACGCGGCGCCTTCCGTCGTGATCGACGCGTTGCCGACGAGGCGCGTCACCATCTGCGCGTGCCGGTCGTCGATGATGAACGTCCCGAGTGCCTTGCGGATCTTGCCCTCGTTGTTGTGCAGGAGGAAGTCGATCCATTGCGGGTTGTCGAGCGTGCGCTGCTCCGCCGGGACGGCGTTGAGCCGCTGCAGCGTCGTGGCGGCGTCGGCGCTGCGCGCCGCCTGACCCTCGGGTGACGGGTCTTGCGCAGTGGCATCGACGAGCGCCTTGCCGGCGACGCTGTCGGTCGGGTTGCCCGACGGGCTCTGCACGAGGCTGTTGCTGAACTCCATCACCGTGCGGGGGCTGACGACGCCGACGATCCCTTTGCCCTTGTGCAGCTCGTCCTCGGCGGCGCGCCACTTGGCCTGGTTCTCGGGCGTGAACAACTCGCTGACCGTGTGGCCCTTGTCCATCGTGACGAGGGTGAGCATCGCCTGACCGCCGAAGAGCCGCTGGTAGGCGACGTTGTCCTTGTAGACGGTGTCGCTCTTGTTGAGGTAGCTGTCCTGGCCGGTCGAGAACTGGAGCTTCGTGATCCCGAATCCGAGTGTCAGCGTGATGAGCAGACCGACCACCGACACGATCCCGGCGTGCTTGCCCAGCTCGACGGCGATGAACCGCCAGAACTTCTCCACCGGCGTCTCTCCCCCCTGCCGGAACTGCGGCTGACAATACTCATATGGGCGCCTCGCGTCGTCGCGAGACTGACGGACGATGACCTACTCGCTGCGCCCGGCGACCGCCGGCGACGCCCACTTCCTGTGGGTGATGCTCTACGAGGCGTCGTACGCGGCGGAGAACGGCGTGCCCGACGTCGCCGCGCTGCGCGCGCACCCGACGCTCGCCCGGTACGTCGAGGGCTGGGGCGATCGGACCGACCTGGGCGTCGTAGCGCGCGAAAGCGACTCCGGCGACCCCGTCGGCGCGGCGTGGCTGCGCCTCCTCACCGGAGAGGCGAAGGGGTACGGCTACGTGGACGACGAGACGCCGGAGCTCGCCATCGCCGTGCTGCCGGACCACCGCGGCCGCGGGCTGGGCAGGCGCCTACTGCGCGAGCTCCTCGACGCCGCCGCCGGCCGGTTCGGCGCCGTCTCGCTCAGCGTGCGAGCCGAGAACCCGGCGTTGCGCCTGTACAAGCGGACCGGCTTCCGCGTCGCGATGGAGAGCGAGACCCGCGAATTCACTGCCGGTGGCTCGGTGACGATGAAGATCGAGCTGCGCGGGCTCACCACAGGGTCGGGAGCAGGATGATGTGCACGACGCCGTAGACGAGGAACGCGACGCCCAGCGCGAGGATGCCGATCCGCAGTCGCTCCGACGAGATCCGCAACGAGATCCCGGCGAAGAACAGCACCGAGGCGAAGAACACCGTCGTGAGGACGTATTCGTCGGACCGGTCCCGCGCCGTGGTGCCGTCCTCGAGCAGGTGGTCGGCGTCCGCCTCGAGTTGGGCGGCACGGTCGGCATCGGCCTGGTGGTACTGGGGCACCTTCAGCGGCGTGGGGATCGCGTTCGGGTTGTTGAGCGGATCTTGTGCCAGCCACGCGTCGAACGCGGTGCGGAGCTCGCCCCGGAAGTTCGCGGCGTGGAGGTTGGCGACCGTCTGGTCGCCCGTGGTCTCCAGATCGAGCCAACGCTCGAAGTCGGCGAGGTCCTCGACACGGGCTTCGCCGGCGCGGATCACCGCTCGCGTCGACTTCGCGTGCGACCTGTCGGCGAGGGCGAAGTTGTGGGCCTCTCGGCCGCTCCAGCGAGCGGCCTGATAGCCGCTCCACGCCGTGCCGATCGCCGCCGCCGACAGCAGGAAGATCGCCAGGATCTCGAGGACTCGATCGCGGCCGGTGCCTGCATGCCCCGGTTCCTGCAGCTCCTCCGGCACGTGTTGGTGCACATGTTCCGACATACGAGCGCGGAGGCTATTGGAAGAGCGCCGCGACGACGTTGATCGTCACTGCCAGGATCACGGCGCCGAACAGATAGGCGAGGAGAGAGTGCGCGAGGACGGTGCGTCGGACCATCCGATGATTGATATCGGTGTCGGAAACCTGGAACGTCATGCCGACGACGAAGGCCACGTACGCGAAATCCCGGTAGTCCGGCCGGTAATCCTGTCCCGACTTGAAGTCGATCCCGCCGACCGGCGGTCGTGCGTAGTACTCGTGCGCGTACCGCAGCGCATACACGGTGTGCACGGTCGCCCACGACAGGACCCCTGTCGCGACGGCCGCCAGGATGAGCGTGACGTGACCGCTGCCGGTCCGGGCCTGACTGGCCTTGAGGAGATCGAAGCCGACCCCCACCAGGCTCACTACACATGCGGACACCACTATCAGCTGCGCCGACAGCCGGCTGTCGTCCTCTCGCGTCGCGAACTCTCGTGTCTCCTCGGAGTCGAAGAGGCCGGCGCTCGTCCATACCCACACCACGAACGATGCCGCCGCGACGTCCCAGCCCAACAACGTTGACAGCTGCCATGGCGCCAAGAACGCAGCAACGACCCCGGCCACGCCCCCCACAAGTGCCACGATCATCGCCCGCCGCCGAGACGACACAGCCCAGAGCAGCGCGACGTGCCGACGTTGACGGACCACTCGGGCCGAACGTTAGCTGTGTCCGCGGCGAGGGATCCGGATGGCCGCGAACCGCGGGCCGTACGTGGCGGCAACAGGGTCGACGAGGTGGTCGAGGTCGGCGGCGCGACTGTTGAGGTTCCAGCTCACCAACAGCCGCTTGCCCGCGAGACCGATCTCGGGATGGGACGCTGCCAGATACGTGAACTCGTCGGGCCGGCCCGTGGTCGGTGCGGCGACGAGCCGTCCGGTCGGCCGCCACGGTCCCTGCGGCGCGGCGGCGGACCAACCGATGAGCGCCGTGCCGTCGAACTCGCGGTCCTTGGCGATCGCGAGCCAGCGGCCGTCCTCGAGGCGCGCCACGGTCGCGTTGTTGAACGGCCGCGCCGTGATCACGGGCGTGGACCGGCTCGGGTCGCGACTCCATCGACGGCCGCTGCGGAACTGCCACCGTCCGGCGAGGTCGCGGGCGCGCACGCGGGCCAGATAGGTCGAGGGGCCGGCGGTGTAGTCGCGCCCGAAGAGATAGAGCCAGCCGCCGTCGGCGACCACCGACGAACCCCAGAGCCGATCCTGGTGGGGGAGCGGGCGCACGCCGACGACGGCGAAGTCGGAGCGTCGGAGTTGCACGACGTCCATGCCCACTGGCGCGAAGTCGAAGACGCCGGGCCCGGTGCGCCGCACCCGGGTGACGAAGACGTCGATGACGCTCCCGTGCGCGCCGCCGGGCACGACGCCGCCCGCCGGCCACCAGAAGTCGTCCGAGCCCGGGATCGTCAGCCAACCGGCGCCGGCCGTGCCGAGGAGGTCGACGCAGCCGCCCGTCTGCACGAACGCGCTGTTGTGCTGGAGTCGCGCGCCGGGCGGGATGCCGCCGTCAGGCGCGCGGGCGCCCGTCCAGGTGTCGCCGAACAACCACAACACCCTGCCGTCGCGCAGATCCACTGACGCGGGGAGGTCGGCGGTGATCCAGCCGTCGGTCCGGTCGGTCGTCATCGCGCTGAAGAACGAGGGCGAATCGGCGGGCTGACGCGCGCACGGTCGCCGGTCGGCGACGACCGCAGGCCCGCGCCCGACGGCGACGGGCCTCGCGCCCGGGTGCGCGGCACCGCTGTCGCTGCGGCACGCGCCCGCGGTCGTCAGCGCCAGCAGAACGGCGCCGGCCGTTCCTCTGCGCAGCGCGATGACGGACCGGATCGAGCTCTTCGAACGCCGCAACCGGTTGCGGATCGTAGCGCCGGCGGTCGTCGGCGAGCTGGCCGGCCAGGCGGCTTGCCCGTGATGCATCAACTCGTGGGATTGCGGGTATGTCCAGGGAGACTCCGTTCGAGAGGAGCTGATCGCCGTGGCGAAGTTGGACGTGACGTTGGACGTGGGGGACGCGCACGAGCTGGCGGAGCAGGCGGGCAAGAAGCTCGCCGCGACAACCCACGAAGTAGTTGCCGAGGGGCGGAAGCGGCTCAGCCGGCGGGCGAAGAAGCGGGCGCGGAAACTGGAGCAGCGGGTCACGGGGGCGGCGAAGCGGTTGCCGGTCGACACGCCGGTGGACCGCAGGCGGCGCCGCCGGACGGCGGGTCGCGCGGCGCTGGTCGTGAGAGTGATCCTCGCCACCGCCGTCCTCGCGGCCGTCTATGCAGCCTGGCGGGCGCGCAACCGGCGAGAGGGCACGGCCGAAGACGGGCCGGCGCCGGACGCGTTCGGCGCTGCGATGGACGCGTCCGACGACGGCGAGCACGCGTCGGCGACGACCCACTCCGAGGGGTGACCACGCGCCGCTCCTGACCCTACGATCCCCCGGTGCGCTCGGCCGGGGTTGTGGTGTCGTTGGGGGTGGCGGCGGGACTCACGTTCGGCTTCGGTGGTACAGCGGCATCCGCATCGTCACGGGCGTCGACGACGAGCGTCCCAGCGAAGGCGTCGGCGGGCTGCAAGGCGACGCCGGTCGCGCCGGGTGAGCAGCAGGTCGACACCACGTCGGACGGCGCCCCGCGCTATTACCTCCGCGACGTGCCGCCGTCGTACGACGGTACGAAGCCCGTTCCCGTCGTCGTCGACCTGCACGGATATCTCGAGGGCGCGCGGGTACACGCCACCAACACGATGCTCGGCCCGTTCGGAGACCAGCACGGGTTCGTCACGATCACGCCCCAGGGGTCGGGCGACGTCGCAGCCGGCTGGGAGGTCGAGCGCAACTCGCCTGACGTCCGCTTCATCGGCCATCTCCTCGACGAGATCGGCCGCACGCTCTGCGTCGACGACCGCCGCGTCTTCATCACGGGATACTCGAACGGCGCGTTCCTGTCCTCGACGATCGCCTGCGTCTACGCGGACCGGGTGGCCGCCATCGCCACGGTGGCGGGCCTGCTCGACCCGCCCGGGTGCAAGCCCGCTCGGCCCCTGCCGGTGGTCGCGTTCCACGGAACGGGCGACGAGTTCGTCTCCTTCACCGGCGGGCTCGGCCCCCGAGGCCAGGCCGCGTCTGCGAACGACGGCACCGGGCGCACACTGGCGGAGACGTCGGGAGGAAAGGCTGTCGTTCGGAGCGCGCCCACCACGAAGGTCGCCGCCGCGTGGGCGAAGCGCAACAAGTGCACGGCGAAGCCGAAGACGAGCGAGATCGCGGCGGACGTGACGCTCGTGAGCTATCGATGCCCGAAGCGCGCCGACGTCGAGCTCTACCGGATCGAGGGCGGCGGCCATACGTGGCCGGGCAGCGAGTTCTCGCGGGCGATCGAATCCGCGGTCGGGCCCACGTCCTTCTCGATCAATGCCGACGACGTGATCTGGACGTTCTTCCAGGCGCATCCGCGCCCCGGAAAGTAAGCAGCGCGTCGCTCGCGCGCCCGTCGCGCATCCCCGAAACGCGCATTCCCCACGGTTACGATCGGCTCATGCGCTGTCGAGTGCTCGCGGCGACAGCCGTTGCCTTCGTGTTCGTGCTGGTGAGCGCACACCCCGCCGGCGCCCAGGACGGCGGAGGCGACCAGGAGAACGGCCGGCGCATCAGCGTGACCGGCGGGCTCGTCGTGGCGGGGGGCGAAACCGTCCGTGGACCGGCGGTGTCGGCCAACGGGCCCGCCCGCATCGACGGCCGCGTCAACGGCGCCGTCTACGTGGGCCGAGGTGACCTCCTGATCTCCGGGCGCGTGACCGGCGACGCGCTCGTGCTGGACGGCGACGCGTTCATCAGCGGACGCGTCGACGGCAGCGTGACCGTGCTCAACGGGAAGGCGACTGTGCGGCGCGGCGCGGACATCCGCGGCGACGTCGCCTCGCGCACCGCGCCGACCGCCGCTCGCAACACGGTGCGTGGCCATGTGCAGAGACTCGACGTCAACAGTCTCTTCGCCGGGTTCCTCGTGGTCATCCTGGTGCTGCTCTGGGTGGCGGTGACCCTGTCGACGGCGGTGCTGGGCCTGCTGTTCGTCTGGTTGTTCCCTCGTGCCGCCGACGCCGTCGTGGTCGCCGGACGCCGCGTCTGGGCGTCCTTCTTCCTCGGGCTCTTCGTCGGGATCCTCGCCCCCGTGCTGGGCGTGGTCATCATCGCGAGCGTCGTCGGCATCCCGCTGGGCCTGGCGATCCTCGGGACCCTCGCCGTGCTCATACCGCTCGGCTACGTCGCCACCGCGCTGATCTTCGGGCGCCTCATGGTCCACGGAACCGGGACGAGCGGGCGGC
>Ga0075433_10004116_pt1 | contig 11286 bp, 11 predicted proteins | sample RhiMethybrSRZTD2_FD_75299 | JGI IMG/M metagenome (GOLD analysis project Ga0075433, IMG submission 75299) | Populus rhizosphere microbial communities from Tennessee, USA - Rhizosphere MetaG P. TD hybrid SRZTD2 | ecosystem: Host-associated > Plants > Roots > Rhizosphere > Soil | place: USA... | reverse complement strand
CTGCGTCATCGGCCCTCGCGGCTCGCGGCGGCGACGAGGTCGGCCACCCGCGCCGCGGCGTCGGGCCGCGACCACGTCAGGGCGGCCTCGGACATCGCCGCTCGGGCGCCTTCGTCGTCCATCAGGTCCATGATGCGCGCCGCGAGGCCGTCCGCCGTGAGGCTCGCCTCCGGGATCACGACCGCAGCACCGGCCCGCTCGACCTCGCGGGCGTTCGCGTCTTGATGGTGCTCGGTCGCGTGTGGGTACGGAACGAGGATCGAGGGGATACCGCAGGCGGTCAGCTCGGCGATCTGGCCGGCGCCCGCCCGGGCGACGGCCAGATCGCCGATCGCGAGCGCCAGCTCCATCCGTTCGATCGCCCCCACGACGCGGATGGTCGGCGTCGGCGTCGCCTCCAGGTCGCGGAACGCGGCCTCGTGCGCCGGTCCCGTGGAGACCAGGATCTGCACATCGTCGCGCGCCGCGAGCCGCGGCAGGGCGTCACGGAGCACTTGATCCAATCGGAGCGCGCCCTGGCTGCCGCCCAGGACCAGGACCGTCCGTCGCGCCTCGTCGAGTTCGAACGCACCGACCGCCTCCTTCGCGAGCTCGGCGCGACGCTCTGGGACGGACGCGATCGCGGATCGGATCGGGTTCCCCGTCCGCTCGACACGGACCCCTGCAGGCAGCCGCGCGCGCGTCGCCTCGAAGGTGGTGGCGATCGCGTTCGCCCATCGGGCGGCGATCCGCGTCACGGCGCCGGGGACGCTGTCGGGGCTCAGCAGGACGAGCGGGGTCCGGGTGCGCCGGGCGGCCAGCGCGGCCGGCGCGCTCGCGTACCCTCCGGCCCCGAGCACGACGTCGGCTCGCGCGACGACCGGGCGGCACGCCCGGGACGCGGCGAACGTCAGGCGGACGGCCCGGATCGCGCCGAGCGAGATGCGACGCTGCGCCGAGGCGACCGAGAGCGCCGTGAACGCGTAGCCTGCCTCCGGCACCAGGCGGGCCTCGGGACCCGCGGCCGACCCGAGGAACGTGAGCGACGCCCCGTGCGCCTCGCGGAGCGCGTCCGCCACCGCGAGGGCGGGGAAGACGTGACCGGCGGTCCCGCCCCCCGCGATCACGACGTTCACCGAGCGGCCTTCCTCGCTCGCTCCGTCCCGCGCGACCGCTCGGTCGCCATCGCGCTCCTGCCCGCCCTGCCGTTGTCGCGCGCGACGCTCGCGAGCACGCCGATCCCCGCGAGGGTCACGACGAGGGCCGAACCGCCGAACGAGACGAGCGGCAAGGGCACGCCGGTGATCGGCAGCAGGCCCGTCACCGCGCCGAGGTTCACGATCGCCTGCACGCCGATCCACGCGATCACCCCGGCGGCGAGGAGCCGTTCGAACGTCCCTCGCGAATGGATCGCGATCCGGATGCCGGCGACGACGAGGACGGTGAACGCCGCGAGGACGACGAGCGCGCCGATCAAACCGAGCTCCTCCCCGATCACGGCGAAGATGAAATCGGAGTGCGCGTTCGGGAGGAAGTCCCACTTCGCCCTGCTCGTTCCGAGCCCCGTCCCGAACCAGCCGCCCGAGCCGATCGCGATCAGCCCCTGGATCAGCTGATAGCCCGAGCTCTTCGGATCGGCCCACGGATCGAGCCACGCCTCGAGGAACCGCGTCCGCCGGTACGCCTCCCCGAAGATGAGGGATGCCATCGCCAAGGCGCCGATCAGGCCACCGGCGAGCAGGTACCGGATGCTCACGCCGGCGACGAACAGCATCACGAAGACCGTCGAACACAGGATCATCGTCGTGCCGAGGTCCCGCTGGAGGAGCCCGAGCCCGGCCACGACGGCGACGATCGGCACGAGCGGGATCATCAGGTGCCCGAGCTCGTGCAGCCGGCCCCACTTCTTCGTGAGGATCGTCGCGGTCGTCGCGACGAGGCCGAGCTTCGCGATCTCGGAGGGCTGGATCGTGAACGGGCCGAGGTCGATCCACCGGGAGGCGCCGTAGAGCGCGGTCCCGGACGCGGGCCGGGCGGCGATCGCCATCAACAGCGCGGCGACCGCGAGCAGCGGCAGGCCGATCACGCGCCACCGCCTGGGCTCGATCCGCGCGAGCACGACCGCGACCGTGATCCCGACGAGCGCGTAGAGCACCTGGCGCTGGAAGTACCAGAAGCTGTTGCCGCCGTAGCCCTGCGCCGCGGACACCGAGCCGGCGGACAGGACCATCACGAGCCCCATCGCCGTGAGGAACCCGGCGGATCCGAACAGGAGCGCGAGATCTACCCGGGCGAGCCGTGCGGCTTCCTTCGTCGACGGACGGCGATCCTGCGCGACGAGCCGAAGGAACGGCCGCCCGGCCGCCTCCTTCTTCTTCGGGCGAGCAGCGGCGGCGCGACGCTCAGCCATCGACCGAGGCCTCTTCCACGATCGCCCTCGCCGCGGCCGTGAACCGGTCGCCGCGCTCGCGGTAGTCGCGGAACTGGTCCCAGCTCGCGCACGCGGGCGCGAGCAGGACGGAGCCCGGTCTGGGCGACAACGCGAAGGCGGCGCGGGTCGCGTTCTCGATCGTCGCCGCGCGCCGCACGTCCACGGACGGACCGAGCGCGCGTGCCACCTCCTCGGCGCTCTCGCCGATCGCGACCGCGCCGGCCAAGCGGCCGGCGCGCGTCGCGAGCGGCGAGAGGTCCTGCCCCTTCGCGCGGCCCCCGGCGATCAGGATGATGGGTCCGTCCACGCCGTCGATGGCCGCCAGCGCGGCGTGGACGTTCGTCGCCTTGGAGTCGTCGAGGAAGCGCACGCCGTCGGCCATCGCGACCGTCTCGCCGCGGTGCGGCTCCGGGGTGAACGCGGCGAGCCCCGCGCGGACCGCGTCCGCTCCGACGCCGTACGCGATCGCGGCCGCAGCCGCCGCCGCGGCGTCGGCGCGATACCCGGCGCGGGGGTCGCGGACGCGTCCGAGGTCGGCATCCGCGCCGAGCCGCGAGATCAAACGTCCCTCGCGGTATCCGACCTCGCCGGACGCGGGCGCGTCGCTCCGGAACCAGACGACGTCGCACGGGGCCCCCGATGACACGGCCGCCGAGCGATCGTCGTCCCGGTTGCCGACGTGGACGTCGCCAGCGTCGGCCTGGTTCGCGTAGATGAGCGCCTTCGCCGCCTCGTACGCCTCGAGCGTGCCGTGCCAGTCCAGGTGATCCTCCGCGACGTTCAGCAGCACCGAGACCCGCGGATGGAACGAGCGTTGCTCGGCGAGCTGGAACGAGGAGGCCTCCACGACGAGCACGTCGTGCGCTTCGAGGGCCGCCGACGGGAACGGGCGTCCGATGTTGCCGCACGCGACCGCGTCCAGATCGCCCGCCCGGAGGCACGCCGCGAGCATCCCCGTCGTCGTCGTCTTCCCGTTCGTTCCGGTCACGGCGAGGTAGGGGACGGTCGCGAGGCGCGCCCCGAGCTCGAGCTCACCCCACACGCGGAGGTCGCGCTCCCTCGCCCAGACCAAGACGTCGGCCGAGGGAGGGATCCCGGGGCTCGTGAGGACGAGTGTCGCGTCGTCCAGGTCGGCGGGCCGATGCCCGCCGCCGCGCACCTCGACGCCGATCGCCTCCAGCCCGTCGAGCTCCTCGATCGTCGCGCGGTCGCGGGCCTCGGTGATGCGGACGACCGCCCCCTCATGGACGAGCGCGCGAGCCGCTGCGCGTCCGGCGACCCCGGCGCCGATCACGACGGCTCGTTCTCCGTCGAAGCGGCCGCTCATCCGAGGCCTCCCCGGGCGATGAAGTCGGCGTAGAACAAGCCGATCCCGACCGCCGAGCACAGTCCACCGACGATCCAGAACCGGACGATCACGGTGAACTCCGGCCATCCGGCGAGCTCGAAGTGATGGTGGATCGGCGACATCCGGAAGACCCGGCGGCCGAAGCCCCGGAACGAGATCACCTGCACGATCACGGACAGCGTCTCGATCACGAAGAGCCCGCCGACGACGAGGAGCAGGAGCGCCGTGTTCGTCACGAGCGCGAGGGCGCCGAACAGTCCCCCGAGGGCGAGCGACCCCGTATCCCCCATGAAGATCCTCGCGGGGGCGGCGTTCCACCACAGGAACCCGGTCGCGGCGCCCATCATCGCCGCGGCGACGATCGCGGCATCCTGCAGGTCGACCCCGCTCACGGCATAGCAGCCGGACGCCCCCGCGAGGAGCGCACACGTGTGCCGGAACTGCCAGAACGAGATGAACACGTACGCGCTGCACACGAGGATCGACGTGCCGGCCGCGAGCCCGTCCAACCCGTCGGTGAGGTTCACCGCGTTCGACGATCCGCTCAGCACGAGGAACGCGAAGACGTAGAAGAAGAGGGTGCCGAGCGCGATCGACGACGGACGGACGAACGACACGTGCGTCGAGATCCCGGCGTCGCCGACGTGGGTCACGAGCATCGCGAAGGCGATCGACACGATCGCCGTGCCCCCGAACTTCTGGAGCATCGTCAGTCCCAGCGAGCGCCGCCGCCGCACCTTCATGTAGTCGTCGAGGAACCCGACGATGCCGAATCCCACAGCCGCGAAGATCAACGCGAGCCCGGTGACCGTGAACCGCTGCGTCGTGAGACGCGAGGCGAGGTACCCCAGGATGAGCCCTGCGAGGATCACGAGGCCGCCCATCGTCGGGGTCCCGACCTTCTCCAGGTGCGTGTGCGGTCCGTCCTCGCGGATCCGCTGGCCCCATCCCCACAACCGGAACGCGCGGATCGCCACCGGGGTCCCGAGGAGGGTGACGGCGAGGCCCACGGCGGCGGCGACGAGGATCGAGATCACCGCAGCGCCTCCGCGAGCGTCTCGAGCCCGACGACACGGGAACCCTTCACGAGGACGAGGTCGCCCTCGCGGGCGTGCGCGAGCACGTCCGCGAGGGCGACCTCGGCGTCGTCGTAGCTCGCGACGGCGTCCGGCTCGACCCCTTCGCGCAGGCCGGCGACGGCGATCGCCTTCGCCTCCGTCCCCACCGTGATCAGCCGGTCGACCCCGAGGCGAGCGGCGAGCTCGCCGACCCGCTCGTGCTCTCGCTCGGCGATGTCCCCGAGCTCCGCCATATGCCCGAGGACGGCGATCACCCGCCCGTCCCCGACCATCGCCATCGCGGTCTTCAGCGCGGCGGCCACGGACTCCGGGTTCGCGTTGTACGCGTCGTTCAGGACGCGGATCCCGCCGCGCCCATCGAACGTCTCCATCCGCCACCGCGACACCCGCGCGTCCGCGAGCGCAGCGGCGCACGCGTCCGGTGGCACCCCGAGCTCGATCCCCACGGCGGCGGCCGCGAGCGCGTTCGGGACCATGTGCTCGCCGGGCACCGCGAGCCGCACGCGCTCGCGGCCGCCCGAGGCGACCAGTTCGAAGCTCGCGCGTCCATCCGCGCCGACGGCGACGCCGTCGGCGCGGACGTCCGCCGCCGCGTTCCGCCCGAACGTCACGGTCCGGACGCCGTCAGGCGGCTCGAACGTCGCGACCACCGGGTCGTCCAGGTTCAGCACGGCCATGCCGCCCGCGCGCAGCGCATCGACGGGCTCGGCCGACGCCAGGACGATCGCCTCCCACGACCCGAACACGCCGATGTGCGCGACGCCGACGTTCGTCACGACGACGATCGAGGGGTCGGCGATCCGCATCAGCAGCGCGACGTCCCCCGGCCGGCGCGCGCCGAGCTCCGCGACGATCACCTCGGTGTCATCGGGTGCGCCCAGGAGCGTCGCCGGGAGGCCGACCTCGTTGTTGAACGACCGCGGACTGGCATACGTGCGGAACCGTCGCGACGAGACGGCGGCCGCGAGGTCCTTCGTCGACGTCTTGCCGTTCGCACCGGTGATCGCGACGACGCGCGCGTCGGAGCGGCGCCGTTCGTCCGCCGCGAGCGCGAGCAGCGCCTCGGACGTGGACGTGACCTCGACGCGGGGAACGGCGTCGCTCGCAGACCGGCGAACGACGGCGGCGACCGCGCCGCGCGACATCGCCTCCCCGACGAAGCGATGACCGTCTGTGCGTTCGCCCTCGAGCGCGAAGAACAGCGACCCCGAGACGGCGGCACGCGAGTCCGTCGAGACCGACGCGAAGCGTACCTCGTCACCGACGACCACGCCGTCGACGGCCTCGGCGACCTCCGCGAGCGATCGCGCTTTCACGCGCGGTCCCCGAGCGCGGCGAGCTCCTCGCGGACGACGACCCGATCGTCGAACGGGATCGTCGACCCCCCGATCTCCTGGACGCGCTCGTGACCCTTGCCGGCGACGATGACGACGTCGCCCGGCCGCGCTTCGTGGAGGGCGAGCCGGATCGCCGCGCGGCGATCCGGCTCGACGACGTAGCGGCCGCCGCCCTCGCCGGCGCCCGGCAGGACCTCTTCGATGATCGCGAGCGGGTCCTCGGACCGGGGGTTGTCGCTCGTGATGACCGTCAGGTCGGCGCCGGAGGTCGCGGCGAACCCCATCGACGGACGTTTCGCTCGGTCGCGCTCGCCGCCGCATCCGAACACGACGAGGACGCGCCCGGCCGCCAGCGAGCGTGCGCCCCGGAGCACGACCCGGATGCTATCCGGCGTGTGCGCGTAGTCCACCACCACCGAGACCCCGTTGCCGTCGTCGATCACCTCCATCCGGCCGGGCACGCGCTCCACCGTCGACAGCGCCTCGGCGGCGGCGTCGAGCTCGAGGCCGACCGCGCGCGCGGCGGCGAGGGCGGCGAGACAGTTCTGGACGTTGAACGCGCCGCGGAGGGCCGTCCGCACGCGTACGCCGTCGACGACGAACGACGATCCATCCGGCCCCACCACGACGTCGGTGGCACGCAGATCCGCACCGAGGTCAACCCCGTAGGTGACGATCGGAACCGCGGCGGATCCGATGAGCTGTCGTCCGTAGGGGTCGTCGGACCCGACCACGCCGACAACCGTGTGCTCCGGCGTGAATAGGCGCGCCTTCTCCTCGAAGTACGCGTCCATCGTCCCGTGGTAATCGAGATGGTCCTGCGAGAGGTTCGTGAACATCGCGGCGTCGAACCGGATGCCGTCGGTCCGCCGCTGCGCGAGCGCGTGCGAGGAGACCTCCATCGCGACGGCGCCGACCCCGGCGGCGAGCATCCGCGCCAGCAGTCGCTCGAGGTCGGGCGCCTCCGGCGTCGTCCGCTCGATCGCGACGGGCGATCCGTCGATGCGCGCGCCCGTGGTCCCGATCACGCCCGGCACGAGCCCGGCGCCTCCGAAGATCGCCTCCAACAGATAGGTGCACGTCGTCTTGCCGTTCGTCCCGGTCACGCCGATCGTCGTCAGACGGTCGGCGGGGCGGCCGAACACGACGGCCGACATCGGTCCGATCGCAGCACGGACCGACGGCACCTTCGCCTGGGGGGCGTCGACCGTGACCCATCGCTCGACGACGAGGGCCGCCGCGCCGGCCGCGACCGCCGCGGAAGCGTGGCGATGGCCGTCGTCGTGTTCTCCGGGGATACAGAAGAACAGCGAGCCGGGCGTCACCGTCCTCGAGTCCGACGCCGCGCCGACGAGCGTTCGTCCGTCGTCCCCGCGGATCTCCGCATCCGCGACGGCCGCGACCTGCGCGAGCGTGACCGTCGGGAAGGTGGCGTCCACCGACGGCGAGCCTACACGCCGGGCCCTTCGCCCCCCGCGGTGCACGATCAGATCGCGAGGTCGTGCGGCGGGAGCGGCACCGACCGTGCGGGCTCGATCCCGAGGCGCTGGATCGCGTACCGCGCGACCTGCTGGAACACGGGCGCGGCGGCGATCCCGCCGTAGACGGTCGCTGGCTCGTCGATGATCACCGCGACGACGACGCGAGGGCTGCGGGCGGGGAGGAAGCCGATGAACGACGCGACGTATCGGTGCACGTAGCGCCCCGCCTCGTCCACCTTCTTCGCGGTGCCCGTCTTCCCCGCGACCTGATAGCCCGCGATCTGCGCACCCACGCCGGTCCCGTCCTGAACGACGTACGCGAGCATCCGCGTCAGCATCCGCGCCGTCGACCGCCGCACGACCCGATGCGTCGCACCGGCGGGCGCGTCGTGCCGGACGCCGTCGGCACCGATCGTCGCGTCGACCAGTCGGGGCTGGACCCACGTGCCGCCGTTCGCGATCGTGGCGTAGACGCTCGCCATCTGGAGCGGCGTCACGGCGACCCCCGCGCCGAACGACACCGTCGCGCGGGTCAGCGCGGTCCACTGGTCGGGCGCGGGCATCAGCCCGGCTGCCTCGCCGGGGAAGCCGACACCGGTCGGTGATCCGAAGCCGAACCGCGCGAACATCTGCTGCATCCCCTCGTTGCCGATCCGATCGGCGACGAGCGAGGCACCGACGTTGCTCGAGTGGGCGATGATGTCGCCGAGGGTCATCGTCTCGACGCCGTGCGGCTCCGCGTCGTGGATCGTGTAGCCGTCGACCTGACGGGTTCCCGGCACGTGGAAGGTATCGGTCGGCGTGACCGAACCCGTCTCGAGCGCGGCTGCGGCCGTGATCGTCTTGTTCACCGATCCCGGCTCCCACGTGTCGGTGACCGCGCGGTTCACGAAGCGGCTCGGATCGGAGGAAGCGAACGCGTTCGGGTCGAACCACGGGTACGTGGCCATCGCGTAGATGTCCCCGGTGCGCGGGTCCATCACGACGATCGTGCCTCCCTTCGCATCGTTGCTGAGCACGGCGGCTCGCAGGTACTGCTGCGACTGGAACTGGAGGTCGCGATCGATCGTGAGCACGACGTCGCTACCCTCCTGCGGCTGGCTCACGACCTGTTTCCCGCCGGCGATCTCCTGGCCCTGCGCGGAGACCTCGATCGTCCGTTCGCCGGCGAGCCCGGCCATTTGCGGGTCGTACTGGCGCTCGAGGCCGGTGGTCCCGACCCCATCGACGTTCACGAACCCGAGGACCTGCGAGGCCACGGGACCCGCGGGGTAATAGCGCTTCGCGACCGGCAAGAACCCGATGCCCGGAAGATGCAGGTCCTCGAGCTGTGCGGCGACGCTCGCGTCCACCTGTCGCTGCACGTAGGCGAAGGTCCCCGTCGAGGCGAGGTCCTCACGGACGGTCCGTGTGGGAACGCCGAGGATCGGGGCGATCTGTTCGGCTTCGCCGAGCGGATCCGTGACGAGCGCCGGGTTCGCGTAGACGTCGCTCGCCCCGAGGGTAAGCGCCATCGGGACGCCGTCCCGATCCAGGATGTCGCCGCGCACCGCGGGCAATGGCTCCGTGCGGACACGTTGGGTCGATCCGAGCTCCGCGTACGTCCCGGACTCGCGCACCTGCAGGAGGGCCAGGCGCACCACGATGCCGCCCATCGCGACGATCGCCACCACCAGCAGCGCGATGAGCCGCTGGACCGGCGGTCTGGTCACGCGCCCGCGTCCTGACCCGCCGGGATCCGCAGGATCACGACCCGGTCGGGCATCACCATGCCCTCGCCGCGCGCCCACCGCATCACCCGCGACGGCGCCGAAGCCGCCGCGACCTGCTCCCGCAGGACCTGCTGTTGCTGCTGGAGCCCGGCGACCTGGTCGCGGAGATCGTCCGAACGGAAGCCCGCCTGGACCGCCAAGGCCGACAGCGACACGATCCCCACGACGAGCCCGGTGATGAGGACGGCCGTGAGGGACCAGAACGCGGGGGTCCCGCGGCGCGCCCGCCGACGAGGGTATGGGGAGGGAGAGATCGGCGGGCGCGCCGCGGGCAGCCGGCGGCTCGGCGTGGGAGCGGTCCGTGGAGCGAGCGACCGGGCGGCCGCGCTCATGCGGCCTCCCGCTCTCGCTCGGCGGCACGGAGCTTGGCGCTTCGGGACCGTGGGTTCCGCTGCCGCTCCTCCGTGCCGGGCACGAGGGGCTTCTTCGTGAGGACGCGCAGCCTGTCGTCGCCACGGAACGTGCGCTTCACGATCGCGTCCTCGAGGGAGTGGTACGAGATCACGACCACGCGGCCACCGGGCCCGAGGAGCCCGGCCGCGGGAGGCAGGGCCGCGGTGAGCTCCTCGAGTTCCCGGTTGACCGCGATGCGGAGCGCCTGGAACGTGCGGCGCGCGGGGTGGGGGCCCCCCGGTCGCTTGCCCACGGCGCTCACGACGATGCCGGCGAGGTCGTCTGTCGTCGTGATCGGGCGTCGCCGGACGATGGCGGCGGCGATCCGTCGCGAGCGCGGCTCGCCGCCGAGCCGATAGATCAGATCCGCGAGCTCGCGCTCGGGCAGGCCGTTCACGAGGTCGGCGGCGCTCGGCCCCGCGGGCGAGTCCCCCTCCCCCATCCGCATGTCCAGCGGCCCCTCCACGCGATACCCGAACCCTCGATCGCCCTGGTCGAGCTGCATCGAGGAAACCCCGAGATCGAAGAGCACGCCGTCGGCGAGGCCGCCGACGGCCTGCTCGTCGATCTCGGAGAATCGAGCGCCGATCAGCCGGACGCGCGTGCCGTAGCCGGCCAGACGCTCACCCGCGACGGCCAAGGCTTCCGGATCGCGGTCCACGCCGACGACGCGCTCGACCCCCGCGTCGAGCAGCGCGGCCGCGTGCCCGCCCGCCCCGACCGTCATGTCGACCACGACAGGTCGTCCGCCGAGCAGCTCGACCACCTCCGCCGTCATGACCGGCTCGTGTCCCCCTCCGTCGGTCACCCGAGATGTCCGACGAGCAGCCCGAACGCGATCGAGGCGAGCAACGTCGCGGCCGTCAACGCGATCAGGGACAGGCTCTGGCGCACCTCGGCGCGCAGCGTTCGTGGGTCCTCCATCCTTCCCGCTCCTTCCTGGGTCATGGCTGGTCTCCAGCCTCCTCACGAGCCGGAGCCCGTCGTATGCCCCGGCTCCAGCGCTCCCGCTTGGTACGCGCCGGCGTGTGCCGCTTCGTAGCGGTCGTACGCGGCGCGATCCCAGATCTCCATCCGGTCGCGGACGCCCAGGACGACGACGTCCTTGCGGATCCCCACGCGATCCCGCAGCCGCTGCGGGATCGTGATCCGGCCCTGCCCGTCCAGGCGGGCCTCATCGGACGAGCCGAAGAACAGGCGGCTGTACGCGCGGGCCGCCGTGTCGGAAAGGGGGAACGCAGCAACCTCGTCGGAACGCCGCTGCCACTCGACCCTGGGGAAGACGAAGAGGCAGCCGTCCTGGCCGATCGTCAGCCAGGCGCCGTCGGTGAACGCTTCGCGGAACCTCGCCGGCAGCGACACGCGCCCCTTCGGGTCGAGCTGGTAGCTATGCGTGCCGAGCAGTTCGGCCACGCGTTCTCCCCTTTCCTCCACGCGGGCCCACGTTTATGCCACTTGCACTCCAC
>Ga0075433_10004113_pt1 | contig 11287 bp, 9 predicted proteins | sample RhiMethybrSRZTD2_FD_75299 | JGI IMG/M metagenome (GOLD analysis project Ga0075433, IMG submission 75299) | Populus rhizosphere microbial communities from Tennessee, USA - Rhizosphere MetaG P. TD hybrid SRZTD2 | ecosystem: Host-associated > Plants > Roots > Rhizosphere > Soil | place: USA... | reverse complement strand
CTTCTCGCGGGCGATGCCGCGGATGATCACGACCGCGATCGCGATGCCCGTCGCCGCCGAGAGGAAGTTGTGGTACGCGAGACCGACCATCTGGGTGAAGTGCGACATGGTCGACTCGCCCGAGTACCCCTGCCAGTTCGTGTTGGTCGTGAACGAGACTGCGGTGTTCCAGGAGGAGTCGGGCGACACGGCTCCGAGCCCGTTCGGATTGAGCGGAAGAAATTTCTGCAGTCGCTGAAACGCATAGAGAAGAACGAGCGAAGCCGCATTGACGAGGAGCATCGCGACGGTCCACTCGATCCAGGTCTGATCGCGCGACGCGTCGACCCGGCAGAGCCGGTACGTCAGCTTCTCCACCGGACGGAGAACCGGATCGAGAAGCGTCTTCTCCCCGGAAAAGACCCTCTTCATGTACCCGCCGAGGAGCGGAGTGACGGCGGTCAGCAGTCCCGCGTAGATCAGGAACTCGGCGGCCTTCAAGCCCGTCATCTCAGAGCTTCTCCGCCTTGAGCAGGGCGCGGAGCAGGTAGTAGAGAAGGCCGATCGTGATCAGCAGGCCCAGCACGTCTTCCCACCCCATTACGGAATCCTCAGATCCGGTCGCAGCGCCTCGCGTACCAGATCGAAGCGGCGAAGAGGAACGCAGTCAGAAAAAGAAAGACCAGGTCCTTCATCGCTGCCGCGGTGTTTCCTCGATGCGCTGGTCGCCGAAACCGCGCCGCGTGAAAAGTGCCGGACCTGCCAGCCACGCGAGCATCGTCAAATCGCGAATGCGCAGGGGCGCGAGGGGATCGCCGAGCAACTGATAGGCGCCGGCGGTCGACCGAATTCCGGTGACGACGTCGGCTCCGATCGAGAATACGAGCCACGCGAGGCCCGTGGAGAGCACGAGGTCGGTCGACGCGCCGCGGACTCCCTTCGCGTATGCCCAACCCGCCCCGAAGATCAGAGCGATCTTGACCAACCCGAGCAGGGCGCGGGGCAGCCCGGCGAACGGACCCTGCGCGCCGAGGTCGATCGCGTAGATGCCGAGGGCCGCGCCGATCCAGCCGAGGAGAGCGGCGATCGGCAGTGGGAGACGCGTTCGGGCGGGCGCGCCCGGAGCCATTCGGTCGGTGACTCGCTCTCCCGAGCGGTCTGCGTGAATCAGAGTGATCGAGCTCATGGGTTCCTCGCCTTCGTTCGCTACAACAGCGGACGCCCCCAGTCTGCGAGCGGAAAGGCCGAAGGGACTCGAAACTCCGGGATAAGAGTTCGTAAGGAAAGTCGAAAGGTGGAGTGCTCAGAACGACGCAACCGCGCTTCCGATCCCGAGGAACTGTGCGCGCCGCAAACCGTCCCGGCGGTGAAAGACGGGGTCGTCCGCGCGGTCGTACCGGCCCTCCAGCTTCAGGATGAGAGTCCGGCGAAGACGGTGCTCGAGCGTCAGCGTCCCCTCCGACAGCCGTTGTCGAGATCCCGTGATGCCACCATCCGGATCGTCGAAGCGCTCCGCGCGAAGCGCCACGGCGGTCGCATCCGAGAGCGCGTAACGCGCATACGCGGCGGCCCCCCACCACTTCGCCGTGGCCCTCTGCGGAAACTCCTGCCGGCCGGCGTCGAACGAGCCCGCGAGAGTGAGCTTCGGCGTTACCTTGAAGCTCACCCAGAGATCCCCGAAGGCGCGTTTCGAGGACTCATCCCCTGGAAGCTCCGCGCCGTACAGGGTGTTCAAGGCCGCCGAAATTCGATCCGAGCTCCACAGGAGCTGCGTTCCGACGGTCTTGGCGTCGTTGTTGTCGCGGATGATCTGCCACCCGTTCAGAACGTGCACCTCCGCGCGGAGGTGGCTTCCGAGAGGAAATCCGACTTTCAAGCCGGCGCTGTAGTAGGGGGAAAACTCGCCGAGCCAGGAGCGGGTGTAGTTCCAGTTGTCCTTCGAGAAGAAGCCCTCGAAGCCGACGTGACACGGGAAGACGCCCGCCTCGATCCGAACGCCGCCCGGACGGCCCGGCTCGTACGCGACCGAGGCCTGGTAGATCGCGCGGTACACGTCGCGCCCGTTCGCCGGCTCGCCGGCGTGGATCACGTCGGTTCCGCTGCCGGCGTTCAGGACAAGCGTGAATCCGACCGGATCGGCCGCGTGAGAGATCGTCAATGCAGCGAGATTCAGCCCGAGCTCGTTCGCGTGCTTTGCCGTCGAACCGGTACCGGGGATGAAGTTGTCGTGGTCGGTCGGACGGTTGCGGTTGTATGCGTAATAGACGTCGGCGAATCCGTGGACCGCAACTGCCGGGGTCGGAGAAGGCGTGGGTTCCTGGGCGAGGGCGGTTGCCGCTGTGAAGAAGCCGAAGAGCGCCGTTCGGATACGCACGCGCGTCACCCCGGCAGAATCCGCCGGCGGCGGCCGAGGAAAGCCGAAAGAGTTGCTTAAGAGTTGTCGAGCGGCTCGGCGATGAATCGGTAGCCGACCCACGGCTCGTTGACGATGTATCGCGGGTTCGCGGAGTCAGGTTCGAGCTTTCGACGAAGGGCGCTCATGTGAACGCGAACGGTGTCTCCGGTGGTCGCGGGAGCGCCGTGCCAGACCCGCGCGATGATCTGGTCGAGCAGGACCGGACGTCCGGCGTTGGTTGCGAGGAGCTCGAGGAGCGCAAATTCCGTCGGAGTGAGCTTCACTTCCCGGCCGCCCTGCACGACCTGGCGTCGCTCGAGGTCGACCGTCAAGTCGTCGAACGCGAGGACGGGGGATGCCTCTCGTCCCGTCCGCCGGAGCTGCGATCGGACGCGCGCCAGCAGCTCCGCGACCGAGAACGGTTTCGTCACGTAGTCGTCCGCGCCCAGGTCGAGTGCGCGCACTTTGTCCGGGTCGCCGCCGCGAACCGACAGCACGATGATCGGTGTCGCGAGAGACGCGCGGATCGCGGAGATCAGCTCGTAGCCGTCGGAGACCGGCATGGCGAGGTCGGTCAGAACGAGGTCGGGCGACCGCGCCTTCGCGCTGGCGAAGCCTTCCCGTCCGTCCGCCGCCGTGATGGTGTCGTACCCGGCCGACCGCAGCTCCTTGGAGAGAGACTCCCGGATTCCCGGGTCGTCGTCGACGACGAGGACGAGCTTTCCGATCATCTTTCTTCCTCGACGGCGGCGTGCGCCGCCGGCAGGTCGACCCGTGCCAGGGCCCCGCCTCCCGGTCGATTCGCGAGACCGATCGAGCCACCGCTCGCCGCAGCGAGGCTTCGCGCGATCTCCAGTCCGAGGCCCCGGCGGGGAAGGTCCGTCGACGAAACCGCCTCCCGATTTCCCACTGGGTCGATGCCCGGACCCCGGTCGAGGACCTCGATCCGCACCATCTCGTTCTCGATCGGGTGCTTCCGGGCGACGAGCTCGATCGGCTCGCCGGGCGGGGAAACGCGATCCGCGTTCTCGACGAGGTTGGCGATCACCTCGAGCGCGAGCGACGGATCCACATAGACGTCCGGACAATCGGGCTCGACCCGCGCCATGACGTTGCGCGACTCGAAGACGCGAGGGAGGTTCTCGCGGACCGCACGGAACAGGTCCCCGGGCGGCGTCGGTTCGGGTCGGGGGCGGACGATCCCTCCCTCGAGACGCGCCATCGCCAGGAGCCCGTCGATCCGGCGGCGAAGTCGCGACGCCTCCTTTGCGATACCGGCGACGTCGTCCGCGAGGTCGGGATCCGTCGCCGCGTGGCGCTTCAGCGCCTCGGTCCGGATCGAGATCGACGTGAGCGGAGTCGTCAGATCGTGCGAGATGGCGCGCAGGAGGGAAGTCTTCAACGCGTCCCCTTCGCGCAGTGCTCCGAGGTGCGCCGACTCCTCGATGTACTTCTCCCGTTCGACGGCGATCGCGACCAGACGGGCGACGGACTCCAGGGCTTCCTGGGAAGCGCGTGCGCCGCGCGCAACGAGCACTCCACTTGCCGGTCCTCCCAGGACGAGGGGGAGGTAGAAGTCGGTTCCGAACGCGGAAGGCAGATGAACCGGCCGCGAGTGGCGCCCGACTCCGGCCACGATGTCTTCGACCTCGTCTTCGCGTTGGCCGGTCCACCAGACGACCTGCTGTCGGTACGAATTGCCCTCCTCGAAGAGCACGAGTCCGCCCGCCGTGGCCCCGAGCAGGGTGAGGGCCCGGCCGGCCGCCTCTCCGAGGGGACCGATGCGCGTTGTCGCCGCGAAGAGATCCATGCTCAGGGCATAGAGCGCTTCGATTTCCTTCCGGCGAGCTTCCGCCCTATCCGCCTGCCGGCGCGCGAGTACGACGAGACGCCCGACGACGATCGACGTTACGAGGAAGGCCGACAGCGCGATCCAGTTCGCCGGCTCCTCGATCGTGAACGTGTAGTAGGGCGGGAGGAAAAAGAAGTTGAAGCACGCCGTCGCGAGGATCGAGATCGCCAGGCCGAGGGCCAGGCCTCCCCACATCGTCAGCAGGAGAACGACGACCAGGAAGACGAAGCCGATCGTCGTCGCGTTGAGGCCGACGGCCTTCCCTAACACCGTCACGGCCGCAATCGACGCGACCGCGGCTGCCCACACCAGGAAGGCGGTCGAGCGCTTCTTTCTCATTTCGACTCGATGACGCCCAACGTTACCCCCGGCGCAACCCCTTCTTCGGGGAGTGGCCCTTCCGACCGACCAGTCCGGCACCGAACACGACCTTCGAAACCGGCGCCAGCGCTCGTTCCTGCGACGGCGTCAGCAGGCGACGGTGGCGGATTCCGACGAGATGGTTCGGGATCTCCCACAGGTCTTCTTCCGAGGTCATCCAACCGATGCGGTCGAAGCGGGATAGGTCGAAAGGCCGCGAGTAACGGCGCAGCGTCTTCTGCCGGCGCAGGTTGAAGTAGCCCTCGACGTACGAGAGCACGAGATCGCGCACCGTCGCGAAGAGGGGCTCGCGGAATCGCAAACCGGAGTAGTTCGACCGCGCGACCGCTCCCCACAGACCACTTCGACGGTAGAGGGCGATCACGTGATCGTCGTCCTGTACGGCCTCGAGGTCGAGAATGAGCGGCCGCTCACCCTGGACGCGGAGCGCCGCCGCGGCGAAGAGCGCTCCGTCCATGCACTGGACCCTCCGCTCGGAGAGGACCCGGCGCGGCGAGCGACATCCCGCGCCGGCCACGTCGTACTCGAGCTCGTCCAGGAACTTCTGGATTCTCCAGGGCGGCGAGAGGCGCCGGAGTCTGGCGGCCTCGGAGGAGCTCAGTCCGAAGTTCATCGGAGGCGGGATCCGACCCCTCTCGGGATCAGACCCCGCGACGTTCTCACGGCGCCTATGATACGAGCCGCCGTGGACGAAACCGAGCGGCTGTTCGACGCGATCCGGAAGGGAAACGGCAATGAGGTTTCGCGGCTCGTCGACCAGAACCCCGCGCTGCTCACGACGAGGACCGCCGGCGCCTCGCCCCTCCTGACCGCCGTCTATTACCGACAGCCCGGGATCGGGCAAATACTCCTCGCGCGAGGAATCGTTCTCGACGTTTTCGAGGCGAGCGCCGTCGGGGACGTCGAACGCCTGGGTCGGCTGCTCGGCGAGGACCCTTCGCGCGGGAACGCCGTCGCCTCCGACGGGTTCACGCCGCTCGGTCTCGCCGCGTTCTTCGGGCACGTCGAGGCGGCGCGACTGCTCCTCGCGACCCGCGCGGATCCGAACCTCGCCGCGAGCAACCCGACGAAGGTCGCCCCGCTGCACTCCGCGGTCGCGGGGGGCCACGTCGAGATCGTGCGGGAGCTGCTCGCGCACGGCGCCGACGTCCATGCTCGGCAGGAGGGAGGATTCACGCCCCTCCACGGAGCGGCGGTCGACGGAGGAGAGGAGGTGGTCCGACTCCTTCTCGCGCACGGGGCCGATCGCGCGGCGCGAACCGACGCCGGAAAGACGCCCGCGGAGCTGGCGCGCGAGCGCGGGAAGACCTCGGCAGCGGACCTTCTGAGTTAGATTCCTCGATTCAGTGGCCGCTCCGCAGGCCGTTCCCCACTCGACAGAGCCGCATCCCGCGGTTCCGCGCGGGCGATATCTCGCTCTCATGTCGCTCGGTGCCCTGGGCGTCGTCTATGGCGACATCGGAACGAGCCCTCTGTACGCGATGCGCGAGTGCTTCGCGGGCACGCACCCGATCGCCGCGACGCCAGACAACGTGCTCGGCGTCCTCTCGCTCATCTTCTGGGCGCTGATCGTCGTCATCACGATCAAGTACCTGATCTTCGTCCTTCGCGCCGACAACCGGGGTGAAGGGGGAATCCTCGCCCTCATGTCGCTCGTGCGGTCGGGGGCGGAGGGCGCGAAGCGCTCGCGCTGGTTCATCGGCGCGATCGGAATCTTCGGCGCCGCGCTCCTCTACGGCGACGGCATCATCACGCCGGCGATCTCCGTCCTCTCGGCGGTGGAGGGACTCTCGCTCGTCGCTCGCGTGTTCGAGAGAATCGTCGTCCCGGCGACGATCGCGATCCTCCTGGCGCTCTTCTTCTTTCAGAAAAAGGGTACGGGGCGAGTCGGTGCGGTGTTCGGTCCGGTGATGCTCCTGTGGTTCGGGGCGATCTCGATCCTCGGGGCGATGCACATCCGGCGAGAGCCTCACGTTTTCGTCGCCGTGAATCCGATCCGGGCGTTCCACTTCTTCGCGAGCAACGGATGGAAAGGTTTCGTCACGCTCGGCACGGTCTTCCTGGTCGTGACGGGCGGGGAGGCGCTCTACGCCGACCTCGGACACTTCGGGAAGCGCCCGATCCGCGTCGCCTGGTTCGCCATCGTGCTGCCGGCGCTGATGGTGAACTATTTCGGGCAGGGAGCTCTGCTCCTCCGAGACCCCGGCGCGGCCCCGAACCTCTTCTACAAGATGGCGCCGCCGTGGGCGCTCATCCCCGTCGTCATTCTCGCGACGTTCGCGACCGTGATCGCCTCGCAGGCCGTCATCTCCGGAGTGTTCTCGCTCACGCGACAGGCGGTTCAGCTCGGGTACACGCCCCGGATCGAGATCAGCCACACGTCGGCGCGGGAGATCGGCCAGATCTACATCCCGTCGGTCAACTGGGCCCTTTGCGTCGGATGCATCGCGCTCGTCGTGGGGTTCGGCAGCTCGAGCAACCTCGCGGCGGCGTACGGCGTCGCGGTGACCACCACGATGGTGATCACGACGCTGCTTCTCTTCACCGTCGAGCGCGAGCTGTGGGGGTGGAGCCTCGCCGCCGCCCTCGCCTTCACCGCGTTCTTCCTCGTCATCGACCTGTCGTTTTTCGGGGCCAACATGGTGAAGGTCGCGCACGGCGGCTGGTTCCCGCTCCTCGTCGCGGGGGGGATCTTCACGGTGATGACGACCTGGCGACGCGGCCGGCGCATCCTGACCGAGCGCATCCGCGAAGAGGCGATGGCCGATCCGGATTTCGTCACGTCGATCATGCGCCACCCTCCGCCGCGGGTCTCCGGAACGGCGGTCTTCATGGATCGGACCTTCGACGGGATCCCTCTTGCGCTCCTCCATAACCTGAAGCACAACAAGGTTCTCCACGAAAAGGTCGTGCTCCTGACGATCGTGACGGAGGAGATCCCGTACGTCCCGGACGAGGAACAGGTCCAGACGAAAGACCTCGGGAACGGCATCTACCGTGTCGTCACCCGGCACGGTTTCATGGAGTCGGTCGACGTTCCCGAGATGGTGAGCTCGATCGAGCTGCCGGGCGTCTCCTTCGAGCCGGACCACACGACGTTCTTCCTCGGGCGCGAGACGCTTCTCGCGACGGAGCGTCCGGGGATGGCGATCTGGCGGGAACGGCTGTTCGCGTGGATGACCCGCAACGCGCAGGGGGCGGCGCTTTTCTTCCGCCTGCCGCCGAATCGCGTCGTCGAGCTCGGCGCGCAGATCGAGCTGTGAGCGAGGTCGGCGAAGGACTCCCCGCGTTCGAGACGTCGACTGCCCGCTACCCGGTCGCTCCGCGTGGACGGGACCTTCTCGTCCTCTCGATCGCGGCCCTCGGGATCGTGTACGGCGACATCGGAACGAGTCCTCTCTACGCGCTGCGCGTCTGCTTCGCGGGGAGACACGCCGTTCCGCTCGACCCCGAGAACGTACTCGGCGTCCTCTCGCTCATCTTCTGGACGCTCGTTCTCGTCGTCGGCGTCAAGTACCACGGCTGGATCCTGCGTCTCGACAACCACGGCGAGGGTGGAACTCTGGCGCTCATGGGCCTCGCCGTGCCGGAGGGCCGCACCGTCGCGCGCGGCGCCGTTGCGCTCCTCGCGCTCTCCGGGGTCGCGCTCTTCTACGGCGACGGCATCATGACGCCGGCGATCTCGGTCCTCGCCGCGGTCGAGGGGCTGGAGCTCTTCTCGAGTTCGATGGAAGCGTTCGTCGTTCCGATCTCGATCGTGTTGCTCGTCCTCCTCTTCTTTTTCCAGAGCCGCCGGCGGGCGCGCTTCCGGCGGGCGGTCGGCGCGGTGATGCTCCTGTGGTTCGTGGCGATCGCTGCCCTGGGAGTCGCCGCGATCGTCGGGCGTCCCGAGGTCCTGAAGGCGGTCGATCCGCGGCGTGCGATCGCGTTTTTCGGCCGGGGCGGTCTACCGGCATTTCTGGTGCTCGGCGCGGTGTTTCTCGTCGCCACCGGCGCGGAGGCGCTCTATGCGGACATGGGCCGATTCGGACGGAGGCCGATGCGGACCGACTGGGTGGCGCTCGTCGCCCCGGCGCTCGGGCTCAACTATTTCGGGCAGGGAGCGCTTCTCCTGGGCGATCCGCGCTGCGTCCGGAATCCGTTCTTCCTGCTCGCGCCGTCGTGGGCCCTCGTGCCTCTGGTGGTACTCGCGACGCTCGCCGCGCTCCTGGCCGCCCAGGCGGTCATCTCGGGAGCGTTCTCCCTCACGCGACAGGCGGTCCAGCTCGGATTTCTACCGCGCGTTTCGATCCTGCACACCTCGTCGGCCGAGATGGGTCAGATCTACATCCGCGGCATCAGCTGGGCCGGGCTTCTCGGCACCGTCTTCGTCGTCCTCCTCTTTCGCAACTCGACCCATCTCGCCAACGCGTACGGAGTCGCGATCTCGATGACGATGGCGGTGACGACGATCCTCGCGTACGGCGTCTCCCGCGCGGTGCTCGGATGGAGTGCCGCGAGAGCGGCCGCCGTGACCGTCTTTTTCCTTGCCGGCGACCTGACGTTCGTTCTCGCGAACCTCGTCAAGATCCCGCAGGGTGGTTGGCTCTCGCTCGCCGCCGCCGGAGTGACGTTCACGTTGATGACGACGTGGCGGCGCGGCCGGCGCATCCTTTCGAAGCGCCTGGAAGCCGACACCTTGCCGCTCGACGTCTTCCTGGACGGCGTCGCCCGCAAGCCCCGATTGCGCGTGTCGGGGACGGCGGTCTTCATGGACCGCGTCAGCGCCGGAACTCCGCACGCCCTCCTCTTGAACCTGCGCCACAACAAGTGCATGCACGAGCGCGTCGTGTTTCTCTCGGTCGCGACGGAATCCATGCCGTTCGTTTCGCGCCGCCGCCGGATCCAGCTGTCGCCGTTGAAGGAGGGCTTCTATCGGATCAACCTCCGATACGGTTTCATGCAGGACCCGCACGTTCCTCGCGCGCTCGAAGGCCTGAAGATCGGCGGCCGCAAGTTCGACATGATGGACACCACCTTCTTCCTCGGGCGCGAGACCCTGATCCCGCGGGGCGCTCTGGGGATGGCGGTCTGGCGGGAGCGCCTCTTTGCCCTCATGGCGCGCAATGCGACGAGCGCAATGGAGTTCTTTCACCTCCCTCCGAACCGGGTCGTCGAGCTGGGCGCGCAGATCGAGCTCTAAAGAAAGTGGGGTCAGGTCTTCACTGACACGGAAAGCGTTCGACGAGCAAAAGCATCCTTGCCATCTTGCGAAGCAAGTGGCAAGTGGAGACCTGACCCCTGGTGCTCTGTTTGCGACCTGACCCTCGATGTGGCAAGTGGAGACCTGACCCCCAATGTGGCAAGTGGAGACCTGACCCCCGATGTGGCAAGTGGAGACCTGACCCCATAGACTCGGCACATGGCTCAACGGATTCAGGTCGATGAACGGCTCTCCCGCGCGGCGACGATCCCCTCGCATTGCTACACGGACCCGGCGATCGAAGCCCTCGAGCGCGACCGCATCTTCGCTCGGACGTGGCAGGTGGTGGGACGCGAGGACCAGGTCGAGTCGTCCGGCTCGTTCTTCACGGCCGGGATCGCGGGCGAGCCGCTGCTCGTGGTCCGCGGCGGCGACGGCCGGCTGCGCGCGCTCTCCAATGTCTGCCGGCACCGCGCCGGCCCGGTCGCGAAGGGGGAGGGAAGCTGCGGCGCGTTCCGATGCGGGTACCACGGTTGGAGCTACGGCCTCGACGGAAGCCTGCTGAATACGCCGGAATTCGACGGCGTGGAGGAGTTCAACAGACCCTCCGTACGGCTGCCCGAGTTCCGCGTCGAGACCTGGCTCGGGCTCGTGTTCGTCAACCTCGACGGCGAGGCGCCGCCGCTCCTCGAGACGCTCGGAGATCTTCCGGCCCGTCTCGAGAAGCGGAACCTCTCGGAGATGAGGCTCGCGGCCCGGAAGGATTGGGAGCTCGACTGCAACTGGAAGGTGTACGTCGACAACTACCTCGAGGGGTACCACATCCCGATCGTCCATCCCGGCCTCATGAAGGAGATCGACTACGCCCGCTACGAGACGCAGACGAGCGGCTGCTGGTCCCTCCAGCACTCTCCGATCAAGCCGCGCGAAGGCGCGAAGCTGCGTCGCGATCCGAAGGAGTCGGAGAACGACGCCGAGTACTACTGGATCTATCCGAACCTGATGCTGAACGTCTATCCCGACAATTTCTCGACGAACCTGATCGTGCCGCTCTCGCCCCGGCGCACGCTGACGGTCTTCGAGTGGTTCTTCCGCGACCCCGGGCGACCGGGCCTGCAGGAGACGCTGAGCCAGACGATCGAGTTCTCCGACGAGATCCAGCGCGAGGACGTCGCCATCTGCGAAGCGGTGCAGAAGGGCCTCGAGTCGAGAACGTACGACGTCGGCCGCTTCTCGGTGAGGCGGGAAAGCGGGGTGCACCACTTCCATCGGCTGTACGCCGACGCTCTCACGGTGCCGTTTTCCGGGGTCGGATAGGCCCGATGCCGAAGGTCCGGCTGGCGTCGGTCTCCGAGGTTCCGGAAGGCGGCATGACCATGCGGGAGCACGACGGTCGGACGGTCATGCTCGCGAAGATCGACGGGAAGATCTACGCGATGGACGACACGTGCACGCACAGCGGCGCGCCGCTCCACATGGGAGAGCTCGGCGCGGCCGG
>Ga0075433_10004112_pt1 | contig 11287 bp, 16 predicted proteins | sample RhiMethybrSRZTD2_FD_75299 | JGI IMG/M metagenome (GOLD analysis project Ga0075433, IMG submission 75299) | Populus rhizosphere microbial communities from Tennessee, USA - Rhizosphere MetaG P. TD hybrid SRZTD2 | ecosystem: Host-associated > Plants > Roots > Rhizosphere > Soil | place: USA... | reverse complement strand
GGAACGTGATCGTCGGGCCGGCGTTCACCGTGAAGCACGCCGGGCACGAGCCCGAGCCGCCGTCCGGGTTCGTGACGGTGACCGAGCGTGCGCCGGTCGAGGCCCCGGACGAGATCGTGACGTTCGTCGACAACTGGGTCGTGCTCGCGAACGAGGTGGAGTTCACGGTCATCCCGGTCCCCGAGAACGACACCGTGGCTCCCGAGACGAATCCCGTGCCCGTGACCGTGATCGTTTGGTTCGCCGCGCCCTGACCTCGGGAGGACGGGTTCGTTGAGACGACGGTCGGAGCGGAGAGCGTCGTTCGCGAGATCGACGTCCCGTCGTTCCCCACCCAGTTCCCGAGCTTCGCCGCGATCGTGAAGCTGTAGGTCGTGGCCGGCGACAGTCCCGATTCGACGCACGTCGTCGCCGCGATCCCGCTCGCCCCTCCGCAGCCTGCGCTCGAGGCGCCGCCGTTCCGTGACACCACGTAGCGGCCGCCCGTCAGCGTCGACAGCGGCTGGCCGCCGACGGTCACGTCGCTCCACGTGAGGGTGATCGCGGAGCTCGTGATGGTGGTCGAGCTCGGTGTCGGCCCCGTCGGAAGCGTCCCACCCTTGGCCCGACCGGCGCCCGAGCCGTTCGTGACCCAGGCCGCCCACGCGATCCCGGGGATCGTGACGACCAGGACGACCACGAGGATGGGGATCGCGCGTTTCACGCTCGGACCGCCTCGTCAGTGGATCGGAGCATCGCCTTCCCTCCGCGCGGGGGCGGCCCCAGGCCGCCCCCGCGCATCGGACCGTCTAGGCGCTCGCGCCGCTGAGCGTGACCGACTGCGTGAACGTCGCGCCCTGACACCCGTTCTGGGACGTGTTGTCCATCGAGGCGCCAACCGACACGACGTCCGTCCACGTGCCGTTCGCGGCGATCGTGTGGGGGAGTGTGGCGTCGATCGCCGACTGACTCACGGTCACGCCGGTCGTCGTGCACGTCCCGATGCCGCCCGTCGCCGTGACCGAACCGGTGAGGGTCGCCGCGGTGAGGGAGACGGGGTACGCGTTCGGGTTCGAGATCTTGATCACGAAGTCGCCGGTCCCGCTCGGGACGAGCGTGTTCGTGACGCTGCCGGAGCCGTCGAGCGTGGTGAGCGCTTGTGCCGTGCCGGCCTTCGCATATCCGGTGCCTGTCCCGGTCGCCGTCCATGCGGCGAACGCGACCCCTGCCGCCAGCACGACACCCGTGAGCACGGTGGCCGCGGTGGCCCTCGCGCCGATCCGTCGGAAACGCCTGCCGTTCAATAGCCCGTCCGATCTTCCTCGAGCGCGGCCCGATCGACGCGCTCTGCTCTCGCTAGCCGTCATCGGCGAACCCGTCGTGATCCTGAAGGCCTTTGCGCCGCAACGGATGGACTTTCCCTGGGACAGGGTAGGAGCCGATACCCGCGATACGGACGCCCGAACACGTGTTCGTGTCGCCGATGTTTGACTCGCCCTGATACGTGGTGTTTCGTGAGCGTGCTTTCGAGGCTACGTGAGCTTCGATGAACCCTATGTGGCAGATGTGGCACCTGTGACCCGGGTGCCACATGTTGCCTCCGGGACCCGCCGGGGCAGGTTGACGGAGGACACGGGATGACGGTCGAGGGGTCCAGGGCGTTCGTGCCCGGCGGCGGCTCGCTGCTCACCGTCGGCGAGGTGGCCGCTGCGATGCGGGTCTCGAACATGACCGTCTACCGGCTGATCAAGAGCGGCGACCTCCCCGCCGTCCGCGTCGGTCACAACTACCGGATCCGGGAGGGCGACGTCGAGCACTACCTCTCGTCGCGATCCGTCCAGGTGGAGGGCTTCTGATGGCGAAGGGCCGGATCGGGCTCGACATCGGGTCGACGGCCGTCCGCGCGGCCGAGCTCTCGCCGGGGACGCAACCGACCGTCGTCCGGGCCGCGCAGCGTCCCCTGCCTGCGGGCGCCGTGGAGAACGGCGAGGTGCGCGACCCGGCCGCTGTCTCCGAGGCGCTCCGCGATCTGTGGAAGGACGGCGGCTTCAGCAGCGGCCAGGCGTGGCTCGGGGTGGGGAACCAGCGCGTGATCGTCCGGGAGATCGCGCTCCCGTTCCTGCCGGAGAAGGAGCTGCGGTCCTCACTCAGCCTCCAGGTCCAGGAGTTCATCCCCATGCCCGTGGACGAGGCCGTCTTGGACTACGACCCGATCGGCGAGTTCGAGCAGGACGACCGGAAGATGCTGCGGATGCTCCTCGTCGCCGCCCAGCGCGCGATGGTGGATCAGGTCGTCGACGCGGTGCGCGGAGCCGGGCTCGAGCCGATGGGGCTGGACCTGACGCCGTTCGCGCTCGTCCGCGCCGTCGGGACGCCGGACATCTCGATGGATCTGGACGGCACCGGCGAGGAGGCGATCATCGACATCGGCGCGCACGTGACGAACATCGTCGTGCACGACCGCGGCGCGACCCGGTTCGTCCGGATCCTCCCGAGCGGCGGACGCGACGTCACCGTCGCGATCGCGAGGGCCATCGGCGTCGACGACATGGTGGCCGAACGCCTGAAGCGCGGCGAGACGCCGGAGGGAGCCCCCGAGCCCACCGAGGCCCCCGAGCCCGAGGCGGAACCGGATCATCCGGGCGCCGAGGACGGGTCGTCCCCCGAGGGTTCGGGCACCCCGAAACCCCAGCAGGTCCGGCAGGTCGCGCTCCAGCGCGCGGCGGCCTTCGTCGACGAGGTCCGCTCATCGCTCGAGTTCTACACGGCACAGGCGCGGGAGGCGCGGATCGCCCGGGTCCTCGTGACGGGTGGAGGCTCGAAGCTCGACGGCCTCCTCGACCTCATGCGGCAGCGGATCCCCGTGCCGGTCGACCCCGGTCGCGTGTTCCAGCACGTGCCGAGCGAGCTGAAGGAGCCGGAGGAGAGCCTCGCCGCGGCGGAGCCCTTCTTCGCCGTCTCCGTCGGGCTCGCGATCCCGGGGAGGACGCGATGAGCCAGGTCAACCTCCTCCCGCACGACGTCCAAGAGGGGCAGCGCTACCGGCGCCTGACGCTCACGGTGCTCCTGGCGGGGGCGATCGTGCTCGCGCTGGTGCTCCTGTTGTTCTTCCTCCAGGTCGGGAAGCTCAGCTCGGTGAACCACGACGTCGAGCAGGCGCAGCAGAACAACCAGGTGATCCAGTCCCAGATCGACCAGCTGCAGAAGTACGAGGACCTGCAGGTGCAGGCGCAGGCGGCCCAGGCCGAGCTCGCGGCGGCGTACCGGGGCGAGGTCTCGTTCTCCGGGATGCTGATGGACCTGTCGCGGGTGATCCCGAGCGACATGTTCCTCACGAACTTCACCTCGACGATCAACGGCGCGTCCGCGTCCACGACGACGGGGCCGGCCCTGATCGGCACGATGAATATGGGCGGCGAGGCGATCGGCTTCGACTCGCTCAGCACGTGGCTCACCCGTCTGGAGACGGTGAACGGGTGGGTGAACCCGTGGATGCCGACGATCTCCGCCGACAGCTCCGTCGCGAACGCGTTCACGTTCTCGACGAGCGTCGATCTGACGTCGGACGCCGAGACGCCACGCGGCCAGGGGCAGGTGGACACGGGTGGATAACCGTCGCGCGCCTCTGATCGCCGGCGTCGTCATCGTGGTCCTCGCGATCCTGATGGTGCTGCTGCTCGTGCTGCCGAAGAGCCATCAGGTCTCGGAGGCGCAGAGCAAGCTCGACGACACTCGGCGGCAGGGTCAGGTCCTTGAGTCGCGGAAGCAGGCGCTCGAGGACGCGAAGGCGCAGGCGCCGCAGGCCCGCAAGACCATAGAAGAGGTGAACCGCCGGATCCCGCCCGTCGCCGACGAGCCGGGGCTGATCCTGCTGCTGCAGAACGCGGCGATCGACGCCGGGATCGACCTCGTGTCGCTGTCGCCGGCGAACCCCGCCTTCGACGCGTCGTCGAACCTGTCGACGATCGACGTGAGCGTGAGCGCGACCGGCACCTACTTCGACGTGACGGAGTTCATGTACCAGATCGAGACGCTGCCCCGCGCGGCGCTCGTGACGAACATCAGCCTGTCGCCCGGGTCGGGCAGCGCCCCGTCCGGCGTCCCGCTCCTGACCCTCACCGCGACGATCCGCACGTACACGAGCGACACGAGCGCTGGCCCGGGCTCCCAGCCGGGGCCGACGGGGGGGTCGACGTAGCGATGCCGATGAGCGATCGCGACCGGCGGATCCTGAAGTACGCGGGCATCGGCGTCGGCGTGCTGCTCGTCCTGTTCCTGGGGTCGAAGCTGTTGTTCGGCGGAGGCGGTGGCGGCCAGCCCATCCCGCCGGGGCGGCGTCCGACGCCGACGCCCACGCCGACGCCGACGGCCTCGAAGACGCCCACGCCCGTCGCGCAGTTCGGCGGTCGCGACCCCTTCTCGACCCCACCCGAGTTCCTGGTGGGCGGGACGTCGTCGTCCTCGGGCGGGTCGTCGTCGGGCATGTCGAGCGCCGGGGGATCCAGCACGTCCCCCGGCGGCGGTGGTTCGAGCTCGGGCGGTCCGCCGCCGTCGCAACCGGGCGGCGGATCGAGCGCGAACCTCGGCGGGCACACGGTCGTCCTGTTGGACGCGTTCTCGCGGAACGGCGTCGGCCACGCGCAGGTGGAGATCGACGGCGTCGTCTACACCGTCGCGGTCGGGGAGAAGTTCGGACCCGGGAACCGCTTCGAGCTGCGATCCGTCTCCGGGAACTGCGGGACGTTCGTGTTCGGGGACGAACAGTTCACCCTCTGCATCACCCCGTCGAAGTAGGCGGGGGGCGAGACCCGGCGACCCGCCCACGGGGGGAGCGGTCGCCGGTGGCGGGGGCGGCCTTCGTGGCCGCCCCCGCCCGTTCCGGGTGAAGGACGGACGGCGGGCGCGGAGCGACCGTTCACTATCATCGGCCCATGCTGCGCCTGCTCACGGCCGGTGAATCGCACGGCAAAGGCCTCGTCGCGATCCTCGAGGGACTCCCGGCCGGCGTCCCGGTGAGCCCGAAGGAGATCGCCGACGAGCTGGCCCGGCGACGTCACGGGTACGGACGCGGCGGACGGCAGCGCTTCGAGGCCGACGCGTTCGAGATCCTCTCCGGCATTCGCCACGGCACGACGCTCGGGTCGCCGATCGCCGTCACGATCCCCAACGTCGAGTGGGGGTCGAAGTACCGGGACCTGATGGCCGTCGACGGCGAACCCGATCCTGCGGCCCGCCTGACCCGGCCGCGGCCCGGCCACGCGGATCTGGTCGGCGTCCTGAAGTTCGGCTTCGACGACGTGCGCAACGTCCTGGAGCGAGCCAGCGCGCGCGAGACGGCCGCGCGCGTCGCCGCGGGCGCGTGCTGCAAGGCGTTCCTGACCGGCCTCGGGATCACCGTGCTCTCGCACGTCGTGCAGATCGGGAAGGTCCGGAGCCGCCGCCGCCGTCCTCCGGAGCCCGTCGATCAGGAGGCGGTCGACGCATCGCCGGTCCGATGCGCCGATCCGGAGGCAGGCAGGGCGATGACCGCCGAGATCGATCGGCTCCGCAAGGCGAAAGACACCGTGGGGGGCGTGTTCGAGGTGCTCGCCTACGGTGCCCCGCCGGGGCTCGGCTCGTACGTCCAGAGCGATCGCAAGCTCGACGCGCGCCTCGCGGCGGCGCTGATGTCGATCCAATCCGTGAAGGGGGTCGAGGTCGGCGACGGGTTCGCGACGGCCGCGCGACCCGGCTCGCGGGCGCACGACGAGATCGTCGTGCGCGGCGGCCGGGTCGCGCGAGCCTCCGCTCGAGCCGGCGGCATCGAGGGGGGGATGTCGACCGGTCAGCCGATCCGCCTCCGCGCCGCGATGAAGCCCTTCTCGACGGTCCCGCGGCCACTGCGGACCGTGGACCTGGACACCGGGGCTCCCGCCGTGGCGATCAAGCAACGGACGGACGTCTGCGCCGTCCCCGCGGGCGGGGTCGTCGGCGAAGCCGTGATCGCGTTCGTCCTGGCCGACGCCGTCCTCGAGAAGTTCGGCGGCGACTCGGCCGGCGAGACGCGGGGCAACCTGGACCGGTACCTCGAGGGGCTGCCGTGATCGTCTACCTCGTGGGGATGCCGGGATCGGGGAAGTCCACGGTGGGACGGGAGGTGGCCGGACGACTCGGCGTGCCGTTCGTCGATCTGGACGCCGAGATCGAGCGTCGATCGGGATCGAGCGTGGCCGAGATATTCGCGACGCGGGGCGAGGCGAGCTTCCGCGCGCTCGAGGCGACCGAGCTGGTGAACGCCTCGCGCCACGACCCGTCGGTCGTGGCCTGCGGAGGAGGGGTCGTCCTCGAACCGGCGAACCGGATCACGCTGCGGAACACGGGGGCGTGCGTCTACCTCGACGTCCCGTTGGCGGTGCTCGAGGAACGTGTCCGGCCGGCCGCCGATCGTCCGTTGATCCGTGCCGAGGGGGATCTAGAGCGGTTACTCGCCGAACGGGGGCCGCTCTACCGCGAGTTCGCCGCGCACGTGGTCGACGGGAGCGGCGACCCCGGCGCCGTGGCGGACGCGATCGTCGAGGAGCTCCGTTGGAGCGCGTGACCGTCCGCGTCCCGAGTCGGACGTACGACGTCCTGGTCGGCCCGGACCTCTTCGCTCGCGCGGACGAGCTCACGCCGGACCTCCCGGGGGCGACGCGGGCGTTCGTCGTCGCCGACCGCAGGGTCGCCGACCTGTGGTTCGGTCCCGTCTGCGAAGCGTTCGAGCGCCGCGACGTCCACGCGGTCCTGCTCACCGTGCCGGTGGGGGAGGCCGCGAAGACGCTCGACGTCTATCGGACGCTCGTGCACCAGCTCGCGACGCAGGAGGCGCACCGTCGCGATCCGATCGTCGCCCTCGGCGGGGGCTCGACCGGAGATCTGGCGGGGTTCGTCTCCTCCACCTACATGCGCGGCACACCGTTCCTGCAGCTCCCGACGACGCTGACGGCGCAGGTCGACGCGGCGATCGGCGGCAAGACGGCCGTGAACCTCCCGGAGGGCAAGAACCTCGTCGGTGCGTTCCACCAGCCGTCGGTCGTGCTCTGCGAGATCCGGGCGCTCGCGACGCTGCCCGACCGCGAATACCGGAGCGGGCTCGCCGAGGTCGCGAAGTACGCGCTGACGCTCGACGTCGAGCTCCTCGAGGAGCTCGAGCGCGACCCGGGTCGCGTGCTCGAGCGCGACCCGGACGCGCTCGAGCGGATCGTCGCGCGATGCGTCCGCGCGAAGGCCGCGTGCGTAGAGGCGGACGAGCGAGACGCCGGGCGCCGACTGGTCCTGAACTACGGCCACACCCTCGGCCACGCCCTCGAGCGGCTCGACGCCTTCGGCGGCCGCTCCCACGGCGAGGCGGTCGCGATCGGGATGGTGTTCGCCGCGCGTCTGAGCGCGTCGGTCTTCGGCGCGACGGAGCTCCCCGCGAGGACCGTCCGCCTGCTGTCGTCCCTGGGCTTGGAGACCGACGGGCCGTTGCCGCCGGCGGACGAGATCGTGCACGCGTTCGCGCTCGATAAGAAGTTCGATCGAGGCGTCCGCTTCGTCGCGCTCCGCGACGTGGACCGGCCCGAGGTGGTCGACGGCGTCGGCGACGACGAGGTCAGGCGCATCCTGCTCGAGATGGGGGCTCCGGCATGAACGTGCTCTACCTCTTCGGACCGAACCTCGGCGCGCTCGGCACGCGCGAGCCGGAGACGTACGGATCGCAGACGCTCGACGAGATCATGCAGGCCGTCGAGGCGCGCGGCGCCGATCTGGGTCACAGCGTGACGTGGCGTCAGTCCGACCACGAGGGCGACCTGATCGGGTGGCTCCTCGGCGCGGCCGGGGAAGGAGCCGACGCGGTGGTACTGAACCCCGGCGCGCTCGCGCACTCGTCGTACACCCTCCGCGACGCCGTCGCCGCCTGCGCGATGCCGGTGATCGAGGTCCACATGTCGAACATCTACGCGCGCGAGCCGTTCCGGCAGACCTCGGTGATCTCAGGGGTGTGCCGGGCCACGATCGGGGGACTCGGAGCGGGTGGCTATCATCTGGCCCTGGAGGCGATGCCGTGGATCACCGGGTGAGGAGGCGCGCGGTCGCCGCGCGCCTCGACGAGCTGGGCGTGGACGCGCTGCTCGTCACCTCGCTCGTGAACACCAGGTACCTCACCGGGTTCACCGGATCGAACGGGCAGCTCTTGGTGAGCGGCGACGTCGAGCTGTTCCTCACGGACGGCCGGTACGCGATGAGCTCGCGTCGCGTGATGTCGGACATCGAACGCGTCGCGACCCGAGGCTCGTACCGCCCCGTCGTCGTCGACCGATGCCGTGCCTCGCGGATCGCCCGTCTCGGGATCGAGGCCGACGCGATGACGGTCGCGGCACGCGACGCCCTCGCCGAGGCCGTGGATGGCTCGGAGATCGTGCCCCTCCGCAACGTGGTCGAGGAGCTCCGGCGGGTGAAGGACGATGAGGAACGCGAGCTGATCCGCCGCGCCCAAGCGGCGACGGACACAGCGTTCGCGGCGATCCTCGACCGGTTCGCCGTCGGCGTGTCGGAACAGTGGGTGGCACGCGAGTTGGACCGGCTCATGATCGAGGCGGGCGCCGATGCGCCGTCGTTCGAGACGATCGTGGCGTTCGGCGAGAACGCGGCGGAACCGCATCACGAGCCGAACCACCGGACCCTCGAGGAAGGCGATGTCATCAAGATGGACCTCGGCGCCCTGGTGGAGGGGTATCACGCCGACATGACCCGGACGATCGCGTTCGGCCAACCCACCGCGGAGCTCCGGAAGATCCACGACGTCGTTCGCCAGGCCCAGCAGGCGGCGATCGACGCCGTCCGCCCCGGGATGTCCGGGATCGAGGTCGACGCCGCGGCGCGGTCGGTGGTCGCGGAGGCCGGCTACGGCGACGGGTTCGTGCACGGGCTCGGCCACGGCGTTGGGCTGGAGATCCACGAGGGACCGTGGCTCGGGACGACGCAGGACAACGTCCTCCCAGAGGGCACCGTCGTCACGATCGAACCCGGCGTGTACCTCGACGGCATCGGCGGTGTGCGGATCGAGGACATGATCGAGGTCACGGGCGACGGTTGCGTCGTCGTCGGCGTCTCGAGCCGGGACATGATCGAGCTGTGAGGGAGCTCTCGTGAGCGTTTCGACGAACGACCTGAAGAACGGGATGACGCTCGATCTGGACGGCACCCTGTTCCAGGTCGTCGAGTTCCAGCACGTGAAACCCGGCAAGGGCGGCGCGTTCGTCCGTTCGAAGCTGCGCAACATGAAGACCGGGGCGGTGGTCGAGAAGACATTCAACGCGGGCGTGAAAGTGGGGCTCGCGATCGTCGAACGCAAGCCGATGCAGTACCTCTACGCGGACGGCGACGACGCCGTGTTCATGGACATGGAGACGTACGAGCAGATCCACGTCCCGAGCTCGGTGATCGGCGACACCTCGCGGTTCCTCGCGCCGTCCGCGGAGGCGCAGGTCGCGATGCACCAGGGCGTTCCGATCGCGGTCGAGCTGCCGGCATCGGTCGTGCTCACGATCACCCAGACCGATCCTGGCGCCAAGGGCGACACGAGGACGGGCGCCCTGAAACCTGCGACCGTGGAGACCGGCGCCGTCGTGCAGGTCCCGCTGTTCGTCGAGGAGGGTGAGCGGATCAAGGTCGACACGCGCTCGGGTGACTACATCGAACGCGTGAAGGCTTGAGGCGGACGGTGGCGGGTCGGCGCGCGGCCCGTCGGATCGCCGTCGACGTCCTGTTCCAGGCCGACGTGACGGGCCGCGCGCCGACCGAGGTCGTGGCCGACTGGAAGACCGCAGGCAGGGAGGTGCCGCCGTTCGCGCGGTCCCTGATCGCCGGCGTCGAGGAGCATCTCCCGTCGATCGATCTCGTGCTCGAACGAGGTGCGGAGGACTGGAGCGTGCAACGGATGGCCGCGCTCGACCGGACGATCCTCCGCGTCGCGATCGAGGAGCTGCTCTACCGCGAGGACGTTCCGCCGTCCGTCGCGATCAGCGAGGCGGTCGAGACCGCAGCCGAGCTGTCCTCGGACGAGTCGAAGCGATTCGTGAACGGCATCCTCGGGCGCATCGCGCGAGACGGAGCTGCTCGCGGCGACGCCGGCTGAGTCCGCGCTAGTCCGCCGGCGGTTCGACGGGACGAGGCTGCTCGGCCGTGGGTGCCGGCGCCGGCGGCGCGGCAGGCGCCGGGGGAGTGGCCTGCGCGGGCGGCGCGGGCTCCGGCTCCTCGACGGCACCCTCGCGTATCCCCTTCTTGAACTCGCCCTGGGCGCGCCCGACGTTCCGGGCCAGCTGGGGAAGCTTGGATCCGGCGAGCACGACCGCGACGGCGATGATCGCGACGACGCCCCATTCCATGACGTGAACCTTTCGTCTCGGACCACGTGACCTGACCCCAGGATAGCCCGGACGGCCCCGGAGAGACAGGAAGACCGGCCGGAGCCCTCGTTGCGACCCGCGGCGAGGGGCCGTATGCTCCCCGCGATCATCGTCCCCTTTAAAGCCGGTCCGGCGAGGCCGGGAAGGGAGCTGAGATGCGGTTCGATGTCTACGCCCCCCTGATCGTCCGGGGAGGCGTTCCCGTCTGAGCGCCAAGGTGATGGAGCCCGACGACGTCCGCCGGGCGCTCACGCGGATCGCGCACGAGGTGCTCGAGCGGGACAAGGGCGTCTCCGACGTTGTCCTGGTCGGCATCGCGGATCGTGGCGACGACCTCGCGCGGCGGCTGGCGCACGAGATCCGGCGGATCGAGGGCGCCGAGACCCCCGTCGGCGTGCTCGACATCACCTTCTATCGGGACGACATCGGCATGCGCGCCGAGGCGCCGGAGGTTCACGAGACGAGGATCCCGTTCGACGTCTCCGGGAAGACCGTCGTCCTCGTCGACGACGTCTTGTACACGGGACGGACGATCCGCTCGGCGATGGATGCGCTGATGGATCTCGGCCGCCCACGGAAGATCCAGCTCGCGGTGCTCGTCGACCGGGGTCATCGTGAGCTGCCGATCCGCGCCGATTTCGTCGGGAAGAACGTCCCCACGAGCCGCGCCGATGACGTCCGAGTGATGATCGACGAGGTGGACGGCCAGGACGGCGTCGTCGTCGAGGGGGCGCGATGAACGAGCACCTGCTGTCGATGCACGACCTGAGCGCCGACGACGTGGGCCGGATCCTCGACACCGCGGAGTCCTTCCGCGAGGTCGGCTCGCGCGTGATCAAGAAGGTGCCGGCCCTCCGAGGGCGAACGGTCGTCAACTTCTTCCTCGAGAACTCGACGCG
>Ga0075433_10004110_pt1 | contig 11292 bp, 9 predicted proteins | sample RhiMethybrSRZTD2_FD_75299 | JGI IMG/M metagenome (GOLD analysis project Ga0075433, IMG submission 75299) | Populus rhizosphere microbial communities from Tennessee, USA - Rhizosphere MetaG P. TD hybrid SRZTD2 | ecosystem: Host-associated > Plants > Roots > Rhizosphere > Soil | place: USA... | reverse complement strand
GCTCGAGGGAAGGGAACGCCATCAGTTGGGAACCTCCACGTCGGGGAATCGGATGGTGAGGCGGCTGGTCCGACAGCGCTCGGCCTGGATAAGGGTGGCGAGCTGGTCCACCGCCTCTTTCACATCCCGGTTGATGATGAGGTAATCATACTCCCGCCACGCCGCGATCTCCTCGCGGGCGCGGCTCAAGCGGCGGGCGATCTCGCCGGCCGCGTCGCTCTTCCGCTCGCGCAGCCGCGCGTCCAGCTCGGCGAGCGATGGGGCCATGATGAACACCGACACCGCCTCGGGATAGCGCCCGCGGAGCTGCCGCGCCCCGTTGGTGTCGATGTCGAGGAGCACGTCGAGCCCGCGGGCGAGGGCGGCCTCGAGGGGCTGCGCCGGCGTGCCGTAGTAGTGGCTGTGCACCTGCGCCCACTCGGCGAATTCGTCGCGCGCCCGCATCGCCTCGAACTCCGCGGCGTCCACGAAGTGGAAGTCCGTCCCGTTGACCTCGCCGTTGCGCGGCTTGCGGGTGGTGTAGGAGATGGAGTAGTGCAGGTCGGGCACGAGCGAGCGCACCTCGTGGCAGAGGGTGGTCTTTCCGGCGCCGGAGGGCGCCGAGACCACGAAGAGAGTGCCGCGCCGCTTGACGAGCTCCATCACTCGATGTTCTGCACCTGCTCGCGGATCTTCTCGAGCGTGGACTTGGCGGCGATCACCGCCTGGGAGATCTCGAGGTCGTCCGCTTTGGAGCCGACCGTGTTCACCTCGCGATTGATCTCCTGGATGAGGAAGTCCATCGTGCGCCCCACCGCCCCGTCGGCGCGCACGAGCGCGCGCAGCTCGCCCAAGTGCACGCGCAGCCGCGCCAGCTCCTCCGTGATGTCGGCGCGCTCGGCGAGCGCGGCAACTTCGGTGGCGAGGCGGCCCTCGTCGAGCGGCGTCTCGCCCAGGAGCGCCTGCACGCGCTCGCGCAGCCGCTCGGCCCGGCGTGACTGGGCGAGGGGGGCGCGCGCGGTGATCTGATCGACGCGCGCGGCCAGAGTCTCGTGGAGCGTGGCCAGCTCCTCGGCGAGCGCCTTGCCCTCGGCTTCGCGGCGCGCGACCAGCTCGCCGAGCGCCCGCGCGAGCGCCTCGGCGAGGAGCGGCCAGGCTTCCTCGGGCGCCACCGCCCCCTCGGCCTCGCGCGCGAGGACGCCCGGCTGGCCGAGCAGCCACTCGAGCCTGAGCGCGGGAGCCAGCCCCAGCTCGCCGGCGAGGGCGCGGGCGACCGTCTCGTACTCACGGGCCTGGGCCACGTTGACGCTGAGCGGGGTGAGGCTGCCGCCGCCCGCCGCGGTGAGGCTCGCGCTGATGTCGACCCGGCCGCGCGTCGCGGCCGCCTGGACGAGGCGGCGCGCCTCGGCCTCGAAGGAGGCGAGCAGGCGGGGGAGCTTCAGGGAGACGTCGAGGTGCCGGTGATTCACGGAGCGACACTCGACGCTGACGGCGAGGCGGGGGCCGGAGGTCTCGGCGCGACCGTACCCGGTCATGCTGCGGATCATGCGCCGACCACTTCCATCGTTGGAGGATAGCCCAAAAACATCTTTCCTGTCAATGCCTTCGGCGCGGTCGCTCGTTGACACGCCGCGTCCCCGACGTGTAGAGTGCGACGGAGCACCCATCCCCATCCGTGGCCCCTCGGAGGACATCCTTGGCAGAGTCGCCCACCCCGGCGCGCTGGACGCGCCGCCACTTTCTCGAGACCGCCGGGCTGGCCGGGGGTGCCCTGCTGGCCGGGCGGGCCGGCGCTGCGCGGGCTCAGGGCACGCTCAAGACGATCACCGCATCCCACAGCGTCTCCACGTTCGTCTACGGCCAGCACCTGGTCGCCGCGCAGAAGAAGTTCTTCGAGGAGGAGGGCGTCAAGACGCCCGACTTCATCGTCCCGGGCGGCGGCGCGCGCGTGGTGCAGGCGGTGGCGGCGGGCCAGGCGATGTTCGCTCTCGGCGACTCCAATCACCCCCTCAAGACCACGGAGAAGGGTCGCGACGCCGTCATCCTTTTCGCGACCGACCACCGCTGCTCGTACGCCAACGTGGTCGTGCGCAAGGACCTCTTCGACAAGGGCGTGAAGAGCATGGAGGCGCTGGGCGACGAGAAGCTCGTGGGGCGCAAGGCGGTGATCGCCGCCACTGCCATCGGCTCCGGCACGCACGTCTACGGCGTGTACGTGTGCAAGAGCATCAAGGCGGGCGACGGCAAGCCGGTCAACGACCACGTCGAGTGGGTGGGCGGCGGCGCCTCCACCACCATGCTGGGTGGCCTCAAGGGCGGTAAGTTCGACGCGATCATGGCCGTGCCCGAGTGGCAGTCGGCGGCGGTGAGCGAGGGCTTCGGCCGGCCCATCTACGACATCCTGGACGAGAAGGCGTGGAACCGCGTTTTCGGCGGGCGGATCCCCGTCACCGTGGGCTACTGCCTCAAGGAGACCGTCGAGAAGTCGCCCGACCTCGTCCAGGCCTACGTGAACGCCTGCTACCGCGCGCAGCAGTGGATCCGGAAGGCCAAGGACGACGAGGTGGTGGATCTGCTCCACAAACCCTACATGGAGACGTTCTCCCGCGAGACCGTGCTCGAGTCGGTGCGCTATTACCGCACCATCTTCGACTGGGACTTCGTGGTGGACGAGGCCGACTACGCCCGGGGCGAGAAGGTATGGATCCCCACCGCGCTCGACAAGCCCATCCCGTATGCGAAGGCGGTGGACATGAGCTTCGTCCGGAAGGCGCAGGCGAAGTACAAGTCGTGAGGCGGTGACGGCCTCCCGCGTCCGGATCGCGATCCGCGACCTCGAGAAGATTTTCGTCGAGGGCGCGCGCGAGGTCCATGCGGTGGCCGGCGTGTCCCTGGACGTGCGCGACGGTGAGTTCGTCGCGCTCGTCGGACCCTCGGGTTGCGGCAAGTCGACCGTGCTCAACATGATCGGCGCCCTCGTGGCGCCCTCGGCGGGGGCGGTGCTGGTGGATGGCCAGCCGGTGCGGGACCGCGCGCCGCGCCAGGTCGGCTACGTGTTCCAGAAGGACACCGTGTTTCCCTGGCGCACGGTGGAGGACAACATCGCCCTGGGGCTGCAGTACCGCGGGGTGCCCCCGGCGACCCGTGCGGTGCGCGTCCGCGAGGCCATCGCCCTGGGCGGGCTTCAGGGGTTCGAGCAGGCCTTTCCCGCCACGCTGTCGGGCGGGATGCGCCAGCGCGTCGCGCTGCTGCGCTCGCTCGTGGTGGATCCCGAGATCCTCCTCATGGACGAGCCGTTCGGCGCGCTCGACACCCACACCAAGCTGACCCTTCAGGCCGAGCTCCTGTCGCTGTGGGAGGCCAAGCACCAGACGGTGGTGTTCGTCACCCACGACCTCTCGGAGGCGATCACGCTGGCCGACCGCATCGTGGTGATGACGCGGCGGCCCGGCCGCATCAAGCGCGTGTACGACGTGAAGCTGCCGCGGCCGCGCGACGTGATCCGCCTGCGCGAGTCGGACGAGTACTCGCGCGAGTATGGCGAGATCTGGCACGAGCTGGGCCAGGAGTTCCGGGAAAGCGCGTGAAGTCAGACCGGTGGCGGGTGCTCGCCTGGCAGCTCGCGATCCTCGTCGCCATCATCGCCGCGTGGGAGTACCTCACCGGCATCAAGGCCATCTCGAAGATGCCTGGTCTTTACTGGATCGACCCCTTCTTCATCAGCCGGCCTTCGAAGATCGTCGAGCGCTTCGTTCATCTCGCCTCGCCGTCCGTGCGGCTCAGCATCTGGGCGATGGCGTGGTCCACCGTGCAGTCGACGCTCTGGGGCTTCCTCGTGGGGATCACCACCGGTTTCGCGGCCGGCCTCGTGCTGGGACGTAGCGAGCGCCTCGCGCGGATCTCGTCCCCATTCATCGTGGCCTTCAACTCGCTCCCGCGGATCGCGCTGGTCCCGCTCATCACGATGATCTTCGGCTTCGGCCTCCTCGCCAAGATCGTGCTCGCCTGGAGCATCGTCTTCTTCATCGTGTTCTTCAACACGTTCCAGGGGGCGCGCAGCGTGGACGCGGACCTCATCCACTCCGCCCGCTTCCTCGGGGCCACCGAGGGGCAGGTGATGCGCACCGTGATCGTGCCCTCCACGCTGGCGTGGACCTTCGCCTCGCTCACGCCGTCGATCTCCTTCGCGCTCATCGGCGTGGTGGTGGGCGAGTTCATCGGCGGGGAGTCCGGCGGCGGGCTCGGCTACCTCATCATCCAGAGTCTCGGCACGCTCAACGCCGCCGACATGATGGTGGCGCTCCTCGTGCTGGGCGTGATCGGCATCGTGATGGCGCTGGGGATCCGGCAGGTGGAGGCGCGGCTCCTGCGCTGGCGCCCCGAGTACCGCAAGCGATGAGCGGCCCGGAGGCCGACCGCCACTCCCATAATCCTGTCGTCCGGTACTTCCGCGTGCTCGGGCCCGGTCTCATCACGGGCGCCTCCGACGACGATCCCAGCGGCATCACCACCTACTCGGTGGCCGGCGCCACGCTGGGCTACGGCATGCTGTGGACGGCGCTGGCCACCTATCCGCTCATGGCCGCCGTGCAGCTCGTGTGCGCGCGGATCGGCCTCGTCACCGGGGAAGGGCTGGCCGCGGTGCTCCGGCGGCACTACCCGAGGCCGCTGCTCTACGCGGTGTGTCTGCTCCTCCTCGTCGCCAACGTCTTCAACATCAGCGCCGACCTCGGCGGGATGGCCGAGGCGGCCGCGATGCTCTCCGGGGTGCCCAGCGTCGTGTGGGTGCCGCTGTTCGCCCTCGTCATCGTGGTGGTCACGGTGTACGCGAGCTACGCCGCCTTCGCGCGCGCGCTGAAGTGGCTCACCGCGTCCCTCTTCGCCTACATCGTCGCCGCGGTGCTCGCGCGCCCCGACTGGGGCGCCGCCCTTCACGCCACCGTCGTGCCCCGCGTGGGGCTGGAGGCGGTGTCCCTGGCCACGCTGGTCGCCATTCTCGGTACCACGATCTCGCCGTACCTCTTCTTCTGGCAGGCCTCGCAGGAGGTGGAGGAGGAGAAGGCGCAGGGCCGCCGCACGCTCGCCCAGCGGCGCGGGGCGAGCCCGCACGAGCTCGCGGATGCCGCCCTCGACGTCAACACCGGCATGCTGTTCTCCAACGTCGTCATGTACTTCATCATCCTGGCGACTGCGGCCACCGTGCACGGGACGCGACCCGGCGGCATCGAGACCGCGCGCGAGGCCGCGGAGGCGCTGCGGCCGTTGGCGGGCGACGGCGCCTACCTTCTCTACGCCCTCGGGCTCGTGGCCACGGGACTCCTTGCCATCCCGATCCTGGCCGGCTCCGCCTCCTTCGCCCTCGCCGAGGTCTTCCACTGGCCCGCCGGACTCGCCATGACGCCGCGTCGCGCGCCCCGCTTCTACCTGGTGCTCGCAGGGTCGGTGGTGACCGGCATGGCCCTGACCGTGCTCCAGCACCGCCCCGTGCATGTGCTCTTTGTCTCCGCCATCGTCAACGGCCTGCTGGCGCCGCCGCTGCTCGTGCTCGTGATGCTGGTAGGCGGCAACCGGCGCATCATGGGGTCTCACGTCAACGGTCCCTGGCTGGCCGCGCTCGGCTGGAGCGCGACGGCGGTGATGGCCGGGGCGGCGATCGCGTTTCTCTTCGTGGGAAGCTAGCCGAGGAGAGTCGGCCGCCACGCCGCCGTGTCCTTGACAGTCCCCGGCCACGCGCCTAGCATGCTCGGCAGCCAGCCAAGCCCGGGTCGGTTCCCTCACTCCACCGCAGCAGGGAGGGTCACATGGCGACACTGAGCGTCAATGGCAAGACCTACCAGGTGAACGCGGCCCCGGACACCCCGTTGCTCTGGGTGATTCGCGAGCACCTCCAGCTCACCGGCACCAAGTTCGGCTGCGGCATGGCGCAGTGCGGGGCGTGTACCGTCCACATCGACGGCAATCCCACGCGCTCCTGCCAGGTTCCGCTCTCCGCGGCCACCGGGAAGAAGATCACGACGATCGAGGGGCTGCACCCGCAGGGCCAGCATCCGCTGCAGGTCGCGTGGGTGGCGGAGCAGGTCCCGCAGTGCGGCTACTGCCAGTCGGGCCAGATCATGCAGGCGGCCGCGCTGCTCGCGCGGAACCCCAATCCCACCGACGAGGAGATCGTGTCGCACATGTCGGGCAACATTTGCCGCTGCGCGACCTACCTCCGGATCAAGCGCGCGATCAAGCGCGCGGCGAAGGGGGCATGACCATGAGCACCGCCATGGACCGTCGCGACTTCCTGAAGTCGGCCGGCGCTGCCGGCGTCGGGCTCACCGTCTACTTCACGATTCCCACCATCGGGCGGAGCGGGCTCGTCGAGGCCGCCGCCAAGTACGAGCCCAACGCGTTCATCACGATCACCCCGGACGGGCTCGTCACCGTGCACGTGCTCAAGGCCGAGATGGGCCAGGGCGTGGGCACCGCACTCGCCCAGGTCGTCGCCGAGGAGCTCGAGTCGGACTGGAAGAACATGCGGATCGACTATCCGATGGCCGATCCCAAGTACGGCCTCATGCTCACCGGCGGCAGCTGGAGCATCAACTGGACGTTCGACAGCCTATCCCGCGGCGCCGCCGCCGCGCGCATGGCGCTCGTCGACGCTGCCGCCAACTCGTGGAAGGTGCCGGCCAGCGAGTGCGTGGCCTCGCAGGGCACCGTACGCCACCTGCCCACCGGCCGCGTGCTCACCTACGGCGAGATCGTGGCGAAGGCGCCCATCACCAAGACCTACTCCGAGGACGACCTCAAGAAGATCACGCTGAAGAAGCCGTCGGAGTACAAGGTCGTCGGCCAGTGGGTGCAGCGGCTCGACATTCCCGAGAAGACGAACGGTAAGGCCAAGTTCGGCATCGACACCTTCCTGCCCAACATGGCGTACGCGAAAACCGCGTATCCGCCCACGCGGGAAGGCGCCAAGGTGACGGCGGTGGACGACAGCGCCGCCAAGAAGGTGCCCGGCTATCTCAAGACGGTGCAGATGCCCGACATGGTGGCGGTCGTCGCCACGTCGTACTCGGCGGCGGTGAAGGCGCGCGACGCCCTCAAGATCACCTGGGATCCGGGTCCGAACGTCAACGTCAGCTCGGCCAGCATCTTCGCCGACTATCAGAAGAAGGCGGCCGATCCGGGCGCCGGCATCGAGTGGCACAAGACGGGCGATCCGAAAGCCGGGGCGCCCGCGAAGACCCATCAGGCGTCGTTCAGCACCGATTACGTCGCGCACATGCAAATGGAGCCGATGAATTGTGTCGCGTCGTTCAAGGACGGTGTGCTCGATCTCTACTCGGGCAGCCAGTTCCAGACCATGGCGACAGGGGCCGTCGCGGCCGTGCTGAAGATTCAGCCCGCGAATATCCGCCTCCACCAGACGTATCTCGGCGGCGGCTTCGGCCGGCGCCTGGAGCCCGACGTCATCGTCGAGGCCGCGCTCATCGCCCGCGAGGCGGGGCGGCCCATCAAGCTCATCCGGTCCCGCGAGGAAGATCTGCAGCGTGACGTCTATCGCTCCGCCACCTACCAGGTGCTGAAGGCGGGGATGGACGCCTCGGGCAAGGTCGTGTCGTGGGACGCCACCGTCGTCTCCGGGCACCCCGGCGGGCGGTGGGGGCCGGACTTCCTCAACAAGCAGGGCCTCGATGACTTCGCGCTCAACGGCGCGGATCACGTCTACGACATCCCCAACCAGGTGGTCCACGGGGTGCGCGCGGAGACGGGCATCTCCGTCGGCTACGTGCGCGCGGTGGCGCCGAACTACACGTTCTTCGCCGTCGAGACGTTCGTGGACGAGCTGGCCAATCTCAACAAGGTCGATCCCGTGAAGTATCGTCTCGACATGCTCGCCGGCGCCCCCCGCCTCGCCAACGTGCTGAAGATCGTCGCGGAGCGCGCGGGCATCGGCAAGACGCAGCTCCCGGCCAATACCGGCATCGGGGTGGCCTGCGTGTCCGCGCAGGAGAAGAAGACGCCCACCTGGACCGCCACCGCGATCCAGGCCAAGGTCGATCCCGCGACCGGCAACGTCAAGGTCGAGAAGATCATCTGTGCGGTGGACTGCGGCATCGTCGTCAACCCGGACGGCGTGCGCTCCCAGGTGGAGGGGTCGCTCCTCTTCGGCCTTTCCAACGCGACCAAGGAGAAGGGCACCGTCGCCAAGGGCGCGCTGGAGCAGAAGAACTTCGACACGTACCAGGTCCTGCGGATGAACGAGGTGCCCGACGTGGTCGAGGTACACGTCGTCCAGAGCAGCGAGTATCCCACCGGCGTGGGGGAGCCCGGCGCGACCACCATCGGGCCGGCGCTCTCCAACGCCATCTTCGCCGCCACCGGCGCGCGAGTCCGGCAGATGCCGATACAGCCCGACCGCGTCCGCCAGGCCCTTCAGCAGAAGGCCTGACCGAAGCCCTTTGGGGGCGGGCCGCTAGAACAGAGGCGGTTCCGCCCCCATTGCGGTAGGGTAGGGGTATGCGGGACGCGGCGGGGGCCACCCTGCTCGTCGTGGACGACGAGCCGGAGATGCGCTCGCTCCTAGAGGATATCTTCACCGCCGAAGGCATGCGCGTCGTCAGCGTCGCCGACGGCTCCGAAGCGGTGGAGGCCTATCGCCGCGAGCACCCCGCGGTGGTGCTGCTGGATCTCATGATGCCGCAGAAGGGGGGTCTCGAGGCCCTCCCCGAGATCCGGCAGGTCGATCCGCTCGCCTGCGTCATCATCCTCACCGCCTTCGTCGAGATCCCCAAGGCCGTCCAGGCCATGCGCCTCGGGGCCTACGACTACCTCACCAAGCCCTTCGTGAAGGACGAGCTGGCCCTCACCGTGCAGCGCGCCCTCGAGCATCGTCGTCTCGTCGCGCGCGTGGAGGAGCTGGAGACCCAGACGGGTCCGGTGGGATCGCTCCGGGCGCTCATGGGGCCGAGCGCGGCGGTCTCCAAGGTGATCGCCACGGGACTCGAGGCCGCGGCGGCCAGCGGCCACGTGGTCATCGAGGGCGAGCCCGGCACTGGCAAGGAGCTGATCGCGCGGGTCATCCACCAGCAGAGCGCCCGCCACGATCGTCCGTTCGTCACCCTCGACTGCGCCGCGGTGGCGGAGTCCTCGGTGGAGACCGAGCTATTCGGCTACGAGAAGGGCGCCATGCCGGGAGCCGACCGCAGCCGCGACGGCCAAGTCCAGCGCGCGGACCGCGGCACGCTCTTCCTCGATGACGTGGCCGCGCTGCCCGCGGCGATCCAGTCGCGTCTCCTCCGCGCCCTCCGCGAGCGGCGGGTGCAGCCGGTGGGCGGAACCCGCGCGGTTCCGATCGACGTGCGCGTCATCGCCGCGTCCCGCGCGCCCGTGGACCAGGAGGTGCGGGCGGGGCGGCTCCGCCAGGACCTCGCCCAGCTCCTCGCCGAGAGCCGCGTCCCGGTGCCGCCGCTGCGGGAGCGCCGCGAGGACATCATGGCGCTCGCCAACCGCTTCGCCGAGGAGATGGCGATGGAGCGCGGCCGTCCCCTCCGCGCGATCTCGGAGGCGGCGTGGCAGCTCCTGCTCGCCCACGCGTGGCCCGGCAATGCCCGCGAGCTGCGCGACGTCATCCGGCGCGCGGTGCTGCGCAGCGAGGACATCGTGGAGCCCGACCATCTCTGGCCGCGCGGGCGCAAGCCCGACGCGCCCGCGCCGCGCCACGCGCCGGGCGGGCTCTCGCTGCGCGAGCTCGCCGACCTCGGCGCCGCGGAGGCGGAGCAGCAGGCGATCCGCGAGGCGCTGCGCGCGAGCCGCGGCAACAAGAGCGCGGCGGCGCGCCTGCTCAAGACCGACTACAAGACCCTCCACGTGAAGATGCGGCAGTACGCCATTTCCGGCGAGGAATTCCGCCCCGCTTGACAACGCCCCCACGCCGTGGGAGTTTCCCCCAACACTCGTCTCTGACGCACGTTCTGTCCGCTCCGTTCGCTCGGTCCGCTCCGGAAAAGGTCTCGCGAGGCTCGCTTCTCGCCGCACCGGATCAGGAAGGAGAGCCAGGATGCCGACACAGAACTCGAAAGGTACTCGTCATGCCGTGAGCCGCCGGCAATTCCTTCGGCGCGCGGGCGCGACTGCCATGGGCTTGGGCGCGCTCGCGCTCAGCCGCCCCATCTCGAAGGCCTCGGCGCAAGCAACGTCCCCCTATCCCGAGTGGCTTCCCGCGAGCACCAAGACGGCCAAGCGCGGGGGGACGCTCACCCGGGCGTCGATGTGGGATCCGCCCGTGCTCGACCCACGGTTGACCCAGTCGGTGGGCCTCTATCAATTCGCCGGGCTGACCAGTAATCGGCTGGTCCGGTACGTCTTCCCGGACGAGGCGAGCGGACCCGTCGACATGGCCCTCAAAGGGGACCTCGCCGAGTCGTGGACGGCCAGCTCCGACTCCCGGATCTGGACCTTCAAGCTCCGGCAGGGCGTGAAGTGGCAGAACGTCGCGCCGCTCAACGGGCGCGAGTTCACCTCCGCCGACGTGAAGTACTGCTTCGAGGCCTACGCCAAGGAAGGCGTCCAGACGTTCAACTTCAAGGAGATCGAGGGGATCGAGACCCCGGACAAGTACACGGTGCGGCTGCACATGCAGACGCCCAACGTGTTCGTGGCCCATTCCCTGGCCGAGCCCATCGCGGTGCTCTTCCCCAAGGAGATCCTGGAAGAGGACGGCGATCTCAAGAAGCGGCAGATCGGCACCGGCCCCTACATCCTGAAGGAGCACACGCGGAAGGTGCGCGTCGTGCTGCAGCGCAATCCCGACTACTGGGACAAGGGCCGCCCCTACGTCGACGAGTACATCATCCTCGTCACCCCCGATGAAGCCACTCGGAAGGCGGCCTTCCGCACCAAGCAGGCGGACTTCATCTGGGTGCCCAGCCCCTCGGACGTGGAGGTTCTCCGGAAGACGAATCCGGACCTGGTCGCGCAGTCCTACCACAACACCTGGGCACCGTTCGGCGTGGCGATGTCGCAGGACAAGCCCCCGTTCAACGACGTCCGCGTCCGCCGCGCCTTCGCCATGGCCATCGACCGCCAGAAGCAGGTGGACACCGTCTACGAGGGCCACGGCATCCTGGGCTGGGGCGTGCCGTTCATCTACTACCAGGACAAGCAGCCCACCGCCGCCCAGTTCGGCCCGTGGTGGCAGTACAAGCCTGCCGAGGCGAAGAAGCTTCTCGCCGAGGCCGGGCATCCCAACGGCTTCTCGACCACACTGTTCTATTACGAGTACTTCCCCCAGATGACCTCGCAGGTCCAGCTCGTGCAGGCCGA
>Ga0075433_10004107_pt1 | contig 11293 bp, 10 predicted proteins | sample RhiMethybrSRZTD2_FD_75299 | JGI IMG/M metagenome (GOLD analysis project Ga0075433, IMG submission 75299) | Populus rhizosphere microbial communities from Tennessee, USA - Rhizosphere MetaG P. TD hybrid SRZTD2 | ecosystem: Host-associated > Plants > Roots > Rhizosphere > Soil | place: USA... | reverse complement strand
TCTCTCGCCGGAGATGATGCTGGCCCTGCTCGACAAGCGCAGCACGCTCGACTCGGCCGATGCGCAGATGGCAGCCGCCGTCGTCGATCGCATCAACGAGCAGTGCGTCGCGTCATTCGTCGCTCGATCGATCACGACCGAGCGCGGGGCCACCGACCAGCTGTCGAAGGCCCTGGACGCGCTGGCGCCGGAAGCGCAGACGAAGACGCGGGTACTCGAGCTCGCGCACGACGAGGCGCGCAAGACCGAGATCGGTCAAGAGGCGGGGTTCGAGAATCTGTGGAAGAACGCAGTCGACACACTCACCTCGAGTGCCGCGAAACTCTATGTCCCGGAAGAGTACGACCGCGAGCTCACCGGGGCGGGACATCAGGCGCTCGAAGTGGAACGCGTGGCCGACGATCCGCCCGAGCGCGTTCATGCGTGGGTCGACAGCGTGTCGGAGAAGGCGCTGCACGGTCTCGATCTCGAGCTCCTGCGCGATCTCCTGCGGATCGAGCTCGATCCACCGGCCTGGGAGCCGCTCGCGCTGATCGTCGTCGTCGAGGTCGAAAAGCGAGTGCTGCAAAACGACGTCACCGGCGCGCGCGCGCTTGCCGAAGCACTGGTCGGCGAGATGCAGTCGAAGGCGCGCCCGCCGCTCAAGCAGGTCGCAACTCGCGTGCTCGAGCGTCTATGGTCGGGACCGCTGGTTCGCCATGTCGTGCTGCTGCTGCGCAAGGAGGACTCCGACGTCGAGAGCCTGCAGCATCTCTGTCATGCGATCGGCGCCGGGCTGGCGCGCCCCCTCGCCGAGATGCTCGCCGTCGAGGACAATGCACGGGCCTCACGTCATCTCCGCGAGCTGCTTCTGAGCTACGGCCCTGCCGGCCGTCAGTCGGTGGAACAACTCAAACACTCGCAGAACCCGGCCGTACGGCGAATGGCGGTCGACATGCTGCGCGTGTTCGGTGGACACGAGGCATTGGCCGAGCTCGCGACCATGCTCGACGATCCCGATCCCCAGGTGCATCGCGAATCGATTCGCGCCATCGTGCAAATCGGCACCAACAACGCCTTTGCGGTGCTGCAGCGCGCGCTCGTCGCCGGCAGTGCCTCTCGCGATACGGTGTTGAAGGAGCTCGTCGAGATGCGCGATGACAAAATCGCGCCGCTGCTCTGCTACGTGCTGCGGCAGACCGAACCCGACGGCAAGATGTTTCGGGTCCACTCGGACATGGTCGATACACTCGGTAACCTGAAGCCGCATGCCGATTCGGTCCGGACGTTGAAGGTCGTACTCCATCGAGGCAAATGGTGGCTGCCCTTCCGTACGTCATCGCTGCGACAGCGCGCCGCACTTGCGCTGCGCCGGATCGGCACCCCTGAGGCGATGGCGGCATTGCAGGAAATCGCCAACGGCAAGGCACGCGGTCCCAGAAAAGCGGCACGGGCGCAGCTCCAGCATGTGTCCAGCAACGAGGCCAAGGCGCAATGAACGCTGCCGAGCGGGCGCGACTGGCCGACGAACTGCTCAAGCGCCTGGCCGCTGCGGTGAGAGGTGTCCAGCTCTACGCGCCGTCGCATCCACTCGTCGTCCGCAGCATCACCGCGCTCGTCGACACGCTGACGATCGTGCACGCGTCGATGAAATCCGTGGCGATCGGCGTGGTCGGCGACGAGCTCGTCGTCGCCGATATCCCCGTAGGGCGCGCGGCCGAGACGATGGGCGAGCTGATTCGCCGCCTCAAGCAAGCCGGCATCGAGCGCATCGTCATTGACAACGGCGTGCAGGCAGACGAGGTCACGCGTCTGGTCGAGACGCTCGGGAGTGGAGAAAACCTCGAACAGAACAATCCGCTGTCGAAACTGCCGCACATTCGCGTCGGCCGCCTGCAGGTCGAAGAGCGCGCTGATACATCGGCCGGCGACATCGCGACCTTCCGCCGCCTCTACGACGATGCGGTGAAAGTGGCGGGAACGTTGTGGGAGAGCGCGAAAGTCGAGGGCATTCCCGATGCAGACGCCGCGCGGGGCATGGTCGATACGCTGGCGCAGGCAGTCGCTCAGAACCGCACCGCGCTGCTCGCGCTGACCGCGCTCAAGAACTACGACAATTACACGTTCACCCACATGGTGAACGTGTCGATTCTCACGATGGGACAAGCTCGCGGCGTCGGCATCGATGGATCGCTGCTGCGCGAGTTCGGCATGGCCGGGCTGATGCACGACATCGGCAAGGTGAAGACGCCGAATGAGATTCTCAACAAGCCTGGCAAGCTCACCGATCAGGAGTACAACATCCTGAAGCGGCACACCGTGGACGGCGCACAGATTCTGCGCAAGACGCCGGAGATCACGACGCTGGCGCCGATCGTCGCGTTCGAGCATCATCTCCGCGCCGACGGCACCGGCTATCCAGACGCCCACCGGCCGCAGTTGAATCTCGCCACGTCGCTGTGCGGCGTGGCCGACGTCTACGATGCGATGCGATCGCAGCGTGTGTATCAGCCCGCCTTCCCCACCGATCGCATCCTGGCCGTGCTGCAGAAGAACGACGGCACGCAGTTCGACAAGAACCTGGTGCGGCGATTCGTGCAGCTGGTCGGCATTTACCCAGCGGGCAACCTCGTACGTCTCTACAGCGGTGAGATCGCCGTGGTCCTCGAAGTGCACGCGCCGGACCCGTACCGGCCGCGCGTCCGCATCGTGATCGACAAAGAGGGGCGCACCCTCGAACACACGCGCGATGTCAATCTGTTCGAAGCGCCGGAAGGCGAACCCAACGCCGTGAAAGCCCCAGTGGATCCAGCGGACGTCGGCATCGATCCGCTGGTGTACCTCCAGTAATTCAGAATGCAGAATGCAGACAGAGCGCGGATCCGCCGGGATGCCATGCCGGTTTGTGCAGTGTCTGCATTCTGAATCCTGCATTCTGAATTACGATCGATAGCGCATGCGCCGCGCACTCTTGTTACTTGCTGTTTTCATCGCCGCGTTCGCCCAGCCGCACGCTCAAACGCCGCCGAAGCTGATCGTGGTGCTCGTCGTCGATCAGATGCGCGCCGACTATCTCCAACGCTTCGATCGACATTGGCGCAGCGGATTCCGCACGCTCCTCGACAAAGGGATCGTGTTCGAGAACGCGCGGTATCCGTATCTCGGCACGGTGACGTGCGCTGGACACTCGACCATCGGCACCGGCGCGCTGCCGCACACGCACGGCATGATCAGCAACGGCTGGTGGTCGCGCGACGAGCATCGACTCGTGGGCTGCACGGCCGATCCTGCATCACCCGACATTTCGTACGGACGTGCTGCGCGTCTCGGTAACAGCGGCGTCAATCTGCTGGTGCCCACGCTCGCCGATGAACTGCGGACACAGAAACAAGGTGCCCGCGTTGTCGCGGTTTCGCTGAAGGCACGAAGCGCGATTGGGCTCGCCGGTCATGCCGGCGATGCGGTCGTCTGGTTCGACGATGCGTCAGGGTCGTGGGCGACCTCGCGAGCGTATGCAGCGGCACCTGTTCCGGCCGTGAAGGAGTTCATCGACAAGAACCCGTACGAGCAGGATCTCAATCGCGAGTGGGTGCTGACCGGACCGCCAGCCGGTTACGTCTCGCGTGACGCCGGTGTCGGCGAGCGGCCGCCGGCGGGATGGAACGGACTCTTCCCCCATCCGATCAAAGGACGCGGTGGCGTCGACGCGCAGTTCTTCGCGTTATGGCAGGCCACGCCGCTTGCCGATGCGTATCTGATGCGCATGGCCGCGTCGCTCGCCGACAGCTTCGCGCTCGGGCAGCGCAGCACGACTGATTTTCTCGGCATCAGTTTTTCCACGCTCGACGAGGTTGGCCACAGCTTCGGGCCGGATAGCCGCGAGATCGAAGACGTGCTCCGACAGCTCGATGGGACGATCGGATCGCTCATCGAGCGGCTCGATGCGCGTGTCGGCCGCGCGAACTACGTGCTGGCGCTCTCGGCCGATCACGGAGTGGCACCGAACGCCGTCGCGCCTCGCGGCGGCCGCATCGCCCCCGAGGACGTTCGCGAACGAATCGAGGAGACGCTCGCCACCGAGCTCGGGCCACTCGCAAAGGGTGGCTACGTCGATGCGGTGAACTTCACCGACGTGTATTTCACCCCTGGCGTGTACGAGCGCCTCCGATCGAATGGCAAAGCGATGACCGCCGTCGAACACGCGATCAAAGAAATTCCGGGCGTCGCCGCGGTGCTGCGCGCCGATCAGCTCTCGCCCACGAGCAGCGACTCGGTCGCGCGAAGCGCCGCACTCAGCTATATGAACGGCCGCAGCGGCGACCTCATCGTCGTGCCGCAGGAGTACTGGTATCTCAGCGGCCGCAACGCCACATTTGCGACGACGCACGGTACAAACCACGAGTACGATACCCATGTGCCGCTCATCCTCTTCGGCGGCGGACTCAATGCGGCGCATGTGGCGACGAAAGTGACACCAGCAGATATCGCTCCCACGCTTGCGCGCCTCGCCGGCGTGAAATTATCCAAGGCCGAAGGGCACGCGCTCTCGGAGGCCGTTCGCTAGCTGCTGACGTTCAACGGAAACACCATGCACGGAATCAGGTTTCTTGCCGCCACTGCAGTCGCAGTGTCCGCCGCGTTCTTCATCGCCACGACCCACGCACAACAACCGTCACCCGCACCGCTGCGCGCCCTGATCTCGGACGGCGCACTGCCCGGCATCGATCGCGGCCTGCGCGAAACGCCGACACCAGGCACCGCGCTCGTTGCGCAGTCGCTCGGCGATCGAATTCGACAGTACGCGCAGGCGTATCTGCCCGATTCGCTGATCGTGAAGTTCAGACCGGGCACCTCGCCGGCAGCGCTGCGGGCGATGCTCGCGCTCGTCGACGGGACAACCACCACGCGGCTCCCGAATGCCGACTTCGACATCGTGACGACGCAGCCCGGCATCGATCCCGAAGCCGCCGCGCTGCGTCTCGCGTCGCAGCCCGACGTCGAGTACGCGCAGGCGAGATACGTGGTGCATCCGCGCTTCGTGCCGAACGATCCGCTATATGCACAGCAGTGGAACTTCCCCGCCATCGAGATGGAGCGCGCGTGGGACATCAATCGCGGCGCCGCGTCATCGATCATCGTCGCCGTGATCGATACCGGCGTCGCCTACCGCGGCGGAACGATCCGTTTCAGCACCACCAACTCGCTCGCACAGCAGGTGTTTCCAGGCCGGACCTCGGTCGACATCCTGTTTGCGCCGGCGCCCGAACTGGGCGGAGCCTCGCGATTCGTGTCGCCGCACGACTTCATCTACAACGACGACACGCCGCTCGATCTCGTCGGACACGGGACCCATGTCACCGGAACGATCGGACAGCTCACCAACAACGGAGTGGGCGTGGCAGGTATGGCCTTCAACGTCTCGATCATGCCCGTCAAGGTGATCGGCGATTTGTGGGATTTCGTCTTCGCGCTGGCGACGGGAACCGACGACACCGTCGCACAGGGGGTCCGCTACGCGGTCGACAACGGTGCGAAGGTGCTCAACATGAGCATCGGCCGGCTCGGTCCGCCGTCGCCGGTGATCCAGAGCGCGGTGACCTATGCCGTGTCGCACGGTGCCTTCGTCGCGATCGCCGCCGGGAACGAGTTCATGAGTGGAAACCCCGTGGAGCGCCCCGCCGACCTCGGCCCGCAGATCGAAGGCGTCATGACCGTCGGCGCGATTGGGCGCAATCGTCAGCGTGCGCCGTACTCGAACACCGGCCCGCAGGTCGAGATCGTCGCGCCCGGCGGCGATCAGGTCGCGGACGGCCAGACCGGCGGCATTCTGCAGCAGACCTTCGACGATGACTTCGTCTTGCCGCCGATCGGTCCACCGCGCTTCGACGTGTTCGTGTACGCGTATGAACAGGGCACGTCGATGGCCACCGCACACGTCACCGGCATGGCCGCTCTGCTGATGCAGCAAGGCATCACCGACCCGGCAGCGATCGAGGCCGCGATCAAGCGCTTCGCCACCGACCTCGGACCGGCAGGCCGCGACGATCAGTACGGCAACGGCCTGATCAACGTGCGCGCCGCGCTGCGCGGAATGGGGTTGGTCCGATGACCCTTCGACTCGCTTCGCTCGCTCAGGGCAAGCCTCTTCGACTCGCCCCGAGCGCAGTCAAGGGGCTCGCTCAGAGCTCGCGCTTCGCGCTCGCCCTCGGTATCGTGGTCGTGCTCGTTGCGCTCGACGGGACGAACGCGGCTGCACAAGAGATCGGCTTCCGCGGGTTTGGCGATATCGGCGGCACTCGATTCGCGGCCGCTCACAGCTTCGATGCGGTGCTCGGTACGCACAGCGGTCTCGTGTTCGGCGGCGGCGTCGACGCGGTGCTGCCATCCGGAGTCTTCGTCGGTGTGCGCGCGTCGCGATTCCAGAAGAACGGCACCCGGGTGTTCGTGTTGAACGATCAAGTCTTCGACCTCGGCATCGCGACGACGGTGCGCGTGATCCCGATCCAAGTGACCGGCGGGTATCGCTTCAAGGTGGGCAGGCGCCACGTCGTTCCCTATCTTGCGGGCGGCGTGGGCTGGTTCCGTTATTCAGAGCGCTCCGACTTCGCCGATGCGAGCGAGAACGTCGAGGACACGTTCACCGGATACCACGTGCTTGGCGGCGCCGAACTTCGCATGCGCCGCAACGTCGGCATCGCCGGCGAGGCGGAATGGAGCATCGTTCCGGATGCGCTCGGAAACGACCTATCGGGCGTGTCGTCGGCATTCGACGAAAGCGATCTTGGCGGCATCACCTTCCGCGTCAAGATCGTGCTGGGCCGTTGAAGCTGTTTCGACAACGCGTGCTCGGCGCAGTGAGACGCATCCCTCCGGGACGCGTCGCCACCTACGGAGATATCGCTGCCCTGGCCGGATCGCCACGTGCGTGGCGCGCGGTCGGCACCATCATGCGTGAATGCCGCGATCCGGGCACCCCGTGCCATCGGGTCATTGCGGCCGGCGGGGCGCTCGGCGGCTACGGTGGCAATCTCCAGCTCAAACGTGAACTTCTGCGCGCCGAAGGGCTCGACGTCGGAATGACGCGGGTCCGGGGATTTGTGACAGCGCGGTGGCAGGGCCGCGAGGCCAACCCCAAGAGTGCGAGATTTTCCTCGAAAACCACGCGTTGAAAATGACCTCAGCGCCGCCCGCGGCCTGGCAACTCCCCGTGCCGGCCCGGCCGTCTAAGCTGTCAGGAACGTGAGAGCGGTCGACCTCGAGCTGGTGCAGCGTTGCCAGCATGGAGATGCGGCGGCGTTTGAAGAGGTCTACCGCGCGCATGCCGGGCGGTTGTACAGCCTCGTGTTCCGAATGGCGGGGTCGGCCTACGACGCCGAGGATCTGTTGCAGGAGATCTTCCTTCACGCCTATCGGAAAATGGCCAGCTTCCGTGGCGATTCGAGCCTTGGCACCTGGCTGTATCGACTGGCCGTGAACCATTGCCTCGACGTGTTGCGCGGGCGGCAGGCCAAGATGACGCGGGTGACCGATTCGTTGGACGATGACGGGGCCGCTGAGCCGGCAAGCGCGATGCCGGTTGTGCCGACCGCCATCAGCCGTCTCGATCTCGAGCGCGCCATTGCGCGGCTGCCTGCCGGATGCCGTGCCGCATTCGTCCTGCACGACGTCGAAGGGTTCGAGCACAACGAGATCGCAAAGCTGCTCGGCGTGTCGGAGGGTACGTCGAAGTCCCAGGTACACAAGGCGCGCATGAAGCTGCGCGCGATGCTGAGTGGTGTGACGCCATGACTTGCCAGGAATACGACGCCTACATCGACGATTACGTCGACGAGGTCCCATCCAAGGGGATCCCCTCGAAGGGGATTCTGTCCGATGCGCTCCGCGCCCAATGCGAGGCGCATGTGTCGACGTGCACGCACTGCCGCGCGCTGACGACCGACCTGCGCACGATCCGCATGGCTACCCGCAGCCTCGAGCCGCAGGTGCCGTCGCCGCAGGTGTGGTATCGCATCGCCGCGGCGATCGAGGCCGAGCCGCACGGGATCGTGTCTGCATGGTTCGGCGGATGGCAGCAGGCGCTCGCCGGTGCGGTCGCGGTCGTCCTCATCGTCTCGAGCCTGTCGTGGGTCGGCGGCCATCTGGCTCCAGCCGGACGCAATCGCCCCGCATCGCCGATATCCGATGCGAGTGGCGCACCGCCGATGGATGCCGCGGAATTCACGCTCGTCGAGCAGCAGTACACCACCGCGATCGCCGGTCTCGAGGACATCACGAAGAAAGAGCGAGCGACGCTCGATGCCGACACCGCACAGGTGCTCCAGGCGAACCTCACGGTGATCGACAGTGCCATCGGCGAGAGCCGTGCCGCGCTCAACCAGGAACCTGAGAGCACGGTCGCTCAAGAGAGCCTGGTCGAGGCGCTTCGCAACAAAGTCGTCTTACTGCAGGATACCGTCGCCCTCATCAACGCGATGCAGCCTGCCGACGCCGACACCAACACAGGACTGAATCAATGAGAGCCATGCCTCGTCTCTGCGCCGCGCTCGTCACGCTGGCCATCGCCGCTCCCGCGTCGGCGCAGGACGGCCAATCGATCGCCGACATCATCAACGAAGCGCTGCGCGAGGTCAGGGTCGAGTTCGCTGCAGCTGCCGCTCAAGTAAACCGCCAGGCCGGACAGGCCGGGCGAGCCGCGGCTCAGGCCGCGCGGGAGCAGGAACGGCGTCGCCGCGACGAGGCTCGGCGCGGGCCCGAGGTCACCGAGGCGTTCTCGAAAACCGTGCGGCTCGGGCGCGACGGTACCCTCACCCTCGAGAACGTGAGCGGCAACATCGACGTGAACGGCGGCAGCGGCAGCGACGTGCGAATCGACGCCATCAAGCGGGCGCGCCATCCCGATGCCGATGAGGCGAGGGCGATCCTGCGGGACCTCGTGATCAACGTCTCCGAGCGCGGCGGCGATGTCGACGTACGCACCGAATATCAGCGCTTCGGCGCCCGACGACGGAACCGCGATGGCTACAGCGCCAGTGTCGATTACACGGTTTCGGTGCCTCGCGACGCCAGCGTGATGCTGAAGAGCATCTCGGGGCCGGTGAAAGTGACCAACGTGAATGGCGAGCTGCGAGCCGAAAGCATCAGCGGTGGCGTGGTCATATCAGCGGCGCGGAAGATCCGCACGCTTAAATCGATTTCGGGTGACGTGCAGGTTACCGACTCGCAGAGCGACGATCTGACCGCCGGCTCGACCAGCGGCAACGTCATCCTCCGCAACGTGAAGACTCGGATCGTCGAATTGCAGTCGATCAGCGGCGACCTGCGGCTCACCGATGTTGACGCCGATCACGCAGAGATGAGAACGGTGTCGGGCAACGTCGAGTACACAGGGCGGCTCTCGCGCAATGGCCGCTACGAGTTCCAGAGTCACTCCGGCAACGTGCGCTTCATTCCCGTGAGTAGCCCGAACTTCTCGATCGAAGCGACGACGTTCAGCGGCGATGTGCGATCGGATTTCCCGCTGACGCTGCAAGGCGACTCGCAATCGTTCGGGCGCGGCTTTGCGGGGAGACGCCAGAATCGCTCCGTGCGCGGCACCGTCGGCAGCGGCGGCGCGATGATCACGATGCAGTCGTTCAGCGGCAACATCGTGATCGCAAAACAATAGTTCGAACTGTTCCATGCTACGCTCGCAGACATGCGTCGATTCTCACATCTCATCAGCCTCTGCACGTGGTTCACGATCGGTTTCGCGCTTCCGCTGTCAGCTCAGACCACGAAAGGACAAATCGCCGCGGGCGGCGACGTCGGCCTCTACTTTCCCGACGAAGCGTTCGAGAAGACCGTCACGCTCGACGGCTTTGCCGAGTACTACCTCGCGCCGAACATCAGCGTGCGCGGACTGCTCGGTTGGGCGAGCCCGGGATTCGAGAACTTCACCGAAGATCATTTCCGGCAAGTGCGCCTGCTGTTCAACGGCGTCTACAGCTGGAAAGGTACGCAGTGGCATCCCTATGCGACTGCCGGCGCAGGTGCGTATTTCCTGCGGCAGCTGTTCGCGAATGCGCCCGATCCCGACTCAGAGGTGCGCGGTGGCCTGAACTTCGGCGGCGGCGTCGAGTACTACCTCGACAAGACGAACAAGTCGACCATCAAAGGCGAGCTGCGCTTCGACATCGTCAGTCACCCGACGGGATTCCCGGACGCCACCGGTGTGACGGTGACGATCGGATTCAAGCGCTACCTGTGATTCACTGATCCAGTCCGATCAACGTATTCAGCCGCACGCTGTTCCTTTCGGGTTGCGCGAAGGCGCGACGTTAGTCCTGGACGCGCGAGTACTTTCCTTTGGTCTGCGGCGTCAGCCCCTCGGTCCAGAACTCCACGCCGGTGCCCTTCACTTCGGCGCGAATCAGGTGAAAGTCACCGATGTGAATGTGCGCGGCCTCGGTCGCGGTGTACGGGCCGTGACGTAACACCTGGAATCGGCTGATCGACGAACACTGCTCGAGCTTCGTCTTGTTCGCTCGCAGCCGTTCGAAGACGACCGCATCGCTGACGCCCACCGCGTGAAGGTCTGCGGCGCGACTGTGCTTGTGCAGGCTCTTCTTCGCTCCGCCCTTTGGCGTGTGGGTGCGATCCCCGCTGTGCACGACGAGATCGGCGCCGACGATTTCAGCGACGTTCACCAGGAGTAGCTTCAACGAGACATCCGAGACGGTCTTCTTGTAGGTGACTTTCGGTGACGAGGTGCGAACGGCCACAACGATCCCCCGTGCTCTGAGTGAGGCCAGAAGCATACACCAGCGCTTTCGCCCGGCTGAGGCACCGAGGCGCGCCACACACGAGACGGCCTATCCGATGGCCATCAGGTCGAACTGTTCATGGTGCAGCTGGGCATCGGGCCGAAGCGCGATATCGCGGCCCAGCGACTGCTTCAAGTCCTTGAACACGGCGCGCTCCTCGTCGCGCAGCGCGCGGGCGATGTCGGGGTTCACGCGCAGGATCAGGCTCTGGCCATTCAGGTCGGCGCTGATCTTCTTCACCTCGGCGAGGATCTCGTAGCAGATCGTCGAGCTCGATTTGATCACTGCGCTGCCGGCGCAATACGGACACGGCTCGGTGAGCACGCGCTCCAGGCTTTGCTTGACGCGCTTGCGGGTGATGATCACCAGACCGAAGTCGGAGACCTGCAGCGCCTTCGACGGCGAGCGATCCTTGCGCAGCTCCTGCTCCACCGCCTGAAACACCTTCTGCCGGTTCTTCTTCTCCTCCATGTCGATGAAGTCGAGCACGATGATGCCGCCCAGATCGCGCA
>Ga0075433_10004106_pt1 | contig 11294 bp, 8 predicted proteins | sample RhiMethybrSRZTD2_FD_75299 | JGI IMG/M metagenome (GOLD analysis project Ga0075433, IMG submission 75299) | Populus rhizosphere microbial communities from Tennessee, USA - Rhizosphere MetaG P. TD hybrid SRZTD2 | ecosystem: Host-associated > Plants > Roots > Rhizosphere > Soil | place: USA... | reverse complement strand
GGCTTGACGTGAAAAGATGAAATCGAATTTCTGCCGCATCACCGCCCGGGCTTCTGGTTGTGTCAGTCGCCAGGCCGACGCGTCGAGAATGTAGTGGACTACCGTAATCGCAAGACCCAGTGCCTGTGCCACCAAGGCCATCTGGCCGGTGCTCAGCGTCAGCCCGACAAAAAACGCGGACTTGAGCGCGCGTGCGTAGCCACCGTGGAACAACCAATTCGCGCCGGCGACCATGCCGACGAGGTACAGAACACCGACGATGTGTCCGAGCCATCGCGCATCGATGCGGCGCGAAACCGCCGATGCCAGCGAGCCGGCCGGGCGCTCTTTGTCGAGCAAACGGTAGACGCGGTTTCGATCGTAGGCGAAGACGGTCATGAAGATGATGTACTGCAGGCCGTGACCGGTGTTCACCATCGCGATGGCGAGCGAATCGACGTCGAAAATCAGGAATGGCCAGTTGTTGCACGAGAAGAAGGCGAGCATGGCCAGCGACAACACCGCGATCGGACGACCCGCGCTTCGCGCCGATCGAACCTCACGCACGATAGCGTAGACCGCCGCCGCCGCCGACATCACCACAATGGGCAGAGCGAAATGGTTGATGACATTCGCCGCGCGTACGACAGGACTCCAGAAAAACTCCGCATTCCCGCCTGACGCGATCGTCGAAGTACCCCAGATGATCGCGGCGGGAAGGTAGCTGCCATACACCACGACCAGGCGATCGATTGACTGCGGCCTGCTCTTCTCGTGGATTCGTACGAACGAGTACACGCCCCAATGCTGCTTTTGAAAATGCCAGTAGGTCCACAGGACGTAGGCGAGCATGAAATACGCCTGCGTGCGGCTCGTCCCGAGGGTCCACAGCCAGAAGGTTCCCAGGAACGCCAGCGGCGCGATCGCCATGAACCGGATACGGTTGTGGCGCATCAGCGCGAACATCGCCGGATCGACGTAGAAGATCGCCGTCATGGCGACGTGCATCGCCGCCGAATACATGAAAGCATTCCACGCGACACCCGAGTCGTGATAGCCGATTCTTCCGACGAAACGATCGATCAGCAGCGCGAACGGATAGAAGAACACCGTCGAGCCGACGAGCAGGTAGATGAACGTGACGGAGGCAAAATGTCTCGCCTGCGGTTGGTCGAGGACATCGCTGTGCTTCTGATACGGTACCATCACATCGGGCGGCACCACGATCGCGCCATAGGCCTCCACTTCAGACCTCATCGCGAGCCCCTGCATGTTCGGCAGTCCCGTTCACGCCAACGCGCCTGCTGAAACTGAGGTACTGCTGCCCGCGGCCGAACCACGGACCGAACCGCGTGCCGGCGCCGACACGCGACGCCTCGATCGGCGGCTGCGAAAAGATCGCGCCGAGCTCCGCGATCGCCTCGCTGGTCTCACGCGAGAAGGCACTGACGGTTGACGCGATCGCGTTCACGCCGCGGCTGACCGACCGAAGCAGCCCGCGATCGCGAGTGCGCTCGTATTCCGCGACCAGATCGCGGATGGTCGCGCATTCGTCGTACAGCCGCCGATTCTCAGCTGGATCTCGCGGCGGCGACAGATGACGGTAATCGAGCAGATTGTGGACGCCGGCCCAGTACGCCTCGGCCGCAAGCGCGTTGAAGCGGCCGTCGATGCCGATTGCCTTGTACCATCGCCAGTCGGTCATGAACTGCGGCGAGGCGCCGAACGCGTCGAACCCGGTCAGGAATCCATCCAGCGTCGCGATCGCATCCGGGATGCCGAGCAGCGGCCCGATCGACGCGGGGTTCAAGAGGTTGTCGACGATCCAGTCGTCGTGCCGCCGGCTCATGGCCTTCAGCGTCGACAGGTGTGGCGAGAACGCCGGCAGCAGCCGCGCCGCGTTCCCGGCGAGATCCGCCGCCGGATCGATCAGCCACTGCGCGACGAACCGGCGCAGGACCTCCGGCAGCTGTGACACGGCGTCGATGCAGGTGATCACCAGCACGCCGCCCGGCGCGGTGTTTCGGGCGACGCTCCGCAGCAGCGCGCGCGGATCGGGCACGCCCGCCAGCGCGAGCATCCCCTCGCAGAAGACGAAGTCGAACGGCTCGCCGCATTCGTACTCGTCCGCCGAGGCGGAGACGACTTCAATCAGGCGCGCGAAGCGCGGGTAGCCGGAGAACAGCTGCAGAATGTCGTCCACGCCGCGCGGATTCGGCTCGACGAGCACGTACCGCGACGGATCCAGCGAGGCTGTGTACAACGAGTTGAATCCCGAGCCTGGCCCGATTTCGAGGACTCGCCGCCCGCGAACGAAGGCCGGAAGGATACCGAGATGCCGGTAGAGGGCCGCACGCCGCGCGAAATGCGCCTCGAGATCGCCAATGTCCTGACGAACCGGCGAAATCCGGTGTCGTTGGTAGAACTCGAGGAGCGATTCCGTCATACCACGCTGATCCCTGGCAATGGCAGGATGAATCGCCCGCCATTCTGGCGATACGCTTCATGCCTGCGCATGATCGGTTCCGCGTACCGCCACGCGAATACCAGCACATCGTCGGGCCTGCGCTCGTAGAGCGCGTCGGAGGAGAGGACCGGCAGATGCTGGCCGGGCGTGAACCGCCCGTGTCGAAGCGGATTGTCGTCGACGACGAAGGTCAAGATTCTGCCCATGTCGAAGTAATAAAGCAACGTCGTGACGCCGACCGACGCACCGTAGCCGGCCAGCGTCCGGCCCCGCGCACGCAGATCGGCAGCGAGCGCGATGACGTCGTCTCTGAGCTGTTCCACTCCTTCCGTGAACCACGCGAGCGTTTCCGGACGATCGAACCCGCCTTCGGTTTCCTGCTGGATCAACGCGTGAAGCGTGCCGTTGCCCCAAGGCGGATTGGCAGCGCCGGCGTGGCGAACGAATCCACGGATCGATCCGCCCTTGGTCGGTTCGTGATCGACCGCGACGAGCTCCATGCCGTGTCGCGGGAAAAACGCCAGCAGCGGCTTCACCGCGTAGTAGCTGAGGTGTTCCTGATAGATGTTGTCGATGATCCGCTGCCGCACGAGGTCGGGAAAGTATCCGGTCTCGAACACGAACACGCCGTCCGGCGCGAGCATCGTACGAACGCCCGTCATCAGATCGTCGAGATCGTCGACGTTCGCGAAGACATTGTTGGCGGTGATGATCGACGCCGCACCGCGCTCGCGCCGCAGGCCGGCAGCCATGGCGCCGCTGAAGAAGTTCGGGACGGTCTCGAGTCCCGCCTCGGTCGCCTTGCGCGCGACGTCGCGCGCGGGATCGATGCCGAGCACGCGGAGGCCGCGCTTCGCGAAAGCGCGAAGGAGCGTCCCGTCGTTGCTGCCGATATCGACCATCAGCGAGCCGGACCGGGGGCCGACGCGTTGCACGACCGCTTCCGCGTAGTTGTCGAAGTGCTGCACCAGACCGAGCGAAATCGACGTGTTATAGATGTAATCGCGATACAGCAGCTCGGGATCGACGACGTCGGGAAGCTGCGCGAGTCCGCACGCGCCGCACATGACCAGCGTCAGCGGATAGGCCGGCTGTGGCTTGTTCAGCGCGTCGGCGGTCACGTAGTGATCGCCCGGCGGCGTCGGCGTCATCTCCAACAGCGGCTGCAGATCGCGGCTGCCGCACATGCGACACGTTTCGCGATGGACGACGGGCGCCATCACACCTTCTGCACTTTCGGACGTGATACCTGCAGATCGCGGAGCGGCGAGACCTGACGAGCCAGCGCCTCCGGCGCGTGCAGCGACGCGCCGCCGTCGAGCACGATGTTCTGGCCGGTGAGGAACGAGGCGCGGTCGCTGAGCAGAAATTGCGTGACGTGCGCGACGTCGATCGCCGTGCCCATCCGTCCGACCGGAATGATGTCGCGGTAGAGCTGTTCGAGATCCGGGTGATCCTGGTAGAACGGCTTCGATTCATCCTTCACGATCGTGCCGGGCGAAATGGCGTTGACGCGAACACCGCGCTTTCCCAGTGTCACGGCATAGTAGCGAACCAGCTGCGTCATCGCCGCCTTCGCCATGTGATAGCTCGCCGACTGCTCCTGCGCGACGTAGACGCCGGCGATCGAGCTGACGACAACGACGGCCTTGCCTCGGCCACGATCCTCGAGATGCTCGCCCGCCCATTCGAGCAGGTGGCGCGTCGCCGTGACGCTCGTGGCGATTTCACCGGCCCACTCATCGCCGCTGCCGCGGTAGCGCTGGAGGAGCACGGCGCTCGTCACGCTTCCGGCCTCGCCAACGACCTCGGCGAGCGCGCGCGCGAGTTCCCGCGCGTCGCCTGCATCGGCCGTCCATGCGCGGATCTGTGGATGCTCGTCGATCCACGTCGGCCGGCTGCGGCCGACAATCGACACGGCGTCGCCCTCGTCGGCGAGGAAGCGGGCCACGGTCCGTCCGATTCCGCGGGTGCCGCCGACGACGAGCGTGTGCGATCGCACCGTCACGCCTGAACGCTCCGGCGCGCGGCGACGAGGTCGTTCAGGTCCTGCAGATATCGGTCGACCGCCTCGCGTTGTGAGTCCTCGGGCGCCCACGGCGCGAACATCGTCTCCTCGCGTTTGAACGGACCGCTCGTCGTCTCGTGGAAGACCAATACAGGCGATCGAATGAGCAGCGTGTGGTACAGCGGATCGGCAATCCGATAGAAGAATGGACGTCCGGATTGGAACGTCCCCATCTCGATCACTTCGGAGATCCGACCATCGTCGGCAAAAACCACGACGTCGACCTCACCGTCGATCACGTGAAACGACTCGCTCTTGCCGAGATGTTTGTGTGGCCGCACGTAGGTGTTGAACTCATGAACGATCAACATCTCGTGCAGACGATCGTCGACGCCGCGATGCGCGCACACGCGAATCCGCTTGCGCGCATTGCCTTCCGCGGCGCGCTTCAGATCGGTGATGGCGGCCGCGTCGATGGTGACGATCCGATCGTCCGCGTAGAGCACCTCGGCGTTCTCAGTCCTCATGAACCCTTTTTCCTCACGAGCCGCTCATCGACCAGCTGGGTTGAGCGAGCAGCGTCGGCGGCATCGCGGCGCGCGCTCCAAACCTCGCGCGAAGGCGATTCAGCCGTCGAATGCAGACGACGTCCAGGACGTATGCGGCGAGCACCACGAAGACGAGGTTGAGGATCAACCAGCGCCATCCGGTTCCGAATACGCTCGCGAAAACGCTGAGCGGCGTCTGACTGATGATGCCATAGACGAGCAGGTGCACGATGTACACGGGATAAGACAGGCTGCCGACGTACGCGTCGAATTCGTTGTCGCGTGTGGCGGAGAAGGCCAGGGCGATCGACGCGGCCAGGACGACGAATGGAACCGTCTCGAGGAACAGTGTCGTCCCGAAAAGTGCGATAGAGGGCCCAACGAGTATCGTGGTTCCCAGCGCGACGCCAAGCGCCAGCCGCGGCAGAACCGTCGGGATATCGCGGCTCTGCAACGCTGTGTATACGCGGTAGGAGAGGATGCCGGCGAGAAAAAACACCAGCTCCGAGGGCAGCAGCGCCTGCGACCAGGGGTCGCCGGTGAGACCGTACGACGCGATCACGGCTCGGAAGATCAGCGACCCGACCGCCAGCCCGAGAAGCCATCCCACTCGTCGCGCGACGAGAAACGGCGCCAGCAGATAAAAGACGATCTGGAGCCCGAACACCCACGCCTGCGGGACGAACGACAGTGCCAGCGCGGACGTGGCGCCCGGCCCATAGTCGGGTGCCGTGCTGAATCGGCCATCACGCGCGTTGAATCCAAGCCACAGCCAGGTATCCGCTCCGAACAGCGTGGTGAGCGTCACGGCCAGATACAACAAGACCGGCAACGCTCCGCCGAGCAGATTGAGGCGGCTCCAGGAGAACGCGGGATCGAGAAGCGGATAGAAATGGCCGTTCGTTCCGGCCAGCACCCACGCCGCCACGATTGTGACGACGGAGACGAGCCAGTACACGGGAACAAGACGAAGTGCCCTCGAGACGTAGAAGTCTCGCACCGGCCTGTCCCGATAGCGGCCGTTGAAGACAAGCGCCATGTAAAACCCTGAGATGACGAACGACGCCTTGACCGCAAAGATCCCCGAGTAGCTCGTCCACCAGACGCTATCGCCCCTCGGCACCAGGTGAGCGGATGCGATCAACAGCGCGAGCACGAGTCTCAGCATCCCCATGGCGATCTCACGCTTTCTGATTCAGGCGGTCGGACGCTCGGGTGCCAACGCGTGCACGTGCATCGCGTGGGCGCTGGCCGGAAAGATCGACGCAAAGGCGCCGCCGCGATCGACGAACGCCTGATTGTTCCGGATGACCTTTTCCTCGCCGATCGGATTGAGACTGAGCAGGCACAACGTGATGCCGCGCTCGAGGAGCGCCGACGATCCGAGAATCGGCAACCGGGAGCCTGGCATGTAGAGGCCGCGCTTGTGCGGGTTGTCGTCGATGAAGCAGTCGATCTCACCCGCGACGTCGAACACGCTGACGAAAGTACACGCGAGGTGGCCGGCGCCGAAGAGCGCGATCGGTCCGCGCGTCCGGCGATGCTCGCTCAGAAAGCGTCGAACCTGCTCGCGATAGGCCGCGAGGCTCTGCCCGAACGTGATGGCGCGCTGCCGCTCGAGCGCGCTCATCGACGGACGCACCGCGCTCGCGGCTCCGTTCGCCGTCGCGATCGCGACCAGCGAATTCTCGAACGGATACGGGTAGTTCTCCATGCGGACGACGGCGAGACCGGCGAGCGGAAAGCCCTGACGGAACGTCTCCGGCGTGTAGTAGAGCGTGTGCTCTTCCCAAATCGTCGTGTAGTCGCAGCCATCGAGCGCCCGACTGCAATCGGGCACTTCGATGACGATGTATCCGCCCGGCTTCGTCAGCCGCTTCAGCGCGTCCATGAAATCGAGCGGCACATTGGCGTGCTCGAGGATGTGCCGTACGAGCAGCACGTCGGCTCGTCCACGTCGCTCAGCAATTCGATCCGCCGTGGCAGGCGTGAGACGATCCTGCACCGTCTCGACGCCGTAGCCCGGATTCGCGTCAGACACGCCGAGATCTTGGCGAAGATCGAGCCGCCAGGTATCGAGGCCCTTGCGCTGCAGACGCGCGAGCGTCGAGTCGTCCTTGAAGCTGACGCCGCCCGCCAGCGCGCCAGGACCAATGCCCGGCAGCCCGAGCAGAATATCGACAACGCCGTCGAGATGACCCTCGGGCTCGTTGTAGGTGATCCAGTCGTACGGCGGAATCAACGCCGACGCCGGCACCGGCCGCTCGATCTGGATCAGGCCGCACGCCTCACATTGCTGCAGCGCGATGGGAAACTGCTCCTCCCGTTCGGCTGGCGTGCGCAGAAAACGGTTCGAGATCGGTTGCGGTCCGATGTCGATCAGCGTGACCAGCCGATCGCTCTGACAGACGAAGCAGCCGCGCTTCATGAGCGCGCTCCCGGCAACGCCGCCATCTCGGCGGCCACGCGGCGAACACCCTCGGCGAGCGGCGTGAACGCGAGGCCGGGACACGTGTGTCGCAGGCGCGTCGCATCGAACCGATGATCCACTTTGTCCTTCGTCCGCGCGCGCATTTGAAGGGCCGGTGCGGCGCCGGTCAGTCGCGCGATTTCGTCCAGGGCCTGAACGTATGTGTAGCTCGTGCCGCTGACCACGTTCAGCACTCCAGTCGCATCGCCGAACGTCAGCCGCACCGTGAGCGCCACGACATCGTCGATGAACAGGAACTCACGGAGCTCCGTTCCGTCTCCCCACAGCGTGATCGGTAAACCGTCGAGCGCCTTGCGCAGAAAACCCGAGGGCCCGTAGTAGTACGCCGGCTCGTTCGGCCCGTACACGAGCGCCGGCCGCACCATCAGCAGCGACGTGTCGCGCAACTGCGCGGCCGTCCGCGCGAGCAGACGTTCCGCGGCGAACTTGCCGATTCCGTAAAATGACGTCGGTTGCACCGCGGTCGCTTCGGTGATCACGCCGTGCTGCACGTCCTCGCCGTAGACCGACGCGGAGCTGAAGAAGACGACGCGGCGGACCGGCCGCGCGGCGAGCGCCGCGCAGACGTTCAGCACGATCGCCGTGTTCTTCTGAAAGATCTCCGCCGTGTCACCGAGCTGTTTCTTGATCGCCGAACAAACCACCAGCGCGGCGTCGGCGTCGAGAAGATCCTCGAGTGCGCCGGCCGCATCAGGCGCAGTCAGATCGAGCGTCGGCGCCGAGCGGCCGACCAGCGGAATGTCGGGCGCGGCAGCCTGAAACGCCGACGCCAAACGGCTGCCGATGTAGCCGGTGTGTCCGAGGAGGACAATTCTGCTGAAAGGGAACGCCGACATCAGCTCTGCGTCCTGCGTACCCAGCCGAACTCTGAAACCCTGAAGCGATTTGGCATGAAGCCGCCCGTTAGCATACCCAAGATCCCTCGTGCCCAGTGGCGTTGGACCGTCTGCCACGGCGTGGCTTCGATGCAGTTCGCGAGCTCGAGCCGGTAACGCCCCGTTCGCTGCGCCGCGACGATCACCTCGAACGGGCCGCTGTCGGTCACGGTCACGAACGCTGACCAGTGATCGCCGTCGATGAAACCAACCTGGAAGCCGCCTTCGTAGAGTTCTCCTCGAACCACCAACGTCGTGCCGCGCGCAATGTCCTGCTCCGCGAATCGGAGCAAATACGCGAAGCGGCCGTTGGCCTCGCCATCGACAATCCACCCCCCGCTGCCGTCCTTGCGCACGATGTCTGCGCGAAACAGTGGATCGGCAACGGGCTCGACACGTTCGCCGAGCGCGCCGAGCGGCAGGTCGGCGGGCCACGTGTGCACGTTGACCGCGACACCGCCTCTCGACACCACGCCGCGCGAAGCCCCGACGGCATTCGGATTCACGCCCGGATCGACGGCCGGAGCACGGCCTGTTTCGGCAAAGCCAGTGTCGGTTGAACCATCGCGCATCAGGAAGAAGGACAGCTCGTCGTGCTGCACGCGATCGGCGTGCTCGGGTGCGTACGCATACCAATAGCCGAGATCGCTTTCCACAGCAGCAAGCGGCGCGTAGCCGGCGATCTGCCGCGGCGTGTACCGGCCTTCGCGATGCTCGATGAGCAGCGGATGCTCGTCACGTACTTCGCGCCACAACAGCTCGGCGTAGCGCGGGTATGTGGTCGTCGACAGCACGGGCACGTTCCAGTACACCGGCTGCGCGTGCGTATTGCCATCGAAGGCCGACAGAAACAGCAGGCTCTCGTTGATCCCGGACGAGGCCGCCTCATCGGTATCGATCGCGACGACCTTCGTTCGCGGGTGATGGCCGACGTAGCGTGCCATCGCGCCATAGAGCGCGTCCATCGCCTGCTTCATCGGCCGATCCGTGCGGATGCCGCGCAGGATGGGCGGATTCGTGATCGTCTGACTCAGGACGTTCGCGCGGAAGCTCGCCGCTCGTTTTCGATCGACGATGCCCGAACCGACGACCAGCAGCACGAGCACGATCGTGCACGCCAGCGCGACGACCTCGTCCGCCGTTACGCGTCGCGCGAGCGCTTGCACGCCCAAGACGAACAACGGAAGCGCGAGGCTTGCCGTCCACCACTGATGCATGAAGTTGGCGGACGGATAGGCCGCAAGCCACAGGCAGGCCGTGATTGCGGCAATCAGCACCCGGCCGTCGTCATGTTCGCGGTGAAAGATCGCGATCAACGCAGTGGCGAACACGCCGAGGCGAATGACGATCCAGAATGGCGCCTGGGCCAACTGCAGCCGGATGAATTCACGCGCGACAGGCACGACGGCGCCAACGGCGGCGAAGCTCGTCCCGCTGGACGCGGCCCGTCGCCCGTACTCCACGAGGTAGAAGTCGCGTGGAAACGCGACCGTCTGCCGGTACCAATCGGCGAGGGCGCCGCGCGACCACAACCACACCAGTACGACGGCCACGACGCTGAAGAAACCGACCGAGACGGCGACGGCTGCCATCATCGAGCGCCGCCATGCCCCGAGGTCCACCGCGAGCCGATAGACGAGATACGCGACTATCGCTGCGAAGAACAACGCGCCGACTGACTGCTTCGTCGCCCACGAGACGCCGGCCAGCGCACCCACCGCAGCGAACCGCCCGGGCTCGAGTCGCAGACCGCGCAGCGCGACGATCGTCGCCAGCGTCTGAAACAAAAGCACGTACGCGTGCGGTGAGATCATGACGCCGTGCTGGTAAAACGGCGCCAGGCCGATCCAGACGAGCACCGTGAAGACGGCGAATGTCGGGTTCAGCCAGTGGCGTGCAACGGCAAAGAGTGCGGCGGCAACGAGCGCGTAGACCGCGCATATGAAGTACTTGATCGCGAGTAACCGGCGGCCGAGCGCGAGGAATCCGACGGTATTCAGGTACCCGCCAAGCGCACCATATTGATCGAAGGTATCCCGGAAGATGACGCCGCCGGCGCTCAGGTCCAGAGCCTGACGAAGCTGATACCCGTCGTGCGCCATGTCGACGAAGCCTGCCTGATAGCCCCGCGGCGCGAAGAACACGGCGATCACCAGCGTCAGCGCCGCAGCAGCTGCCGCCAGGGACGCATCGCTCAGTTTCGCCTGCCAACGCACAGCGCAAAGAGGTAATGCGCGAGCTTGTGGAACCCGGTGTGCACGATCTCGTCGTTCATCGAGAAGATGAACACTTCGTGGAAATGGCGCTGCAGGACGCGCTTCAGATCGGGCGCCGACTTGCAGTTGACGTGGCCTTCCTTGCTGCCCGGCGACGCATACTCCTGCGACTCGAGCGATGGCATCCCGAAAATGGCGACGCCGGGCTCTACGAGCGACGCCGCGATGTTGGCGATGAATCGATGTTCGTCGCGCTCCACGATGTGTTCGAGGACGTCGAGCGCATACGCCGCCTCGAAAAGCGGCGCAATCGGCCCGGCCAGCATGTCGTGCACCTGACACTCGAACGTCCACGGATCTTCCATCGCCGCCATCGCGTCGCTGACGAAGACCGGATCGATATCGATGCCGACCAGCGTGCCGACTTCCTGTTTGACGACGCGGCTCGCCCAGCCGTCGCCGACGCCGACCTCGAGCACGCGCTCCTTGCCGCTCAGCATCTTCGCAACGAACTTGTAGCGCGCGAGCACGATGCCGAGACGCTTGGGATCGAGGTGCCACGTGGCGTTGGCGCGCAAACCGAGTCGCGTGAAGCCCTTCGCGTCGCGCAGCGCCACGTGCGCCTGGTATTGCGGCTCGTAGGTCTTGTCCGCCATCAGTCCATCTTCAACAGCACGCGTCCCGCTTCGCCGCGCCGCACGGTGGCAATC
>Ga0075433_10004104_pt1 | contig 11296 bp, 9 predicted proteins | sample RhiMethybrSRZTD2_FD_75299 | JGI IMG/M metagenome (GOLD analysis project Ga0075433, IMG submission 75299) | Populus rhizosphere microbial communities from Tennessee, USA - Rhizosphere MetaG P. TD hybrid SRZTD2 | ecosystem: Host-associated > Plants > Roots > Rhizosphere > Soil | place: USA... | reverse complement strand
CCTGGTCGTTGTCGAACTTGGCGATGATCGGCGGCAGGATCTCGCGCGGCATGTTGCGGACCGCGATAGCCACCTTGTCCCGGACGTCCTGCGCGGCCACGTCGATCTGACGATTCAGGTTGAACGTAACGATCACGATCACGACGCCCGACCCGCAGATCGAGCGGAGCTCGTTGATCCCCTGGATCGTGTTGATCTGCTCCTCGAGCCGCTGGGCCAACTGGGTCTCGGTCTCCTCGATGGAGGCGCCCGGCAGCTCGACGCGCACGCTCACCGTCGGCAGATCGACGGCCGGAAAGCGATCGACGCCTAGCCGCATCCAGCTGGCCGACCCGATGACCACGAGCGCCATGACCAGCATGGTCGCGAACACCGGACGCTTGATGCAGACCTCGGCGAGCTTTTGCACGGCGGGCTACGGAGCCACGGTCACGGGCTGGCCGCCGACCAGGTTCCCGGGTCGCGCGACCACCGGGTCGCCGCGCTTGAGGCCGTCGACGATCTCGACGTCCTCGCCGAGCCGGCGGCCCGTCGTCACGCGAACCTCGGCGCTCTTGCCCTGCCGCACCACCAGGACCTTCTCGACGCCGGCGAAGACGATGACGGCGCTGGCCGGGACCGTGATCACGGGCTGGCTCACCTCGGTCATGATGTCGACGCGCGCGAAGGCCCCGGGCCGCAAGAAGCCGCGCTCGTTGGGCACCTCGGCCTCGACGAGCAAGGTGCGATTCTGCTCCTGCACGATCGGCGACAGCCGGACGACGCGCCCGCGGTAGACGGTCGGATCGCCTTCGACGGTCAACGCGACCGCGTGGCCGGCGCGCACACCCGAGCCTTCCCGCTCCGGCACCGGCACGCGCAGGCGCAGCGGGTGCACGCGCACCAGGGTCGCGATCGGCGCGCCGGCGCCGAGATACTCGCCGACCGACGCCTGCTTGATGCTCACCACGCCGTCGAGCGGCGAGAGGATCACCGTGTCGGTCAGCTGCTGGCGGGCCAGGTCGAGCTCGGAGCGCCGCTGCGCGATCACCGCCTGACGATTGCGGACTTCCTCGAGCGCGTCCTGATAGCGCCCCTCGGCCACCTGCAGCGCGGCCTCCGCGGTGTCGAGCTGCGCGCGGGCGATGAGCTCCTGCTGGGCGAGCCTGATGCTGCGATCGCGGGTCAAGCGCGCGTCGTCCATCATCGCGCGGGCCTGACGCACGATCGCGGTCTGCTCGGGATCAACCTTCTCGTCGCTCCCGGTCGGAGAGAGCCCGAGGCGCACGCGCGCCTGCTGGAGCGCCGCCTCGGCCTGATCGACCCGGAACTTGAAATCGCTCTGGTCCAGCTTGCCGATCATCTGGCCGCGCTTCACGCGCGTGCCGAGATCGACCGTGATGTCGGCGAGACGGCCGGCGACCTTCGTGCCGAGCACCACCTGATCGTCCGCCGCCAGGGTTCCCGTTGCCGACACCGTGCGCGCGACGGTCCGCTCGGCGGCCGGCGTCACCTTCACCTCACGTGGCGGCGGTCCCGCGGGCTTCTTCTGCTCCTCGGCGCCGACCGCGCCCTGGCTCTGGCAGCCGCATAACAGAAGGGTGAGGCTGAGCGCGAGCACGGTCACGGCATGGGAGGACATCCGGTTGATGATACCCCAACCGAATCCGCTTGCCGGGGCTGAAGGTCGCGTACTAGCGGGCCGGAGCGGGCGGAGCGACGGTGACACCCTGGGCGCCGTTCCGGGAAATCGCCTCGGCTACCAGGCCCGAGGCCTTCACCTCTTCCACGAACGCGCGCAGGAACCTCGCGGAAGCCTCGCGATTTTTGGGGATCCCGATCGACTGCTGGACGCCCGTGAACTGCCCGTCGAGGATCCGAGCGCCCGGGAGTTTCTGGACGTCGGTCAAGAGCCGCGGCCTGAGCCCTGCCAGCGCCTCGAGCTTCTGGGAGACGAACACGTCGAACGACGAATCGAGACCCTGGGTGGTGATCAGCTTCGCGTGCTTGATGGTTCGCGCCAGGTAGAGGCCATAGGCGCTCTGCTCGGCGACGGCGATCCGCACGCCCTCGCGGTCGACCTCGTCGATGGACCGGATCGGCGACCCGGCCGGCACCAGATACGTCGACGGGATCTCGAGATAGGCGCTGCTGAAGGCGATCTCAGCCGCCCGCTGCGGCTCGTTGCCGAGAAACGCCACGTCCCACGCGCCGGTCTTGACGCCGTCCCCTAACTTGCCGGCGCTCTCGAACTTGATGAACTCGACGGGCACGCCGACTCGCTTGCCGAGCTCGCGGGCAATGTCGGGCGCGACCCCACGCGGATCGGTCGCCGAGGAGCCGGCTGTGACCAACAGGAAGTTACCGTGGTTGAGCCCCACGCGGAGTTTGCCGGACGGGGCCAGCTCGGAGCGAATCGCGGGCGTGATCTCGGTAGCCATGGCGCTGCACGTTAGCACGAACAACGCGCCCGAAGCCACGCCGACCGCGCGCCGCCACAACAACCGTCGCACGATCGTCACGACGCGGTCCGGTTCTTGAAGAACGAGCTCTTGAGCGCGATCTTGCCCGCGCGGAACGTGAACACGTCGCAACCGTTGACTTCGACCCGGCGCCCATCGCGAGTCGTGCCGGTGAACACCCACTCCGAGAGCCCGCGGTCGCCCGACACGACGTGGCGCGCGGCGCCGAAGCGGCAATCGGGGTACGCCGCGAACACGCCGGCGAACGCCGCGCGCACGCGCTCGCGTCCGATGTGTCGCGTGCCGCAGATGTCAGAGCCGCTGGCGCTCTCGAACACGCAGTCGTCGGCCATGAAGGTCATCAGGCGATCGACGTCGTGAGCGTTCCAGCCGCCCTCGAAAAACGCGTGCAGATCGTCCGTGGTCATCGTGGGTCTCCTCGCCCGGAGGATCACGCCGGGCGCGCCGCGCCGTCAATTCCCGATACATCCCGTGCGCAGCGGCGTGCGACACGATGTATGGTGTCGCGCGCGGGCCGACACCCATACATCCGCATGGACCGCTCGCGCGATACCGGATGTTGCGTTATTCTCTGATTCGGCCCGATCGAGGGGCCGACGGTCCGCGTGAAGGGCTCAGCCCACTCTCGCTAGAAGACGACAACACAACCTGACTTCCTGCCCGCAGCTCGCGGACGCCGGGCACAACGCAAGGGCCTCGCCCTGCGAAAGGAAGGAAGGTTCGTCATGGCCTCGTCACACCAGCTGCCCGACCGCGCCAACCTCGAGCACCTCCGGAACGAAGCCAAGCAGCGCCTGAAAGACCTCCGCGCGCGCGATGTCGCCGCCCGGCTGAGCGACGCGCAGCTGCTCGTCGCCCGCGAGTACGGCTTCCCGAGCTGGCGCCGGCTCAAGGCCGCGGTCGACGACCGCGAGCGCGCGCGCGTGTTCGCCGCCGCGCGCGAGGGCGACGTGGCCGCCGTGCGCCGGGCGCTCGAGCACGGCTTCAACCCCGGGGCGAGCGACGCCGACGGCCGCTCGCTGCATCAGCTCGCCAAGATCCTCGGCCACACCGAGCTCGAGCTGCTGATGCGCGACTTTCAAGAACGCGACGACCGCGCGGACCCGGTGAAGCGGACCGTCGCGGCCATCCAGTCCGCCGCCGCCGACGGCCGCGCCGACGAGCTGCGCGAGCTGCTCGACAAGCATCCGGATCTCATCGACGCGCGCGGCCTCGACTTCAACAAGCAGACCGCGCTCCACAGGGCGGCGTGGAAGAACCGAGTGGAATGCGTGCAGCTGCTGCTGGATCGCGGCGCCGACGTGCGAATTCGCGACTACGGCGACAACGCCTACGCCCTGCACTTCGCCGCCGAGGCGGCCGATCCGGCGATCGTCCGCATGCTGGTCGAGGCCGGCGCCGACGTGAACGGCGAGGGCGACGACCATCAGGTCGGCGTGCTGGGCTGGGCGACGTGCCTGGGCAAGGTACGCGAGGACGTCGCCGCGTACCTCTTGAGCACCGGGGCCCGGCTGAACATCTGGACGGCGATCGCACTCGACCGTGCGGATGACGTCCGTGCGTTGGTCCGCCGCGAGCCGTCGCTGCTGACGGCGCGCTCGAGCCACAACGACCATCACCGCACGGTGCTGCACCACGCGGCGGCCGTGAACCGGCCAGCGATGGTACGCCTGCTGCTCGAGCTCGGTGTGTCCGCCGAGGCGACCGACGCGACCGGCGCGACCGCGCTCACGATCGCCGCCGTGGAGCACGCCGACCCGAGCATCGTGGCAATGCTCGAGCGGGCCGGCGCGAAGCTGGATCTGCTAGGGGCCCTGACCTTGCGGCGCTACAACCTCGCGGGACGCATGGTGGCCGACGATGCCGCGCGAATCGGACCCGACGGGCGAGACACGATCGCGCTCCATCTGCTAGTCGCCAAGCGGGATGTCGACGGCGTCAGGTGGCTCATCGAGCACGGCGCCGACCTGAACGCGAAGCGAGTCTTGTGGGACTGCAATCACACCGCGCTGCACATCACGGCCGAGCGCGGCGCGACCGACCTCGCACAGGTGCTGCTGGACGCCGGCGCGGATCCGGGCATCCATGACGACAAGTACGACGCCACGGTTCTCGGCTGGGCCGAATACTGCGGTCAGCCGCAAATCGCCGAGCTGCTGCGGCGCCGCGGCGTCACCGCGTAGCATCGGTCGCTTATGGTTGCGCAGGATCGATGCCTGGCTGAAGATGCCCTCCGTGCGGCTGGCGATTCCCCGCTCGCTGCTGCTGCGCGCGGATGAAGTCATCGAATGATGAAGGAGGCGACTCATGGATGAACACACGATCCGTGAGCTGATCGTCGAGGTCGAGCGCGGTCGGCTGTCGCGGCGCCGATTCATCCGCACGATGCTGGGTGCCGGCCTCACGCTGCCGATGGCCGCCGGCCTCCTGGGTGCCACCGGCATCGTCGAGGCCCAGCCGAGGCCCTCCGGTGGCGCGCCCGTGCGTCGCGGCGGCGGCGGCCCGGTCCGAATGCTGTACTGGGCGGCGCCGACCCTGCTGAATCCTCATCTCGCGGTGGCGCCGAAGGATTTCGAGTCCTCGCAGCTCTTCTACGAGCCGCTGGCCGATATCGACACCGAGGGCAACGTGGTGCCGGTGCTCGCGGCCGACACGCCGAGCGTGGCCAACGGCGGGGTCGCGCGCGATGGTACGTCCGTCGTATGGCGATTGAAGCGCGGGGTCGTGTGGCATGACGGACGCCCGTTCACGGCCGACGACGTCATCTTCACCTGGCAGTACGCGGCCGATCCGGCAACCGCAGCGACGAGCGCGGGATCGTACCAGGGGATCGACCGCGTCGACCGGATCGACGACCACACGGTCAAGCTGGTCTTCAAGCGTCCCACCCCGTACTGGGCCGATGCGTTTTGCAGCGCCGCCGGCATGGTGCTGCCGAGACACGTCTTCGAGCCGTTCCGAGGCGGCAAGTCGCGCGAAGCGCCGGCCAATCTCAAGCCGGTGGGGACCGGCCCCTATCGCTACGTCGACTTCAAGCCCGGCGACGTGCTGCACGGCGAAATCAACAACGCCTACCACGTCCCGAATCGCCCGTACTTCGACACCGTGGAGATGAAGGGCGGCGGCGATCCCGTGTCGGCCGCGCGCGCCGTTCTCCAGACCGGAGAGTACGACTACGCGTGGGGCGTGCAGATGGAGCACGAGATCCTCAAGCGGCTCGAGCAGAGCCCGAAGGGACGCTTCGTCATTGGCCGAACGGCCAACGTCGAATACATCCAGCTCAACCAGACCGACCCGTGGCGCGAAGTCGACGGCGAGCGCGCCAGCGTGAAGACCACGCATCCATTTCTCACCGATCCGACCGTCCGCTCAGCCTTCGCGTTGCTCGTGGACCGTGAGTCCATCCAGAAGGACATCTGGGGGCGGCAGGCCGATACGACGGCCAACTTCATGAACCGTCCTCCGTTCGTTTCGCCGAACACCCGCTGGGAGTTCAGCGTGGACAAGGCGAACGCCATGCTCGACGCCGCCGGGTGGAAGCGCGGCGCAGACGGCATCCGCGCCAAGGATGGCGTCCGACTAAAAGTGCTGTTTCAGGGGGTCAATCAGCCGATCCGCCAGAAGATCCAGTCGATCGTGAAGCAGGCGTTCGTCCGCGCCGGCGTCGACTGCGAGCTGAAGTCGGTGGTTGGCTCCGTGTACTTCTCGTCGGATCCGGGCAACGTGGACACGGAGAGCCACTTCCATGCCGATCTCGAGCTCTCCGGGAAGATCCTGCGCCAGCCCGATCCGCAGGCGTTCATGCGCGCGTTCTGCTCGTGGGAGATCGCCCAGAAGGCGAACAAGTGGTCGGGCTCAAACCTGACGCGCTGGCGCAACGACGAATACGACCGACTCTGGCGCGCCGCGGAAACCGAGCTCGACCCGGTGAAACGCGCCGCTCAGTTCATCCGGATGAACGACCTCGTGGTCCAAAACGTCGTCGTCGTCCCGGTCATCATCCGGCACGCGACGTTTGCCGTCGCGAGCTGGCTGCGCGGCTTCGACTTCAGCCCGTTCAGCGGGCCGCTGTGGCGGCTCGTGTACTGGTCGCGAGAGGGCTGATAGTCCATAGGCGCGCCTCGGCCGGCGGGTCCCAGCCCCGTGACGGCCTGCAGCGCGCACTACCGCAAGACCGCCAGCGGCTCCAGTCCCATCTCGCTCGTGCAGACGCCGAACCACTGGATGACTTCCTTGTGGAGCGGGATGCCGTGCGCGCGGCGATGCTGGATCTCCTCGGCCTCCGACAGGCCGGGATAGAGCACGCGCTCCTGACCCGGGGCAGGTGCCGCCGTCCTGAGCGTCTTGAGCATCCCGTCCATCGTGTCCTTGAAGAGCTCCGGATCCGTGAACGCCTCGATGTTGTAGGCGGCGAAGTGGTTCTTCGAGCCGCTGCCGGCGGCGAGCATCGTCGGCAAGGCGCCCGAGAGCACCGTCGATAATACTTCGGCCATCATCGCGAAACCGTAGCCCTTGTGTGAGCCCTGCTCGCGCGTGCCGCCGAGTGGCGCTTGGTGGTACTCGTCGCGATCGAAAACCGGCTTCTCCTCCATGATCGGAATGCCTTCCTTGTCCGTGACCCACCCGGGCAAGAGCGGCGAGCCCACACGGATCGCTAGCCTGATCTTGTTGCCCGCGATCGCCGAGGTCGCGGCGTCGAAGAGCATCGGCGCCTCGTGGCGCGCCGGCGCCGCGAGCGCGATCGGATTGGTGCCGAGCATCGGCTTCGAGGCGAATGTCGGCACCACGCTGAGCCCGGCGCCGGTGAAACAGACGCCGACCATCCCCTGCTCGGCCGCCTGCATTGCGTAGTAGCCGATCGCGCCGAAGTGGCCGCTGTTGAACACCGTGACGACGCCGACGCCGACCCGCCGCGCCTTTTCGATCGCCAGGCGCATCGCCTTCGGACCCACCATGATGCCGAGCCGGCGCTCGGCGTCGATCACGGCGGTGCCGGGGGCTTCGCGCGCGATGCGCCAGCCGGGTCGAGGATCGAGCTTGCCGGCCTTATAGTCGCGGACGTAGGCGCGGAGCATGTTGGACACGCCGTGGGTCTCGACGCCGCGCAGATCGGTCATCGTGAGCACGTCCGCGCCCTCGGCGGCGTCCTCGGGCGTCAGACCGAGCTTCTCGAAGATCTGCGCCACCGTGCGCCGTAGCGCGGCCTCGGACACGAACACCTGGTCCTTCGTCGGGACCTTGAAGCGCTCGAGAATCATGGTTGGCTCCCCTCTCGGATCGTTCGGGCTAGGCGCCGCGCACGTAGCGCCGCAGCACCAGACGCAGGTGATCGCGGAAGTGCGGCTGCAGCCGGCTGGTCCAGTCGCTCTGGCGCGCCTGCTTCCACTCCGCCGACTCCTGAACTTCGGGCGCGGCCAGATGATAGAGCGCCACGTACTTGCGGTTGCCGGTGCCGCGGAAGCGCCGCGCGCAGAGCACGCCGGGAACGGCCGCCAGCGCCGGGATGTGCTCCTTGTCGTACCACTCGTTGAACTCGGCCTCGTGCTCGGGCGCAATGTTCATCGCGTTCAGCAGCAAGCCGCCGGCATCGGCCGGTGGAAGCTGATCGCCCGGCAAGATCTGATCGCCCTCGAAGCGCATCAGCCGCTCGACCTTGCTGGTGACCCGCTTCGACCACGGCGATAGGTTCGCGCCGCCGATGGCCAGGTAGGCCGGGCTCAGCAGCACCTTGACGTGCTCGAGGTCGTACGTCGCGACGGAGATCCGCCGATCGGTGGCGCCAATCCAGCGGCTGCAGGCGAGAAAGCCGGGAACGCGCTGGCGCTCCGGCAGATGCTCGGTGTCGTACCAGTCCTGGAACTCGTCCTCGGCCGCCTGCCCGATGTTCATCGCCGCGATCAATGTGCCCTTGGCCATGGTCGGCTCCTCCCGGCGGAAGAGTGCCACGGGCTTCACGGCTCGGCAACGGCGCCGTGCAGCGCGCCACGGCCGTCAGCGGGGGCAGGTCAGCGCCGGCCGGCTCGGTGGCCAGCGCGAGGCGCCGTCCGCGCGCGCCGGACCGCGGACGGCGAGCGCCGATACACCGCGCGAAATGCCGAGTTGAAGCGGCGGATGCTCGCGAACCCCGACGCGAAGGCGATCGTCGACATCGACATCGCGGTGGTGTCGACCAGCGTCTTCGCGCGCCGTACGCGCTGCGTGTTCGCGACCGCGTTAGGTGAGGCGCCGGCGTGGCGCAGGAACAGGCGGCGCAGGTGACGCGAGGTCATTCCGAGCGTGTCGGCAAGATCGGCCACGCTCCCCTCGCCGTCGAGGAAGCCGCGCTCGATCAGCCGGAGCGCGCGCGACACGGTCGCCGCGGCGCCCCGCCACGCCGGCGTGCCCGGCGCCGTCTCCGGCCGGCAGCGCAGGCACGGCCGGAATCCCGCGCGCTCCGCCGCGGCCGCCGTTGGGAAGAACACCACGTTCTTCGACTGCGCCGGCTTTACCGGGCACGTCGGCCGGCAATAGATCCTCGTGGTCTTCACGCCCGTATAGAACGCGCCGTCGAAGCGCGGATCGCGCGCGATCCGCGCGCGATCGCACCGCTTCGGGTCGAGCACGGTGCCGTTCTCCATGATCTCGGAGCGTAGCACGCGCGGCCGCGCGCTCAGGCCGCCGCGGACGATCACGTCCGAAAACGGCCAGACACTCCCGCATCGAGCCGGTAGCGTCGAAGGCGAGCATGAGCACGCGGTATTTCTACGGCTGGAACGTCGTGGGCGCCACGTTCGTCATGGCGCTCGCGAGCTTCGGTCTGGGCTTCTACGGCATCGCCGTGTACGTCGCGGCGCTCCAGCAGCTGCACGGCTGGTCGGCGTCCGTCGTGTCGGCGCCGGTGACCGTGTACTACGTGGCCGGGGCGCTCCTGACCGCGGCGATCGCGTCGGTGTACGAGCGCCTGGGCTCACCCGTGGTCGTCGCCTCGGGCGCCACCGCGATGGCCGCCGGCATCGCGGCGCTCGGGCTCGTGGAGCGGCCGTGGCAGCTGTATCCAGCGTTCCTGGTGATGTCGATCGGCTGGGGCGCAATGAGCGGCGCGGCGATCAACATCATCCTGGCCCCGTGGTTTCAGCGGCGGCGCGGCCTCGCCGTCAGCCTCGCCTTCAACGGCGCGACCCTCGGCGGCGTGCTCGTGGCGCCGGCGATGATCCAGCTGGTCAACGCGCTCGGCTTCGGCCGGGCGCTCGCGCTCGCCGCGCTCGTGTCGTTCGTCGTACTGCTGGCGCTCGCGGTCGGCGTCATGCGACGCGGGCCCGAGACGCTCGGCCTCGGACCTGACGGTGATCTACCCCGCGGCGCGGCCGAGGCGGCCGGGCGCCGAGACGACCGGCGCTGGCGGCGCGACGCGCTCCGCACGTGGCGCTTCTGGAGCGTCTCGGCGCCGTTCGCGCTCGGCCTCGCGGCCCAGGTCGGCGTCCTCACCCACATGGTGGCGCTCGTCACGCCGACGCTCGGCGCCGGCGGCGCCGCGCGGGTCGTGAGCGCGGCCACGGCGGCGGCGCTGGCCGGACGCCTGGCGACCGGCTTCGTGGTCGACCGGTTGAATCGCCGCGTGGTGGCGAGCGCGACCTTGCTCGTGCAGCTGGCGGGCCTGATGCTGCTGGCGCGCGAGCCCGCGGCGCCCGGCGTCTACGCGGGCTGCATCCTGTTCGGGCTCGGCGTCGGCAACCTGACGACCTTGCCCGGGTTGATTCTCGGCGTCGAGTGGCCGCGCGAGCGATTCAGCGGGCTGGTCGGCCTTGTGGTCGGGATCAACCAGCTGACGTTCGCGTTCGGGCCGTCGCTCGTCGGCGTCGTGCGCGACTGGACCGGAGGCTATCCGGCCGCGCTGGTCGCGTGCGCGGCCCTGGAGGCGATCAGCGCCGTGTTGATCCTGCTCGGGCCCGCGCCGATCGCGAAGGCGCGCCCCGCCTGAGGCTCACCAGAGCGCGCGCGAGGCGAGCGCGGCGCCCTCAACGAGCGAGCGCAGCTTGTGCCAGACGATGTTGGTGTCGACCTGGACGCGCCCGGCGAACGTGCCGAAGCCGCAATCGACGCCGGCGATGACGTTCTCGCGGCCGACCACACTCGCGTAGCGCTCGATCCGCTCGGCGACCAGCTCAGGATGCTCGATGAAATTCGTCGTCGAGTCGATCACGCCGGCCACGAGCACCTTGCTGGCCGGCAGCTTGACGTCCTTCCACACCTTCCATTCGTGCTCGTGGCGCGGGTTGGCGCCGGCGATGACCAGGCCGGCCGGTCGCGCCTTGATCACGACGTCGGCGATGTCCCGCAGCGGCAGGTCGCGATGGTGCGGTCCGCCCGTGCTCGCCCAGCACACGTGGATGCGCATTCGATCCGGCGCGATGTCGGCGACGGCGTAGTTGAGCACCTCCACGTGCATCGCGGCGATGTCGCGAAACTCGCGCAAGGACAGATGCGCGAACTGCGTGTGGCGGCCCAGCGCCAGGTCGGGACAGTCGAGCTGCAGGATGAATCCGGCGTCGACGATGGCCCGGTACTCGCGCTTCATCACGTCCGCGAGAGTGTAGAGGTACTTCTCGTCGCTCGGGTAGTAGCGGTTCTGGAGGAACCGCCCGATCTGGCCCGGCGAGGGCGAGGTCATGAAGACCTCGCCGGCGCCGGCGCTCGCGGCGGCGTCCTTGAGGGTCTGGATGTCGCGCTCCACCGCCGCCCAATCCTTCCATTCGACCGGCCCGGTGCACGCGGGTCGCTTCTGGAACGGCGGCGCGAACTGCCGCGCCATCTCGGTCCACTCCGGGAACTCCTCGGCGTCGGGGTTGGGCCACGAC
>Ga0075433_10004103_pt1 | contig 11298 bp, 10 predicted proteins | sample RhiMethybrSRZTD2_FD_75299 | JGI IMG/M metagenome (GOLD analysis project Ga0075433, IMG submission 75299) | Populus rhizosphere microbial communities from Tennessee, USA - Rhizosphere MetaG P. TD hybrid SRZTD2 | ecosystem: Host-associated > Plants > Roots > Rhizosphere > Soil | place: USA... | reverse complement strand
GTCGATGCTGAACTGCGCGGTGCCGTTCACCTTCGCCGGGGTATCGAGCCGCTTGGCGGGCGTGCCGATCAGCGTGCAGTCTTTGGGATCCTTGAGCGTGACTTGCGAGGGCACCGAGAGCGTTGCGGCCCGGTCGACCAGCGCGCCATACGCGAGCTTACGACCGGTGGGCGTGTGGGTCACGACACCCCGGTGCGCCCGGCACGACGCCGCATCGACGTTCCAGGTCTGCGCTGCCGCAGCGACGAGCATGCTGCGCGCGGCCGCGCCGGCCCGCCGCATCGGCTCGTACAGGAACTTCACCGACGACGACGCTCCGGTCATCTGGAAGCCGACGAGCGGATTCGCATACAGCTTGTCGTCGGGCGGCGCGTGCTCGAGCTGGACCTGGTCGAGCCCGACCTCGAGCTCCTCCGCGAGGAGCATGGGCATCGCCGTGTACATGCCTTGCCCCATTTCGACTTGCCCGATGATCATGGTGACGCGGCCGTCCCGGCCGATGCGAATGAACGCGTTCGGCGCGAAGCCGGGCGGCGCTGTCGCGGCGGTGGCCGTGCCCGACGTATCGCCCACCCGCCAGCCCAGCATGAGCCCGCCCCCGGTGGCGGTGAGCACCACCACGAAGTCGCGACGCGATACGGTGTGCGTGCTCATGATCCGGCTCCCTTCGCGGCCTGTTTGATCGCAGCACGGATGCGAGGGTAGGTCCCGCAGCGGCAGATGTTGCCCGACATCGCCCCGTCGATATCGGCGTCGCTGGGATGGGTGTTCTTCGCGAGCAGCGCCGACGCCGACATGATCTGCCCCGACTGGCAGTAGCCACATTGGACGACTTCGAGGTCCAGCCAGGCGCGCTGCACCTTCTTGCCGGCCGGCGTCTCGCCGATGGCCTCGATGGTGGTGATTTTCTTCCCAGCGACCGCGGCCACCGGGGTGACGCACGAGCGAATCGGCTGTCCGTCGAGGTGCACGGTGCACGCCCCGCACAGTGCCATCCCGCAGCCGAACTTCGTGCCGGTGAGGCCGACGACATCCCGCAGGGCCCACAGCAGCGGCATGTCCGGCGGGACGTCGACCGTGACCTCGCGCCCGTTGATGTTCAGTGTGGTCATACGTGACTCTCCACTAAATGACGGGATGAAGGACTCGCGGGGCTAGAGCCCGAACAGCAGCCGGTCGAGTGAGATCGCGCCTGCGCCCAGAAAGAGCAGGGCGAGCGCGGCGGTCAAGAGTACAAGGTCGAGTTCCCAGCCGCCGTCCACGCTGAACCCGCGGTGCATCTGGACGGCCTTGAGCCGGATCGCGCCGAGCATGATGATCACGAACCCAGCGGCGGCCGGTTGCATCAGGAAGCCGGCGAATGCGGCCACCGCCCCGAGGGGCTCGACGATCGAGAGCAGCCGCAGCGTCGACAAAAAACTCGCCGGCATCTGCGGCGAGGGCGCCATCTTCCACATCGCCCGCTTCGAGGTCCCGTGGACCCAGAAGCTCATCCCCACACCGACGCGCAGCACCAGGAGACCCCAATCGCTCAGTTGATGCAGATTGGCGAAGAACGGCATGGCGGACCCTAGTAAGGGGTCCCTCCAGTCACCATCACATGTTTCTATGAGAGGGGTCGAGCCCTGCCGTGGGTCACGGGAATGCCCAGCGTGCCAGCCATCCTCACCAGTTCGGCAAACGACCCGGCTTCCATCTTGTGCATGATCTTGCCGCGATGAATCTGCAACGTGACTTCGCTGATGCCGAGCTCCGCCGCGGCCTGCTTGTTCAGCAGACCGCTCACGACGAGCGGCAGGACCTCTCGTTCACGAGGTGTCAGGGTCGACCAGCGTTTCTGCAGCGTGGCCAGCTTGCCTCTCTGCAATCGAGCCTCCCGGTCCTGCGCAAGCGCCGTGTTGATCGCCCCCATCAGATCCGCCTCGCTGAACGGCTTGGTGAGAAAGTCCACCGCCCCTGCCTTGAGCGCGCGCACGGAGCTCGGGACGTCGCCATGCCCCGTGATGAACACGATGTGCGGATGTGGTTCGCCGGCCAGCTGGCCTTGCAGATCCAGGCCGTTGATGTCCGGCAGGTCGACATCCAGGATCAGGCACCCGGGCAGGTCGGGCTTGGCGTAGTTCAAGTACTCGGCGGCGGACCCGAACGTGACGACATTCAAGTGCGCCGAGGTGAGCAGCTCCTGCAGTGCTTCACGCAGCCGGAAATCATCGTCCACCACAAAGACGATGTGATCCTGCGCGCCCATCACGCCTCTCTTGGTGAAATCGGCAGTGTGAAGCTGAAGACCGCGCCGCGCGGGCTGTTGTGCCCGGCCCACAACCGCCCTTCGTGCGCCTCGACGATCCAGCGGCAGATCGCGAGGCCCATGCCCATGCCCTCCTGCTTTGTGGTGAAGAAGGGCTCGAAGACCTTCTCCACGTCTTCGAGCCCGCTGCCGTGGTCGCTGATCTCGATCAGCACGCGGTTCGTCCCGTCGCGCCGGGACCGAATGCCCAGCACTCTCGGGCCATTCTCATCGGACGCCATCGCATCGACGCCGTTGCGCGCCAGGTTGGCGATGACCTGTTGCATCTGTACCGGGTCGGCCCAGATCGGTGGCAGGTCGTTTGCCAGATCGGCCTCGATCCTGACGTTCTTACCGGCAAGCTCGTCGGTCATCTCCCTGCTCACCTCGCCGATCACCTGGTTCAAGTTCACGAGCGTTCTCGTAAGGTCGGTCCGCTTGAACAGCGACCGAATGCGACTCACCACCTGGGCGGCGGAGGTTCCGTCGCGCACGATCCGTTCTGCGGCCAGCTGCGCCCGTTCGAGGTTGGGAGGGTCGGCTGCCAACCAGCGCTGGCAGGCATGACCGTTCGCGACCATAGCGGCGAGGGGTTGGCTGATCTCGTGAGCAATCGAGGCGGCAACGCCTGAGACCGTGGCAAGCGCCGTGGCTTGGGACAGCTGCGCCTCGGTCACGCGCAGGGCTTCCTCCGCCCGCTTGTGATCATCGATGTCGAAATTCACACCGTACCAATGGATGATCCGGCCCACTGCGTCGCGCATCGGCTCGGCGCGTGACTTGACCCAGCGATAGGAGCCATCCGCGGCCCGGGTCCGGTGCGTCGTGTTGTACGGTGTTTCGGTCTCGCGGGCACGCGCCCATTCCCGGGTGACCATGTCGACGTCGTCTGGGTGGACGAGGTTCTGTTGCCATTTGAGGTCCACCAGATCCATGAGGGATGTGCCGGTATCACGCGCCAAGCGCTGATTGATGTAGTCCGGCTGACCGTCGGGCGTTGCACGCCACACCATCGCTGGTAGGGTGTCGATGAGTAGGCGAAGTTCCTGTTCGCTCTGCCGCAGCGCGTCTTCCGCCCGCTTGCGATCGTCGATGTCCGTTCCGCTCGCATACCACCGGAGGATCCGTCCCTGCTCGTCGCGCAGGGGATTGTAGCGGACCAGGAACCACCGGTACTCGCCATCCTTGCGCCGCACGCGCCACTCGATCTCGAATGGCGTCTCCCGGGCGAGCCCACGGAGGCGCTCATCCTTGAGTCGGGCCCAGTCGTCGGGATGGAACAAAACCGGATTGCCCCGGGCGTCCGGTGTCATCAGCCGTTCCATGGTGAGCCCGGTGTAGTCGAGCAGGGGTCGGTTCACGTACAGGCCAATCCCGTCCGGGCCGAGGACGGAGATGCTCTGCGGTAGGGCATCGACGATGCTCCGCAGCTCCTGCTCGCTCTTCCGTAGCGCGTCTTCCGCCCGCTTGCGGTCGTCGATGTCGACGGCCACGCCATACCAATGGACGATGCGGCCCGCCTCGTCGCGCATCGGCTCGGCACGCGCCTGGAACCAGCGGTATGAGCCGTCCGCTCCCCGCAGTCGGGCGGTCAGATCGAGTGCCCCAGTCTCGTGGGCCCGAGCCCACGCCCGGCCAGCCGCCTCGAGATCATCCTGGTGGACCATGGCGTTCCGCGCCTTGAGTTGCACGAGGTCGTCGAGGGTCCTCCCGAGGTCCTCCGGGCCCCTCCCGACCCCGTCCAGGCCTCGACCCGTATAGTTTGCGAGGCGGGGATTGATGTAATCGGGTTCACCGTCGGGTGTCGCGCGCCAGATCATCGCCGGCAGGGTTTCGATCAGGCGGTTGAGACTCTGTTCGCTGTGGCGCAGCGCCTCGTCCGTCCGCTTTTGGTCATCGATGTCGATGTCCACACCGTACCAGCCAATCTCTCGGCTCCTGGGATCGCGTATCCGAACGGCAGAAGCTCGGAACCACCGGTAAGTGCCGTCGACGCGACGCACGCGGTGCTCGACGACATACGGGTCGCCGGTCGCGACGGCAGACGACCAGGCCGCGACCGTGTGGTCGACGTCCGCGGGATGCAGTACCCCAGTACGTGCGAAACTCGCCATGCCCTCGACGCCATTGAACTCCTCGATCCGTTTGCCGGTGTACTGCACAAAGCGCGCATTCACATATCTCAGCTTCCCGTCCTGACCGGCCGACCAGGCGAATCCCGACATATTCTCGACGATGAGACGAGCTTCGCAATCGCTGTGATCTGGTGGCTCGTTGGCAGGAGCTTTGGCGGGAAGAGTCATGGAAGTCCGATCCAAGTTGCGGCGTGCCCACGCGGGCAGGATACCAAAGTGGCGACGCCGGGCATGCGAACAATAACAGAAAACTGTTATGGCCGGCCGCGCCACGCGCCCTGAGCGCACAACTTGGGGCGCGAGCAAAGCCGCCGATTAATAGAAAGATGCAATAGGCGGAAACGTCGGCTGGGACTAATCTGCGTCGCACCCTTCAGGGAGCACGCCGGTGCAACGCCTGTCGATTGTCATCACAGCGCTGACGACGCTGGTCGCAGCGTGCGGCGACGACGCCGTCCCGAGCGCTCTCGACGATCCCAGCGCCGCCGTCGTCGGACCCAGTCTCGCCCAGCACCCGAATCCCAATCGACCCGGTACGACGGTCATCGTCTACGACGACTTCCAGAAGCCTGGCGGCTACACGCTGGCCGACTATGAGGCGAAATGGACCATCCTCACGCTCGGCGAGATGTCGATCGAAGACACGCGCCGCTTCGACGGCCACACGTTCTCGCTTTCGGCGACGCCGTTCCGGACCGGTAAGGATTCCAGCGTCGCCGATCACGGCAAGTACATCGCCCTGAGTAAACAGGTCTTCGCCGTGCCGGAGATCGGTTCCGTCACCGTCTCAACGGACATCGCCGCCGAGACACCGGGCACCGTCGAGGGTCACGTGGTGCACGGCACCTACGTCCAGTCGGGTGCGCCGTACGCGGCGACGGTGCTCCAGGGCCAGCAGGCCGCCGCCACGCTCCATATGATCGACTTTGCCACCGGGCAGCTGTTCGACTGGTTCGTGTCGGGGAACACCGCGTTCCCGCTCTACGAGCGCTTGCCCTCGATCGTGAGCGGGTCGGCCGAGCACGTCTCGACCGACAAGATGTACACGCAGATCACGCGTGAGGTACCGATCGCGGCGGGGGTCCCGCACACCGTGGCGATCCGCTATTCACGCGACCGGCGAGGCTCGCGCGTCGACTACCTGCTCGACGGCAAGCGCGTATCCCAGGTCGAGAGGGTCGGCATTCCGCTCGACGCGCAGGGGAGGGGGGTCAAGTACTCCGGGATCTACCCGTCGCTCGGTCCCGGGGAGCTCTTGCGGGACAAGATCAACTCGGTCGTCATCGCCCACGGCCTCTTCAGCCTGCTTGACGCCTTCCCGTTCCAGCATCCGGACGCGCCGGCACTGAACGTGTCCGTTCCAATGCCGGAGCGTCTGTTCGGCCAGGGCGCCAGGGCCAGGTTCGCCCATGTGGTCGTCACGATCGACGACAAGGCCGGGTCTCGATGACCACGTCGCGCGACCTCTTGGCTCGCTCGGCCCTCGTGGTCGCCGCCTTGGCCGGGCCGGCAGTGGCGAAGGCCGACACCGGTCCGGCTCCGGCTGGCCATGCGTCCGCGGTGCCCGCGGCGGGTCGGGAGACGGCGGAGCGGCAGCGGATGCACGCGGCCGTGCGCCGCTATGTCGAGGCGCACAGTGAGATCCCCGCCTTCGCTCGGAAGTACGGCATGAAATGCTCGGCCTGCCATCTCGCGGTACCCGTGCTCAACCAGTTCGGCCAGGCCTTCAAAGACAATGGGTACCGGATGAAGAACGGCACCGACGACCTGCGGGCCAACGAGCCGGCCTACTGGCCTTTATTCGGCTGGCTGTGGAAGGACTACGAGGTCGATGTGCAGCGCGTCGCGGGGCAGACGGTGCAGGAGCGAGGCGGGATTTCCAATGGTGCCTTCGTGCTCGGCGGATTAGGCTCGATCGGCGATAAGGTGTCGTTCCGCTTCGTGCCGATCATCTATGAGGACGGGAACACGATCGTCGATCACGGCTGGATCCGCTACAACCAGGCGTTCGGCAGCGACTGGTTCAACATCAAGGTGGGATCGACCGACTTCGACCTGCCCATCAACCCGGGGCGCGAATACAACATGGGCGCTTCGCGATTCGCCGTGCTGTACGCCTACGCGGTGCCGGGCTCCGTCTCGCGCTTCAGTGTGCTGTTCCCCCAACCGGGCATCGAGATCATGGGGCACGATCTCGGCAGCCGCAACCGTTACTCGGTGAATCTGTTCAATACGGGCGGAGCGCCCAGTGCGCATTGCGTAATCTGCTCTCCCGGGATCTTCGGGCGAGTGACGCACCGTCAGGAGTTCGCGACCGGATTCCTCCGCGCCGTGAAAGCCGGCGTGTTCGGGTCGTACGCGACCTGGCCGGTCGGCCCCGACACCTCGGACCTGAAGGGCCAACGGCGGCTCGGCGGTGACGTCGAGCTGTGGATGGGATCGGACGTGCTCCCCCTCCGCGCCACGGTGATGGGCATAACGGGGAGGGACGACCGCGCGCTCGTGACAGGGGCGACCCAGGACCCGAAGTTCAACGCGGGAATGCTGCAGCTCGAGTACCTGCCGAAGCTGCCACTCGTGTTCTACGGTCGGCTCCAGGTGATCCGCAACCAGCGCCAGGGCATTGTCGGGACCCCGGACGACTTCGCGGACCAGGATTTCCAGCTCGTCGGGGTGCGGCATGCCCTCGAGCTCAACAGCCGGTTCGCCTGGCTACTCGAGCTCACGTACTGGCGGTGGACGATCAAGCGCGTCGCGCCGGGGGGCGCGAACGTGACGAATCACACCGTGTGGCTCGGGACTCACCTCGACTTCTGAAGGGGGAGCATGTCGACCGCGACCGTGGTCTCTGCCCTCATGGCCGGCGCACTCGCGCTCGGTGCTGCGTCACTGCAGGCGCAAGGGGACCCGGGGCGCGGTCGCCAGGTCTACGAGCGCTACTGCGAGCAGTGCCACGGTGATCGCGCCGACGGCGCGGGGGAAGTGGCGCGGTGGTCGCAACCGAGGCCGCGTGATTTCCGGGGAGGGGTGTATAAGTTCAGCTCGACGCCCTACGGCTTCCTGCCCACGCCGGCCGACCTCGAGCGGGTGATCCAGAACGGCCTGTACGGCACGCGCATGCCGCCCTTCGCCGCCTTGAGCACGCGCGAGCGGCGGGACGCGATCGCATATTTGCAAACGCGGTCGCCGCGCTGGCGCACCGAAGGGCCAGGGAAACCGATCGCCATCCCCGCCGAGCCGGCGCCCACGCGGGAGGCGGTGACACGAGGCCGGGAGCTGTTCGAGGCGAACTGCACCAAGTGCCACGGCGACGGCACGGGCAACGGACCCTCCGCCCTCAAAGGGATGGCGGACGACTGGGGGGCCGCCATCACGCCGGCCAACCTCTTGCTGGGGCGCGGGAAGTGGGCACGCACGGCACGGGACATCTATGTCCGGGCGATGGCTGGGATCAACGGCACGCCGATGCCTGAGTCCGCCGACGTGCTGACCCCTGACCAGGTGTGGCAGGTCGCGCACTACGTCCAGGCCCTCGGAGGCTGGTCCGGGTCGACTCCCGAGCTGAGGAGGTTCGCTGCGGAGTTGCCGCCGCCGGGAGCCGGCGAACCCGCGTCCGCCGACACGGTGAAGCAGTGAAGGGTCGCTCCTAGGCACCCGAGCCCGCGCCCTGCAGGTTTACACGATGCAGGGGACTGTATCTGGGCTCGTGGCATCCTACGGCTACGTCGTTCTCTTTTTCCTGGTGGGCCTCGAGAGCCTCGGGCTCCCGCTCCCGGGCGAGACAGCTTTGGTCACGGCCGCCGCTCTCGCCGCGGGCGGACATCTCTCGATCTCTGCGGTCGTGGCAACCGCGGTCGCCGCGGCGATCATTGGCGACAACGGTGGCTACTGGGTCGGGCGCGCCGGTGGCATCCCGTTGGTGCGGCGCTATGGGCGCTTCATTCACCTCAACGAATCGCATCTCGAGCGCACCCGCCGCTTCTTTGAACGGCATGGGCCCAAGACCGTCTTCATTGGCCGCTTCATCGCGCTGCTGCGTACCTGGGCTGCCGTGCTTGCAGGGGCGGCACGCATGCCGTACGGCACCTTCATGCTCTATAACGCGCTGGGCGCAGCGTGCTGGACCGTGGTCGTTGGGGCGCTCGGCTACGTGTTCGGCCGCAATCTGCCGCAGCTCGAGCACTACATCGCTCAGGCCAGCCTGGCCGGCGTCCTACTCGTTGCACTGGTCGTGGGGCTCGCGCTCGGGTGGCGCTGGTTTGAGAGGAACCGCGCCAGGATCGTCGAGCGTACACAGTCCTCGTGGGAGCAGGTCCTTGCCAAGCCAGCGCTGCAGCAGCTCAAGGTGCGCTACCCGAACGCGTGGATGTTTGTGGCCGCGCGCTTTGCACGCGGCGGATACTTGGGACTCCATCTCACGATTGGGTTCGCAATCAGCCTCGCGGGCTTGTGGCTCTTTGGCGGCGTCACGGAAGACGTCATCCACGATGACCCCCTCACGCAGTTCGACGTGACCCTGCTCGAGTGGTTGCATGCACATGCCACCCCCGCCGGGTACGCCGTCTTCAATGCGATCAGCCTCCTGGGCTCACCGATGACGCTGACTATCTTGGCGCTCGGAGTGGGCGTGCTCCTCGCATCTCGACGTCAGTGGACCCTGCTTGCCGGCTGGCTGGCTGCCTTCGCCGGCGGCGGGTTACTCGATGCCGTGCTCAAGTTCGCGATCCGCCGCCCGCGGCCACCCTATGCCACGGCGTTCCTCCGTCATTACACCTGGAGCTTCCCGAGCGGCCACGCGATGGTCTCGCTCATCGCGTACGGCATGCTCGCCTACCTGCTCGTGGTTCTGTGGCCCAATCGTCGCAGCACCCGGATCTCGATTGTCCTCGGTGCCGCGCTCCTGATTGTCGCCATTGGATTCAGTCGACTGTACCTCGGGGTCCACTACTTCAGCGACGTGGTGGGCGGGTATGCCGCTGGGGTGCTGTGGCTCTCGGCGTGTATCTCCGGCCTCGAGGTCGCGCGCCGGTGGCGTGCGGGACTGCCGTCGGCCGCTCCGTCCAAGGCGCCCTAGTGCCCGGTACCAAGGTTCAATGCGATACCGCGACGCGCAGCCCCGGCACCACGGCATTCCGCGTCGCGCGTGTGCCTCCCGGATGGATCACGTATTGTAGGTCGGGCTGCACGGTCAGCCACGAGCCGAGCTGCGCGAGGTAGGTGAGCTCCACGCTGGTCTCCCCGGCGGCGGTGCCTCCTGCCGCCGTCTGCGCGCGCTCGTAGCGCGATCCATTTCGCGCGGCCGCCACGGCCAGCCCCAGCGCGTCCTGCGCACGACTCGCGAAAGGCGCGGTGAGCGTGAATCCGCCGCCGAGGTAGCCGCCGATCTGGTTCACGCGGCCATCGCCCAGCCCGAGCTGCGCGAAGGCTGTCAGCGACCGCACCGTCAGGTCCCCGATGAGGTACGCGCCGCCGCTGCCTCGATGCTGCGTCGTGTCGCTGAGGTCGGGGAACCGCGCCGTGTAGTACCAGGCGCCGAGCGCGACCTTCGCGGCGTATGAGCGCGTGAGTCCGCGGCCGATCCCGAAGCGCCGCTGTCGGGGCACGCCTGCCGTGTCCGGACGTGCGAGCAGCGCCACTTCGCCGACGAGCAGGGCGCCGTCTCCCGCCGCGAACACCCGAGTCCCGTCTCCCGGGCGGTCCACCGGCACGCCGTCGAGGACGGCCGCGCGCCATACGACGTTGGGCGAGGGCTTGAAGTCCACGCGCGTACCGACGGCGGTGTTGGGGAAGATTGACGGCCCGGCCACGCCGCTGTGCGCGAACTCCGGGCCGATCCCGAACGAGCTGTTGACGAACAGCGCCCCCGACTGCAGCCGGTAGAACTCTGTATTCAGGTCGTAGCGCCCGACGAGCCACGACAGGCGATTGTCGAGCAGGTTCTGCTGCAGCCACGCCTCCTCGAGCCGCACCGTGGCGGGCGCCTCGAGGTTGCTCACGCCCTGCACGTCGCCCACGAGATCGCTCGGCGCACCGCCGTGGGTGCCGAGCGCGAACACGAAAAGGCGCGCGCCATGCCACCCCAGGAGGCGCCCGAGCAGGAGCGTGAACTCCCCGCCCGCCGCGCCCGCGAAGGTCGTGCCGCGCCGAGCGCCGCCGTCGGCATTCTGGACGAGCTCGCCGGTGTACGAGAAGGTAAGGATGACGGGGCGCGCGCCACTGTCGCCGGTGGCCATCTGCCCGCAGACGGCCGTCGCGCCGCAGGTCATCGCCGCCAGCACGCTCATCGCACCAAGCTCGAGCCGCGTCTTGGCCGTCATCGTTCGAACCTCATCGTGTCGCTTATGCTGGCAGGCGAAGAGGTCGGTGGCTAGATGGGGAGATTCCCGGGCTTCACAGGTATCGCGCCACCGCCATCGCGCCGAGGGCGTAGAGCAGCAAGATTCGCGTCCTCACCCCCTGTCCCCCTCTCCCAAAGCGAGAGGGGGTCAGGGGGTGAGGACAGGTGCGGTTGCTCGACGGGCTGGTGCGCTATCGGTTCGGTGATAATGTCGAGCTGATGGGCGCGTGGGCGAGCGCGCGCGATGTGGAGGGGCCGTTCCGGTCGAAGGCAGCGCAGCTTTACAATGCGGCCGCGCCGGTGGATGCAGACCGGATTACGTCGCCGATCAGATCCCAGCCGAAGATGTCAGAAATTAACTGATCGGAACGGCGGCGAGTGGCACGAAACGAAAACCGTCGGCGATGAGCATGGGAACCAGGGCCCGAGTGAGCTCGGCACTACGATTCGCGGCCGCAACGACCGGCAAATCAGCCGTGTAGTCGTGCATCAGGACGATGCCTTTCCTCATGGTCCTCGTGTGAACCCGATACCAGGTC
>Ga0075433_10004099_pt1 | contig 11303 bp, 8 predicted proteins | sample RhiMethybrSRZTD2_FD_75299 | JGI IMG/M metagenome (GOLD analysis project Ga0075433, IMG submission 75299) | Populus rhizosphere microbial communities from Tennessee, USA - Rhizosphere MetaG P. TD hybrid SRZTD2 | ecosystem: Host-associated > Plants > Roots > Rhizosphere > Soil | place: USA... | reverse complement strand
GACGCCGTGATCGATGGCGTGGTGCAGAAGGCAGGCGATGCGATCCGCGTGACGGTCCGGCTGATCGATCCGACGACCGAAGATTCCAGGTGGAGCCAGGGCTGGGACCACACGGCACGCGACGTGTTCAAGGTCCAGTCCGAAGTGGCGAGGAAGGTGGCGGGCGTGCTGAAGATTCAGCTCGCCGAGCGCGAATCGCGGTCGCTCGCGCGCCCGCCAACGGCGAACCCCGAAGCGTACGATGCCTATCTGAGAGCCCGCGCGCGCGTTCGCGCCACGGGAGTCCGCGTTCGCAGCGCGGTCTCGGACTCCATAATCGCCGATCTCACGCGGGCAGTGACGATCGACTCCACGTTCGCCGCTGCGTGGGGGGCGCTTGCAGCGGAGCTCGTGGGGTCCGTGTTCAACTTCGACGCTGACCCGGCGCGACTGGACCGTGCCGATCGCGCGATACAGACCGCGCTGAGCCTCGATTCCAGCGTGGCGATTGCCTGGAAGGCCCGCCACGACCTGAAGTGGAATGCCGTGCGGGGTTGGCATTTCGGCGAGGCGTTGGCCGACGTCCGTCACGCGCTCGCGCTGCAGCCCAGCCTCGTGACGGCGCACAACGCGCTCGGTTCCCTCTACTTGCACTATGGCTTCACGCAGGAAGCGCGGACCGAGCTCGAGGCGAGTCTGTCCCTCGACCCGAGGGATGGGTGCGACGATCTCACGAAGTGCACTGGGTTCAGCCAGCCGCGCGTCGCCCGGGTTCTCTGGTATGAGCAGAAGTTCGACTCGGCGCAATCGGTGTACGAGCAAATTGCGTTCATTGGCCCCTTCGTCTGGGAAAAGGCGGTAGTCCTGAATGCGGTTGGGCTCCCGACGGATGCACTGTCCCTGCTCGACTCGGCGCGTGTCGTCGGGGACCAGGACACGTACGACCGCACAGCCGTGCGGGCGTTGCTGTACGCCGCGCTGGGACGCGAGACGCAATCGCTTGCGAGCATCCAGGCCGCGATCGCGCGTCCCACCAGCCGCTCGCACTTTCATCATGTGCAGTTCACCATCGCGTGCGCGTACGCGCGCCTGGGACGCAAGGCTGACGCGGTCACGTGGTTACGCCGCACCGCCGAGAATGGGTTGCCGAATTATCCGCTGTTCCGGAACGATCCCAATCTTCGCGGGCTCCAGGGAGATGCGCGATACGAGGAACTCATGGCGACGCTCGAGCGGCAGTTCACGGCCAACGGGAGGCTGGTGCACCCGGAACGCTAGCGTTAGGTCCGTTAGCGACGTTGAAGCAGTGAGCGTGCGACGCATCGTGTAGTACGTCGTGGAAGAGTAGCTCGAACGCTGCCGTTCCCTGCGTTTCGCCGGACTATCGCTGAAAGAGGAGAGGCAAGACCTCCACCAGCTCCTGACGGAACACAGGCATGGAGTGGCCTCCAGCAAACTGTCGAAAAACGTGCGGGACCCTCACCGTTTGCAGATGTTCGGCGAACGCTTTGGCTCCGCCGAAGAAAACATCGTCGCTGCCGCTGCCCAGCCAAATCAATCGGTACTCCCTCGAGACCGCGTCCGGTTCGGTGAACGCTCGGCCAAAGCGACGCTCGAACGACCTCGGCACCAGCGAGCCGCTGAGCGATGCGATGGCTCGGAACAACTCTGGATGCTTCAGGCCCGCGTTCAACGCGAACTCGCCGCCGAGCGATAGTCCAGCAATCGCCCACGACATCGGTTCAGGACTCGCTCGATACCGTTCCTTGATCGCGGGAACCAGTTCATCCACGAGCACTTTCTCGAACTCCGCGAGATTGGCATCGTCCCGATCTCCACTTTCGCGCACGTCGGAGGCGTGCATGACGACGATCATCGGCACCATGCGGCCGTCGCTGATCAGGTTATCGAACACGATCTCGGCGTAGCCGCCGCCGCTCGTCCAGTCATTCTCGTCTCCAGGAACGCCCGGAAGTAGGATCAGCGCCGGATACTGGCGAGAGCTGGATGGGCTGTATCCGGGCGGCGTGTAGACGACGAACGGGCGCATGCGGCCCTGAAGCTTGGAAAAGAATCGTTCGTGATGCAGTGCTCCCGCGGGCTTGTTCTGATGCTCCCAAGCGCGCGGGCTCGCGGCCGGAATGACGAAACGGCTCGACGAAAACCGACCCGCGGCTGTGAGGTTACAGCGGCATGACGGATCACTCGCGCGGATCCCGTCGACCAGGAAGCCGTACGTATAAATGTTCGGCTCCATCGGCTCACTCGTGACGGTCCAGACGCCGTCGGCGCCCTTCGCCATTGGAAGCGGCGGCTGCCGTCCCATCCAGTCGCCGGACAATTGGACGCCATTCGCCTCTGGTGCCCAGAGTCTGAAGACCACTCGACGGTCGGACTGAACATCGGGCGACACCAGCCGTGGTCGATTCTGCGACCACGCCAGCGCCGGATAGCAAACCAGTGATACGACGACGCCGATGTGCCACATGCGTGGGTTCGATAAGAGCGTTAGGCGATCAATCGTCGTGGCTCGCTAGCCGCTGCGATCAACGGGATCGCTGGCGGATTGCCACGACGATGGCCGCAATGCTGGAGATCGCCACGACCGCGGCTGTCGTCACCAGACACACGAGAATGTAGCCGAGTCCCACCATGTCACCGCCGACCAGCTCGGGGTGCAAGAAGATCGGCACGTACAAGAGGCAGGCGACAACGAAGAGGGCGGTCGAGAGTCCGAGCGCGATCTTTGGCGCACTCGCCGTGCGAGCCGGCAGCCACAATACGGCACACACCGCATACGGAATGACCTGACTCGCGAAGACGAAGAGATTGCGGTGGTACACCGCGCTGCCTGGCCTGACGTGAATGAGGTAGGCCGGCGTCATGAGAGCGAGTGTCATCGCGCCCAGGAGCAAGAGCGCTGCGTAGCGTTTCAGCTGATTCACCGAGTGGTTCCTCGCGGTGCTGTGCGCGTTCGCACAAGCGTTGACGGCCTGAACGACGGCAGCCCGGCAAGTGGAAAACGAATAGTGGCGTCGTCTACATACGAGTAGATCCGTTTCTCGGGCACGCGGTCGAGACTGGACGTATCTTCGTGCGATCGCGCCCGCTGGAGCAACTCGCATGGGCGATACGCTCGGTTCGGAGCCACGCTCCGTCCCCAGCCAGCTCCGCCATGGAGGCGACGGCTCCGCCGCCGCATCTTTAACATGCCCTTGCAGATCAACTCAAGGCCTGATGGATTGAGGCTCGATGAGCAACCCGAGAAGATGGATGGCTGGCTTCCGTCCGCGCCGCCCGGACGTCGCTTGCCCGGAATGCAGCGCGTCGCCAACCGTCGGAACGCTGTGGACCTGTAGCCCCGAACAAAGTCAGCGCGCATCGAGCGTGGTATCGCTGCACTAATTGAAAGTGCTTCACCCTGTGGTACGATCGCGACGCCGAGGAGGCAGCACGATTCTACGCCAAGACCTTCCCCGATTCGTCCGTCAGCGCGGTCCACCGCGCACCGGGCGACTTTCCATCGGGGAAGAAAGGTGATGTGTTGACGGTCGAGTTCACGGTGTTGGGCCTCCCGTGCCTCGGGCTGAACGGTGGACCTGTGTTCAAGCACAACGAAGCGTTCTCGTTTCAGATCGCGACGGTCGACCAGGCCGAAACGGACCGCTACTGGAACGCGATTGTCGGCAACGGCGGCCAGGAGAGTGCGTGCGGGTGGTGCAAAGACCGATGGGGATTGTCCTGGCAGATCACGCCGATCGCCTTGACCCAGGCGATCACGGATCCCGATCCGGCCGCTGCCAAGCGGGCGTTCGACGCGATGATGGAGATGAGGAAGATCGACATCGCCACGATCGAGGCGGCACGCCGCGGTTGAGTTGAACCGGCATTCGCGCTCAGGCGACACAACTCTTCCTGGAATCGGAGCCTCGATGTCATCCACGCCAACGCTTTCCTCGATCCTACAATCTCTCAACCGTCGGGATCACGAACCGCCCCCGGTCGTTTCGAAGCTCGGATGGCGTTACCATCACGTGGGCATCCCCACCGACTCGCCTCGTCCTAACGAGAAGCATCTCGAGGCCTTCGGTCTTCACGTGTCCGGTTTCTCGACAAGCGCTTTCGGGATCGAATGGATGCGGTATTCGGACGACAGCCCCTTGCATCCGGCTATCAAGGCGCTTCCCCACGTCGCGTTCGAGGTGGACGACCTCGATGCGGCACTCGAAGGGCAGGAGGTCATCTATCCACCCGGCTCTCCATCCGAGGGAGTCCGGGCGGCAATGATCCTCGTCGACGGGGCGCCCGTGGAGCTCATTTGGTTCAGCCGCAACGCCAAGTCAGCGTCTTGAGACGCCTCCGTGATGCACAACGTCTTCTTTCTGCCAGGGATCATCACGCCTGCCGCGCGACGGTACGAGCCGTTGCTTCACCATCTCGTAGGCGTGACCCCGGTCCTGAAAGACCTCGAGGTCTATCGCGACGACGTACCACCCGCCGGGTACTCCATCGCGACCGAGATAGACGGCGTGCTCCGGGTCGCCGATGAGGCTGGAGTCGAGCGGTTTCACCTCTACGGTCATTCCGCGGGCGGCGCCATCGCTCTTGCGTTGGCGCTCACCCACGGCGATCGCGTGCTGACGCTTGCTGTCGACGAACCGGCGAGCGATTTCACCGATGAAGGAAACACGGAGTACGGATGGTCGGAGTTCGACCGCGTTCTCCGCATGCCGCCGACCGAGTCTACGCCGGAATTCCTGAAGCTTCAGGTCTCCCCCGGTGTTGCGTTGCCGCCGCCGCCCAGCGGGCCGCAACCGGCGTGGATGGCGAAACGCCCGGCAGGGATGCACGCCTTCATCGAAGCCCTGCGTGCGCACCACGTGACCGGGGAAGACTATCGCGCGTTCGCGAAGCCGGTGTACTTCACGTGGGGAAGCATGACGCACCGACGCTGGATATCGATGGAGCGGCGGTTCGCGAGGCTGTTTCCGAACTTCAGCTCGGAGGTGTTCGAGGGTTTGCATCACTTGAACACGTCGCATACGGCGGAGCCACAACGAGTCGCCGCTCGTCTTGCAGCGCTCTGGCAGCGCGCAGACTGACCAAGCCCGTAGCTACTCAACACCTCGGTCCGACCGCTCAGGTCTCCTCCGACTCGAGCAATCGGCGAAGCGTCGGCTGGTAGTAGCGGCTCGTGATGATCTTCGTCCCGTCACGCAGACGCACCACGAATGCGGACTTGGCCTATCGGTCGAGCGTCGCGACCGCACGCACGTTGAGAATCGCTGATCGCCTAACGCGGATGAACGTGTCGCGCGCGGCAAGGCGTTGGGCCACCCGATCCATCGTCGTGCGCATGATGTACACGCGACCCGCGCTGTGGACGCGGACGTAGTTGCCCGCGCTCTCGAACCAATCCACCTGGTCCACCTCGAGCAGGCACAATCGCTCGCCGTCGCGGACCACGAACCGCGCGACCGGCCGCGCCGCCGCGGGCTCCACGGCTTTCTAGCGTAGCGGATTCCTTGGAACCGCGACCGCTGAATACGCTGACGGCGCCGCGCGCCGCCGCGGAAGCCGCTGAGCGCTTGTGATAGCAACTCTGGATGCGCCCCGCTCCGCCCGCCATATGGCGCGCTCGCGCCCCCCGATGTTGTTTCTCCCATCGAGCATTTCCGTCTTTGTCGCCCACCTTCCCGGCGCCCTCATGAATCTTTCGATCTCGAATCTGTCGAAGACGTATGCCAATGGCGTACGTGCCCTGCAGGACGTCTCGCTCGACATACCCGCCGGCATGTTCGGCTTGCTCGGGCCTAACGGTGCGGGGAAGTCGACGCTCATGCGCACCATTGCCACGCTCCAACAACCGGACTCGGGTTCCATACGGCTCGGAGACATCGACGTGCTCACGCAGCCCGAAGACGTCCGAAAGATTCTTGGCTACCTCCCTCAGGAGTTTGGACTCTACCCCAACCTGAGCGCCGAGCGGGTGCTCGATCACTTCGCGGAGATGAAAGGCGTCGCGAACAGTGGCGAGCGTCGCGATCTCGTCCATGCGCTGCTCAAGCAGACCAATCTGTGGGACGCGCGCAAGAAAGCCGTCGGCGGATTCTCCGGCGGCATGAAGCAGCGACTCGGGATCGCGATCGCGCTCGCGGGTAGTCCGCGACTCGTCATCGTCGACGAGCCGACCGCGGGCCTGGACCCTAACGAGCGGCATCGGTTTCTCAATCTCCTCTCGGAGATCGGCAATGACGTGATCGTCATTCTCTCGACGCACATCGTCGAAGACGTGCGCGAGCTGTGCCGCCGCATGGCGATCATCAATCAAGGGCAAGTCGTCCTTCAGGGCGATCCACAACAGGTGCTCGACGAGGTACGCGGGCACGTCTGGCGCAAGCGCATCAGCAAATCGGAGCTCCCCACGCTCCAGTCGACGATGAACGTCATCTCGGTGCGCCTCGTCGCCGGTGAGCCGGTGGTTCACGTCTACAGCGATTCGACGCCGGGCGACGGGTTCGCGGCGGTCGAGCCGAATCTGGAGGACGTGTATCTGCACCGCGTCGGCATCGCCGCGCTCGCGGAGGCCTGACCATGTTCTGGACCGTCTTCAAGTTCGAGCTGTCCTATTGGTTCAAACGACCGCTCACGCTGCTGTTCTTCACGCTGTTCTTTCTGATGGCCTTCTTTTCGACCGCGTCCGGCGCGTTCCTCCTGATTGCGACGGGGCAAATTCATCGCAACGCGCCGTTCGTGCTCGCGACAGCGATGGGAATTCTCACGGCAATCGGCCAGGTGATCACGACGGCGATCGCCGGTACCGCCGTGCTTCGAGACTCGCAGCTCGGGACCGAGGAGCTGTTGTTCACCACGCGCGTCAGCAAGTCGGGTTATCTGCTCGGCCGCTTTGTCGGCGCGTTCGCCATCATGCTCGTGATCTACTCCGCGCTACCGATCGGATTGTTGGTCGGCAGCGTGATGCCGTGGGTGCCGGCCGAGCATATGGGGCCGATTCGAATCGCCGCCTATTTCCAGCCGTTCTTCATGATCGCCGTGCCGAACTTGTTGTTCGTCAGCGCGCTGCTATTCGCCGTCGGAGCCCTAACGCGACGGTTGTTCGCGGTCTATGTGACCGGCATCATACTGCTCGTCGCATGGCAGATCACGCAGACGATCGTCGGGCAGCTCGATAAGCTCAGGCTTGCGTCGCTGATCGACCCGTTCGGACTGACGACGGTCGAAGTCGCGATCCGGTACTGGAGCGTCGCGGAGAGGAACGCGCAGCTCGTTCCGCTTGGCGGTTTGATGGTGCAAAACCGGTTGATCTGGATCGTCGTGGCCATCGCGCTGTTCGCAGTCGTCGCGACGGTGTTTCGTCTTCGGCTCCAGCAGGCCAAAGCATCACGTCGAACCAGGAAGACAACGGCCGCTGAGCGGGCCCAAGTCCCGTCAACGCCCGCGGTCGCGTTGCGCTACGATCGCGCGAGCTGGGCTCGCGCGTTCTTTTCGCAGAGCGGGTTCCACCTCCGATCGATTCTGCGTGAGCCACCGTACCTCGCCATCTCGCTCATTTGCATCATCAACCTGATGCTGAGCCTGTGGTTCCAGATGCGACCCCAGGAGTCGACGCGGTGGCCTGTGACCTCGGTATTTGCGCCGATCGTGGGCAGCGGGATGTTCGTCTTCACGATCCTGCTCGCGACGCTCTACGGCGGTGAGCTCGTGTGGCGCGAACGGCAAATCAAGGCCGATCAGCTCCAGGACTCCACGCCGGTTCCACCATGGGTGACGTTTGGCAGCAAGCTGCTCGCAGTATTTCTCGCCATTACGGTCCTGGTGTTCGTCGCGGCGCTTGGATCGATGCTCATGCAGTTGTCGCAGGGGTACACGCGCCTTCAGCCCGGGGTCTATCTGCAGGTCATCGCGCTCATTGCATTGCCGACGGCGCTCGCGATCACGGCGCTCGCGATGGGTGTGCACGCGCTCGTGAACCAGAAATTCGTCGGGCACCTGATCGTGATCGCCTACTGGGTGCTGTTTCCCGTCTTGAGCAATCTCGGATTCGATCACCGGCTGTATCAGGTGGGTCGTCCACCCGATTTCACGTATTCGGATATGGCGGGTTGGGGGCCGTACACGCCGCGCATCCTGACCATCTCTTATTACTCAGTCGCGTTCTGTCTCCTGCTCGCATCACTGGGACTGCTCGTGCTCGTGCATGGCACCGACTCCTCCTGGTCGGCTCGGCGGAAGCTCGCTGCCCAGCGGTGGCGTCGCGGCGGTGCGCTCATCACGGGCGCCTTCGCATTGGCGACGATCGCGCTGGGCTTCTCGTTCTTTCACAACGCAAATGTGCTCAACGCCTACACCGAGGTGCATGCCGCCGAGCGTGGACTGAAGGCGTGGGAGGTGAAGTACAAGCCGCTCGAACGACTCCCGAGTCCCCGGCTCGTCGCTGTTTCGCTGCGGCACGACTACTATCCGGAGCGTCGCGCCGCGGCATGGCACGGTACGCTCACCGCTGTGAACCGTGACGCCCGGCCGGTCGACACGTTGTTCGTCGCGGTGCCGGCATCAGCGCCCCGTCCCGCGAATCTCTTCGAGGCCACGTCGAACACCGGCGTCGCCCTCGACTCGTTGGTGTTCGACCGCGATGTGCAACTCGTGCTCGACGACACGCCTAACGGCGTGCGGCTCTATCGCCTGGCGACGCCATTGGCGTTAGGCGATACGCTCACCGTGCGGTTTGCCGGACGGTTCGAGCCGCGTGGCTATCCGAATGACGCATTCAACAACGACGTCTCGGCGAACGGCTCGTTCATGAATCTGCAGTATGTGCCGAGCTTCGGGTATCCGGCGGGATCAGAGCTTGCCGACGACGAAGCGCGCCGGCGGAACGGCCTGGCGCCGAAGCCGAGGATGAAAAAGATCGATGATCCGGCAGTGCGCGAGACCAGCTATCTCAGTCAGGACGCGGACTGGATCACCTTCGACGAGACGACCTGTACGGCCGCCGATCAGATCTCCATCGCGCCGGGGTATCTCGAGCGAGAGTGGACCGAGGACGGACGCCGCTGCTTCCAGTACAAGATGGACAAGCCGATCCTCAACTTCTACGCGACGTTGTCAGCGCGATACGAGGTCACGAGGACGGAGCACAACGGCGTGACGTTGGAGATCTACCACCTCCCGGAGCACGCATTCGCACTGCCGTCGATGCTGCAGGCGTCGAAGGATGGATTGGATTATTTCGGCAAGAATTTCTCGCCGTATCTCTATCGCCAGTACCGCATCATCGAGTTCCCGCGCTACGCCGGGTTCGCCCAGGCCTTCCCGAACACGATCCCGTATTCCGAAGGCATCGGGTTCATCTATAGAAAGGAAGAGGGTGACGACAAGATCGATTTTGCATACTTCGTGACGGCCCACGAGCTCGCGCACCAGTGGTGGGGGCATCAGGTCGTCGGCGGCAACGGTCAAGGCTCGACGATGTTCTCCGAAGGTCTCGCCGAGTATTCGGCGCTGACGATCATGGAGAAGCGGTTCGGTCGCGAGGCCGCGCAAAAATTCCTGCGACGCGAGCTCGACGGATACCTGCGCGGTCGTGGCACGGAGCGAAAGAAGGAAGTGCCGCTGCTCTATGTAGAGAACCAGCCGTACATCCACTATCAAAAAGGCTCGCTCGCGTTCTACGCGCTACGCGACTACATCGGCGAAGAGGCGATGAACTCCGCGCTCCGCGCGTTCCTGGCGAAGTGGGCGCTCAAGGGCCCGCCGTATCCGACCGCGCGCGATCTCTACGCGGAGCTCGACAAGGTGACGCCCGATTCGGTCAAGTACGTGCTCATGGATCTCTTCGAGGAGATGACGTTTTACGACAACAGGGCGGATTCCGCCACAACGACCAAGCGGCCCGACGGGTCGTGGGGCGTGCATCTCGTCCTGAAGGCACAGAAGCTCAAAGGCGACTCGGTCGGCAACACGAAAGACGTGCCAATCGCGGACTACGTGGACGTCGGCGTGTTCGGTGACCGTGTGCCCGGGCAGAAGCTGGGCGAGCCGCTGCTGGTGAAGAAGGTGAAGATCACGCAGCCGGTGACCGTGTTGGACTTCGTCGTGCCGAAGGAGCCGAAGAAGGCGGGGATCGATCCGTACAACAAGCTCATTGATCGAACGCCGGAGGATAACGTGCTGGCAGTGTCGCTGCGTTAGGTACTTCGCGCCTGCGGAGCGGGTCTTGTGGTCCCTTCCGTTTGTTGTCATCGTGCATCGCCGTTCTCGGCATGAGGCGTACTGCACGGCAAGAAGGGCTGCCTAACTGCGTTTGGTAGTGCCAGTCGAGACCGGGCGGCCGCAGACCGCAGCCCCATGATGTTAGAGCTAAACACGAAGTCGCCGCTGCCGCGGCTGGGCGTTGGCAGTGCCGGCAGGGCACGCGCCAATAGACGTGCTTGCTCCACGGCCGGTGTCGAAGCCGCGTTCACCTGTCGACGGAGTCGACCGGCGCTGACCACAATACCGCACAATGGCTAGGCGATTTGTTGATGCGCATTCCATCGCGCGGTGGACGGCGCTGGTGCGCCCTAACGAGGGGTGCTCCAGCGGACGCCTGATCGCCGTTGTTTTCGTGGCACAGCGCTCCAGGTCGTGTGCGGTTCCGACGATCCGGCGCGTGGGAGTGCGGGAGGTGCGAATGAAACGTCGGAAGAAGCCATGACGGATTCGCTGGACCGCCTGCGAGATGCCCTGGCTGGCCGCTACACGGTCGATCGAGAAATCGGCCGTGGGGGGGCGGCGACGGTATTCGTTGGTACCGATCTGCGTCACGAGCGCGCCGTCGCGATCAAGGTCCTGCGGCCCGAGTTGACCGCCCTAGCGGGCCACGCGCGATTCCTTCGCGAGATCAAGATCACGGCCGGCCTGACACACCCCAACATCCTCCCCGTCCTCGATTCCGGGGAGGCGGCCGGTTTCATCTACTTCGTCGCGCCGTTCGTGGAGGGTGAGTCGCTCCGCCGACGGCTCGACAACGAAAAGCAGCTGCCGCTCGACGACGCGATTCTGATCACCAGGGAAGTGTCGAGCGCGCTCTCCTACGCACACTCGAAGGGGCTGGTCCACCGCGACATCAAGCCGGAAAACATCCTGCTCGAAGCGGGTCACGCCGTGGTCGCGGACTTCGGGATCGCCTACGCGCTCGATGTAACTGGCGGGGAACGGATCACGGAGTCGGGGCTCGCGGTCGGCACGCCGGCTTACATGAGCCCGGAGCAGGCGGAAGGATCGGCTGTTCTCGACGGCCGTTCCGATCTCTACTCCCTCGG
>Ga0075433_10004095_pt1 | contig 11307 bp, 14 predicted proteins | sample RhiMethybrSRZTD2_FD_75299 | JGI IMG/M metagenome (GOLD analysis project Ga0075433, IMG submission 75299) | Populus rhizosphere microbial communities from Tennessee, USA - Rhizosphere MetaG P. TD hybrid SRZTD2 | ecosystem: Host-associated > Plants > Roots > Rhizosphere > Soil | place: USA... | reverse complement strand
GCGGGGGTGAGCGAGATCATCATCGATTTCCGGGCCGAGGCCCTGTCGGAGAGCCTGGAGCGCATGGAGCGCTTCAGCCCGGTCATCGGTGCCACCGCCGACGTCTAGGAGACGCCCCGCATGCGCAAGCCCCTCATCTCCGCCGACTCGCACGTCACCGAGCCGCCGAACACGTACGTGGACCGCATCGACCGCCGCTTCAGGGATCGCGCGCCCCACATCGAGCGCGACGCCAAGCGGGGCGACGTGTTCGTGGTGGACGGCATGGAGAAGACCATTCCCATGGGGCTGGTGGCGGCGGCGGGGAAGGACGCCCGCGAGCTCACGATGTGGGGCGTGCGCTTCGAGGAGCTGCACCGCGGGGGCTGGGATCCCGAGGCGCGCATGGCCGACCAGGATCGCGACGGTATTTCCGCGGAAGTCGTCTACCCCACGGTCGGCATGGTGATCTGCAATCACCCCGACTTCGACTACAAGCAGGCGTGCTTCGACGCCTACAACCTCTGGATCGCCGAGTTCTGCGGGGCGCATCCCGACCGCTTGATCGGGGTAGGGCAGACCGCGATGCGCTCGGTGGAGGACGGGATCCGGGACCTTCGCCGCATGAAGGAGCTGGGGCTGCGTGGCGTCATGATGCCGGGCAATCCGGCCGTGGCCGACTACGATGACCCGATGTACGACCCGTTCTACGAGGCGGCGGTGGACCTCGCCATGCCGCTGTCCTTCCATATCCTGACCAGCCGGGAGGATGGACTGGATCGGCGGGTCCGCGGGCCCAAGCTCAACGCTTTTCTCAGCATCATCCGCGGCTGCCAGGACATCCTGGGCACGTTCGTGCTGGGCGGGGTGTTCGAGCGCCACCCCCGGCTCAGGGTGGTGAGCGTGGAAGCCGACGCGGGCTGGGTGCCCCACTACATGTATCGCATGGATCACGCCTACGAGCGGCATCGCTACTGGCTGCCCGCGGGCACGATCACCCGGATGCCCAGCGAGTACTTCCGCGAGAACGTCTACACCACGTTCCAGGACGACTGGGTGGCCTTCCAGGTGAAGGATCTCTGCAACATCCGTCGCCTACTCTGGGCCAACGACTTCCCGCACTCCGACTCAACCTGGCCATCGTCGCAGGAATTGCTCGCCAAGCACGCCGCGCACCTCACCGACGAGGAGCGCAACCTGTTCGTCCACGACAACGTCGCCGAGCTGTACGGTCTCGACTGAGGCGAGCGCGAGCAGGAGAGCGCGATGGACATCGAGGCGCGGCTGGCGCGCATGGGCATGACGGTGCCGGACCTGGTCGAGCTCTACAAGGTGAATCCCTCCGGCGCGCACTTCATCTCCCACTATCCGGTGCAGGGGCTGCTCTACTGTTGCGGCACCACCCCGGTGAAGGAGGGCAAGCCCTATCTCCCGGGCGTGGTGGGGAGCACGCTCACGCTGGCCCAGGGCGCGGAGGCCGCGCGCTACGCCGCGCTCAGCACGCTGGCCGTGCTCAAGTACGCGCTGGGCGACCTCGACCGTGTCCAGCAGTTCGTCCACGTGCTGGGCTTCGTGAACTCCGCGCCGGGGTTCAACGATCAGCCCCGGGTCATCAACGGGGCGGCCGATTTCCTCGTGGAGCTCTACGGCGCGCGGGGCAAGCCCACGCGGGCGGCGATCGGCTGTCAGGGGCTGGGCGGCGGCTCGAGCGTGGAGATCATCGCCACCGTGCTGTTCTCCGGCGCCGACGTTCGCCCCCCGCTGGCCCGCGACGCCTTCGCGAGCTAGCTCCGAGGCCGGACGGGCGCGGCGGCCGGCCGCGTCAATGGTCGAGGGGAATCTCGACCCGCATGTTGCTGAAGTACACCCGCGCGTTGAGGCTCGGCGGCATGAGGTCGGGCGGCAGCGAGCCGCTCTGGTAGACGCCGCGTCGATCGCCCTCGTCGAGCTGGATCTCGTGGGTCCGACCATCGGCGCTCTGCCCGAGAAGCCAGACCTGCGCTCCCGAGATGGGCTCTCCGCCGGAGTCCGTCACCCGCAGCACGTACACGACGCCGCTGTTCGACGCGCTCGCCTGCCGCGACATCTCGATGCGTGGCAACAGGCCCGTGAAGGAGGGGAGAGGACGGGATTCGAGGGCGGCGACATCGCGTGGTGCGGCCGGCGCGCGCGATGGGTCCGCCGCGGGCGCGCGGGGCGGCGGTGGGGGGGGCACCGCCGCACGCGGGGTGGGCGCCGGGGCCGGGGCCGGCGTGGGCACGCGCTCCGCCGGGGGCGGGGAGGGGTCGACCGCCGGGGTCTCGGGCGCCCGCATGGGCGGGTTGGCGCTCGACGCGGGTGCGTGGGCCTGGCGTACGTCGCGCGGCTCGGGCTGACCGCGCAGTGAGTGCCAGGCGCCCTCGAGCCGCGTCACGGTGTCTCCCGCGAGCGCCGTCGCGACGTCGGCAATGCGGCCCAGCCCGCCCAGGCGGAGGATGCCGGCGACCACGAGAGCGAGCACGAGCACCATGATGACGCCACGGCCCACTCCCGTGATCAGCGCCCGGCGCCGCCGCGCGTTGAAGCGCAGCGCCAGCGGCCCCCGGCGCTCGACGTCGGCCAGGAGGCCGATGGCCCGCTCGATGAACGCCTCGTCCTGGAGGCTGGGGGCGCCGCCGCCCGGTCCGGTGTAGATCGCATAGCCGCGCTCACGCACCGCCTCGTCGATCGCCGAGTGCTGCCGCCGGTCGGCGACGCCGGCGACCGGCACGTTCGCCTGACGCCGATCGAGCACGATGTCGATCGTGGGCGCGCCGGGGGGGCGCTCCCGGAACGCGATCGTCAGGTAGCCGTACAGCGGCGAGTTCTCGCGGGCCACGATGCAGAGGTGGCGGGCCATGCGGGCCTCGATTCTATCTCGCGGATGCGGGAGAGTCGAGGGTCAGTACCGCGGTGCCCTCCAGGCGATCCTCGTGCAGGTCCGCGAGGACCCGGTTGGCCGCGTCGAGCGGCCGCGACGTCACCCGGGGACGCAGCGGGATCGCCGCCGCCTCGGCGAGCAGGGCCTCGCCGTCGGCCCGCGTGTTGGCGGTCACGCTCCGTACGGTCTTTTCCCAAAAGAGATGGGGCTCATAGGCCATCGCCGGCACGTCGCTCATGTGGATGCCGGCCAGCGCCAGCGTGCCGCCCTTGTCGAGGTCGCGCAGCGCGACCGGCACGAGCTCTCCCGCGGGTGCGAAGATGATGGCGCTCGACGCCGGCGCGGGCAGCCTCTCGCCGGGGCCGCCGACCCACGCCGCGCCCAGCTCGCGCGCGAGCGCGCGGTGCCGGGCGTGGCGCGTGGAGACGAAGACCTCGCAGCCCCAGTGCCGCGCGACCTGCAACGTCACGTGGGCGGACGAGCCGAAGCCGTAGAGCGCCAGCCGGCCGCCGCGCGACACCTCGCTGCGGCGGAGCGCGCGGTAGCCGATGATGCCGGCGCACAGCAGGGGCGCCGCCTCGAGGTCGGTCCACACCGAGGGAATGGGGTAGGCGAACGCCTCGGGCACGCAGCACGCCTCGGCGTAGCCGCCGTCGTGTGTCCATCCCGTGTAGGTCGACGCCTCGCACAGATTCTCGCGACCCGCCGTGCAGAACCGGCAGCTCCCGCACGTCGAGCGCAGCCAGGCGAGGCCGACGCGGTCGCCGCGGCGAAAGCGAGTGACGCCGTCGCCGAGCGCGTCCACCACGCCCACCGCCTGATGGCCGGGAACGAGCGGCCGGCGGGACAGCGGCAGATCGCCCTCGACGAGGTGTAGATCCGTACGGCACACCGCGCAGGCGTGCACGGCGACCCGGATCTCGCCCGGGGCCGCCTCGGGCGGCGCGATCAATGCGAGCCGGAGCGGCGACGATCCGATCGGCGCGGGGCCGTCCAGGAGCATGGCGCGCATGTCGAGATTGTCCCACGCGGTCTCTCCCCGCATCCGCCCGTCGTTCGTTCCTACCCGGATCATACGTACCGCGGTTCCCCCTCCGCCGAGGGCCGCCCCGCTCCGAACCTGCCGCAATCACGGTCTATTCGTCGTGGCACATCGCTTGCTGACCTCATCCGCATGTCGGCGCGCCCGCTCGGATCGGGAACGATCGCATTGGGGCTGGTCGCCATACCCGTCCGTCTCTACCCGGCGGCGGTGAGCCGGCGCGTCTCCTTCCACATGCTCCACGCCAAGTGCGGCAGTCGTGTTCGCACCCAATGGTTCTGCCCGGTATGCAACCGCGTCGTGGGCCGCGAGGAGCTGGTCAGGGGCTACGAGGTCTCGAAGGGCCGCTTCGTGCGCATGAGCGAGGACGAGATGGAGGCCCTGGTCGGCCCCCGCTCGCGCGAGATCGAGCTGATCGAGTTCGTCCCGCTCGAGAGCGTCGATCCCGTCTATCTCGACGAGGCGTATTTTCTCGGCCCGGACCGGGGCGGGGCGCGTCCGTACCGACTGCTCGAGACGGTGCTCACCGAGACCGGGCGCGCGGGCATCGCCCACTTCATGCTGCGCGGCAAGGCCAGCCTGGTGCTCATCCGTGCCGCGAGCGGCGTGCTCATGCTCCACACGATGTACTACGCGGACGAGGTCCGGGATGCGCCCGACGTGGAGAGGGGCGCGGTGAAGCCCGCGGAGCAGAAACTCGCGCGGCGGCTGATCGACGAGCTGGCGCGGCCCCGCTACGAGGCCTCCCGCCATCACGACGAGTTCCGGACCCGGGTGCTGCAGGCGATCCGGCGCAAGGCCGCGGGCAAGGCCGCGGCGGTCGCGGCCCCCCCGGCGCCTCGCGGCAAGGTCATCGATCTCATGGATGCGCTCCAGCAGAGCCTGGAGCGAGGCGGGCGCGCGCGTGGATCGCGGGCCCGCGCCGGCGCCGCGAAGGCGCGGAAAGGAGCGAGCCCAACATGGCGCAGCTCAAGTGCGGCAAGTGCGGGAAGAGCTTCGACACGGAGCGCGAGCTGAACGAGCACGAGCGGACGTGCAAGGGCGGACGGTAGGTCCCACCGGCGATCGGACCAAGAGGTACTGGCACATGACGAACTGGCCGAGGCAGGGCGTTCGAACGATGACACTGGCGGCCGTCCTCGGGGCGGCGCTCATGGCACTGCTGCTCATGGCGCCGTCGGCCTGGGCCGCGCCCACCGAGATGGCGGTGATCGAGACGCGCGCCGTGCTCGAGAGCGATTCGGACGACGGCATTGACGCCGCGCTGAAGAAGGCGCTCGAGCGCGCGGTCCGTGGCGCCGCCGCGATGGGGCTGGGCACGGTCCAGATCAGCGGCGCCTATCGAGGTCCGGGCTACGTGGTGGTGCAGATCCTCGCCACGGTAGCGGGCGAGACCGACGAGTCGGACGGGACGGCGCCGCCTCGTCCGGGGCCCGGCTCCAGCGGGCGCATGCGCGCACCCGGCGGCGGGGATCCGTCGCGAGTGGGCGAGCCCGCTGCGCCCGATGAGCTCTGAGGCGCGGCACCCGACGTACAACGCGCGCGAGGCGCGAGGGGAGGCACGGCATGGCTCGACGTTCGACACGTCGCTCGTCCAGCAACGGCAAGGGCCGGCGCAAGGTCCGCAAGGTCATGCGCGAATACAAGCATGGCGCCTTGCGCTCTGGCTCGGGGGGTAAGGTACGGAAGCGGAAGCAGGCCGTCGCGATCGCGCTGAGCGAGGCGCGCCGGTCCGGGGCGCGCATTCCGCGAAAAGGGAAGTCGCGCCGCAGCTCGAGCCGCTCGACGTAACCCCGCGGGGAGCGCCGCGACGGGCGCTCCCCGCCCCACATCCCTCATTGCGCAGTCGTTCGCGCCGTCGTACTCTGCCCGGGCAGTCGACCGCACTTCCACACCGGGAGGCGCACCATGGCGGAGCTGACACGGCGCTACATCGTGATGCCGATGAGCACCGAGGGGCCGTTCGACCCCAGGGATCCCGACGCGCCGTTCGTCCTCAAGCCCTGGAAGGACCCGGCGGCCCTGCGCGCGCTCGAGGCGTATCGCGACGTCTGCTACCCGGAGCTCGCGCAGGACCTCACGGTCTGGATCGCCGCGATTCGCTCGGGACCGGTGGTGCGGGGGTCGGTCGGCTCCCGGAACGAGAGCCACATCGCCTCCCGCCGCACCGCCCGCTCCGCGCCACGCCCCAAGCCTAAGGGTCGTCCTAAGGCTCGGTCACGTAAACAACTGAAAAAGAAGCCGAGACGCAAACGCTAAGGAGTTCACTTCCCATGCCCATCGCCATCGATTCCGCCGTCGACCATCTCCTCATGAGCCGGCTTGGGCATGGGCAGGTCGCGCCGCTCACGGAGAAGTATGCGGACCTCGGTCTCGACGACGCCTACGCGGTGCAGCGCGCGGTCGAGCAGGCGCTCGTGCTCCGCGGCGAGAGGGTCATCGGCTGGAAGGCGGGCTTCACCAACGCTGCCGTCCAGGCGACCTACGGCGTGAGCGAGCCGGTCCTCGGCTTCATGCTCGGATCCGGCGTCTTCTCGGGCGGCGACAGCGTGCCCATGAGCCGCTTCGCGGCGCTGGGCGTGGAGGTCGAGGTGGCGTTCCTGCTCAAGCGCGACCTCGCGGGGCCGGGGGTGACGCCGGTGTCGGCGCTGCTCGCGGTCGAGGGCGCCATGCCGTCGTTCGAGCTGATCGACTTCCGCTTCTCGGGCCGGCCGACCGGGGCGGACGTGGTCGCCGATGGGGTCTACACGAATGCGATCGTGCTGGGACGGCCGCTCACGCCCGTGGCCGCGCTCGATCTCGCCCTCGAGGGCGTGGTCTACGAGCAGAACGGCCAGACCGTCGCGACAGCGACGGCGGCCGAGGTGCTGGGCAACCCGCTCATCTCGCTGGCGTGGGTGGCCAATACGCTCGGACGCATGGGCCGCGGCCTCGCCGCCGGCGATGTGGTGCTGACGGGATCCATCTCGAAGATCCTCCGGCCGCAGGCCGGCGAGTCGGTGCGCGCCTCCTTCACCCGCCTGGGTTCGGTCTCCTGCCGCTTCGTCTAGCATCACCGCCGTGCGCCTGAAGGATCGGGTCGCCGTCGTGACGGGTGGCGGCCGCGGCATCGGCCGCGCGGTCGCGCTGGCACTCGCGGCCGAGGGCGCCCACCTGCTCGTCGCCTCCGACGTGCTCACCGAGGTGCAGACGGTGGCGCGCGAGGCGGCCGGGCTGGGCGCGCGCGCCGAGGCGCTGCGCGCGGACGTCACGCGCCTTCCCGACATGGAGACGATGGCCGCGCGCGCGGTGGACGCCTTCGGCGCTCTCGACGTCCTGGTCACCTGCGCGGGCGTGGCGGGCGGCGGACTCCTCGCCGAGCAGCCCGAGGCGGACTGGACGCGCGTCATCGACGTGAACCTCAACGGCACGTACCGCGCCATCCGCGCCGTGCTGCCCCAGATGATGCGGCAGGGGCGTGGGCGCATCATCACGATCTCCTCCATCTTCGGGCGCATGGGCGGCTACGGCTTCGTGAGCGCCTATGCTGCGAGCAAGCACGGCGTGATCGGGCTCACGCGCGCGCTCGCCACCGAGCTGGCCAGCCAGGGGCATGCCGACATCACCGTCAACACCATCTGCCCGGGCTATGTCCGGGCGGGCATGGGCGTCGCGCCCCAGAAGGTGCGGAGCCGCGACGGCGGCGTGGCGGACGTGCCGGGCGAGGAGATCTTCGAGCGCCACATCAAGCGCCGCGTGCCGCAGCGCCGCATGATCGAGGCGGAGGAGATCGCCCATGCCGCCGTCTTCCTCGCCCTGCCCGAGAGCCGCGGGATCACCGGGCAGGGTCTCAACGTGGACGGCGGCTTCATCATGTCCTAGGATCGGAGACACGTCATGACCGTCCTCTACGCGCAGCAGGGCCACGTCGTCACGCTCACGATCAACCGTCCCGATGCCATGAACGCGATCGATCCCGAGACGCATCAGGCGCTGATCGAGGCGTGGACGCGCTTCCGGGACGACGAGAGCGCCTGGGTGGCCATCTTCACCGGCGCCGGTGAGAAGTCCTTCTCGGCCGGCGCGGACCTCAAGAAGATGATCCCGGCCGCGTTCGGCGAGGGGCGCCGCCGCAGCCACAACGATCCGGGGCTGGGCGGGATTACCCGCGGGCTCGAGATCTGGAAGCCCATGATCGCGGCGATCAACGGCCACTGCCTCGCCGGCGGCATGGAGCTGGCGCTGGCCTGCGACCTCCGCCTCGCCGTGCCTCACGCCACATTCGGGCTCCCCGAGGTCCGCTGGGCCATCATGCCCGGCGCGGGCGGCACCCAGCGACTGCCACGCGCCATCCCCCTCGCCAAGGCCATGGAGCTGATCCTGATGGCGCGCACGATGACCGCGGAGGAGGCGCTGCGCTGGGGCCTGGTCAACGCGGTGGTGCCGCCGGCCGATCTCCTCCGCACCGCACGGGAGTGGGCCGACTCCATCTGCGAGCGCGGGCCGCTCGCCGTGCGCGCCGCCAAGGAAGCGACCCTGCGCGGGCTGACCATGCCGCTGGCCGATGGCCTCCGCCTGGAGGCGTTTCTCTCCGGGACCCTGCGCGGGACCGCCGACGCAGTGGAGGGTCCCAAGGCGTTCGCGGAGAAGCGGAAGCCGAACTTCCAGGCACGGTAGCGTTGGACCTGGACACCCTGCGGCGACGGCTCGACCTCGTGCTGTCTCGTCATCCGCGGGTCGCCCTCGACCGCAGCGATCTGGTGTCGGCGGCGGTGCTGCTGCCCATCACCGACAAGGGCGGCCCGCACATCGTGTTCACCAAGAAGTCGGAAGCCGTCCCGCACCACAAGGGACAGTTCTCCTTCCCCGGGGGCGTGTGCGAGGAGCGGGACGCCTCGCGGGTGGAGACCGCGCTCCGCGAGGCCTGGGAGGAGGTGCGCATCCCCGCCGAGGCGGTCGAGGTGCTGGGCCTGCTCGACGACACCATGACCCGGGCCACGCCGTTCGTGATCACGCCGGTGGTGGGCCTGATCCGGGAGCGGGTGGACTTCCGGCCGGACGGCCGGGAGATCGAGCGGGTGATCGAGGTGCCGCTGGACCTCCTGCGCGACCCCGCCATCTTCCGCACGGAGATATGGGAGCGGGGCGGGGAGCCCCATCCCGTACACTTCTATCGGGTGTCGGAGGAGGACGTGGTGTGGGGCGCCACCGCGCGCATCCTGAAGCAGTTCCTCGATCTGCTCGACTCGGCGGAGGAGACGGCGTGACGTTCGAGACCCTGCTGGTGGAGGTGGCCGACGGCGTCGCCACCGTCACGCTGAACCGTCCCGACGTCCGCAACGCGCTGAACGCCATCCTGCTCGGCGAGCTGGAAGCCGCCCTCGCGGCCCTCGAGGGGGATCCCGCCGCGCGCGTCATCATCCTGCGCGGGGCGGGGGAGCGCGCGTTCTGCGCCGGCGCGGATCTCAAGGGCGTGCGGGACCGCGGCACCACGCTCGAGGCGCGCGAGTCCTTCGGGGGCCTCCCGCGCGTGCTGGAGGCGATGGCTCGCATGCGCACACCGCTCATCGCCCAGGTGCACGGCTATGCTCTGGCCGGCGGCTGCGGGCTCGCGGTGGGCTGCGACGTCGTGGTGGCGTCGGAGGACGCGGTGTTCGGGCTGCCCGAGATTCGCCTCGGCGTGCTTCCGCTCATCGTCATGGCGCCCATCCTGCGTGCGGCGGGTCGGAAGCGGGGCATGCTCATGGTGCTGAGCGGCGATCAGGTCTCGGCCCGCGAGGCCTTCGAGATGGGCCTCGTCAGCCGGGTCGTCCCGCGCGCCGTCCTCGCCGAAGAGGTGCGCGGGCTCGCCGCGAAGCTCGCGGGCTACTCGCCCGCCGCGCTGGGCCTCGCCAAGGAGGCCGCGGCGACGTCCGTCGAGATGGACTATCCGGGCGCCCTGCGCTATCTGCGGGAGCTCACCACCCTCGTCTTTCTCTCCGACGACGCCCGCGAGGGCGTCACCGCCTTCTTCGAGAAGCGCGCGCCGCGCTGGTCGGGTCGTTGACCGGCGGCATGCGCCTCCGTCACCAGAAAGGACTCGAGGCATGACGGTACCGGTGTTCTCGCTTGCCCTTGCCCTCGCGTGCGCGCTCCTCGCCGCCGCGCCCGCTGCGGCCCAGCCCAAGGAGACTCCGCTGACCGCCTCCACGATCTCCGGACCGTCCGAGATCATCCTGAAGAACGGCTCCTGGGTGCCGGCCAAGCTGCGGGACACCATCGCGGCGGGCGACGGGGCGCGGGCCCTCGCCGGCGGCCGCCTCACGCTCCTCACGAACAACGGCAACTCGATCCGTCTGGCCCAGCTCACCCAGATCTTCATCGTCGAGCCGCCGTCGAACGTCCCCGCGGGCGGGCCGACCACCGGGGGCGCGCCGCTCAAGGTGAAGCTGGACGGCGGCCGCAGCTGGGTGTCGGTGCTGCCGTTGACGGTGACCCGTGCCCCGATCGAGGTCGAGGCCGGCGCGGCCACCGTCGGCGTGCGGAGCGGCGGCACCTCCCTGCGCACCAACTCCGACGGCAGCGTCCTCGTGCGCTGCCATCACGGGCTCGCGGTGGTGCGGGCCACGAGCGGACCCGCCTGGGAGCGGCCGCTGAAGGGGGGCGAGGAGCTGCTCGTGCCGGTGAGCGGCGCTCCGCCGGCGACGCGGCCCCTCACGAGCGATCCGGAGGAAGTGAACTGGGTGAAGTGGAACACCGACCAGGACATCGTTGCGTACGGGATGCCCGCGCCCAAGTGAGCGCGAGCGGCGCGGCGGCGGCGTCCTAGGCTACGGCCACCAGAGGTAGAGGAAGCGCGTGCCCGGCCCGCCGCCGAGGAGCCCGGCGGCCTGGGTCAGGAGACTCTCGGCGCCCGAGGGCGGCACGGACGCGGAGTAGAGATTGGCGCGGTATTCCCGCGGCCGGTGATACATGACGACGCGCGCCTCGGTGACCCCGGCGGCCTGGCGCGCCGCCGCCACCGCCTCGTCGAGATAGCCGATCTTGTCGACGAGGCCGAGCGCGCGGGCCTGCTCCGCGGTGTAGATCCGGCCGTCGGCGAACTGGCGCACGCGGGCCTCCGGGATCTTCCGCGACTCCGACACCAGGCGCACGAAGCGGCCGAACATGTCGTCGATCACCGACTGGAAGACCCCGCGCTCCTCGTCGGTGAGGCCGCGGAACGGCGAGCCCGCGTCCTTGAGGGGGCCCGACTTGATGGCGAGCGGGGTCACGCCGATCTTTTCCATCAGGCCCTGGGCATTGACGGTGAGCATGATCACGCCGATGCTGCCGGTGATGCTCGTGGGGTGCACGAAGATCTGGTCGGCGGCCAGCGCCACGTAGTATCCGCCCGAAGCCCCCACGTCCATGATGGCGGCGATCACGG
>Ga0075433_10004093_pt1 | contig 11309 bp, 10 predicted proteins | sample RhiMethybrSRZTD2_FD_75299 | JGI IMG/M metagenome (GOLD analysis project Ga0075433, IMG submission 75299) | Populus rhizosphere microbial communities from Tennessee, USA - Rhizosphere MetaG P. TD hybrid SRZTD2 | ecosystem: Host-associated > Plants > Roots > Rhizosphere > Soil | place: USA... | reverse complement strand
GACCGCCGCGAGGTGGTTGGCCCGCTTCTCCTCGAGGATCGACTCCTCGACGAGCGTCCCGGGGGTGATCACCCGGACAACGGCCCGGTCGACGACACCGTCGGCATCCGCGGGATCCTGCATTTGCTCGCAGATCGCGAGCCGGTGGCCGGCCTTGAGGAGCCGGTCGATGTACGACTGGGCCGAGTGGGCCGGGACGCCGCACATGGGGATGCGCCCGTCCCCCTTGGCGCGCGAGGTCAGGACGATGCCGAGGACGCGGGAGGCGGTCTCGGCGTCGCCGTAGAACATCTCGTAGAAGTCACCGAGCCGGAAAAGGAGGATTTCCCCGGGATGACTCTTCTTGATCCGCGCGTACTGCTCCATGAGGAGCGATGCCATGCGGGGAGTATAAGCTTCAAGCTCCACGCTTCAAGCGGCAAGCGGGAGCGCCGGGTGCTGGATTTCTTGACGCTCTTCCCGGCCGGGAGTAGCTTCACGCCGGGTGTAGGGAGGAATCGGATGGCCTGGCGCCCGTGGACGGCCGTGGCGGTGCTGGCGGCGCTTGCGGGCTGCGCCGGTCCGGAGGAGGGGTCGCCCGGGCCGGTTCTCCCCGCCGACGTCCGCCCCCTCCCGCTGCCTCCCACCCCGACCGGCGAACCCAGCGACGACGCGGCCCTCCTCAACTGGAAATCGTCGGTCCTCGACCGCGCCGACGGCGACACGCTGAGGCTGATCCGGGCCGACATCGAGGCGCGGCTCAAACGGCTTCAGGCGAAGGACGCCGAGCTCTCGTTCCTGCCCCCGGGCATCGCGCTCGAGGAGCGGATGAGCATTGCCCGTCGCATCGCGTACGAGAAGGAACGGCTGCGGCTCGTCGAAGAGAAGGACTAGCCCCTACTTCAATCCCAGCCGGGCGCGCACCTCGGGCGGGAGTTCCACCGCCGCCGTCCCGTGCCCCGTGAGATCGAATTCCATCTTGGTGGCGTACCGCTTCGTCTCATCCGGCTCCCCCGCTCGGCGATAGACGATCCGGACCGAGCGCTCTTCGCGGAAATGGACCAGGGGTCCCCTGGGCTTCGCGAGCCGCACCCAGAGGCGCCCTTCGACGGTGCCCCAATCGACCTCGGCCGGTTTCGCCATGGTTTTCCGCTCGATCGCGCGATCCATCTGCTTCTCGAGCGACGCCCTCACCCGCTCCGGCTTGTAGGCGAAGGTGTAGGACCCGGCCGGGTCGGACTCCGTCCCCGATTTCGTTTCGTCGAGGAGCGCCGAGAGCATCGCGTGGGGCGGTTCGGCCTCGAGCAGGCTCGTGACCTTGTCGGCGACGTCGGCGGGCGTGCCCTCCACCTTCTCGCCGATCCGCTCTTCGGGCGTCTTCCACAGGCCCTCGGAACCCTTGATGAGGATCGTCGCGCCGTTCCGCGCCGACTGGAAGCCGTCGATCTTGGCGGTGAGGATTCCCGGCGGGGCGTACACCCCTTCGCGTTTGAACCGACCGCCGACGCGGTAGGAGTACGAGGACTTCGCGGTTGCCTCGATCGCCGATTTGACCGCGTCAACGGGCGGGGTTTCTTGGAGGGGCAGTGCGAGAACCGCTAAGAACCACAGGCGCATCTACGATCCACCATCCAACAACCACGATCCACAATCGGGTCTCATTCCGTCCTCAACGCCTCGATGGGGTCGAGCCCGGCCGCTTTCACCGCGGGAAACGTTCCGAAGACGATGCCGGTCGTCGCCGCGACCGTGAAGGCGAGGAAGATGGCGACGGGCGGAACCACGGTCTGCCAGCCGGCCGCCGAGTGGATAATCATCGCGCCGATAAAGCCGAGGAGGAGCCCGAGGAGCCCGCCGAGGCACGAGAGCACGACGCTCTCCATCAGGAACTGGCGGAGGATGTCGCGCTTCCGGGCGCCGAGCGCGCGCCGCGTCCCGATCTCCTTTTTCCGCTCCGCGACGTTGGCGAGCATGATGTTCATGATCCCGATGCCGCCCACGAGGAGCGACAGGAACGCGATCGAGAGCATCACGAACGCGAACGTCCGCTGCGTCTTCTGGCTCTGGCGCAAGAGTTCGAGGGGCACGACGATCTCGAAGTCGCCCTTCGTGTGGGTCCGGGCGAGCGCCCGCTCCAGGATACGGCCGACGGGGATGATCGATTCCTCGCGCGCCACCGAGACGATGGCCTCGTCGATCTCGACGCGGATCGCCTCCCAGGAGCCCGACTGGCCCTTGATCGAAGTGGCCCCGAAGTCCTTCATCAGGGCCGAGTAGGGGATGTACACCAGGTTGTTGAGGTTCGATACCTGGACCGGTCCGCCCGACTTGATCGGCTTCTCTTCGGTCACCCCGACGACGCGGTAGAACTGCCCGCCGACCTTGACGTCCTGGTCGCGCCACGTCCGCGTCCGGAATAGTTTCCGCCGCGCCTCCGCGCCCACCACGCAGACGGCGCGTCCCTCGAGCAGGTCGAGCTCCGTGAGCAGGCGCCCCTCCTCGGCGCTGTACTTGAGCACCTTGAAGAGCTCGGGAGTCGTCCCCACGACGTGGATGTCCGTCTTCTTGTCGCCTGCCCAGACGTCCTTCCGGACTTCGCGGATGGGCACTACGGTCTCGATGTCGGGCGAGAGCGACTTGAAGTGGAGGAGCTCCTTGCGCGACATACCGTAGCTGAGGAGCCAGTTCTGGTTCTGCTGCTGCTCCTGCTTGCGGTCGGCGGCCACCGGCTTGACGCTCCGGAGCCGGATGTTGTTCACGCCGAGGACGCGGATCTGTTCGAGCGTCTCCCGCTTCGCACCCTCGCTGATCGAGAGCATCGCGATGACCGCCGCGACGCCGATGACGACGCCGAGCGCCGTCAGGAGGGCGCGGAATTTCTGGAGCGCGAGGCTCTTCAGGGCGAGGCGCGCCGTCTCGAGGAAACTCACGCGGCCGCCTCCTGGGGCAGGAGGCCGCCGTCCCTCAGCCGGAGGATGCGCGTCGTCTTCTTCGCGAGCTCCGGGTTGTGGGTGACCATGACGATCGTGCGGCCCTTGTTGTGCAGGTCCTCGAGCATCCCCGCGATGACTTCGGCGGTCGCGGTGTCGAGGTTCCCCGTGGGCTCGTCGGCGAGGAGCAGCAGGGGGTCGTTCACGAGGGAGCGGGCGATCGCGACGCGCTGCATCTCGCCGCCGGAGAGCTGGCCCGGCCGGTGGTGGCGTCGGGGGCCGAGGCCGACCTGTTCGATCAGTTCGGCGGCCCGTCGGTGGCGCTCCGCCGCGGGGATGCCCGCGTAGATCATGGGGACCTCGACGTTGCCGGCCACGTCGAGCTGCGGAAAGAGGTTGAAGGACTGGAAGATGAAGCCGATGGAGCGGCTGCGGAGTCGGGAGCGCGCGTCGTCGTCGAGCGATCCCACCTCCTGTCCGCCGAGGAAATAGTGCCCTTCGGTGGGACGGTCGAGAAGCCCGAGGAGATTGAGGAGCGTCGACTTGCCCGAGCCCGAGGGACCCATGACGGCGACGTACTCGCCGGGGTTGATCTCCACCGAGACGCCCTTGAGCGCCGCGACCGGGACGACGCCCTTCGAATAGGCGCGGCTGAGGTTCTCGATCCGGACGATCGGGTCGGCCACCTTACTGCTTCCCGCTTCGGGCGGGGTCGTAGAGGGTCACCTTCTCGCCGTCCTTGAGGCCCTCGAGCACCTCGATGACGTCGTTGTTCGCCCGGCCCGTCTTCACCACGCGCTGCTCGGGGGCGCTGCCGACGATGTAGCAGATCGTCTTGCCTTCCTTCTCGAAGATCGCATCGACCGGCACGTGGACGACGCCTTTCACCTCTTCGATCAGGATCTCGACCTTGCATTTCATGCCCGGGCGCAGCCGGTTGTCGGCGGAATCGAGGTCGATCTCGACGTCGAATTTCGAGCTCCCGCTGTCGCCCGACCAATATTGGCTCTGGCTGGCGATGCGGCTGACGCGGGTGACCTTTCCCATGAACGTCGTGTTCGGGATGGCCTCGGGTTTGATCTCGGCCATCAGGTCGTTCTTCACCTTGTTGATGTCGCCCTCGTTGATCTGCAGGTTGACCCGGTAGGCCGAGAGGTCGGGGATCGTCAGCAGGGGATTGCGGGGGAAGATCTTTCCGCCCACTTTCAGCTCCTGCGTCTGGCCGTACCCGTAGTACATCCGCATCCTGGGATCGCCGTAGAGGACGATGCCGTCCGTCGGGGCCTTGACGGTCATCGCGGTCTGGTCTTCCTTCAACTTCTTGAGGTAGTCCTCCTTGTTCTTCAGCGCGGTGCCGGCGCGGATGCAGGCGGACTGTTTTTGCGCCAGGACCGACTGCTGGGCCGACTTTTCGGAGTCCCGGTTCAGCTTCTTCGTCACCAGGGAGGCGGCCCGGTCGGCGTTGTCCTTCGGGAGGTCGTATTCGATGAGGAGCCGCATGTCGAGCTTGGCGAGTTCGAAGTTGGTCCTCGCGCTCTTGAGGGCGAGTTCCGCCTTCCGAAGTTCGAGGGGGGAGACGAGGTCCTCCTTGATCATCGCCTTGAGATCCTCGACCTCGCGCTCCTGGTCGGTCATCGCCTGCTCGGAGTCCCCGATCCGGATCTCCGCCTGCTTGATCCGCTTGGGCTCCTCGATGTCCTTCCACTTCTTGATGTCCATCTCGGCGAAGCGGACGGCGTTCTCGACGTTGTCCAGGCTGATCTGATTCGCGAGCTTCTGGATCTTGAGGGCTTCATCCGCCTGGACGACGTCGTTCTTGGCCGCCTGGACTTCGAGCTCCGCCTGGGCGATGACCTTCGCGATCTCCGTCGTGTCGACCTCGATCAGGATGTCGTCCTTCTTGACCGAAGTTCCCTCATCCACGATCTTCGTGATCGTCATCTGCTGGTGGAAGGCCTGGCTGGCGATCAGGATGGTCTGGGAATTTCGGGAGGCGAAGGCGCCCTCCTCGGAGACGGTGATGCGGTAGTCGCCTTTCTTGACGGGCGCGGTGCCCCCGGTCGGAGCCGCATCGACCTTCGGACGCGTGAAGGTCCACGCGGCGGCGGCCAGCGCGACCCCCACAATGCTGATCCAGATCGCTTTCCGTTTCATTTGAACCATCTCCCCTCGTCGTCGACCTCTAACCTGCCGATCCACTGGAGCAGGCGGAACTGGCTTATTTTCGCCGAAACGAGTTTGTCCTGGTAGCCGTTTTGCGCCGCCAGGAGCTGGTCCTGCGCCTCGATGACGTCGCGATTCTTGATCCGGCCCCGGCGATACTCGTAGGTATTCAGAAGCACGCTGCGCTCCGCGTCCTTGATCGCGCGCCGTTGGTTTTCCATGTTCACTTCCGCCTGCTTCACCGCGCTGATAAGCGACTGGGTGTCCCGCGCGAACTGGTCGCGGGTGCGCCGGAACCCGCGTTCGGCGGCCCGGTACCCGATCACCGCCGCCTGGTACGTTCTGTTGGTGTCGCGCCGGTCCAGCGCGTAGGAGAAGGAAGCCGAGGCGGAGTACCCCTCCGAGCTCAGCTGGAAGTTCTCGAACGGTCGCGTGGTGGGTTCGAACGACCAGGAGTAGCCCGCCCCGATGTTGAGTGAGGGAAGCGTCGCGTTTTCGGCGAACTCCAGTCCCCGCCCCGCGTCGTCGAACGCGTCCTTGGCGTTGAGCCAGAAGGGATTGGACTGGAAGACGGCCGCGATGGCCTCTTCCGGGTTCACGGCGATCGGGTGGTGTTCCAGCTTCTCACCTTCCAGGATCAATTCATCCTCGGGCCTCAGTCCCAGGTCGAGCTTGAAGGCTTCCCGCGCAATCCGGAGCTGCTCGCGGGCGTTGGTCAGGGCGTCCTCGGCGAGCGTGACCTGGAGCTTGGCGCGAAGGACGTCCGTCTGCGACGTGCGGGCCAGGCGGTACAGGAGATCCGATTGCCGGAGTCCCATTTTCGCCCGTTCCAAGTTCCGTTCGCTGTTCCGGATGAGGTCTTCCTGCTGGAGCTGGCGGAAGTAGCTCTCGACGGTATCGACGTACAGCTTGACCTTGTTGTACGCGTAGGTGCGGCGGGCGTAGACATAACCCCGCTCGGCGGCCACGGTCCCCTCGATGCCCAGCCTCCACCCTCCGCCCCGAAGTATGGGAACGGAAATGCCGGCGGAGGCGGAGGACGAGTAGGAGTTCGGACCCACGCCCTGCGAGCCGGAGGTCGCCGCGGACAACGAGGCGCTCGCGCCCCACGGGAGCTTCTGGCTGAGGCCGAGGCCGACAGATTCCGAGCTGGACCCGCTGCCCCCCTTGGAATCGGCCCAGCCGACGGAGCCCGAGAGATCCGAAGAGAGGAGCGGCCACCAGCTGCGGCGCGTCGCTTCGAGGCTGAGGAGCTGGAGGTCGAGGCCTTCCGTGGACGAGAGGAATCCCTGGTTGTTGGCCAATGCCAGCTGGATGGCCTCGGCGAGGTTGATCGTTGCGCTCCGGGTGCCGTCGGGTTTCGTGACCGTGCGCCCGGGCAACTTGGCCTCCGAGGTTGCGGTGAGATTCGGGTAAGGCGCCTTGTCGATGAGGGACTTGATTTCTTCGGGGCTGAGGCGGTTGCTCTCTTCGAATCCGGTGATCCCGCAGCCGCACACCAGGAGGAGCGTCGCGACGGCGCACGCCGTTCGGATCATGGAGAACCCCCAGAATCGGAGCCCGGCTCCGGACGACGATACCTCATGGTACGCACGCGCCGTCATTCTATTGGTGTTCCGGCGTTGACTTCGGTTCGCCTTCCGCTATAATTCCGCTTCCTCGAGGGCTCTATGGCGCACAAGAAGGGTCAGGGTTCCAGCCGCAACGGCCGCGACAGCAACGGCCAGCGGCGCGGGATCAAGGTCTACGAAGGCCAGCCCGTCCGCGCCGGCGGGATTCTCGTCCGGCAGGTCGGAGCCGTCTTCGTCCCCGGCAACAACGTTCTCACGGGCCGCGACTGGACGCTTTTCAGCACCGCGGACGGCCTCGTCAAGTTCGAGTCGGGCCACCGCGTTTCGGTCTATCCCGCCGCCAAAGTCGCGCCCGCCGCAAAGCCGGCGGCCTCGGTCAAATCCACCCCCGCCGCGAAGTAGCGCCTACTTCTTCTTCTCCAGCTCCACGGGAAATTCCTGCGTTCCTTCCTGGGCTTGGTTCTGGAGCGCCTCCGTCAGCTTCAAGCGCGTCGTGTTGAAGCGGAGGACCATCGACCGGGAGGCCGAGTACTGGCGGGATTGATTCTGGTCGAGTTCCAGGTCCAGGGCCGCGCGATAGAAGTCCTCGATCTTCTGCACCCGCTCGGCATCGATCTTTTCGGCGTCCGTGAGCGCGTCGAGAGCTCCGCGACGCCATTCCATGAGCGCCGCGATGCGCGCCTTCTGGGAGTCGGAAAGGCCCAGCGACGAGGCCAGTGTCTCGAGGTCCGGTTCGTTCCCCAGCGTCAGCACCATGTGGAGCTCCCCGTTTTCGGCCGAGCCCAGGATTAATTCCAGCGCGCCCGTAATGACCAGTTCCTGGCTCGACTCCGCGGGCGCCTCAACACTGTTCAACGAAAAGGTGAGCGCGCGGTTGGCTCCCGGGGCCGCCGGCTTCGGTCCGGCCGACCCGATCGTCGGAGCGGGCGCGTTCAAATCGATGTCCCGGATCGTCTCCTCTATGACGGGTTTCGATTCGGAAACGTGGGGCTTGGGGGCGGAGACGAAGTGGTCGAGTCCCGCCAGCGGACCCATGAGGATTCGAGCGGCCAGGCGGGCGCCGTAGAGGCCACCGATGATGGCCAGGAGCAGCGCCGCGACCGCCACGACTTTGGTTCGACGTTCCATGGTTGCAGTCCCCCCGGAGATCACTTGCCGTCGTCGGGCACGTCCGCGTCGACCGTCACCACGAGCCCTTGCGGGATCTTGCCGTCTTTCTTCAGTTGTTCATACTTCGCCTGCTGGGCGGAGTCCAGTTCGTTCTTGATCGCGGTCTCGTACCGGCGCTCGATCTCCATTCCCTTCTTGAGCGACGACCCCGACAGGAGGCCCTCCTCCGCGGTGAAGGCCTTGGTTATCTCTTCCTTCTTCTGCTTGAGGAGCTCGGCGATCCTGACCTTCTGGGAAGCGGTCAGGTTCAGTTCCTTCTCCAGGACTTTCTCGAGATCGTCCGGATTCGGGACCGTCGCCAGGTGTCTGTACTTCTCCTTCAGGATGCGGTCGACGGCGCGCGCGACAGCCTCCTCCATCGCCGGCGTCATCGGGACACCGTCGATCGACTTAGCGCCGGGCGCCGAGGGGGATTCCTTGCGGGCGTCCGGATCGGAATCGGCCCGCCTCGCGGGGCGCCCGTCGGGCCCTTCCACGTAATCGCCCGCGCCGTACTCGCGAGTCGGAGTCGTGGTTTTTCCGGAAGTCGATGAACCAGTCCGAACTGGAGGCTCGTGGTTCGCGCCGAGCGCGCTTTCCAGCGTGACGACGCGCACGGTCAGGGCGCGGTTCTGGATGACGAGCACGGTGACGGCCGCGGTCAGGGCGACGAGGACGAAGACGTGCGCCGCCATGAAACGGGGCATGGGGGGTTCTCCCGGGGTCTCTCAAAGGTACGCCCGCCGGCCCCTTGTCGTTGGGGAACGGCGTTGACGCGGCCAACCGGGCGGGGTATTCTTCCCTCGGAAGAGGGGGAAAGGGCACACCGTAGTATCGCAGTAGAACGCCTCTTTCTCCACGGGGTTTTCGCCGAGAGAGAGGGACATCAGACATGGGTGGTCTGCCGATGAAGAAATCCAGTCCGGGGCCGAAACCCGAGCCCAAGCCGGACCAGCCCGTCACCAAGTCGACGCGCGTCTTCGCGGACGAGCTCGCGAAGAAGCAGCGCGAGATCTCCGTCTCCGAGTTCTTCGCCAAGAACCGCCACCTCCTCGGATTCGACAGCCCGAGGAAGGCCCTGTTGACGGCGGTGAAGGAGGCGGTCGACAACTCGCTCGACGCCTGCGAGGAGGGGAAGATCCTCCCCGAGGTCGAGGTGAAGATTGAAGTGGCGGCGAACGGCGGCCCGGCTCCGGCGCCGTCGCAGGCCGAACGGTTCGTCGTCACGGTCACCGACAATGGGCCGGGCATCGTTCCCGAGCAGATCCCGCGCATCTTCGCGAAGCTGCTCTACGGGTCGAAATTCCACCGGCTCCGCATGAGCCGCGGCCAGCAGGGGATCGGCATCTCCGCCGCGGGCCTGTACGGCATGCTCACCACGGGGAAGCCGGTGCGCGTCCTCTCGCGGTGGACCGAGAAGAAGCCGGCGCGTTACGTCGAGATCCAGATCGACACCGCGAAGAATGAGCCCAAGAAGCTGGCCGACCGCGACCAGGAGTGGGATCGGCCGCACGGCACGCGGGTCTCGATCGAGCTCGACGGCCGCTACCAGAAGGGGCGGACCTCCGTCGACGAATTCCTCGAGCAGGTGGCGATCGCCAACCCCCACGCGAAGATCGCATACGTCAATCCCGAGGGACAGCGCGTCGAATTCCCCCGGCTCATGGCGGAGCTCCCGCCGGCGCCGCGCGAGATCAAGCCCCACCCGTACGGGATCGAGCTCGGCGTCCTCCTCAAGATGATGCAGGACACGAAGAGCCACTGGCTCTCCGGATTCCTCTCGAGCGACTTCTCGCGCGTCTCGCCGAAGGTGGCGCAGGAGATCAGCGACCGGGCCGGGCTGAAGGCCACGACCAAGCCGAGGACGATCGTCGGCGAGCCCGCGGAGCGGCTGTACAAGGCGATCCAGCAGACGAAGCTCATGAACCCGCCGACCGACTGCCTCTCGCCGATCGGCGAGAAGGCGGTGCTCGCCGGCCTCTACAAGCAGATCCGCGGCGATTTCTACACGGCCGTGTCGCGGTCGCCCGCGGTATATCGCGGCAACCCGTTCGTGATCGAGGTGGGTCTCGCGTACGGGACGGGTGGAGCGAAAGTCGCCCCGGGCGCAGCGGAAGCCGAGGAGGCGGGGCCGCGCGCGGAGGGCGAGGAGAAGGAGGCGGAGGTCCCGCTCGCCCGCCTGCTCCGGTTCGCCAACCGGGTGCCGCTCCTGTACCAGCCCGGCGCGTGCGCCATCACCAAGGCGGTTCTTGAAACCGCGTGGCGGAATTACGGGATCACCCAGTCGCGCGGCGCGCTCCCCCAGGGGCCGCTCGTCATCTTCGTCCACATGGCGAGCGTCTGGGTTCCCTTCACGAGCGAGTCGAAGGAAGCGATCGCCGACTACGACGAGATCCGCAAGGAGATCCGGCTCGCGCTCAACGAGGCCGGCCGCCGTCTCTCGACCTTCGTGCGGCGGCGCGACCACGCGCTCGACGAGCTCAAGCGGCGCGACGCGTTCGAGGCCTACATTGAAGAGGTTGCGGACGCCTGCAAGCGGCTGAAGAAGGGAAAGCTCAACGCGGAAGACCTGAAGAAGCGCCTCCAGAAAATCGCGCACTCGATCACGGGCGGCGAGAAGACCGACGCGCTGGCGAAGAAAAAGCCCGACGCCGGTCCCGCTCCTGAAAGCACCATCATCGTGACGGAGAAGGGACCCGAGGGGGCCGTTCCGCACGCGGAGACCGCGGCTCCCGAACTGAAACTCGAGCCCCCCAAGGTTGAAGCGAAGCCCGCGAAGGGAAAGAGGAAGTCATGACGAAAGCGAGCGTCGAAGACCGCCTCGTCGGACTGGCCGACCTCGTCGTCGAGGCGGCGAAGAAGAACCGCAACCCCGAAATCGAAATTCCCGTCCGCGCCCTCTCCAACGTGAGTTTCAACCAGAAGAAGCGCATCATCGAGATGGGAAGGAACAGGCAGGGGCGCGAGTTCTTCAACCTGGGGATGGCCCGGAAGTTCATGCAGACCATCCTCGTCGCGGATGCCCTCGCGGAGCTCCAGCGGCAGGGGCTCTCGAGCTCGCTCCGGGAAATCTACTACCGCAGCAAGCACACGCTCCGGGACTCCAACGAGAACACGTTCGACGACCAGGACGAGAGCGATCCCCTCATCGAAGACCTCGAGGTCACCCTGGCGGCGCTCCGCGAGGAGCTCCACGTCCGGGCGGAAGCGGGAGGCGCCGTCGTCGGGCCCTTGGTCCTCGTCGACAACGGCGACACGGTCGATTGCTCGCGCCTCGGCAAGGGCGGCTACGCGGTGCCGTCGATCGTCGAGCCGGAGGAGATCCGGATCAAGAAGTGCAGCGCCGATTTCGTGCTGCTCGTGGAAAAGGGCACGCAGTGGAACCGGCTCTCGGAGGACAAGTTCTGGAAGCGGCACAACTGCGTGCTCCTCCACGGCGGGGGCCAGCCGCCCCGGGGCGTCCGCCGCCTCGCGCGCCGTCTGAACGACGAGAAGAAACTGCCGGTGTACGTGCTCG
>Ga0075433_10004091_pt1 | contig 11310 bp, 13 predicted proteins | sample RhiMethybrSRZTD2_FD_75299 | JGI IMG/M metagenome (GOLD analysis project Ga0075433, IMG submission 75299) | Populus rhizosphere microbial communities from Tennessee, USA - Rhizosphere MetaG P. TD hybrid SRZTD2 | ecosystem: Host-associated > Plants > Roots > Rhizosphere > Soil | place: USA... | reverse complement strand
CAGGCCGTCGATTATCTGATGAAACCGGTCGATGAGGATCGCCTCGCGGCAACGATGGAACGGGTGCGCCAGCGCCTGTCCGACAGGCGCGGCGCGGAAGAGACGGAGCGCTTGAAGGAGGCGCTTGCCGAACACGCGCCCGAAGCGGCCGAAGAGCTTGCCGAAGCCAATCCGGAAGCCCCGTCGCCCGGCCGCTACGAGAAGATGATCAACATCAAGGACCAGGGGCAGATCTTCCGCGTGGACGTGGACACGATCGAGCGCATCGACGCCGCGGGCGATTACATGTGCATCCAGACGGGCGACAATACGCTCATCCTTCGCGAGACGATGAAGGACCTCGAAAAACGGCTCGATCCGCGGCGCTTCCAGCGCGTCCATCGCTCGACCATCGTCAATCTCGATCTTGTGAGGCAAGTGAAGCCGCACACCAACGGCGAATGCTTCCTGGTGCTCGATTCCGGAGCGCAGGTGAAAGTTTCCCGAAGCTATCGCGACGTCGTAGCGAGGTTCGTCCACTAAGCGGGGTCGACCGAGCCAAAAGCGGCTGTCTAAAGATTCATGCTTAGACCGAAATAAGCAATGTTGTCGCTGGTATCGGGGCCATGGGATACGAAGCCATGTTGGTTCATGTAGCCGATCTCGCCGGTCACAGCTTTGCCAAGCGGAGTAGAAACCGACACGAGGTTGCGTACGCGATCGAGGCCGGATTTCCGCTGGAACGCCGTGGTGTTGAAGTTGAGAAACGGCTCACTGCTGACATTGAGTGCGAGCTTCCCCGCTATCGGAAGCGAATATTTGAGATATGGCCTCAGGCGCCATCCGGTGCCGTCGACATGCTCCCGCCAGCGTTGTTCTAGACGAAGCCTCCCGTTGAATTTTCCATTGCCGAGCTTGGCGAACCCGTCGAACGTGATCTGTTCGCGCGCCCGATGCTCCATCACGGTGAAGTCGCCTGCTGAATATTGCGGGTTGTGCGTGTAGCCCGCCCACATCGTCGTGACCCTGTTCAAGCGATAGCCGACAAGCGTATTGGATTCGCCTTCGTACAACCCATTGCGGTTGTCGCTGAAACGAACAGTGAGTTCTTCTGACAGCCGCCAGCGATCGCTGAGCTTTACCGTGACCTGGCCGTTCGCCCAAAGCTGCCCGTCGGACTTGGCGAGAGCGGGCAAAGGCCAGCATGCCGCAATGAATAGCGTCAACGACCTGGCTGCAATGACCTTGCTGAGTCCCATTGAGTTTCCCACCAACTAGAGCGACCGAACCAGAAAATAGACAGCGCCGCTGATCGACGCGACGACTGGAATTGTAAGAATCCATGCCACGACAATATTACCCGCGACGCCCCAGCGTACGGCCGAAGCACGGCGGGCAGCGCCCACGCCCATGATACACCCCGTAATCGTGTGCGTGGTCGAGACGGGGATGCCGAACGCCGTTGCTCCAAACAGCATCAGCGCGCCACCGGTTTCAGCACAAAAGCCCTGGTGTGGCGTCAGCCGGGTGATCTTCGATCCCATCGTGTGGACGATTCGCCAACCGCCCATCAAAGTGCCAAGGCCCATCGCGATCTGCGCGGCGATCACAACCCACCATGGCACGTGGAAGTCACCGTGAAGGTAGCCGGTGCTGAACAGCAGCACGGTGATGATCCCCATCGTCTTTTGCGCGGGGGAATGGCTTCGCGAACGAGGCGTGCCGCCTCGCGCGCGAGGTCGGCGGAAGCGCGCATTTGCGGCTCGAATTCGACCACGCCGTAAATTCGCACCGTCTTTGCCGTATGCCAGATCTCGTCGACGGCGTCGTCCATGGAAGAGATCAACGACGTGATTGCGCTACGGTCGAATGGCGTGATGAACGACCGGCGGACGGCGGTCAGCACGTCGCGCGTGATGTCGTCCGCAGTCGTTTCAAGCCCGCGAATCTGGTCCAGTGTCTCGGCGACCGCGCCACCGGCCAACATCGTGGCCAGCGCATCCGCTGCACTGACAAGGACATCGGCCTGCGCGACGAACAAATCGAAATATTTGTCCTCGCGTGGAAGGATCTTCTGAATCACACCACTCATCACATTCCCCCGCAGCTGCCGGTGACCCGGCATTGAAACTGCTGTCTCAGCTAGCCGCAGATTGCGAATGACGGGTGACGGGATGATTTCATTTTTGTGACAGCGCTAACGGTCGGAATCGAGGGAATAGCCAGCCGAGCGAACCGTGCGAATCACGTCTGGAAGACCCGGATCGTTCAACGCCTTGCGCAGCCGGCGAACATGCACGTCAACTGTGCGCGCGTCGATATCCGGATCGTGAGACCAGACTGAATCGAGCAATCGCTCGCGCGAAAAGACCCTTCCGGGATTTTCCAGGAAATGCCGGAGCAGCCGGAACTCGGTGGGGCCCAGCTGAACGGGCTTGCCTCCACGACGGATACCGTGCGCATCCACGTCCATTTCGATGTCAGCGTAGGCGAGTTGCTCGCCAGCGAGCGCCGGACGCACCCGGCGAAGCACAGCGCCAACGCGCGCGATGAGCTCGCGCGGGCTGAACGGCTTCGTCACATAATCATCGGCGCCGGTTTCCAATCCACGGATGCGATCGCTCTCCTCGCCTCGCGCGGTGAGCATGATAATCGGCACGTGCGCCGTCGACGCACGACGCCGCAATCGCCGGCAGACCTCAATCCCAGTGACGCCCTCGATCATCCAGTCGAGAATGACGAGGTCGGGAGTTCGCTCTTGCGCGAGCAGTAGGGCCTCTTCGCCATCGGCCGTGCGGACGATGTCATAACCTTCGCGGTCGAAGTGCCACATCAGCAGGTCCGCGAGTGCGCGGTCGTCCTCGACGAGCAACAGTTTCGGCTTGGTCACAGCGCGGCTTTTCTAGTCCCCGTCCGTGACACTTTCATGACGCGTCGCTACCGGCCGCCGGGAGGAGCACATGGACGGTCGTGCCCTTCCCAAGTTCGCTATCAATGCTGAGGCGGCCGCGGTGCCGCTCAACGATATGCTTCACGATGGACAAACCGAGCCCAGTGCCGCCGAGCGAGCGGCTCCGGCTGGTATCCACGCGGTAGAACCGTTCGGTCACCCGTGCGATATGTTCGGGCGCAATCCCCTCTCCTTGGTCCGAGATCGACAAGCGAACCATTGGACCTTCGCTGACGGCGGTGACGGCTACCGGTGTCCCCGGTTCTCCGTAGCGCAGCGCGTTCGAGAGAAGGTTGTCCAGAAGCTGCAGAATCTGACCGGCATCGCCGGCGATCCGTGGCAAATGGGGTGCGAGGTTCCGTATGAATACCGAACCGCGTTCTTCGGCGGTTCGCCGTTCGCCTTCCAGAGCCTGGTCGATCAATAGTTCGAGCCCGATCGCTTTCGTCGGTGTCGTGAATTTCTCCGCCTCGATACGAGAGAGCGAAATGAGATCCTCTACGACGCGCTGCATCCGGCGTGCCTCGTCATGGACGACAGAAAGGAATTTCGCGCGTGTCGCCGGATCGATCTCACCCATCTGCTCGCGGAGGGTCTCAGTGTAGCCGATCAGCGTAGCCAGTGGCGTGCGCAGCTCATGGCTCGCATTGGCGACGAAGTCGACGCGCATCTGCTCGGCCGCCCGCGCTTCACTGCGATCGACGAGGCGGACTAGAGATGTACCATCGCTCAGTAGCGCAACGCGCATGAGCCAGTGGCGGCGCGAGCCTCCAAGGCCTGTGAGCTCGACACCTTCTCCCCAATCGCGACCGCCGCGCTCGAGCGCCTCGATGGCAGCTGGATGCGAGATGACGTCAGCAACCGCAACACCCTCGATCCCTTCGCCGAGCAATGTATGCGCGGCGGAATTGGCTGCGACTACTCGGCCGCAAGACGCAATCAGCGCGGCTTCAGTCAGCCCTTCCAACAGTGCGGGTGCGTCGGCGACAAGGTCGGCCATGGACGCGCGATAGAGGCTCGCGGGGTGGAGTTCCAGCAATTGCGTGACGGTACGCGACAGCCTACGCGCCGTCTCCATGGCCAGCAGATTCGAGACATTCGCCGCGCTTCACGTGCCCGGCAACCCCGTCATTCTCTACAACATCTGGGACGTCGGAAGCGCGCTCGCGGTCGTCAAAGCGGGCGCGAAGGCGCTTGCGACCGGAAGCCATCCCGTGGCGGACGCCAATGGCTGGCCGGATGGCGAGAATGTCCCGATGGACTTCGCCTTCGCCAACGCGAAACGCATCGTGGATGCGGTCGAAATTCCACTGACGGTCGATTTCGAGGGCGCCTATTCCTCCAACCCGGAGGAGGGCGCGGCGAACGTCGCACGGCTCTCAGCGACCGGCGCCGTCGGCTGCAATTTCGAGGACCAGGTGATCGGCGGCGAGGGCCTTCACCCGATCGACCTCCAGGTCAGCCGGATTTCCGCCATTCGGCGCGCTGTCGGAGACCAATTCTTCATCAACGCCCGGACGGACCTGTTCCTCAAGACCCAAACCTATGACGACGCGCTGATCGATCAGGTGATCGAGCGCGGCAAGGCGTTCGCGGATGCCGGGGCGAGCGGGTTCTTCGTCCCCCGCCTGGCCGATCCGAAGCAGATTGAGCGCGTGGTTAGCGAGGTGCCGTTGCCGCTGAACGTGATCGCCTTCCCCGGCGCGCCGGACAAGAAGGTCTGGGCCGACGCGGGAGTGGCCCGCATCAGTCACGGCCCCTTCCCGCACCGGGCGCTGATGGCGACGCTGGAGACGATGGCGCGCGAGGCCATAAGCTGAGTTTGGGTGTTGAGCGCAAGATTCTAGAAGACCAAATCCGCCCGGTCCGCCAAAGAACCTGCTCCCAAGGAGCAGTAAGCCGTCATGAGCAAATTCGAAGATTTCGCTAAGCTCCACGTCGCCGGCGATCCGCTGGTGTTGTTCAACGCGTGGGACGCGGGCAGCGCGGCTGCGGTCGCCAAATCCGGCGCCAGCGCGATCGCTACCGGCAGCGCGTCGGTTTCCATGGCCAACGGCTTTGGCGACGGCGAGGACGTGCCGTTGGAATTGGCACTCGCGAACGCCGGGCGGGTGGTGAAAGCCGTCGATCTGCCGGTCACGATCGATTTCGAGGGCGGCTATGCCGAGGACGCGGGCGGGCTGGCCGCAAACGGCCGGCGGCTGGCCGAGACCGGCGCGATCGGATGCAATTTCGAGGACCAGGTCGTCGGGACCGACCGGCTCTACGACATCGCCGACCAGGCGGCGCGCATCGCCGCCCTGCGCGACGGGGTCGGAGCCAACTTCTTCATCAACGCCCGGACCGATCTGTTCCTCAAGGCCGCACCCGAAACGCACGATTCCGCACTGGCCGACCAGGCGATCGAGCGGGGCAAGGCCTATGCCGCCGCGGGTGTAAACGGCTATTTCATTCCGGGACTGGCTAACCTGCAGCTGGTCGAGCGAATTTGCGGCGCCCTTTCGATCTCGGTGAACGCCATGCACCTGCCGAACGGTCCAAGCCGCGCCGATTGGGCAGGCGCGGGCATCGCCCGGGTGAGCCATGGCCCCTTCCCTTATATGGCGATGCAGGAATGGCTGACGTGCGAGGCGCGGGCAGCGTTGATCTAAGCGCTCTCGACGGCTTCCAACACTTTTCCGGTTCGCCGCCACCAAGGTCGCGCCGGGCCCGACTTCAACACCGTCCTGCGGAACAGCCCCGCGCCGAGCCGCAGGATCAGCGCAACCCAGACGGCTTGCCAGGCAAGCGCGACGAAATGGGGCCACAGCTCGGGCGATTCGGCGGCACGTGCGAACATCGCCATCGGCGATGACAAAGGGAAGATCGCCGCGGCCAAAGCTGCGGTCGAATCCGGAGCGCCGATCGTCGCCGCTGCAAATCCGAAGATGAGCACCTGGCCGAACGTTGCCGGCATCGACAGCGTCTGGACTTCGCGCGCCGTCGAGGCCTGTGCGCCGATGGTCAGGAACACCGACCCGAAGAGCAGATAGTTCATCCCGAAATAAGCGATGGCGAGGGCAAGGAACATCGGCCAGCCGACGGCGGGCGTGGTCACGGTCGAAAGACCGCCCGGGTTCAGCGATGCGAGGACGGCGGCCCCGGCGCTCGTCCAAACGATGAGCCCGACCACGGACGCGGCGAGCATCGCGAACAATTTGCCCACGAACAATGCGTCGATCGGAACCGCGGCTGCGATCACCTCGATGATTTTGTTCGATTTTTCCTCGATCAGTTGCGACAGCAGCATGCCGGAAAGAAGGATGGTCAGGAAGAAGAGCAGGAACTGGCCGATCTTGGCCGTTGTCGCCCGCTCGTTCGAGAGCAGGACCGGAGAGCCCGCAACACTTGTCACTTGAACATGCACGGGTTCGGGCTCGCCCGTTCGCGCTTCCGCGATAATCAGCTGCAGTTGCCGGACCGTCGATCCGTCACGATGGATCGAACCGGTAAGACGCGGCTCGCCCATGCCACCGGTCAAGACGGCTCGGACCGGGGGATTCGCGGACGCCAGCAACCGGTTGGTCTGGTGCGCGAGATCCCGTTCCGGAGCAAAGGGCACCAGGCTGACGACCGCTCCTTCGTCGAGCGCCGAGGCAAGATGGTCGCGGGCGGCAGACAGGCGCGCAAACTCTGCCGGCGAGCCGATGACCGCGACCACCGGCTGCTCGCTCCGCGGCGGTCCGCTTGCGCTGACCCCGGCGAAGACCCCGCCGATCAGAAGCGGGAACAGCGGACCGATGAGGAAGAACAGGAAAGTTTTCGACAAGACCGTCGCGGAAAAGTCGCGCCGCGCGATGACGAAGGCGCCGCGAAGGAACCGCCTCATTGCGGCTTTTCCTCACCCATGGCCGCGGCGGCGGCTTCGCCGGCGATCGCAACGAACGCCTCGTGAAGTCCCGGCCGCTCAATCGCCAGCGATTCGATCCCTGCGCCGCCGTCGATCAGCGCTTTAAGCAGCGGCTCCGGCCCGCTTCCGGGAAGCTCGAACACGAGCGTATCGCCTTCGGTCCGGGCGTCCTCCGGTATCACCGAGCGCCAGGCCCCATCCCGTTCGCGCGTGCGCAGCCGGACGATGGGTCGGAGACGGGCGCGGGCCTCGTCGACCAAGCCATCGAAGGCCACCTTGCCCTTGGCTATGATCGCGACCCGCTCGCACAGCCGTTCCGCATGGGCGATCACATGGGTCGAGAAGATGATGGTCGCCCCATTGCGCGCTTCGCTCCGGATCAGCTCTTCAAGCCGGGCCTGGTTGATCGCGTCGAGACCCGAGAAAGGCTCGTCGAGCACGATCAGCCTTGGCCGGTGGATGATCGATCCGAGCAGCTGGACCGTCTGGGCCATGCCCTTCGACAGGGTCCGGATCGGCTTCTTCGCCCAGTCGCCAAGGCCGTGCTCCTTGAGCAGTGCGTCCGCTCGGCGGCGGGCTTCACGTAGCGTGAGGCCACGGAGCGCGCCCATGAAAGCGATCGCCTCGCGAGAGTACATGGCAGGGTAGAGCCCGCGTTCCTCGGGCAGATAGCCGATCTCCCCTGCCGCCTCGAGCGGGCGTTCGCGGCCGAGCACTCGGCGCGTGCCGCTCGACGGATCGATGATCCCGAGCAGAATTCGGAGGATCGTGGTCTTGCCGGCGCCATTGGGGCCGAGGAGGCCGTAAATGCTCCCGGCCGGGACGGTAAGACTGACCCCGTCGACCGCTCGGGTGGCATCGAACTCCTTGACCAGATCGATGGCTTCGACAGCCGGTCCGGTTGTGACTAGATTGGGCTGGACCTGCTGAAGCACTGAATTTCCTGCGGAAATCTTCGAAACCCTTTAGAGGCATCGAGTGCATAAAGGCCAAAGCCTTGAGGAAGCAATAAGGAGCGAAGCCGAGCGTCTCGGCTTTGTTGCCTGCGGAATAACGCGCGCGGACGCCGCCGACGGCGCAGGTCTCGATCTCAGGCGCTGGCTCGAGGCCGGGCACCACGGGACGATGGACTGGATGGAAAGCCGCGCCGACCAGCGGATCAGTCCTCGGGCGCTGTGGCCCGAGGCGAGATCGGCCATCGCGCTGGGGATGAGTTATGCGCCCGCCACGGACCCGCTGGCGCTGGCCGGACAGCCGGATCGCGCACGTATCTCGGCCTATGCCCAGGGCGGCGACTATCACAAGACGGTCAAGAAGGCGCTGAAGGCGCTGGCGCGGTTCATCGTCAGCCAAGCGCCATCGGAGCTCAAGGTCTTCGTCGACACCGCGCCGGTAATGGAAAAGCCGATCGCCCAGGCGGCTGGGATCGGTTGGCAGGGCAAGCACACCAACCTCGTATCGCGCGAGCACGGCAGCTGGCTCTTCCTCGGGGTGATCCTGACCAGCCTGGAGCTGGAGCCGGATGCCCCCGCGAGCGAGGGAATCCACTGCGGAAGCTGCCGGCGCTGCCTCGATTCCTGCCCGACCGACGCCTTCCTTGGGCCGCACCGAATCGATGCCCGGCGGTGCATTTCCTACCTCACGATCGAACATGAGGGTGCGATCCCTCACGAATTCCGCGAAGCGATGGGCAACCGGATTTACGGCTGCGACGATTGTCTCGCGGTCTGTCCGTGGAACCGGTTCGCCGACGCTGCGGCCGCGAACCGGGCGTTCCTGCCTCGGGCCGAGCTTGTCGCGCCGCGGCTCGCCGATCTGCTTGCGCTCGACGCTGCCGCATTTCGCGAGATGTTCGCCGGCTCCCCGATCAAACGCATCGGCGTGAAGCGGATGGTCCGCAATTGCCTGATCGCGGCAGGAAACAGCGGCGATCCCTCGCTCGACACCTCAATCCGGCCGCATCTCGGCGATCCCGATCCTGCGATCGCCGAGGCGGCACAATGGGCTCTCGCTCAGCTAGGATTCTCGAGCGCGGAGATACATGCCGCCTGATCGGCTGCGCCGCCCGAGGGAAGGCGCGTATCGACATAGGTTACGCGCGGCACTCCGGATCCGCTCTCGGGCGGGTAGAGATAGGCGTCGAGCACGCAACGGGGCGAGCGGAACTGGAGCTTCAGCCCGACACCTTCGCGCACCTGAAGCGCCGGATTGCCGAAATGGCCGACGAGCTCGGACGCGGACAGCCCGACAATGTTGCTTCGAGGCTTAGCCGGCGCAGTCGCGACCGGCTTGGGTTGCTCGACGACGGGCTGCACCGGGCGCGTGGCGCAGGCAGCGAGGAACAGGGCGAGGGCGGGGACAAAGCGGCGCATACACTTTCCTGTCATTGCGAGCGAAGCGAAGCAATCCAGTCTGGATTGCCGCGCCTCCTTCGGAGGCTCGCAATGACGATTGTCTGAACGACTTTCGACCGCTAGGCGGCGCGCTTTCCCGGATCCGGAGATTGCATGACCGAAGCCCGCCTCGACGTTCTCACCATCGGCAACGCGATCGTCGACGTCATCGCCGACGCGACCGACAGCTTCCTGGAAGCCGAGGGCCTCACCAAGAATTCGATGCGGCTGATCGATGCCGAGGAAGCGGAGCGGCTCTATGCGCACATGGGCCCCGCGCGCGAAGTGAGCGGCGGCTGCGCCGGCAATACGGCCGCGGGCATCGCAGCGCTCGGCGGACGCGCCGGCTTCGTCGGCCAGGTTGCGCCCGACCAGCTCGGCACGTTCTACCGCCACGATCTGACCGCTGCGGGAGTCGAGTTTACCACTCCCGCGCTCGACGTCGGAGTGCCCACGGCCCGCTCGATGATCCTCGTGACCCCCGACGGGCATCGCACGATGAATACGTTCCTCGGCGCTGCCCAGCACCTTCCGGCGAGCGCGCTCGACGAGCAGCAGATCCGCGAGTCCGCTGCGATCTATCTCGAAGGTTATTTGTGGGACCCCGAAACGCCCCGCTACGCGATGATCCGGGCGATCGAGGTCGCCAGGGCCGCGGGCCGCAAGGTGGCCTTCACTTTGTCCGACACCTTCTGCATCGAACGCCACCGCGACGGCTTCAGCCAGCTGATCGACGGCGGTCGGATCGACATCCTGTTCGCCAATGAGGCGGAGATTCAAGCGCTCGCCGGCGTACCTCACCTGGAGAGTGCGATCGAGGCGGTGCGCGGCAAGGTCGAGACCCTGGTCGTGACGCGCGGCGAAAAGGGCGCTCTGGCGACGCTCGGAAGCGAGCGCGCCGACGTCCCCGCCGAGCCCGTCGCGGAGGTGGTCGACACTACCGGCGCGGGCGACCTGTTCGCCGCCGGATTCCTGTTCGGCTACACCGGAGGCAAGGGCCTCGAACAATCGCTTCGGCTCGGCGCGATTGCCGCGGCAGAAGTGATCCAGCACTATGGCGCTCGGCCCGAGGCGGACCTCAAGGCATTGGCCGGAGAGCTCGCGGCCTAGTCGCTGCGCCGAAGGAGCTCGACGAGGTTTCCCGACGGGTCGCGCACGTAGAAGGAGAGCTCGCCCTCTTCGGCGCGTTCCTCCTCGATCGCGATGTCATGTTCGGCAAGCCAGCTGCGCATTGCGGCTTCGTCCCAGCGGCTCGTGGCAATCGCGCAGTGATCGACATTGCGGCCGGCCATTGCGCCTTCGAGCGCCCAGGCGCCCTGCGCATCGTCCGTGTCGACCAGGGTTACGCCCGCCGACAGTTCCAGCATGCCGTAGCGGGGCAAGCGGTTTTTCACCGAACAGCCCAGGACCCCACAATAGAAACGCTCCGCCGCGGCCATGCCGCGCACGTGCAGCAGAAGGTGGTCGAGGCCGAGCGGCTCGAACGGGGGCGCGGTCACACCCCCGATCCTCGCTTACTCGCGCTCCTCGGGCGACCCCGGCGCGGGTGCGCCCGGCATCGGCGGGACGGCGGTGCCAGGGGCTTCCACGGCAAGCTCCGGAACGTCGATGATGCCCCTGCCAACATAACTGCGGCTGCGCGAATAGCCGAAGTAGAGCAGCAGGCCGACGGCGCCCCACACCGGAAGGACCAGGATCGCGATCGGCGGAAGCATCACGTACAAAGCGATGCACCCGATGATCGCCAGCGGTGCGACGATGGCGATTGCGGGCGTCCTGAACGGCCGTTTCCGGCCAGGATCGGTGCGGCGGAGAACGAGCACCGAAATCGCCACCATCATGAAGGCGAACAAGGTACCCGAATTCGAATAATCCGCGAGCTTGCCGACGGGCAGGAAGGCGGCCGCGAGCATGACTCCGACTCCGGTCACCGCGGTGACGACATGCGGAGTGTGGAAGCGCGGATGGACCGACGCGAGCTTTTCCGGAAGCAACCCGTCGCGCGCCATGACAAAGAAGATTCGGGTCTGGCCGAACATCATCATCAGCACGACCGACGGCAATGCGATGAATGCGGCGATGCCGATGAGGTCGCCGAT
>Ga0075433_10004089_pt1 | contig 11314 bp, 8 predicted proteins | sample RhiMethybrSRZTD2_FD_75299 | JGI IMG/M metagenome (GOLD analysis project Ga0075433, IMG submission 75299) | Populus rhizosphere microbial communities from Tennessee, USA - Rhizosphere MetaG P. TD hybrid SRZTD2 | ecosystem: Host-associated > Plants > Roots > Rhizosphere > Soil | place: USA... | reverse complement strand
CGCCGGCCCACCAGGGCCCGACGGATCCGGGCGGGGGCCACGCCCTCGAACACGATGGGGTCGTCGGCGACGTGGGCCTCGACGATGCGGCGGCCCTTGGCAACTTTCTGGGTCGCGCGCCGGGCGGCCTCGACCTCGGGGAGCTCGGGCATCGCGCGCGGCGACTAGCCCTCGCCGAGCTGCGGCGGCGCGCCCCCGTCGATGACGATGGTCTCCCCGTTCATGAACGAGGAGGCGGCGGAGGCGAGGAAGATGCAGGGATACGCGATCTCCTCCACCTTCCCCCAGCGGCCCATGCCCACCCGCGCGGCGACGGTGTCGTAGGCCTTCTTGGCCGCGGCGGGGTCCTGCTTGGTGAGCACGCCCAGGTAGCCCTCGGTCTCCACCGGGCCGGGAGCGATGCAGTTCACCCGCACCCCCTTGCGGCCCCACGCCATGCCGAGCTCGCGGGTGAAGGTGATCACCGCCGCCTTGGCCGCTCCGTAGTGCGACATCATGGTCGAGCCGTAGACGCCCGCGATCGACGAGATGTTGATGATCGCGCCGCCGCCGGGCTGGTCCATCATCTGCTTGCCCGCCCACTTGCAGCCGAAGAAGGTCCCGTTGAGGTTGATGCCGACCACCGTGTTCCAGCCGTTGGCCGAGATGTCCTCGACCTTGGCCCGGAACGAGGCGCCCGCGTTGTTGACCATGACGTCGAGGCGCCCCATCTCCTTCACGGTGCGCTCGACCAGCGCCTTCACCTGGTCCTCCTGCCGGACGTCGACCGCCACGCAGAAGGAGCGGCGGCCCAGCTTGGTGATCTCCGCGGTCACCGGCTCCAGGTTCTCGAGCTTGCGGCTCGCGATCACCACGTCGGCGCCCGCGCGGGCGAACTCGAGCGCGATGGACTTGCCGATGCCCACTCCGCCACCGGTGACGATGGCGACCTTGCCTTCGATCGAGAACGGCGACGCGGCCATGACATCTCCATCCCCCTCTCCCCTCAGGGGAGAGGGCGGGGGTGAGGGTGAGAGGTGAGGGGTTGAGGGTGAGAGTGGGCTCCGGGACCGCGCGATTATACCCAGTCGCCGGGCGCCGCGCTCTCGAACGCCACCCGCGCCCCGGTGGCCGGATGCACGAAGGCGAGCCGCGTGGCGTGCAGGCACATTCGCCCCCCCGCGTGGCGCGGCCCCCCGTGGGCGACGTCGCCCACGATGGGCCAGCCCGCCTCCGCGAGCTGCACCCGGATCTGGTGGCGGCGTCCGGTGCCGAGCGAGAGCTCGAGCACGGTGCCCGCGCGGCGCGCGGAGAGGACGCGGTAGTGGGTGATGGCGACCCGTCCGCGCTCCGCGGACCGCACCCGCAGCATACGGTCCTCCGCGAGCCGGCTCTCGAGCGTGCCCTGCTCGCGCGGCGGCCGGCCCTCGACCAGCGCGCGATAGACGCGCTCCACCGTGCGGGCCTCGAACTGGGCCTGGAGCGCGCGCTTGGCCGCCTCGGACTTGGCGAAGACGAGCAGTCCCGACGTCTCGCGGTCGAGGCGATGCACGATGAACGGCCGCTCGCCCCGGGCCGCGAGGTAATCCCAGAGGAGACGGTAGACGGTGCGCTCCCGCTCCCGCTCGGTGGCGATCGTGAGCAGGCCCCCGGGCTTCACCACCACCAGGATCGCGTCGTCCTCGTGCACCCGCCCGAGCCCGCGCGGAAATGGGGCCGCCCCGGCACGCGTCCCGAGGGCGACCACCGCATCGGGCGGCAGCGCGAGGCGGCCGTCGCGGCACGGGCGACCGTCGACGGTGACGCGGCCGCCCGCGATCCACTGCTTGAGGCTCCGGCCCGAGGCCTCGGGGTAGAGCGCGCGCAGCCGCTCCGCGAGCGTCACTCGCCGCGCAGCACGCCGAGCGGTCGCCGCGCGAGGAGGCGCCGCGTGCCGAGGATGCCGACCAGCAGCGCGAGCCCGGTGGCGGCGAGCACGCCGGCGGCGAGGGTACCGGGCGCCCACCGCCACGGCACGTCGAAGGCCCAGCGCAGCACCGCCCAGGCGAGGGCCGCCGCGAGGGCGCTGCCGGCCAGACCGCCCGCGGCGCCCAGCAGCGCGTACTCGACCGCGAACACGCGGGCCACGAATCCGCGGGTGGCCCCGAGCGCCTTCAGGATCACCGACTGGTAGAGGCGCTGCTGGCGGGTGATGGCGAGCGCCCCGGCCATGACCACCAGGCCCGCTCCCACGCTGAACGCGGCCACCAGCCGCACCGCCAGCGCGATCTGATCGAGCACCGCCCCGACCCGCTCGAGCACCTCGCGCACCGGGATCGCGGTGACGTTGGGCAGCGCGCCCACCACCGCGGACTGCAGGCGCCCCTCGTCCTCGGGCCGCGCGCGCACGGTGGCGATGAAGGTGGTGGGCGCGCCCTCCAGCGCGCCCGGGGAGAAGATCACGAAGAAGTTGGAGGAGAGGCTCCGCCAGTCGACGTGGCGGAGACTGCTGACGCGCGCGGTGATCGGCACCCCCTGGATGTCGAAGGTCAGCGTGCCCCCGAGACCGACCCCGAGCTGCCGGGCGATCTCCTCCTCGACCGAGATCAGGGGCTCTCCCCGGGATCCGGGCGCCGCGGCGCGCGCCGCCTCCTCCGGCGTCCACCAGCGCCCCGCCACCAGCGTGTTGTGGCCGGGCGGGGTCGCGGCCCAGGTGAGCACGTACTCGCGGGTCAGGTACCACGCGTCCTCGCGCCCGCTCCGCTCGCGAGGCGCGATCGGCTCGCCGTTGATCGCGGTCAGCCGCGAGCGCACCACCGGCGTCAGCTCGGCGGGGGCGGCGGCCCCGTGGGCCGCCACGAGCGCGGCGAACGTCTCGGCCTGGTCGGGCTGGATGTCGATGAAGAAGAAGGCGGGAGCCTGGCCCGCCCCGCGGTCGACCAGCTCCGCGCGCAGGCTCCGGTCCAGCAGGGCGATCGAGACCACCAGCATCACCGCGAGCCCGAGCGAGATCAGCACCGGGCCCGCGTGGCTGCCCGGGCGGTGCAGGTTGGCCGCGCCCTGCCGCCACGCCGGCGCGCGCCACCGCACCCGGCGGGCCAGCGCGGTCACCCCGCGGGCTCCCGCGGCCAGCAGCACCAGGGCGGCGCCGAGCCCGCCCGCGAAGAGGGCGCCGATCTTCCACGAGCCGGCCTGCCAGAGGGCGAGAGCGGCGAGGCCGGCCGCGATCGGCACCGTCGCGGCCCACGGGCGCCGGCCGACCAGACGCGGCTCGATCTCGTGGCGGAGGATCATGGAGGGCGGCACCCGGCGGATCGCGAGCAGGGGCCAGAGCGCGTACAGAGCGGTCACCCCCACGCCCATCGCGACGCCGCGCAGCACCGCCCGGAGCGAGAATGCGAGCTCGATCTGGATGGGCAAGAGACGCGTGAGCGCGGGCGCGAGCAGGGGCTGCACGAGGCTGCCGAGGATCGCGCCCGCGACGCTGCCGCCGAGCCCGAGCAGGAGCGTCTGCAGCAGGTAGGCGGCCAGGAGCGGCCGCGAGCCCGCTCCGAGCGCCTTCAAGATCGCGATCGAGGGGAGCTTCTCCTTCACGAACGCGCTCACGCTGACCGCCACCCCGATGCCGCCCACCATGAGCGCCACCAGCCCGGTGAGCCCCAGGTACATCGTGAGCTGGTCCCAGAAGCGGCGGAGGCCCGGCTGGGCCTGCGCGTAGGTGTGGACGCGCTGGGCCGCGGGCAGCCGCGCGGCGAGGGCGTCGCGGAACGCGGCGGGGTCCGCGCCGGCAGGCAGGCGGAAGAGCGTGCGATAGCGCACCCGGCTGCCCGGGCGGACGAGGCCGGTGCGGTCGAGGTCCTCGGCCGCGATCATCACCCGGGGGCCGAGGGAGAAGACGCCGACCGCGCGGTCCGGCTCCGTCACGATGCGGCCCGCGATGGTGAGGAGCGCGTCGCCGATCCGGAGGCGATCGCCGGCCCGCAGGCCCAGGCGCGTCAGCAGCGAGTCGTGCACGAGGACGCGGCCGCCGCCGATCAGGCGGTCGAGCGGGCCGGCGGGATCGGCGACGAGCGTGCCGTAGAGCGGGTAGCCCCGCTCGACCGCCTTCAGCTCCACGAGCTGGGTCTCGTCGGGGCTCGCCTGCGCCATGGCCACCAGCTCGCGCACGCGGGTGACGGCGGGCGGGCCGCTCCCCGGCGCGGCGAGCGCGGCGGGGTCTTCGGGGAGCGGCTGGGTGGAGCGGATCTCCACGTCGCCGCCCATCAGCGACTTGGCCGAGCGGGCCACCGTCCGCTCCAGGCTGTCCGCGAAGCTGCCCACGCCGACGAGCGCGCTCACCCCGAGGGTGACGCAGGCCAGGAAGTACCCGAAGTGACGCCAGGCCCCGCGGGCCTCCCGCCACGCGAGCCCGAGGACGAAGCGCCTCACTCGTCGCTCACGATGCGGCCGTCGCGGAGCGTGACCACCCGGTCCGCGTGCGCGGCCAGCGCGGGGTCGTGGGTGACCAGCACCAGGGTGCGGCCGAGGCGGCGGTTGGCCCCCACCAGCAGGTCGATGATCTGCTTGCCGGTCGCGGAGTCGAGGTTGCCGGTGGGCTCGTCGGCGAGGAGCAGCGGCGGTCGCCGCGCGAGGGCGCGCGCCACCGCCACCCGCTGCTGCTCGCCACCCGAGAGCTGGACCGGATAGTGGTGGGCGCGCTCGGCCAGGCCCACCTCGGCGAGGAGGGCCCGCGCGCGCGCCTCCGCGTCGGCGTCGCCCGCCAGCTCGAGCGGCACCGCCACGTTCTCGAGCGCGGTGAGGGTCGGCACCAGGTGAAACGACTGGAACACGTACCCCACGTGATCGCGCCGGAAGCGGGCGAGCGCGTCCTCGTCGAGCGCGGTGACCACCACGCCCGCGACCTCGATCCGCCCCGCGGTCGGCTGGTCGAGACCCGCGATGAGGCCGAGCAGGGTGGACTTGCCGCTCCCCGACGGCCCCGCGATGGCCACGAACTGCCCGGGGGGCACCTCCAGCGACACGTCGGTGAGCACGTCGACGGCGCGCCCGCCGCTGGCGAGGCGCATGGAGAGCGACTGGACCCGGATCATCTCGGGATCCATGTTACCGGCGCCGGAAGGGCGCGGCGAGCGGCTCGCCCACGAACACGCCCTGGCCCGGCCACCCCACGCTCTTCCAGTACGCCTCGAGCAGGCTCTCGCCGCGCGTGTAGCGCGCGATGACCACCGCCGGCTGGGGGAACTTCGCCGCGAAGTTGCAGGGCTCGATCACCGCGCCGTAGCTCGCGGTCGCGCCCGCGTCGAGCCAGCGCAGGGCGCTCATCTGGTCGGCGCCGTCGAGCACCCCGCCGGTGGAGGTGAGGTGATCCGCGATGGCCCCGGGCCGGAAGCGCAAGGTCTCGAGGCCGGCCACCGACTTCAGGCCCGTGAAGTAGAAGAGCACGTCGCGGACGTCGCGCAGCTCGTCCGCGTCCACGCGCCGCACCCGGATGGGCAGGGAGAGCGCGGTGACCTGCCCGTAGCGGGAGGCCCGGGCGTTGCGCGCCGGGTCGGAGGTGGAGAGCAGGTACGCGGTGCCGGGAGGGAAGGTGCCGTCGGCGGCCACCCCGCGGTCGATGGTCGCCTTCGCGTGCGCCACGCTCGACCCGGCGAGGAGCATCGCGGGCCGCACGTGCAGGTCGCGGAACGGAACCGCGCTGGGGGAGTCGAAGTAGGGGCTCGGGCGCGTGCGGCGACAGCCCTCGGCGCAGAACGCGGGGTCGAAGCCGAAGGCGAACGCGGTGGTCACCGACATGCACGCCACCCGGTAGGGGCGGGTCCACGCGAGCGCGAGCGCCTGCACCCCGGGCGGCAGCGCCGCCTCCACGCGGGCGCGGGCGGCCTCGAACGTCGGACGGTCGATCTCGCCCTGCACCGGCAGCGTGACGAAGACCACGTTGGCCCGCGGGATCCCGCGGCGCCGCACGTAGTAGTCGCCGATCTCCACGCTCGCGGGATCGGCGGTGTTGACCACCACGCCGAGCTGGGAGGCGTCGAGCGCGCGGGCGGCGGATGGTCCGGCGAGCCCGCCCGCGACCTCGAGCGCACTCACCATGACCATCAGCCGGAGGCGCCGCACGGCCCATACTACACTGACGTCATGCGCGGGCTCGTGACCCTGCTCCTGCTGCTCCAGCTTGTCGCGTGCGCGCCCGCCCCCGCGGCGGAGGCGCCGGACCGGCCGGGCGCGCCGGTCATCGTGGCCTTCGGCGACAGCCTCACCGCCGGGCAGGGCGTCCCCGCGGACCAGACCTATCCCGCCCTCCTCGACGAGCGCCTGAAGCGGGAGGGATACCACTTCCGGGTGGTCAACGCGGGCGTGTCGGGCGACACGAGCGCGGGCGGCTTGCGCCGCGTGGACTGGGCCCTCCGCCTCAAGCCCGAGATCGTGATCCTCGAGCTGGGCGTCAACGACGCCCTCCGCGGCCAGAAGCTCGCCGCCATCCGCGCCAATCTCGACCAGATGATCGCGCGCTTCCAGGCCGCCGGCGCGCGGGTCCTGGTGGCCGGCATGCGACTGCCGCCCAACTACGGCGATCGCTACGCGGAGGACTTCCACCGTCTCTACGCGGAGGTGGCCCGCGCCCGCAACGCGCCGCTGATGCCCTTCTTCCTGGACGGAGTGGGCGCGGTGCCCCGGCTCAATCAGGCCGACGGCATCCACCCGACCGCGGAGGGATACGCCATCGTGGTGGACCGGCTGTGGCCTTACCTGGTGCCGCTGCTGCCGCGGAGCGGGGGGTAGCGGGTTGCCAGAAACGCCTTTCCCGACTACCATATGGCCGTCTTCGGCGCGCTCTAAACGCTGCGGGCCCCACAAGGGGAGCTCATGACCACACAGTCCGGGGAGTTCACGCTCGAGGCCAAGTACACCCAGGAGCGCGGACGGGTCTACCTGTCCGGCATCCAGGCTCTGGTCCGCCTGCCGCTCGACCATCACCGGGCGGACCTTCGCCGCGGCCTCAACACCGCGACGTTCATCTCCGGGTATCGCGGCTCGCCCCTCGGGGGCTTCGACCAGACGCTGGAGCGCCTCTCGGTGCTGCTGAAGGCCCACGACGTGGTCTTCTCGTCCGGCCTCAACGAGGACCTCGGCGCCACCGCGGTGTTCGGCAGCCAGATGGCGGGGCTCTTCCCCCGGCCCCGCTACGACGGCGTCGTCGGCATGTGGTACGGCAAGGCCCCCGGCGTGGACCGCACCGGCGATCTCTTCAAGCACGCCAACTACGCCGGCGTGGGCAAGAACGGGGGCGTGCTCGCGCTGGCGGGGGACGATCCACTCTCGAAGTCCTCCACGCTGCCGAGCCACTCCGAGGTCGCGCTCTACGACGCGTTCATGCCCACGCTCTACCCGGGCAACGTGCAGGAGATCCTCGACCTCGGCCTGCACGGGTTCATGCTCTCGCGCACCTCGGGCCTGTGGGTGGGCTTCAAGATCGTCACCAACGTGGCGGACGAGGCGGGCACCGCGGAGGTGGACTCGGAGCGGGTGAGCCCGATCATCCCGACGGTCGAGCTCGACGGCAAGCCGTTCCAGCACCAGATCAACGTGAACCTGATCCCGCCCTACGGCCTCGACATGGAGCGCACCATCCACCTGGCGCGCCTCGAGCTGGCCCGGCGCTACGCCTACGAGAACAAGCTGAACCGCGTCACGGTGCCGACCCCCAACGCCTGGCTCGGCATCCTCACCTCCGGCAAGACCTACTACGACGTCCGCCAGGCCCTCGCCGAGCTCGGCCTCGACGAGGCCGCGCTGCGGCGCTACGGCATCCGCATCCTCAAGATGGGCATGCTGTTCCCGATGGAGCCCCGGATCGTCCGCGAGTTCGCCCGCGGGCTGCAGGAGATCCTGGTCGTCGAGGAGAAGCGCGCGTTCCTCGAGATGTTCGCCAAGGACGTGCTCTACGGCAGCTCCGACCGGCCGCAGGTGGTGGGCAAGCTCGACGAGGAGGAGCGGCCGCTCCTGCCTCCGATGGGCGAGCTGGACGCGGACCTGGTGGCCCGCGCGATCGCGAAGCGACTGGCCCGGCGCATCCGCATCGACTCGGTGGAGGCGCGCATCCAGCACCTCGACGAGCTGAAGCGCCGCCCCAAGCCCTTCACCCTGGCCCGCAGCGCCTTCTTCTGCTCCGGGTGCCCGCACAACCGCTCCACCGTGGTGCCGGAGGGCAGCGTGGCCGCGGCGGGCATCGGCTGCCATGGCATGGCGATGGGGATGGACCGCGGCATCATCGGGGTCACCCACATGGGCGCGGAGGGCGCGCAGTGGGTCGGCGTGGCGCCCTTCACCGAGACGCCGCACCTCTTCCAGAACATCGGCGACGGCACCTTCTTCCACTCCGGCGGGCTCGCGCTGAACTACGCGGTCGCCTCCGGAGTCAACATCACCTACAAGATCCTCTACAACGGCGCGGTGGCGATGACCGGGGGCCAGAACGCGGCGGGCGCGCTCTCGATCCCCGCGCTCAGCCGGCGGCTCGAGGCGGAGGGCGTCAAGAAGATCATCATCACCAGCGACGACACCACCAAGTACTCGGGCACCTCGATCGCGGACAACGCGGAGGTGTGGCACCGCGACCGGCTGCTCGAGGCGCAGGCGGTCCTGGCCGCCACCCGCGGCGTCACGGTGCTCATCCACGACCAGCACTGCGCGGCGGAGAAGCGGCGGCTGCGCAAGCGCGGCAAGATGGTGGACCCGCAGACCCGGGTGTTCATCAACGAGCGCGTGTGCGAGGGCTGCGGCGACTGCGGCAAGAAGTCCAATTGCCTCTCGGTGCAGCCGATCGACACCGAGTTCGGCCGCAAGACCGCCATCCACCAGTCGTCCTGCAACAAGGACTACTCGTGCCTGCTCGGCGACTGCCCGTCGTTCCTGACCGTCGAGGGCGCGGGGGCGGTGGCCAGGCGCGAGCGGCGGCTGACCCCGCTCGACGCCGAGCTCCCCGAGCCGGCCCTCAAGGTGCCGAGCGAGGGCTTCGCGCTGCACATGATGGGCATCGGCGGCACCGGGGTCGTGACCATCAACCAGATCCTGGGCACCGCGGCCCTGCTGGACGGCCGCCACGTGCGCGGGCTCGACCAGACCGGGCTCAGCCAGAAGGGCGGGCCGGTGGTCTCCGATCTCAAGATCGCCTCCGCGCCGATCGAGTCCGCCAACAAGGTCTCGGCGGGCGCGGCGGACCTCTACCTCGGCTTCGACCTGCTGGTGGCGACCGATCCGAACAACCTGGACAAGGCGGAGTCGGGGCGGACCATCGCGGTGGTGTCGACGAGTCAGATTCCCACCGGCCAGATGGTGGTGGACACCGCGGTGCACTTCCCGGAGCTCAGCAGCATGCTGATGAGCATCGACCGGGTGACCCGCAAGGACCCCAACGTCTACCTGGACGCGCAGGCCATGGCGGAGGCCCTCTTCGGCGATCACATGGCGGTCAATCCCATCCTGCTGGGCGCGGCGTACCAGGCGGGGGCGCTGCCGATCTCGGCCGCCTCGATCGAGAAGGCGATCCGGCTCAACGGGGTCTCGATCGAGATGAACCTGCTCGCGTTCCGCTGGGGGCGGATGGCGGTCATCGACCGGTCCCAGGTCGAGAGCGCGGTCGCGCAGGCCACCGCGCGCCCGCTGGAGCAGGCGCCGGTGCTGAGCGCGGAGGCCCAGGCCCTGGTGGACCGGACCGGCGCCACCGCCGAGCTGCGGCGCCTGCTGGAGATCCGGGTGCCGGAGCTGATCGCGTACCAGGACGCGGCCTACGCGGGCGAGTACGTCGACTTCGTGGCCCGGGTGGCGGAGGTGGAGGCGGAGCGCGCGCCCGGCCAGCGCGGGCTGGCGGAGGCGACCGCGCGCTACCTCTACAAGCTGATGGCGTACAAGGACGAGTACGAGGTGGCGCGGCTCCACCTCGACGCGGCGGTGCGGGCGCAGCTCGACGGCAAGTTCGGCCCCAACGTCAAGACCTACTGGCACCTGCACCCGCCGCTCCTGCGCGCGCTGGGCCTCAAGAAGAAGATCCGTCTCGGGGCCTGGTTCACGCCCTTCTTCCGGATCCTCGCGTCGATGAAGGGGCTCCGGGGCGGTCGCCTCGACGTCTTCGGCCGCGCCGAGATCCGCAAGATCGAGCGCGCCCTGATCGGAGAGTACCGGCAGCACCTCGAGACCGCCCTCGTGCGCCTGAGCCCGGTCACCCACGACCTGGCCGTGAAGCTCGCCGAGCTGCCGGACGAGATCCGCGGGTACGAGCACGTGAAGATGGACAACGTCGCCCGGTTCCGGGAGCGGGCGCAGCAGCTCATCGCGCAGATCAACTGAACGGGAGGGCACTCAAGGGTGAGACCACTTCTGCTTCTCGGTGTGGCCGCAGTGCTGGCGGGATGCGCGAGCGCGCCGGGTGACCGGGGCCCGCTCTCCGCGGGCGCGGAGCTCAAGGACAGGGAAGGCAAGCAGGTCGGGGCGGCCACACTGATCGAGACCCCGGAGGGCGTGCGGATCGCGGTGACCGGCTACCGGCTGCCTCCGGGCAGCCACGGGCTGCACATCCACGCGGTGGGCCTCTGCGAGCCCCCCGAGTTCATCTCGGCGGGCGCGCACCTCAACCCGACCGGCAAGCAGCACGGCCGCCTGAATCCGGCCGGGCCGCACGTGGGCGACCTGCCGAACCTGGTGATCGCCGCCTCCGGCGAGGGCGGCATCGACGTCACCACCAAGGCCTTCACCCTGAGCCGGAGCCCGGTCACGCTGCTGGGCGACAAGGGCACGTCGCTGGTGATCCACGCCAACGCCGATGACGAGAAGACCGATCCCACCGGCAACAGCGGCGGGCGCATCGCCTGCGGCGTCATCACCAAGTAGCGCGCGCCGCCGTCGCACCGCGAGGGCCAGGTCCACGACCTGGCCCTCGCTCCTTTTCCCTCCGCGTCGCCGGCCGCCGTCCCGGAGAGCGTCGGGACGGGTCACCCAGTAAGGACAACCCCTATCCGCGTTGACAAGCCTTCCGGGCGCTGCCTAGTATCGCGCGCGTCGAACGTCGCGGCGCGCTCCCGAAGCGGAAATGGAGGTGAGATGGCCACGCGGTTGCTGGTCACGAGCGCCGGAACCGGTCCCAGCAACAACCTGATCCGCAGCCTCCGGGCCGGGGAGCCCGCGCTCACCATCCTCGGCGGTCACGACGATCCGTTCGTGCTGCAGGGCTCCGCCGCCGATCGCCGCTACCTGCTGCCGTCCGCGTCGACCCCGGCGGGGTGGGCGCGCGCGCTCGCGCGCATCGCGAGCCGGGAGGCGGTCGACCTCGTCATTCCCGCCACCGACGCCGACACCGCCG
>Ga0075433_10004088_pt1 | contig 11314 bp, 13 predicted proteins | sample RhiMethybrSRZTD2_FD_75299 | JGI IMG/M metagenome (GOLD analysis project Ga0075433, IMG submission 75299) | Populus rhizosphere microbial communities from Tennessee, USA - Rhizosphere MetaG P. TD hybrid SRZTD2 | ecosystem: Host-associated > Plants > Roots > Rhizosphere > Soil | place: USA... | reverse complement strand
CGCTCCCGCGCAGGACCACGTACACCTCCTCCTGCTTCTTGTGCGTGTGGCCGTACGGAAAGCGATAGCCGGGCGGGACGCGCTGGTAGCTCAGGCCGGATTCCTCGAGCTCGAGCGCCTTGGTCGCCATGCGGAACTCCAGGTCCGGCGCGCCGTCGAACTTGGACCCGAGATCCTCCAGGTCCTCCTTGAGGTTCCTGAGAGTGAACGGCACGGCGCAATTCTATGGGCACCCCTGGCTGGGGTCGCCGATCTGATGCGTCAAGCGCCGCAGTGCCAGGTTCCTTCCCGGCGGCGCCGCATCGAAGGCTCGTACTTCGGTGCCAGGCCTCGGGGCGTTGGCGCGTCGCCGGGGCCGCTTATTCGCGTTTCTCGCGAGCGTCCATAGGTGGACCGGGAGCCCTGCGCAAGGGCTGGACTCGACCTTTCCCGAACCTCATCTTGCCCCAGAGCTTGCCCCAAGGCCATTTTTCGCCGTTTTTGAGGTTCCCCAAAAACGCGAAAACCCGCTTGATAAGCGGGTTTCCGTCCTATAGCGGAGGAACGATTCGGCTCCAATAGCGACCTGATCGTGCCCATCGAATGGGCCGCAGATTTGGCTCTACCAGCAAGAAGGCAACGCCTGAGTTAGGCTCGCCTCCATGGGACTACTCAGACGAGTTCTCGGGCTCCACGATAGCCCGACTCCGGTTGAGGGTGAGGACTACTGGGCGAAATACGACGGCACCCGAAAGCTCTCCGTTGTTGGCGAGTCCAACTACCAGGAGGCACTTATGCGAGTCAGCGGAGCACCCGCTAGCGGGGAGCATCGCCACGACTGCATGGCCCTCCTAGTGCCGGAGCCAGACAATCCCCATGACCCGAAAGCCGTGATGGTGCAGGTCGATGGAGAGTGCGTCGGCTACTTGTCTCGACACAACGCGCGGCGGTTCGGGCCAAAGGTTCAGATGATGGTCGAAGCTGGAGAACCACCGATCTGCATGGCATTCATCGGTCGAGGCCCAGACCATCCGAATATGGGCATCTCGCTGCGGATTCGATACGACGGTCCGCTACTGAGCTAGCTGTATACGGCGAAGTAGAAGACTCTATCCGCCTCGAAAAGGTTGCCGGGCTAGAACGATCTCGGATACCTCAGCCGCTCCGGCCTCAATCATCGCCTTCGCAACCTCACGAATCGTAAATCCCTCCGTGAAGACATCATCGAAGATGAGAATCCGCTGGTCGGCTACCCGAGCCGGGTCAGGAACGCGAAGGGCTTGGCGTAGCGGCCCCTCGGCTATTTCCTTTCGCTCATGCCACGGCTTCACCGAGCCCTTCTTGGCGAAACGCTCGGTTGCGGCATCCTTAACGATTAGATCGTACTCGAAAGGCCAGGCAATCGGCTCCTCGACCTCCGCCGCTTCAACGATCAGGCGAGTGTGGTCGAAGGGACGCTCAGCATCAGCTCCGATATAGGTCGGACTTGGAGTGATGGCGTCGTAGTTAGCAAATTCCTCAGCGTGCTCTTCGAGGTAGCCAACAAGAATGCGTCCGAAGATCGCCCGCCATCCCGGCTTGCGGTCGTACTTGTAGCGAGAGATCGCCCATTGCATCTGGCCGGTCCGCATCGAGATTGCACGGGCTCGCGTGAAGTAGCGGTCAGGCCAGCCACAAATGAAATTGCCACACTCGTCCCCCGCTGCCTTCGGCAGATCGCAGATTCCACAGGCTTCGGCCGGCACAGCCTCGGTGTGCTCGCTCGCGCAGGCAAAACAGATCGACGCGGTGCCGGTGTCTCGGTAGGCGCAATTGGCGCAAGCAGCGAAACCGGCCGGAGGGCGATCCAGCTTCGCGAGGTCGATCATGGCGACGAACTAGACGAGCTCTAGGGCGAGCTGCGATCGCTGACTGGACTGCATCTCGACCTGCTCGGGTGAACGCAGCCACTTGACCACGTCATCGACCGAGTTAACTTCAATCGCACCGCGTTTCTCCAGATAGCCCTTCGCCCACACCTCGCTCGTCACCAACGAGGACATGAGAAAAGCCCTCTTACCCTGCTCGATGGCGAGGCGAGCCTGCATCTTGGCACCGGAGGTACTACTCGCCTCAATTACTGCGGTTCCCTGACTGATCCCCGACATGACCTCGTTGCGCATCGGAAAGCTATAGCGGGTGGGTGGGGCTGAAGGCCAGAACTGCGAGACAATCGCCCCACGCTCAATAATTCGCTCGGCCAACTCCGCGTTCTCCTTCGGATAGACACGCAGGATGCCGGTTCCTATCACTGCAATGGTGCGGCCACCGCAATCGAGGACAGCCGAGTGAGCAGCCGTATCAATCCCTTTGGCGAGGCCGGAGATCACCGTCACCCCCTCCTGCACCAAGAGGGATGCAAGCTTGGCCGCTTGATCAATGCCCTCTGCCGAGGCTCGACGCGTGCCCACGACCGCGACTGAGCGCGCGTCGTCTCGCCGCAGCTCACCGCGATAAAAGAGGAAGGGTGGTGGCTTGGGGATAACCCGCAGGTTCGAGGGATAAGCGTCATCGAGCACAGTGACCAGGCGAGCGCCAGCCTGAGCAGCAACATCGATCTCACCCTGAGCGCGCTCGCATCGCTCGGCCAGCGAATCAAGGCCAGATCCTAGTAGAGCTGCGGTCGCATGACCATCGCGTGAGTCCTCAGCCACCTTGCCAGCAAGCAGGCGAGTCATCCCTTCCGGGCGCTGAGCTTCGCGGGCGAGAACATTCCAATTCACGCCTTCGATCGCGCAAAGGGCCAGTAGAAAGAGGCGCTCTTGGCTCTCCATTTGAACCTCAGCCATTGACCCTCCTTTCTATGCGAACATACGTTCGATCAAGATCGTAGTTTCGCATGGGCACCAGACAGATCATGACCGATCCCGTAGGTCGCAATCTCGTCCTGCATGCACGGCGCCAGACTCACAGAAGCTCCGGACCGCCAATCTGCGCCGGACTCGTCGCAAAATCCGAGATCACGGACAGCAGGAACGATGCATAAGCGGGCGCTGGCAAATTGCTCGCGTCAACACAAAATAGCCCAGCGACCCCAGACTTGGTCACTAATAGAGGAATAGCGGGGGCGGTGTCCGGTTTCAGTAGATAGGCGACACCTGTGTCGAGACATAGGAGACACCGAATGAAGGGAGCTCTCCTGTGGCAAAGGCGCGGTACCTGGTCGAGGCGCATCTGGTCGAAGGCCGCTCGGTCTCAGAGCTGGCAGCGGCCCACGGCGTGCATCGCAGCTGGATCTACAAGCTCTTGGCCCGGTATCGAGAAGGCGGCTATGGGGCCTTGGAGCCACGCTCCAGGGCACCGCGATCGAGTCCCAATGCGACACCCGAGGAGGTAGTGCGGGAAGTCGTGTCCCTGCGAGAGCAGCTGCTCTCGCAGGGACACGACTGCGGCGCGGAGACGATCGCCCACCATCTCGCCCGCAAAGGGAGTGACCGCGTTCCCTCGGTCTCGACGATCTGGCGGATCTTGCGGCGTGAGGGCCTGGTCGTCCCCCAGCCACAAAAGCGCCCGCGCTCTTCGCTGATTCGCTTCTGCGCCGAGCTGCCCAACGAGATGTGGCAGGCCGACATCACCCATTGGCGCCTCGCCGGCGGCCGAGACGTCGAGATCCTCAACATGATCGACGACCACTCACGGCTGTTTTTGGCCTCCCGTGCCTTCCCCACCGCCAAGGCCGCCGACGTGGTCGACGTCCTTCGCTCTGCGATTGACCTCCACGGGGCTCCGGCGTCCTTGCTCAGCGACAACGGCGCCGTGTTCACCGCGACCCCCAGGGGTGGCAAGGTGCTCTTGCAGCTGGAGATGGAGCGGCTGGGGATCGCCGCCAAGAACTCGCGCCCCTACCACCGCAGACCTGCGGCAAGGTCGAGCGCCTGCACCAGACGTTGAAGCGCTACCTGGAGAGGCAGGCTCCCGCGAAGACGCCGGCAGAGCTGCAGGCCCAGCTCGACGCCTTCGCGCACTACTACAACACGATCAGGCCTCACCGGGCCTTAGGAGGGCGCACGCCGCTGCAGGCCTACGGCGCCCGGATCAAGGCTCGACCTGCCGATGCGGAGGCTCCCGACACCCACTTCCGCATCCGCCACGACAAGGTCGACTCCGTGGGAAAGGTCAGCCTGCGCCACGACTCAAAGCTCCACCACATCGGCCTCGGCAGGGCCCACAAGGGAAAGCCGATCAAGCTGCTCGTCGCCAACCGCGACATCCGAGTTCTCGATGCCCGAACGGGAGAGCTGATCCGCCGGCTGACCCTCGATCCGAGCCGCGTACCAGCCGATCGGAGGGAGCTGAGGTGTCTACTATGTCCCGCGACATCTGTCTCCGATGTCGCGGCACATCACAGAATAGCGGGGGCGGGATTCGAACCCGCGACCTTCGGGTTATGAGCCCGAACCTGGAGTCCCGCTGGGCTACGTGGGGCACGGTTTCAAGCGGTTTTCGCGAGATCGAGATCGGCTGGGATCGGCTGGGATCTGTGGGGCTTCTTGTCCCATTTCTTGCCCCAGCGAGAGCCATTGCTTCGACATTTCGACACGCCAACCACTGCTGATTCGCGCGAGGAGTTCGCAGAGCAAAACCAGGCTCGGATCAACGGTCGATCTCTCGGTTCAATCCAGCCACTTCGATCTAGGCATAGTCCCGATCCACCTGCCGCACGAAGCAGATGGCGAAGCCTGAAAGGACCAGTCTCGCTTGAACGGCTGCTTCAAGGATGGATGGGCGCGCTCGCCACAGCGCCAGACAAGCCCTCGACCGGTCGCTCGTCGGGAGGGGTCGCGTAGAGCGGGTCGGATTTCTCGTAGAAGCGCTCGGCTGGGTCGCGGGAGGCGCCATGAAGGAAAGCGAAGACCTTGCAGTGGCCATGATTCTCGCCTGCCCGCGCTCGCATTTCCCTCACTCGGGAGGTGTCGATGATTCTCTCCAGCGGCGTGTTGGCGATGTTGCCGAGCACCCAGGAGGGGTCGATCGGTTTACCGCGGCGATCGATCGCCCAAGCCGAGCTCAGGAACGTGCCGTCGGGGGCGATCCCGAAGCTCTCGGTGACAGCGTTACATGGGTTTGGCCCGCTGCCCGTTGACTCCAGGTGACGCAGGGCGCACTGGAGCCTGATGCGCGGGCCCCCGGTCGCCTCCAGTCCGCGCAGATGCGTGATCGAGGACAGGTATTCCGCGGGGGAGGGGACCTCTTCGAGCCGATCGGCACCACGGCCAACCGGGAACAACCGCATCACCAGGATCTGGCGGATACCGCTCTGGCGCAGCGTCTCATAGATACGCGTCAGTTCAGCCGGGTCCGTATTCGAGCGGGAGAGGGGCAGCTCCGCCCGGACCGAGACGCCCTCCCGCGCCAACCGCTTCCCTGCCTTCAGGTTGGCCGTTGCGTAGTTCGGGGGTCGGTTGCCACCGCTCGACACAGCGCCGTCGTAGGTGAAGTTGAAGTGGCCGACGATCGACGCAAGCGGGCTGATCAGAGCGTCGCTGACTCCAGCGCTGGTGGCGGTAACGGTGATCGCCTCGCGACCAAACCTGGCGGCCGCCTCGCGGATTACCTCGACATTCTCCGCCATTACCAGCACATCCCCTCCGGAGAAGTCGAGCCGGGGCCTGAATCCGTCGAGATGGTCGAGGACCCGAAGCTTCGCGGCGAGGTCGAGCTCCAGGCCGCGGCGCTGGCGGAAGCGCCCCGCCTGCTCGTAGATCGAGCCCGCCTCCGGGTCCCGGGAGATGCTGTGCATCCCGGCCTCCGAGCGCAACTCGATGCGTCCCGCGCGGCGGCTGACGTGAACGGCATCGACGCAGCAGACAGCGCAGTCGTACGGGCAGACAAGGGTCGTGTTCCAGATCAGGTCGACGAAGGGAGGCATCGGTCTCTTGCTCATGCTACGACGATCCCGTCGAACTGCCCGAGGAATCGCTCGAGCGGAGATGCGGCAGTTCGTCCCGCGCACTGATGGGCGACGGCGAGGCAGCGTTCGACATCGCGGCCCTGGAGGTGCGCCGCCAGGTAGCCGCTCATGAAGGCGTCGCCGCACCCGAGGGTGTTGGCGATCGCCGGATGAGGGGCCGGGGCAAGGGCGAAGGAGCCGTTCGAAGTCAGCACGACCGCCTCCGCGGCGCCACCGGTGACCACCACGCGACGGTTCTCGTCGAGGTACTCGGAGCTCGTCAGACGATCGCGTACCGGCCCCGCCATCTCGTTGAGCTCGTCGTCGTTGAGGAAGAGGCACTCGAGACGGTCGAGGATCCCTATCTGCTCAGGACCCAACTCGCCACTGGCGATCCAGAAGCCGATGTTGGCGAAGATCGAGCTGCGCGGTGCCGAGAACTGGTCGAGAATCTCTTCCGCCAGCGAGAGCCGGCAGCCGACGAAGGCGAATCCCGTGGCATCGTCCAGGTGGGTATCGGCGCCGAGCGAGAAGGCCGCCTCACCGGGATTGAGCAGAAACGACCGGTTGCCGTCCGGGTCGATCACACAGAGGAATTCAGAGGTGGGGGCTTGAACCCGCCTGACCGGCGAGGTGTCGACGCCGTACCCGCTCAGCTCCGCGACGAGGTCGGCGCCGCGTTTGTCGCGACCCACCGCACCGGCCATCGCCACCGGCACCCCAAGCTGGGCGAGCCCGGCGGCTACGTTGCCGCCCGCCCCCCCGGCGTAAGTGGCGTCGCTGAGGGTGAGGTAGTCCCGATTCGGCTCGGGAAAGCTCGGCGTCTCGATCAGCCGGTCCCAGGTCAGGTTGCCGACCACTACCAGAGCCAGGGGAACCACCTCCTCCTCCACCTCTCGAGATACCCCTCTCCCTGCGATCCCCTGCGTTCCCTGGTCTCCTCGGGACAGGCCTCCTCGATCACGCTCTCGGGAACCCGCAGCTGCTCGGCGACCATCTCCACGCTGCTGGTCTCGTCCTCCAGCACCTCGCAACAATGCGATTTCACGAAGTCTTTAAAACTCACCGCGGGTTGGGGCTCTGTGGTCTCCTCCGAGAAGTACTTGGAGAGGAGGGCGTTCAGCTTGCGACTGGAGACGTCGACGCCGTGGCGACTGGGTTTGCCGTCCTTGATCGCGGACTCTGGCACGCCGAACACGGTCGTCTGGCGGTCGAAGATGGAGAAACGGAGGTCGGAGACGATCAGCGACTCCTTGAATTCGACCTCCACGCCCTCCTCAACGAGTTCATAGGCAGCGGCGATGCGCGAGGGGTCGGCGGCGACCACGATGCGCACGTCGACGCCATCCTTCTTCTTTTCGATCAGCCCTTGGTTGATTTCCTTGTAGGTTTCCGATTGCTCCACCGGATGCAAAGAGTGCCAGTAGCAGTAGATGCGTTCCGTCGCAGTTTGAACCCCGCGCAGGATCACCAGCTCGTAGTCCCGCCTGGTGATCTGCTCGGTATTGTCCCTGATCTCTTTGATGTGCTCCAGCCGCTCATGGTGCTCCCGCCGAGCTGAGATCAGGATGACAACGTCCATCGCAAGCAGCGCCGGGATGATGATTGGGACGACGTAGTGCTCCATCCACGTCGGGTCGATCAACCCGCTGATGCTTCCCCCGACCAGCGCTAGGAGCACGGCGACCATGAACGCTATGAGCAGCTTGAAAAGCACCGGCCGTCCTCCCCTAAATTCCAAGAATCGGAAACAGCAGTAGCCTATTTAGTACTTCGGGCGTATTAATTGGGGATACCTGGGCGGCTCTTTCCGATGACGACTGCTCGCCGTCCTGAGGAGCCCTTCCAAAGCGGTCTGCGCAAAGAGGGGATTCGCCCTATGCAGGCATCCGATTCAGGACATAGCTTTGCTGCATGGGCACTTCATCGTCAGGGAGCGAGGTGGGATGAGCAGCGCCGATGAGCCGGCCTCGCCTTTTCGACCGGAGCTGGTCATCGGGTTGGTGGGGGCCTCGGGAAGCGACCTCCAGGAGGTTTCGAAGGCTGTTCACGACGGGCTTTCTCCATACGGCTATAAGGCGGTGCCGGTAAGGCTCAGCGAGCTGATGCGCGATGTCGCTGGAGGGGAATACCTGAGCGGAATTGGGCCTGAGGAGGAGCGCATCTGGCGTCATATGGACGCTGGCGATCAGATCCGAAAGGACTCGAAGCGTAACGACGCGGTGGCGGCGCTCGGTATTACCTACATGTCGGAGCACCGTAACGAGAAGTTCGGCGGCGCGCCGGCGGCGGGCACGGCGTTCGTCTTCGACTCGCTGAAACACCCGGCGGAGGTCGCAACGATGCGGCGGGTATATCGAGATCGCTTCACGTTGATCTCGGTCCATTCGCCCACCGCGCAACGGCTCGACGCGCTGGCGAAGCGGATCGCCAAATCCCACGGCGAGCCACAGAATGCATCCAAGTACCGCGACCAGGCAGAACGGATCATGGCCCGTGACGAGCACGACGACGAGCATCGGTTTGGGCAGAACGTCCGCGAGGCATTCACCTTCGGCGATGTCTACGTCGCGAACAAACCGGCAGCCGAGTTGCGTGGAGGGGTGATGCGCTATCTCAGGCTCTTCTTCGGTGACCCCTTCCTGACGCCGACGCGCGACGAGTACGCGATGTTCCAGGCCCACACCGCGGCTCTTCGCTCCGGAGACCTCAGCCGTCAAGTTGGGGCTGCGATCTGCGCACCCGACGGAGAGATAGTCGCGGTCGGGTGCAATGAGGTGCCGAAAGCCCTTGGCGGGCAGTACTGGGAAGGAGACAAGCCCGACCAGAGGGACCTACAGCTCGGCTACGACTCCAACGTCAAGCAGCGCGACGCCGCATTGGAGGAGGCGTTCGCTTGCCTGGAGGACCGTGGCCTCCTCGCTACCGATGCAAAGGTCGACGCCTTCATGGAGGCGATTGACGGGACGAGGCTCACCAATCTGACCGAGTTCGGAAGACCCGTCCATGCCGAGATGGCCGCTCTCATAGACGGGGCCCGTCGCGGCGTTGGCGTCGGCGGCCATCGTCTATTCAGCACGACCTTCCCCTGCCACAATTGCGCCCGCCACATCATCGACGCTGGGATCGTCGAGGTGGTCTATCGAGAGCCCTATGAGAAAAGCCTGGCGGGCGAGCTCCATCCAGACGCGCTGATTGTCGATCCGGATCAGAAGGTAAAAGACAAATTGGTGATCAGGCGCTTTGTCGGTGTCGGGCCACCCCGCTATCTGGACCTGTTCGCGAAGCTGAAACGCAAGGACAAATCAGGAAACAAGGTGGAGTGGTCCGAGGCTGGAGCGTCACCGCGGCTCGTGCGAACCGAGACCGGATATCTGACCAACGAGGAGGACTTCCTCGACGAAGCTCGAGAGGCACTGATGACAGTCAAACTTAGTGACCAGGAGGATTGAGATGGAGAAGAAAAGCGGTTGGCTCGGGCGCAGCCTAGACCGAGCCCGGACGAACATCGAGGCGCGACCTGAGCACCTGAAGCCAGAGCGATACCGTGACAAGAAGGGGGACGCCGTTACCGCTTCAAAAAAGACTGCTAGCCGGAGACAAGCCGCTTGATCTGAGGCGCCCGACCGCGTCCGGACGCGGTCGGGCGGATGCTGGCGCACCGCTCACCTTGCCCCAGAGCTTGCCCCAAGACCGAATTCGCACTATATTGTCTGTCAGACAAAACAAACAAAAACCCCGCAAATGCGGGGCTTTCGTGAAATAGCGGGGGCGGGATTCGAACCCGCGACCTTCGGGTTATGAGCTTGATCCGCTCGATCGGCTGGACTACGTGGAGCACGGTTTCAAGCGGTTTTCGCGCGATCGAGCTACGTGGAGATCGGCTGGAATCTGTGGGGCATCTTGCCCCATTTCTTGCCCCAGCAAAGGTGCTGGTATACCTGGGTATACTGGCGGCATGGCCAAGGTCATGGTCTCCCTTCCAGACGATCTCCTCGCCGAAGTGGACGCCGAGGCACGGCGCGGCGGCAAGACCCGAAGCGCCGTCATGCGGGGGTTCGCCGACGCGGCGCTACGCCAACGCCGCGAGGGCCGAGCGGCGGCAATGCGATCACTGCTCAGCGAAGCCTCGCCCCACGGCGGACGTGCCGCGGAGCTGGTGAAGGCAACGCGGCCCGGTCCGTGATGACGCTGCTTCTCGACGCGAGCGTTCTACTCGCCGCTTTCGATCCCGAGGACGACTACCACGAGCCAGCACGAGCCCTGCTGGAAGACGACGAGGCCACCCTCGCCACGCTCGACCTTGCCCGCTATGAGGTTGCCAATGTCGCCGTGCGGGCATGGCGCGCGCCGGGGTCGGTGACGCCGCTGCTAGCCGCAGTCGAGAGGCTCGCCGACGATGGCGGCGTCCTCGCATCCACAGGCACCCTCCTAGCGAGGGCTGCCGAGATCGCCGAGCGTCACACGATCTCCGTCTACGACGCCGCCTATGCAGCCGCCGCCAACGATGCCGGACATCGCCTTGTCAGCTGCGACAAGCGCGATCTGGTCTCAAAAGGTCTCGCTACCCTGCCTGCAAAGGCTCGCTCTGCGGAGGGGCGAATCTGACAGCGTTTTCCCGATGGAGGGGGCAGTACTAGGCGGCTTCGCCCTCTTCCCGCTCTCCGAGAATTTCGTCGGCCACTTCACCTATCACCAGCGCTGCAAGCAGTAGCAACGTGATGATGGTGACGGCATCGGGAAGCTTGACGATGCTGGCGACGTCTGCGCCGGTCGCGATAGAGAAGGTCTGCGAGAGGCGCGTCAGGCAAACGAGGATTTGCTGGCGTTTCTCGGCGAGCCCTACGAGCGGGTCCGCTACTCCGGCCTCCTCCAAGACGGCTTCCGCTTCGCCACGGACCGTGTCGCGGAACACCGTGGCGTCCTCGAGGTAGCCCAGTTTCAGGCCCTCCGCGAAGCTGCTCGCAATGAGGGGCTTATGAGCTATGTCGTGAAGGAGCGTGTGCTGCTTGCCCAGCTGCTGCGCGATGTTCGCGGTAAAACCCTGCGGCAAGCTGCCGAGGGTCTGGCTGCCGAGGGACTCGGTGAGCTTGTCGATATTCACGCGGTCATAGATCACCTGCGCGATGGTTCCGCCTGTAACCACGTCGGGACCCATCCTGGCGGCGATCTGCGCCCCGAACGCAGGGCCAGTGACCTTCTCAAGGTTCATTTGGGCCGCCATCATCTGGCCGATCGTCCTGCTGCCGTAAGCATCCTCGACCATCTGGCTCAGCTTCCGCTGCTGCTCAGCTTGGAGGCGGATCGCCTCTGATATGGAGCGAAATGTCAAGGGGTGGACCCCGACCGGGTGATCTGCCCAGCGGCTCCGAGCAGCGGATGGCCCTTGGCAGCGACGGTGGATCA
>Ga0075433_10004087_pt1 | contig 11315 bp, 10 predicted proteins | sample RhiMethybrSRZTD2_FD_75299 | JGI IMG/M metagenome (GOLD analysis project Ga0075433, IMG submission 75299) | Populus rhizosphere microbial communities from Tennessee, USA - Rhizosphere MetaG P. TD hybrid SRZTD2 | ecosystem: Host-associated > Plants > Roots > Rhizosphere > Soil | place: USA... | reverse complement strand
CGGTATGGTGACAATGTCGACCGGGCGCGTAATGACGGGCAGAGACCCGCATTGCGAACCGGGCCATTCTTCCCTGACCGTGACCTTAACGACGCCGTTCCGCAGCCGCACGTCCACGACGCCAAACGAGAGGAGTTGAGTAGGCAGGGAACCGGCACCTACAAAGAGGACGACGCGCGATTCAAAATCGATGCTCGGGGCTGGCGGTGCTGGAGGCCAGCGCCCCGCTACCAACTCGGACCACGCTGTGGTCCACGAGTCCTGATCTACGATTATCCGATAGGTCGGAGTATCCAGGGGACTCAGATTAACCGAGGCGACACGCTCGAAGGCGACTGGGATTCCGCTGCGCTCGTTGAGCTCGGCTTGTACGGCGTCACGAGTGCAACCGGACAGAACCACGCAGCCAACCAAAACCGGGAAGAGATATTTCATGCCATGTAGTCCCCGCAAGAACCACGCGCGGCCCATGTCTTACCGCTGCCTAACGGCTCGCGTTTACCCTGCGGGCGCCATGCCCGCAGGGCGCCGTGCTGTTGAACGATAGTTCGTGCGCGCCAGCGCACAACACTCCCCTTCCGTTAAGGCGATCACCGCCCGCCAGCTTCAAGCGCATGTTAGGCAGCACACGCACGGCGCTATTGATCACTCTTCAGTGCCCCGAGAGCACCCATAAGGGTCAACAGACCCGCGATGGGGAGCACCGCTGTGATGGCGAGGAGTCACACGCCGGCGAGGAGCAGGGCCGCGTTCCTTGCGATTCATTGTCCCTTTTGGAAGTCCGGTTAACGCGGCGGTGCCTTCCCCACATCGACCGGCTTGAGATCGAACTTTCCCTTGCTTTCGACGAAGAACACACAGTCCGAGGCCTGATCGCAGCTCGTGGTGTGGCGATAGTCCCCACCCGGCTGCATGAAATAGGACCCCGGTCCAAGCCGGAATTCGGGCTTTCCTTCCGGGGCTTGAATGTAGGTCCCCGACAGGATGACGACCTTCATGTCGTAGGTGTGTGTGTGGAGTGGAGCTGCGAATCCCGCGGGCAACTTGAAAAGCGCGCCGAACGCGCCGTTCGCATGGTTACCCCACAGATCCGCAACCTTGACTCCCGGGGCACCGGGGTCGAGATCGGTCCATTGCACGTCGCTGGCCGGCAGGACGACGAGTCGGCTTGCCGCTGCGTGCGAAGCGCGCTGGGCCTTCGCCTCTGCGGATGCCTGCGCCAAAACCGCCTCCGGGAACGCGAGCGTCATCCCCAGCATCAGCACATCCCGTGCCCTCATTGAGCCCTCCTTGCCTCGATTCTGGCCGATGGTCGCCGCCGGTCGTCGCCCCCTAACGGATCGCGCTTCAGCTGCGGCGCGCTGAAGAAAGACTCATTCCTTAATCTACGCGCGCCGCCAGCTTCAAGCGCTTGTTAGGCAGCACGCCCGCCTCCCTCATCGCGGGGCTCCGAACGCCCGGATCCAAAACGAAAGCGCCGCAGCGGAGCAGCTGACGGCTAACACCAGGAGGCACAGGCGGCCCACGTTTCGAATGACCCAGAAGAATCCGATGATATCGAAGTCAACCCCCGGCAACCACTTCATTCGGAGGAAGAGGAGCCACGCAGTCGCCGCGAACACCGCGAACAGGAGGGCCACTGCGTTCCAGGCTTGGCGAGGAGTCAGGGGTTCGGGCTCCCTTACGGCGGCGGCCGCACCGCGACAGCTTCAAGCGCAGGTTAGACCGCTGCTTTGGGCTGCGCGGTCAGGGCTAACAACCGGAGAGCCGAGCGCATGAAACCTCCTGACAGAGGGCGGCCGTCGTTCTGTTTTAAACAGTACGCCTGGCGTTGCTCGAGCTGCAAGGCGTTGCGCCAGCGCGACAGCTTCGACCCCCGCGGTCCTGTTTCTCTGGAGCCACGTTTCCGCAGCCAGTGTTGGATGGCTGCCAGCTGAGACACCTGGGCACCGGTTCCTTTGAGAGCGATAGGCCCGCCAGCTTCAAGCGCATGCTAGCCCGCAGCGTCCCCGATCAGAGCGGGAACTTGACGAACCGCGCCGAGTGCTCGGGCGGAGTCAGAAGGGGCAGCGGCGGGAGGTGCAGCTCCACGGTGCCTGGCCCAATGACCCCGGCGTAGGTGAGTCCGGTGCCCGCCGGACGCAACGTCAGTTGATCTCCCGTGCGGGTGAAGGACCCCGTGAGTGTGGTCGTAAAGGTGTCTACGGTGCCGCCCGTGCGAGCGCAGTCCTGGGCTTGGGTGACTTGGAGGACAAACGACGCGCGGGTCTGGAGATCCAGGGAGCCCCGTAAAACGAGCTGATCACACGCGGGACTAGAGGCAACGACATCGGGCACTTGGACACTATCCACAAACGCCATCACGTAAGCGCCAGCGACGGGACCGAGTGTGTCACCGCACCCGATAAGTAGAGCCCCGACCGCGGCACCGATGACAGAGCGAGTCATACCACGATCTCCCTTCGGTGCGGCCTAACGGATCGCGCTTAAGCTGCTCGCGACTCGCCCGCCGGGCGCAATATAGTTGAACGATAGTTCGTGCGCGCCAGCGCACAACACTCCGCTTCCCTTAAGGCGATCACCGCCCGCCAGCTTCAAGCGCAAGTTAGGCCGCGGCTGCATGGGGAACTGGCAAATTCACGACGTCAAATTCGGGCCTGGTGTGGGCATGCTACCTCGCCCATTTTGCCGTGTATGTGGAGCCGGAGGATGCTGCTCGTTCTGCTGGCGGGGGGTTGTAGGCCCGGCTACTGGCGTCCCGCGCCGGTCGTTCCGGACCAAATGATTGCGGCGACGCATCCGCAGCGCATTCGGGTGACGCTCAGCGACAGCAGTGTACTGGTGCTAAAGGATCCGGAAGTGTCGGGCGACAGCATCGCCGGCACGAGTGGGAGGACGCAGGTCTCCGTTCCGTCCGCGCGCATTGTTCGCACCGACGTTCCTCCAGGGCTGGAAGCTGCGCCCATGATCTCAACCTGGCGTACGGAGCGACGCGCGCCGCAAGAGGTGATCTCGCAGAAGCGCCCGGAGCGCGTTCGCCTGACCTTCGCGGATAGTACCCGGCTGGAGCTCGCACATCCCGTGAGCGTGGGAGACAGCATCATCGGCTTCGTTTCCGAGACCCGAAGTGCGGTTGCGTCGGCCGGCATCGTCCGCGTTGAGCTTCGCACCGAGAATTCCTTGAAGGCGGTCGCGGGCGGCGTTTTGTTCGTCTCTGCGGTCGCTGCTGTGTACTTTGCGCTGTGCAGAAACAGCCCTGACTGCCCCGCCCAGCGGTAGCAGGGGCTCGGCAGCCGGCGGCCTAACGGATCGCGCTTCAGCTACGGCGGGCTGAAGTATAGATTCATTCCCTAGTCTACGCGCGCCGCCAGCTTCAAGCGCTTGTTAGGCAGCACATCAGAGATCCTCAGGGTCGGACAATATTGGCTCGCCTGGCAACGGCTCAGCATACGGAGCCAAGCTTGGACGCTTTCCTCCCGATCGCCGAATCGCCACTCAACTGTTTGAGTCTTCGTGGGGCTCATTGCGCTGCGTAACGAGTAATTATCCTGAGTTGCGCGGATCGACGTCCCCGGGAACGATATCTTGTATGCAACCTTCGGCACGGCCTCGCAATCCAACCCATTAATCCATCCCGGAGCCTCACCATGCAATCGCGCTACATCGTCGGGCTCTGCGCCGCGTTCCTCACCGCCGGCCTGACCGGCCCTCGCGCCGATCAGCCTCTGAACGTGCGCCTCGGCTACCCCGCCGACTCAAAGCTGCTCATCATCAACGCCGATGATCTGGCGATGTCGCATTCGGAGAACGACGCCAGCCTCACCGCCCTCGATCAGAAACTCGTCACGGCCGCGACCGTGATGGTGCCGGCCCCGTGGTTCGGAGAAGTCGCCGCGTACGCCAAAACGCATCCCGACGCCGATCTGGGCCTCCATCTGACGTTGACCGCCGAGTGGCAGACGTTCCGCTGGGGTCCGGTGACGCCGCGCACGCTCGTTCCCAGCCTCGTCGGGCCCGATGGGTTCTTCTACTCCACGACAGAAGAATTTGCGAGGCACGCGAAGGTCGACGAAGTCGAAACCGAGATACGGGCACAGATCGAGCGCGCCAAGTCCATGGGCCTGGAACCCACACATCTCGATGCCCACATGCACGCGCTCTATGCCACGCCGCAGCTGTTCGCGGTGCTGCGCAAGGTGGCGCGCGACTACAGACTGCCGATTCGCATGGCACGCAACGAGCAGGTATTTCGGGACCTGCTTCCCTATGTTGACGCCGCCGTCCCGTTCCCCGATGCGATCTTCTCGCCGCTCGACGACGTGCAGCCCGCTGCGTGGAAGGACTACTACGTCAATGTCGTCAAGAATCTGCAAGCCGGCGTTACCGAGTTATTCGTTCATCTCGCGCACGACGACGGAGAGATGCGCGCCGTCACCGTGAACTACTCGGTTTGGGATGCCGCCTGGCGCCAGCGTGATCTCGACGTCATTTCCAGTCCCGAGTTTCGGAAGGCCCTCGTCGATAATCACGTGACGCTCATCGGGTGGCGCCCGATCCAAAAACTCATTCGATAACTACGCCTTGCGTACTGGGTAGCGCAGGTGTGCAACGCCGACGCCCGCGATCACCCTCGGGTTGCCAAGGACGGCTGGCGTGCCGACGGTGCTCGGCGCTCGGCCCGGACACCTTGAACGTCATGGAGTCCGACCCTCCGGTGTGAACGCGCGTTTCTTGAGATCGCGCTGCTCGGCGCCGCGGGCCTCGAGGTCACGGAGGTCCGCTCCCGTATCTACGGCCGAGAGTGCGTGTTCAAAAACCTTCGAGCACGCGATTCCGCGCCGCTCGAACTGGTCGGCGATAACGAGCCAGAACGTCGGCCCGCCGTCAGCGTCGAGACCAACCGGTTCTTTCCAGTTATCAAGGATGATCTCGAGAATGCGATCGCCGGTTGCCGGAAGGTTGGCGAGGGTGGCGATCATGTTACGGAGATCTGCCGCCGAATCATCCTGGTAGAGGCCAGACCCCCAGCTTCCCATGTCGAGTCGATAAGCTCCGTCTACGTCGCGGCCTAACGCACCGCGGTTAAGCTGCGCCGCCCGGGCTGGCGGGCGGGACGACATCATTGATGGAGCACGTCAGTATGTTGGCGCACACATGGAATTCTGCCAAGGCCGGGCGGCGGCAGCTGCAACCGCCAGGTAGGCCGCCGCTTCGAGGACACGGCATTCAATGACCCCGGCCGACAGCAGCGTCCGCCGCGAGTCAGTGCCGCGGCCCATAGCCGCGTGGGCCTATCTGCACCGCATGGTATAACAACCATGCGATGAGCCCGAGCAGCACGATCAGCTCAATCGCGTTCCGAAGGGGCGAGCCCTCAGTGAGGAGGGACTTGGGCATCGGCCGCAACGCGGCGTGGTCCAGCAGCCGCGCCCAACACCGCGGACAGTAGCCGCGATAGAGGAGCTCGATCGCCTGGCCTGCGCCGCACCGTGGGCAGGTGAGGCCGACTTCCCGAGCGAGCCGCTGGTGGCGCTGCTGCCACATCGAAAGGGCCACGATGCCGATGGGAGCGACGACCACGACCACCAGGGAGGTATTGACATCGGGGAAGACCACGGCTGCGACGAATGGCGTCGCGATCAGCGCGACGATTATGGGGATGAGCACCCAGAGCCGGTCCATTCGCTGCAGTTCTTGGAAAGCCCGTTCGACATCCGCGGGGTGCCACGGCGCCGGCTCATCGCTGAGTGGGGTGGAGGTCGGGGCCGTCAGCTTTCCGGTTGGACCGGACGCGAGGTGTCGCCACCTGCGCCAAGTCCACCGGAACAGGATCACGACAATCAACGTGGCCCACCAGTAACTGCGCAGGAATGACATGTACGGTGGCGGCGCGGCGGCCTAAGGGATCGCGCGTAAGCTGCGGGCGCAACGCCCACAGGCGCACGGCAGTTGAGCCGCAGACACAAAGGCTCGCCAGCGAGGCAACGCAATTCTTCCCACACGAGCGCCCGGCAGCTTCAAGCGCATGTTAGGCGGCGAGGGCGATCAGTACACATGTAACCGGACACCGGCTGGCAGGTGGTCTTGGACGGCCTCAAGTACATCGTGCGTCGATGAGGCGAACATGAGGTTGAAGGAGAGACTGCGACTCAGCTAACTCAAAGGTCCGGAAACCTCGCGAGAGCATGATGAGAGCAGCCGCGATCCAGAGTGGGATCATGACGGCGGCGCTCAATCGAGCTCCGCGACGAAGGCTTGCGTTCGCGGACAGCGTGGAATCACCAGTCATACGCCTCTCCGCCTAACCGATCGCGCTTAAGCTGCGGGCGGCGAGCCCGCCAGCGCACTTGAAGTTGAAGCGGCGCGTATTCCCTTGTTCGAGAACCGCGCCGACCTAGCGAGCTCCGAATTCGTTCCGCCAGCCGTTCGTCGAAGGCCATTCAAGTGTTGAGCTGAGGTGAGGGCGCCGTCTAACGAAATGCGCGTAAGCTGCGGCGCGAGTTAGAAGTGTACACACCGGTAATTGTACTACTCTGCACTTCCGGATGCATCCACACCCACAGGTGCGGGCGCCGTCAGCCAGCGCAGCGGTCTCGGATTCTCCTTGTCCCGGGGTTTCTCGCGCTATAGGTTGGACGCGATGAAGCGGTACGGTATGGCCACCCTGCTATTGATCGCGAGCGCATGTGGGGATGAGCCCACCAAGCCTCCTCCAGGTCATGCTTCGCTCACGTTGATCAACGCAGTGATCAACAACAACAATGGGAGCTTCCGCGACAGCGCCTGGACGCTCGTTGCGAACGGGCCCACACCGTTCTCAGGGCCAGGCGATACCCTCAGCGATACCGCGCTCTCCGCAGGTGCGTATGTCCTGAGCATTTCGGGACCGGCAGGCTACCGGGCGAGTGACTGGGTGTGCAGCGGCTTCGGCGTGCAATCGGGAAACACCATTACGCTCGGCAGCGATGACCGTGCGGTCTGTAGGATCAGTCACGACGACATGCCGCCCAAGCTCACGCTGGTCAAAGTCGTCACGAACGACGACGGCGGCGTGGCGCACCCGTCCGACTTCGTGCTGTATGCTCAGGGCCTGGTATCGTTCGAGGGACCAGGCATGGCCGCCAGCGATGTCGATTTTTTTCAAGGGGGATACACGCTGCGTGAGGGCGGACCTTCCGGATACACCGCGGGCTCGTGGAGCTGTATCGGTGCGACCGCAAACGGGGACCCACCCGTAGTTAGCCTCACGCTCGGCCAGGTCGCGACGTGCACGAGCACGAGCGACGACGTTGCAGCGACGCGCACCACCTATTACGTCGATGATCCGGGCGATTTTCTGATCACGACCGACGTCGCGCCTGCGGGTCTCAGCGCCGGGGACATCGTCACCTTCCGTCCGACGGGCGGCAGGCACAGCGCGGTCGCTGGTCTGACATTCGGCACCAACGCATTTGCAACGATCCAGGACGCCATCGATGCCGTATCTTCAGCCTACGACGTCATCAGAGTCGCCGGCGGCACTTTCGCGGAACAGGTGAGGGTCAACAAGTCCGTGGTGTTGCTGGGGAATCAATACGGGGTGGATGCCCGTCAGCGGCCCGGTACCGCGGGAGAAGCCGTGCTGACTGGGAGCAGCGGATCGACGTCCTTCTACGTCACGGCAGGCGACGTCACGATCGACGGATTCACGGTCCAGGACGCGACCGATGCCGCCAATGCCGGCGCCGGCATTGTGATCGGCTATCTCACGTCGGGGACCAACGTGCGCAATAACATCATCAAGGACAACATCACCGGGCTGTATATCGCCAACTTCAACAATTCACCCTGGACGGTGATCCAGCAGAACATCTTTCGCAACAACAATCGCCCCGGCCCAACGGGTGGGGTGGGGGTGTATTGCGATTCAAGTACGACGGGCGGCACCACGCACTCCAGCATGCTGATCGACAACAACAGTTTTCTCGATCATACCGGCGCCGCCGCCATCGTGTTGACGACGAACACCGAGATTCAGAATGTCACCATCTCGAACAACCTGTTCGATCACAACGCGGGCACGCTCGTGGCTCGGAGACTGCACTTCTGGCACTTCACGGGGAATGAATCACGCAATTCCACGCATGCTGCGGGCGCTGAACTGCGCTTGGTGGATGGGGTGTTCGGCTTGAACGTCACCCACAACATTCTGGCTGGGAGCGGGCAAACCGGCTCGCGGGCCGTGCACGTGAGCTCTGCCGGGAACCTCGCCGGGCGAATCGTGTTCGAGCTGAACAGCATCAGCGGCTACGACAGTGCGGCGGTCGAGCTCGACGCGGGCGCCTACACCGACAAGTTCGACGCCAAGTACAATTGGTGGGGCGCGTCGATCGGACCAAATGGGCTGTGCAACCTATTTGGCCTTGGTGGCGCGGGGCAACGGATCATCGACCAGAATCTTCAGGTCGATTGCCAACCATTCCTCACGAGTGGTACAGATTCAGATTCTGACACGCCCGGGTTCCAACCGCCGGGGTTTTCGGCGCTGCAACGTGTGCGGGCTGATCGATGAACTTCCTCCCCCTCTTCCTTATTGTGGTTGCTGCCTAACGAATCGCGCCGAAGCTGCGGCGCGCTGAAGAAGGATTCGTTCCATAAACTACGGGCGCCGTCAGCTTCAAGCGCTTGTTAGGCAGCGATGCGCACTAACAATTCGTCGTTCAGGGCGAGAGTGGCCCGCAGCCATTCCGTAGCGGGCGACCTATCCGGCTTGCCCTTGTCCCCGAAGGTACGAATAGAGACACCGCACTGGTCCGGGCGCTGCTTGACCCAATCGATGGAGCAGAGGATGTGCTCTTCGCCCCCTACTAGCGAGGCAATCGCGGCGGGCTGGCCATTCAACTGATACTCGAATGAAAGGCCTGGGCATTTACGCAGGGCGGGCACTCGGTCCGGAACAAAGTTCTTCATGCTCTCCGCAAAGACGCGCTGTTCCTCGACATACTCCGGTGAGTCTGTCGGAATGATCTGTTCGGGCGACGTTACACGGTCCGATTCCGTGAATTTGAAAGCGACGGTGTCACCTTCCCCCACCGCGACGTTCTCGCACCAATACACGTGTGCGGCTCGTCCCTGCTCGAGGTCGCACATTCCACTGACCTGAAGGGAGGCCAGCGACTCATCCGCGACCCACGCGCTCAAGAGCGGGGTGATGAGAGAAGCATTCGCCATGCCTGCGCGCCACCGTACCTCGCCGTTCACTGCCACGTCGATCACGCGCATCGCTGTCTAACGGATCGCGCTTAGCTGCGGCGCGCTGGCGAAAGATTCATTCCTTAATCTACGCGCGCCGCCAGCTTCAAGCGCTTATTAGGCAGCGTCCCATCGAAAGGGTTCTCGTACCCTCGCGATCGAGATTGGCGCCGCTGGAAAGCGTGACATGCGCTTGACTGCAAAGCTGACCGGCTCCTGCTCTCCTCCTGGTAAGGCCAGAATCGTTTTCAGCGTATAGTCAGTCCTGAAGAAATGATAGAATCGGTAGCCCGCCAGTGTGAGGATTAGAGAGACAATCTTGGTCCCATCAAGCTGCTCATAGTTGAAGTGATAAGAGTCGATCCAGTTTTGCTCATCCGCATCGCGCGCAAAGGAACTCAACGATGGAGGACTGATTCCAGGCACTAACGCCACCACTGATGCGGGTCCCTTCGCTAGTGTGGTAAGCAGGACATTGACGTAGCTCTCCTCTGCGCCAGGATTTCCGTGAACCAGACCTGCATAGTAGCGCATGGGAGGTTGCCGCGTCGATGCGTTCTAGGCGCTGCCTAACGGATCGCGCTTAAGCTGCGGGCGACTCGCCCGCCGGCGCAAGGATGCAGGACGAAGTCCGTGCTCCGCCAGGGGCACAACACTCCGGTTCCTTTAAAGCGATCACCGCCCGGCAGCTTCAAGCGCTTGTTAGGCATCACGGCTCTGGGATGGACAGGTCACGGCAGATCTTGCGGGCGAGGAACTCGTTGATGTCACGATGGCGCGGCACGTGGATGTCTTGCGGGCCGATCGATTCACGTACACAGAGTGGTGAGCGCCTTCGCGCAACAGCTCGCAGCCATGGGCTTCGATATGCCGAACGAGGTCACACCGCTTCAAGCGGGCGTGATCTTAAAGCGTTCGCGTATTACAGAGCGCGTGCCGAGGGCTTCTTGGGCGAGTGTCCGGTTGGCCGCGAGGACCAGGCGTACGGCTTCGTCGAGGTTGGCTCGGGCTTCCTCGAGCGTCGCCCCCTGCGTGTTGGCGCCAGGAAGCTCCTCCACAAAGGCGATGTAGCCTTCCGGCACTTCTCGAACACGGCGGTTAGTTGGAGGGTCACGGGACTCAATCTAACAAAGATGGCCGGGTGATGCCTAACGGATCGCGCTTAAGCTGCGGCGGACGTCTCGAAGGCCCGCGGGCGCAAGGCGCCGGAGCGACAGACGAAAAGGCTGGCCGGCGAGGTAACGCGATTCTTCCTTACTTGTGAGCGCCCGGCAGCTTCAAGCGCATGTTAGGCGGCGACCCTAACGGAGGCTGTCGCGCGCCCATCGGCCCGGTGCGGCCGCGAGACACAGCTCGGGATCGGGCGTCCCGATACGCCGGCCCGTGACGTATCTGACTCCTAGATCACCTTCTCCCCGCATGCCACCCTGCTCCGTGCGACCAACAAGCCGCCCTTCGCTAACGTGAGCCTCCATCCTGAATGCAGCATCTGGTGATCGGTATAACTCGAGTAGGAGACCAGAATCCGCATCATAACGCCAATTCGTGAGTGCAACGGCAGGTACGCCCCGTATGACCGGCAGGCCATGAGAGTTTCTGGTAGGCCGACCAGGTTCGTGGAGGATGAAGCAGGCAGCCCCGGGGTTGTGTCCCATTAGATCAGTTGCCCAGGAGCCGGCATTCGCGACTGCGAAGTATTCAGCTTGTGAGTCAGGAACAGCAACCTTCATGGAATCCAAGACCAGAATCCCCCGGATGCGAACAGAAGCCGAATCGTCAAAGGCGCAGGAACGACGACAGAAAGCAAGCTCGTAGGTTCCGATCGCGGAGGTGTCTGGAGGTCCGATCGGGTGTGCGGCGGGTTGGCAACCTCCTTCGAGGATCGCTCCCAACAGGGCGGAGAGAGCTGCCAGAGATCGCCCCAATTCAGGCTCCGCATTGAACGTGGCGGAAGGTGGATCGCCGCCTAACGGATCGCGCTTAAGCTGCGGGCGCAACGCCCGCAGGCGCAAGGCCGCGGAGCGGCAGAGAAAAAGGCTGGTTGGCGAGGCAACGCAATTCTTCCCTACTTGTGAGCGCCCGCG
>Ga0075433_10004086_pt1 | contig 11316 bp, 9 predicted proteins | sample RhiMethybrSRZTD2_FD_75299 | JGI IMG/M metagenome (GOLD analysis project Ga0075433, IMG submission 75299) | Populus rhizosphere microbial communities from Tennessee, USA - Rhizosphere MetaG P. TD hybrid SRZTD2 | ecosystem: Host-associated > Plants > Roots > Rhizosphere > Soil | place: USA... | reverse complement strand
CGTCCGGCGTGGACGGATGCGTCATCGAGCGCCGCGAGGAATGAACCGAGACGCAGCAGCGACCAGCACAGCCCCCACAGAACGCGGCCGCCGAGGAAGAGGATGATCGCCGCGGGCAGCGCGTACGTCGTCGTCGACACGCCGGTGAGCAGGATCGCGGCGACGATGAGGGCGCCCGCGGGGAACCGCTCGTAGAGGCGCGCCGCGAGCGGGTTCGTGCCGAGTCGCACCCAGCGGTTGATCGAGAGGATGACGCCGACGGTCGGGCGCGAGAGGCCGAGCGAGCTCGCCTGCACCGGAAGCACCGTGTAGAGGAACGTGTCGCCGAGGAGTGACGCCGCGACGACGAGCGCGCTCGCGAGCGCGGGAGCGCCGCGTTCGCGGGCTCGCGGCGCGGCCGTGTCGATCAGCCTGCGGTCGCCGTTTCCGGCGCGCGATACGCGGCGAGCGGCGCGACGTCGTACGTCACCGCAGACGCGCGCAGCGCCTGCACGACCGCAAGGGCCGTGTCGAGCGAGGTGAGGCACGGCACGCGCGCCTCGACCGCGGCGCGCCGGATGAGGAACCCGTCGCGGTCGACGGTCCTGCCGAGCGTCGGCGTGTTCACCACGGCCGCGCAGCGACCCGAGCGGATGACCTTCAGGATCTCGTCGGCGCCCTCGGAGAGCTTCCCCACTTCGCGCACGTCGATGCCGAGCGAGCGGATGAGCGCCGCGGTGCCCCGCGTCGCGACGAGGTCATACCCGAGCCAGTGGAAGCCCTCGATGATCGGCACGACCTCGTCCTTGTCCTTGTCCGCGACGGTGACGAGCACCTCGCCGCTCGGCATCGGCGCGAGGCCCGCGGCGATGAGGCTCTTCCAGAGCGCCGGCGGGAACGCGCGATCGATGCCCATGACCTCGCCGGTGCTCTTCATCTCCGGGCCGAGGTACGTGTCGACGTCGAGGAGCTTCGCCATCGAGAAGACCGGCGCTTTGAGCGCGACGAGCGGCTGGTCCGGCCAGATCCCGTCCTCGCGCGCGTAGCCTTCCGACGCGAGCGTCGAGCCGAGCGAGATCGCGACCGCGAGGCGCACCAGTGGCACGCCGGTCACCTTCGTGAGGAACGGCACCGTGCGCGATGAACGCGGGTTCACCTCGAGGACCCACACGCGGCCCTCCTCGACGATGAACTGGATGTTGAGGAGTCCTTTCACCGGCAGCGCCTTCGCGATCTGCGCGGTGAGCTCGACGATGCGGCGGCGCTCGGCGGGCAGGAGGTTCTGCGCGGGATAGACCGCGTACGAGTCGCCGGAGTGGACCCCCGCGCGCTCGATGTGCTCCATGATCCCGGCGACGAGCGTGTCGATGCCGTCGGACACGGCGTCGACCTCGACCTCCCTACCGCGCAGGTACTTGTCGACGAGCACGCGACCGGTGCCCGCTTCGAGCGCGGCATGGAAGTACCGCTCGAGGTCCTCGGGCCCGTAGACGATCTCCATGCCGCGGCCGCCAAGCACGTACGACGGGCGGACGAGCACGGGATAGCCGACGTCGCTCGCGATCGCGAGCGCCTCGGAGAGCGACGCCGCGGTGCCGCCGGGCGGTTGCGGGACGCCGAGCGCGTCGGCGAGGTCATGGAAGCGGCGGCGATCCTCCGCGAGCGCGATCGCGTCGGCCGACGTCCCGATGATGCGCCCGCCGATCGCCGCGATGCGCTCCGCGACGTTGAGCGCCGTCTGACCGCCGAACTGCGTGAGGACCTGCCCGGCCGCCGACCCATCGCCGCGGGACGACGCGCCCTCGTTCTCGAGCACGCTCGCGATCGACTCCTCGTCGAGCGGATCGAAGTACAGGCGCGCCGACGCGTCGAAGTCCGTGGACACCGTCTCGGGATTGCTGTTCACCATGATCGGCGCGACGCCCTTCTCGCGCAGGCTCGACGCCGCCTGCACGCAGCAGCAGTCGAACTCGATGCCCTGGCCGATGCGGATCGGACCGCTGCCGATGATCACCGCCTTGTCGCCGCGGAGCGGTGTGGCCTCGTTCTCCTGTTCGTAGGTCGAGTAGAAGTAGGGCGTCACCGCCTCGAACTCAGCGGCGCAGGTGTCGACCATCTTGTACACGGGACGGATGTCCCACTGCGCGCGGAGCCCGCGCACGTCCGCCGGCAACATCCCGACGAGCGTGGCGATGTCCGAGTCCGCGAAGCCCAGGCGCTTCGCACGCCGCAATAGGTCCGGCGTCGGCGTCTTGCCCTGCAGCTCGGCCTCGGCGAAGTGGACGATCCGGGCCATCTTGCGGAGGAACCAGCGATCGATCCTGGTCTTCTCGTGCACCTCGTCGACGGTCACGCCGCGCCGCAGCGCCGCGAAGATCCGCCACAGGCGGTCATCGGTCGCGGGCCCGCTCAGATGGCGCACGACGAACTCCTTCGGATCGGTGACCTCGACCCAGGCGGGCGCTTCCCAGAGGAGCCCCTGACCCTTCACTTCGAGCGAGCGGAGCGCCTTCTGCAGGCTCGCCTCGAAGGTGCGATCGATCGCCATGACCTCGCCGGTCGCCTTCATCTGCGTGCCGAGGCTGCGGTCGGCGCTCGCGAACTTGTCGAACGGCCAGCGCGGGATCTTCGTCACGACGTAGTCGAGCGCGGGCTCGAACGCCGCGGTCGTCTTCTTCGTGACCGCGTTGGGGATCTCGTCGAGGCGCTTTCCGATCGCGATCTTCGCCGCGACGCGCGCGATCGGATAGCCGGTCGCCTTGGACGCGAGCGCGGACGAGCGCGACACGCGCGGGTTGACCTCGATGACGTAGTACGGGACCTGCGCGTCCGGGTCGCTCGTCGGCGCAAGCTCCGGATGCAGCGCGAACTGGATGTTGCAGCCTCCCTCGATGCCGAGCGCGCGGATGATGCGCAGCGCCGCGCTTCTCAGCATCTGGTACTCCTTGTCAGTCAGCGTCTGGGACGGTGCGACGACGATGGAGTCACCGGTGTGGATGCCCATCGGGTCGAGGTTCTCCATGTTGCACACGGTGATGCACGTGTCCGCGCCGTCACGCATGACCTCGTACTCGATCTCCTTCCAACCGATGAGCGACCGCTCGACGAGCACCTGTCCGATCGGTGACGCGCTGATGCCGCGCCCCGCGACGGTGCGTAGCGACTCGGCGTCACGCGCGAAGCCGCCGCCGGTGCCGCCGAGCGTGAACGCCGGACGGATGACGAGCGGATAGCCGATGCGCTCGGCGAACGCGACCGCGTCGTCGACGCTCTTCGCGGTGATCGACTCCGGCACCGGCTCGCCGATCGAGAGGAGCAGCTGCTTGAAGGCCTCGCGGTCCTCGGCCTGCTGGATCGCGCGAAGCGGGGTGCCCAGGAGGCGGACCGCATACCGCTCAAGGACGCCGGCCTCCGCGAGCGCGACCGCGAGGTTGAGCCCGGTCTGCCCACCCAGCGTCGGGAGAAGGCCGTCGGGCCGCTCGATCGCGATGATCCGCTCGAGGACGTCGACGGTGAGCGGCTCGATGTACGTGACGTCGGCGACGCCCGGGTCGGTCATGATCGTGGCAGGGTTCGAGTTCACCAGGACCGTCACGACGCCCTCCTCGCGGAGCGCGCGGCACGCCTGGGTCCCCGCGTAGTCGAACTCCGCGGCTTGGCCGATGACGATCGGCCCGCTGCCGATGATGAGGACTTTCAGAGGTCGATCCACCCGCCGCCGGTGACCACGGCGCGGCCTCCGACGTGGACGCTCGCGATCTTCTCGCGCGCGCCGCCGATGCGGACGTAGAGGACGGACGGGCGTCCCATCTCGTGACCCTGCTCGACGACGATCTTCTTGCCGTCGCTGAGCCCGTGTCTCACGAGGTACGCGCCGAGCGGCCCGACGGCGGAGCCGGTCGCCGGGTCCTCGGCGACGCCGAACGCGCCCGCGTACAGGCGGCCGTGGACGGTGGACGATGGCGCGAGCGTCTCCCGAGTGAAAAGGTACGTCGCCTGGTCGAGCCCGCGTGCCGGTGTCGCCTTCTTGATGACGCTGAGGTCGTGGACGGGGACGAACGTGAACGCATTGCCGCTCGAGCCGATCTCGATCGGCAGCGACGGATCGATGTCCGACGGGAGGAGCGAGACGAGCGGTGCGATCTTCGCGCGGTCCGGCCCCGGCTGGAACTCCGGCAGCGGCTGCTCCATCTCGGTGAACCCGTCGCGCACGGTGACGTGCAGCGTCCCGACCTTTTCCTCGAGGCGCAGCGACGCGTCGCGGCCGCCCGCGAGCAGGTACGCCGTGCCGATCGTGGGATGGCCGGCGAACGGCAGCTCGCGGCCCGGCGTGAAGATGCGCAGCTGGTGATCCGCGTCTCCGCCGGGCGGCAACACGAATACGGTCTCGGAAAGCTTCAGCTCATTCGCGATCGCCTGCATCGTCGTGTCGGCGATGCCGCGGCCGTCGCGGAAGACGGCGAGCTGATTGCCGGCGAACTTCGTATCCGTGAACACGTCGAGCAGCGCGTACTCGCGACGCGTCATCGCCGTGCGACCGCCGCGTTGACGCCCGCGAGGAAGGTGTCGAACACCGGCTCGTTATCGCGCGGGCCCGGCGCGCCCTCGGGGTGGTACTGATACGTGCGGATCGGCAGCGTCGCGTGCGCGAGGCCCTCGACCGAGCCATCGTTGAGGTTGCGCGCGGAGACCGTGAAGTCCGAGTCCACTGGGATCGACGACTCATCGACCTGGAACTCGTGGTTCTGGCTCGTGATGACGACGCGCCCGGTGCGCAGGTCCTTCACCGGATGGTTCGCGCCGTGGTGCCCGAACGGCAGACGCGACGTCGTGGCGCCGATGGCCCGTGCGACCAGCTGATGCCCGAGGCAGATGCCGAGGATCGGGAGTGGACGCGCTGAGCCACGCTGCAGCGCGGCGTCGAGCAAGAGCCTCACGTTCTGCGCGATCTGCGGGATCGCCGCGGGGTCGCCGGGGCCGTTCGAGATGACGATGCCGTCGGGCGACCAGGACAGGATGTCGCGCGCGCTGGCCGTCGCCGGGAACACCTTCACGGTCGCGCCGCGCCGCACCAGGCAGCGGATCTGGTTCTCCTTCACCCCGGTGTCGAGGAGCGCGACCTTCGCTCCGCTTCCCACCTGGCGCGCGAGCCCCGTCGCTTCGACGACGAGCGGCTTCGCGGCGAGCGCCGGCGAGCTGCGGGCCTTCGCCACCGCCTCCTGCGCGACGCCGGGGTCGTGCGCGAGGTGCGGCGGCACCTGCAGGAGCGCGCCGCGCAGCGTGCCCTTCGCGCGCAGACGACGGACGAGGGCTCGGGTGTCGACGCCCGCGATCGCGGGAACACCGTACTGGCGCAGGTAGGCGTCGAGGTCGAGCGTGTCCTCGCGGCATGTCGTGTCGAGCTCGCGCACGATGAGCGCCTCGACCCAGGGACGGCGGGACTCCGACGCGCGATCGAACGTCCCGTAGTTGCCGATGAGCGGATAGGTGAGAACGACGATCTGTCCGTTGTACGAGGCGTCGGAGGCGATCTCCTGGTAGCCGGTCATCGCGGTGTTGAACACGACCTCGCCCGCGGCGGACGACGCGTCCCCGAATGCATCTCCCCACCACGCGCTGCCGTCCTCGAGGCCCAGGACCGCCGCCCTGCTCATCGGTGAATAACTATACGTGTTTGATGAATAAAGATGCAATTGTCGCTCGGCGAGCGCGCCACCGCTCGGGCCACGCTGATCAGCGGGCGGCCGTACGCGCTTCGCCACGCACACCTCCGTCGTAGCGGACCTCGCCACCCACCGCCGCGGCGACGACGCGCCCGCGCAGCTCGCGGCCGAGCAGAGGGGTGTTCTTCCCGAGCGTGGCAAGGGCCTCCGCGGTGGCCGTCCATGTCGCGTCGAGATCGACCGCGACCCAGTCGTCCGGATCCGGCGTGATCCCGAGGACGCGCGCGGGTCCGTCGGTCAGTGCGCGCAGCGCCGTCTCGCGGTCGCACCAGCCCGCGGCGATCCCGCCGAGCACCAGCGGCAGCGCGGTCTCGAGGCCGCAGATCCCGAACGCCGCCTGATCGAACTCGACGTCCTTGCGGATGCTCGCGTGCGGCGCGTGATCGGTCGCGATCGCGTCGATCGTGCCGTCCGCGAGGCCGATCCACAGGGCGCGGACATCGTGGAGACGGCGCAGCGGCGGATTCATCTTCGTCATCGCGTCGAACGGCACGCCGCGCGGCGGCTCGTCGGCGGTCTCCTGGCCCTTGAGTCCCTGCTCCCAGGCGAGCGCCCGCCGACCGGCGACCCAGTCGTCGGTGAGCGCGAGGTGATGCGGCGTGACGTCGCAGCTCACCGGGATCGAGCGCGCTTTCGCGGCGCGGATCATGTCGACCGAGCCGGCGGTCGAGATGTGCGTGAGATGGACGCGCGCGTCGAGCTCGCCCGCGACGAGGATCGCGCGCGCGACCGCGGTCTCCTCCGCCGCGTTGGGGATGCCCGGGAGGCCGAGCATCGCCGAGACCGCACCCTCGTTCATCACGCCCTGGCCACTGAGTACCTGGTCCTGGGGGTGCTCGATGACCAGAAGATCCCTCGCGCGCGCGTACTCGACCGCGCTGCGGAAGAGTCGCGCGTCGTCGACGGGCGAGCCGTCGTCGGAGAACGCGACGGCGCCCGCGGCGGCGAGCTCGACGAGGTCGGCGAGCTCTTTGCCTCGTCGTCCGCGCGTGATCGTCGCGATCGGCAGGACGCGCGCGGCGCCGGCGGCCTTGCCGCGCGCGATGACCTCGGCGACGAGGCCCGGCGAGTCGATCGCCGGCTCGGTGTTGGGCATCGCGCAGATCGTGGTGAAGCCGCCGCGCAGCGCCGCCTGCGCGCCCGTCGCGATCGTCTCGGACTCTTCGAAGCCTGGCTCGCGCAGGTGCGCGTGCAGATCGATGAAGCCCGGTACGACGAGGTAGCCCTCGCGTTCGATGGCGCGGCGGTCGGTCACGGGCGCTCCTCCTGCAGCGGCGTGCCGACGAGCAGGTAGAGCAGCGCCATGCGCACGGCGACGCCGTTCGTCACTTGCGTCTCGACCAGCGAACGCGCGCCGTGCGCGACGGCCGCGTCGATCTCGACGCCCTCGTTCATCGGGCCGGGATGCATCACCGGCGCGTCGGGCCGCATCCGGGCGACGCGCGACGCGGTAAGTCCCCACACGTGGCTGTATTCGCGCAGCGAGGGGAGGAGCCCGCCCTCCTGCCGCTCCTTCTGCAGCCGCAGCGCGATCACGCCGTGCGCGCCGTCCAGCGCCCGATCGAGATCGGGTTCGTACGTCACGCACGGGGGAAGCTCGCCGCGGCGCCACGCGAGCGGCATGAGCGTCGGGGGACCGGACAGCGTTATCCGCGCCCCGAGCGGGACCAGGGTGTGGATGTCGGACCGCGCGACGCGGCTGTGAAGGACGTCGCCGACGATGACGATGCGCTTCTCGTGGAGATCGCCGAGCGCGGCGCGCAGCGTGTACGCGTCCAGGAGGCCCTGCGTCGGATGCGCGTGCCAGCCGTCGCCGGCATTGATGACCGGCGCATCGCTGCGCTCGGCGACGAAGTACGGCGCGCCCGAAGAGGCGTGGCGCATGACCACGACGTCGCCGCCGAGCGCCTGGAGGGTGCGCACGGTGTCGAGGAGCGTCTCCCCCTTCTCGACGCTCGACCCGCTCGACGTGATCGTGGTCACGTCCGCGGACAGCGCCTTCGCCGCGAGCTCGAACGAGACCCGCGTGCGCGTCGACGCCTCGGCGAAGAAGAGGATCACGGTCTTGCCGCGCAGCGGCGGCGCCTTGCGGACCGGTCGCCCGAGGATCTCGACCATCGCGCCCGCGGTCTCGAGCACCGCTTCGATCTCGGCGCGCGACCAGTCGTCGATGTCGAGGACGTGCCGCCGCGCCCAGCGGAGCGCCGCGGCGGCCGGGGTCTTCGTGAGCGTCACGCGCTCACCGCCTCTCTGGCGACGAGCTCGACCTCGTCGCGACCGTCGACCTCGACGAGATGCACGCGGACGTCATCCGCCGGCCGCGTGGGCACGTTCTTGCCCACGAAGTCGGCGCGGATCGGTAGCTCGCGGTGGCCGCGATCGACGAGCACGGCGAGACGGATCGCCCGCGGCCGCCCGTAATCCACGAGCGCGTCGAGCGCGGCCCGGATCGTGCGCCCGGTGAAGAGGACGTCGTCGACCATCACGACGACCTTGTCGTCGACCGAGAAGTCGAGCGCGGACTCGTGGACGACCGGCGCGTATCCGATGCGCGTCAGGTCGTCGCGGTAGAGCGTGATGTCGAGCGATCCGAGCGGCACCGAGACGCCCTCATGCGATCGGATCGCGTCGCGCAGCCGCGTCGCGAGGACGTCGCCGCGCGAGCGGATACCGACGATGGCGAGGGCCGAGAGATCGCGGTCGCGCTCGACGATCTCATGAGCGATGCGGGAGACCGCGCGACGGATGTCGTCGGCGCTGAGCAGGACGGCGCGCGGCTGTGACAACTCGCTCCCCTTCCCGGCCTCACAGGACCGGTCGTTAAAGGTGGTGCGCTCGCGCGAGTCTAGCCGATACGTTGTCGCGCGTGCGGGTATGGCTGGGCGTCATCGGGAGCGTGGCGTTCGCCGCGATCCTCGTCGCGGTGACCCTCACGCGCACACCCGCGGCAGAGAGGACCGCGGCGATCACGGCGCCCCTCTTCACCGCCGATCCCGCCGTCACCGCGCGGGTCGATCCAGACCAGGGGCGCGGCCGGATCGCGCACGACGATCGCGCGGCGCGGCGTCCGCCGGCGGTCCGTGGGCTCGCGCTGCCGATCGAGGGTGCGCCCCTCCCGACCGATCCGTCGCTGCTCCCGAACGCGCCGCGCGACTTCCGCGCGGGATGGCACGAGGGGATCGACTTCCCGGCGCGTACCGGCACGCCGGTGCATGCCGTCGCGGCCGGCACCATCCTGCGCGTCGATCGCGAGTTCGCCGACTGGGATCTGGACGCGCGGAACGCCGCGCTCGACCAGGCGCTACAGCTCGGCTACACGCCGGCGACGACGCTCGACCGCATCCGCGGCCGGCAGGTCTGGATCGATCACGGCCGGGGCATCGTCAGCCGCTACGCGCATCTCTCGAGCGTCGCGGATCTCACGGTCGGCGACGTGGTCGAGGCGGGAGCGATCATCGGCGCGGTCGGGAGCAGCGGCTATCCCGAAGGCGGGCCGCATCTGCACCTCGAGATCCGCGTGGGCACGAGCTATCTCGGCGACGGTCTCGTGGGTGAGGCTCTGCTCGCGGCGATCGGCGCCGCGTTCGACTAGCTGAGGTTCCCGGCGGTTTTTGAAACGGCCGGCTAGATGGCGGCCGAGCCGTACTCGAGGTAGCAGTGCGCGCACACGGGGTGCTCGTCTCGGTCGAGGACCTGCTCCGTCGAGCCGCAGTTCTCGCACTCCGCGCGGTCGTCGGGCGCGGGCCGCCCAGTGACCTCGTCACCCAGCCGCACCCAGCGCCGGACGGCGCGCTCGCTCTCCCGGTCGATCACGGTTTAGCGAGGACGCAAGTGGCACGCCAGACTATCCAGCCGAGTCCAAATCGCTGCGCGATCGTTACACGAGCGGGCGTGCGAGCCCGCGCTTCGCGGCTGCTAGCGCAGGCCGGTGCGGCGCGCGCGCAGAGCCGCCTCGAGGACGACCTCGACGGCCTCAGAAGCGAGCGGCCGAGGAAGACGGGCGAAGACGCCGATCTCCGCGGACTTCTCTTTCTCCGGGATCTCGTACCACCAGGTCAGGTGTTGGAGCTCGCACATGTACACGTACGCCGTCGTCGGCTTCGGCAGCTCGTAACGGATCGCACCGAGCAGGTCGAGCCGCGACGCGACGATCCGCGCAGCGTCCCAGAGCTCGCGACGCGCGACCTCGAGGATCGTTTCACCTGAGCGACGCGAGCTCGTCGGGAAGTGCCATCCGCCGGCTTCCGGCGAACGTACCCAAACGGTGAGTTCGCCGTAAAAGGGAATGACCATCGCGATCTGCGCGGAGGCCGGCGGGAACTCTTTGAAGCTCGAGTCTCGTCGCGAGACGAATGTGAGGTCCGCCATCGTGTCGCTCAGTAAGCCGGACGCTGAGCGAGTCGTCAATAGGTCGTGCGGTGGCAAGGTCGTCAAAGCGAGCAGGCGGACGACTGACTATACGCGTCCTCTCCCCCGTTGTGGTGACGAGGAGAGATAGAAGTCCTTAGGACGTAACGCGCGTCAGGCCCGTAACGCGTCGGCGAGGCGGAACGGATCGGACGCGATGACCGACGCGGCGTACAGCTCCATCGCGCCGATGTCCGACGTCTTGTTCGCAGGATCGCCGCGATCGACGAGGCGCGCCAGCGATGGGAAACGTCGCCAGTCCTCACCGTCGGGCGAGAGCGGCGGCATGTACAGCGCCATGTTGTACGAGACGACCCCGAGCGATCGATACGTCGTGACCGCTTTCGCGATCGCGGCCGCGAGGCTCGTCGCGTCGGCGCCGGGACGACCGATGACGAGCACCTCACGCTCCTTGATCGGGACGATCGAGGCGAAGACGCGCGCGCCGTCGATCTCCGTCCCGAGGCCGAGTGAATCGTGCACGAGCCAGAGATCGTCGAAGTAGTCACCCTCCGCCGCGCTGTAGGCGAGGGCCTGCTGGCGCAGCGCCTCGACCTTCGGGTAATGCTGCCCCCGGGTCGCGGTCATCTGCATGTGCCCGTGCACGATCGAGCCGCCCGCGCGCCACAGGCAGTTCCACATGACGAAGAGGTAGCGCGCGGCCGGGTCCGCGGCGAGGGCGGCCTCGCCCCAGCGCCGCGTCGTGGTGAGATGGTCGCGGATGGTCGCGGCATCGACCGGGGCGAGCGGGTCGTGCTCGTTGAAGACGAGCACGCCGTGATAGCCGTCGTACTTCGCGACGTTCGACGCGGTGATGCCGTGCTCGCCTTCGATACGCCCGAAGGAGTCGGCGGGCGTGCCGGTGAGCGGGTGGTCGAACGGATCGTTCGACGCGGCCGCGATCGTCTGCCGCACCTCGTCGCCGCCCTTCACCTCCATCGGCCGCATCGCGCGCAGGTCGTTGAAGAGCGCGCCCTCGAACGTCACGCGATTCGTGACGCGGACGATGCGCTGCTCGCGGACGGCGTCGACCGAGCCGAAGAGCTTGGTGATCCAGGCGTGCATCTCTGGCGGCGGGTCAAGCGTCCCGGTGGTCGTGGACACGGTGAAGAGGCGATCGGCAGCGGCCCTCGCAGGCGCCGGCAGATCGGCGATCGCGTCCTCGAGGTCGACGATCGACCGCGTCATGCGCTGCGTCATCGCGTCG
>Ga0075433_10004085_pt1 | contig 11318 bp, 10 predicted proteins | sample RhiMethybrSRZTD2_FD_75299 | JGI IMG/M metagenome (GOLD analysis project Ga0075433, IMG submission 75299) | Populus rhizosphere microbial communities from Tennessee, USA - Rhizosphere MetaG P. TD hybrid SRZTD2 | ecosystem: Host-associated > Plants > Roots > Rhizosphere > Soil | place: USA... | reverse complement strand
TCGCGCGCGCGAGAAATCTGGTCGAGCGGAAGCGGCCTCGGCTAGGCTACCGGCCAGGAGGCGGGAGCCATGCGACGGAGGACACCTCGATGACTGCGGATCTCGTCCTGTACGCGGCCGACGGCCCGATCGGGATCGTGACGATCAACCGCGGCGACAAGCTCAACGCGATCAGTCCCGAGCTCAAGAAGCGGCTGATGGAGCGCCTGCACGAGGCCGATCGCGACCCGGCCACCCGGGTGGTGGTGCTGCGGGCCGAAGGCCGGTCGTTCTCGGCCGGCTACGACATCGGCCCGAGCCCGGCGCGCGCGGCGCGCAAGGGCAACGCGCTGGCCTGGCACGACTCGCTCACCGACGACGTGGCCCTCGAGATGACGCCGTGGGACATGCGCAAGCCGGTGATCGCCTCGGTCCAGGGCCACTGCCTGGGCGGGGGCTGCGAGCTCGTCATGATGTGCGACATCACGATCGCGGCCGACGACGCGCAGTTCGGGGAGCCGGAGATCCGCTTCTCCAACGTGGGGCCGGCCCTGGTCATGCCGTTCATCATCGGCTTCAAGCGCGCGCGGGAGATCCTCTACCTGGGCGACCCGATCGACGCCCAGACCGCGCTCGCCTACGGGATGGTCAACCGGGTCGTCCCCCGGGCCGAGCTGCCCGCGGCCACCCTCAAGTTCGCGCGCCGGATGGCGCTGATGTCGCCGGAGGCCCTCATGGCGACGAAGCTCGCGATCAACCGGGGCGCCGACGCGGCCGGGTTTCGCAACGCGATCCGCGGCGGCCTCGACGTGCTGGCCGGGCTCTACGCGGCCCGCACCGAGGTCGGCACGAAGTTCGACGAGATCCGCGAGAAGGAGGGGCTCGGCGCCGCCCTGCGCTGGCGGGCGGAGCAGTTCAAGGAGTAGGCGCGGGAGCGGGCCGGCTAGGAGGAGCGGCGCTGTCGCCGCGGCGCCCGCGCGGCCCGCAGGGCGCGCCACTCTAAATCCGAGAGGCTCAGGGCCTTGGTGCCGGGGCCGACGATGCGGACCACCGCCAGCGCCTTGCGGCGCGAGAGCGCGCGAACCGGGGGCTTCCGCTTGGCGGCCATGGCCCGCGTATTCTATTCGGCCCCGGGGCGTGATGTAAAGGCGCCGGGACCGGCCACCCACAGGAGGCGCCGATGGACCCGACGACGTGGTCGCACATGTTCGCCCTCTCGCTGCCGGTGCTCGAGAAGATCCTGCGCCCGATCGTGGTGTACGTGTTCCTCATCGTGGGGCTGAGGATCGCGGGCAAGCGCGAGCTGGCCCAGCTCAACCCCTTCGACCTGGTCGTGCTGCTGACCCTCTCGAACACGGTGCAGAACGCGATCATCGGCGAGGACAACTCGGTGACCGGCGGGCTGATCGGGGCGGCGACCCTGCTGGCGGTCAACTACCTGGTGGTGCGGTTCCTCTACTCGCACGAGGGCCTGGATCGGGCGGTGACCGGGGCCGCCGACGTCCTCATCGAGAACGGCCGCGTGAAGACCGAGCGGCTGCGCCGGGAGCTGATCACGATGCCGGAGCTGGAGGCCGCCGCCCACCGGCAGGGCTTCGCCTCGCTCGACGAGATCGAGCGGGCGATCCTCGAGCCGAGCGGCACCATCTGCTTCGTGGGCAAGACCCCCGGCGTCGAGGCGAGCCGGCACCAGGAGCTGGTAGCGCGGCTCGATCAGCTCGGCCGCGAGGTGGCCGCGCTGCGCGGCTCGCGGCCCGCCCACCCCTGAGCGCGGAGGCGCGCGCAACCGAAGCTTGACCCTCCGGTAATCTCCCCGCAACACCTCGCGGGATATGGTGTGGACACGATGAGTGTCCCTCCGCGTTTGGCCTGCCTGAACAGACGGTTGCCGGTTGTGGATGACGGTGGACAACTTCGGAGCCGCCGGTGAAGCGGGCCCCGGTGCGGACCCAGACGGCGGAGCTGGTAGCCCTGGTCGACCTCGGATCGAACGCCTCCCGGTTCCTGCTCGCGCGGGTAGTCGAGGGACGCGGCTTTCAGGTGCTGCGCAAGGAGCGGGTGCAGACCCGTCTCGGCGACGGGCCCCCGGGGCGCCTTCGCCGCGCCGCAGTCGACGCGACGCTCGACAGCGTGCACCGCTTCCTGCGCCAGGTACGGAGCGGCCAGTCGCCCCGCGTGCTCGCCATCGCCACCGCCGCCGTCCGCGACGCGGCGAACCGGCACCTCCTGCTGGACGCCCTGCGCGAGCGTGAGGGGGTGGCGGTTCGCGTTCTCACCGGCATCGAGGAGGCGCGGCTCGGAGCGGAGGCCGCGCTGCTGAGCCTCCCGCTCCGCGACGGCCTCGTGGCGGACCTAGGCGGCGGCAGCCTGCAGCTCACCGAGGTGCGCGCCCGCCGGCTCGGCCGGTCGGTAAGCCTGCCGCTCGGCGCGATCCGGCTCACCCAGCGGTTCCTGCGCGGCGACCCGCCGGTCCCGGAGGAGATCACGGAGCTGAGGCGGGAGGTCCGGGCGCTGCTGGCGCGCGCGCTCCCGGCCGGCCGCCGCCCCGAGCGGGTGGTCGGGCTCGGGGGCACCGTCCGCTCGCTCGGCCGCATGCACCTGGCCGCCGAGCCGGGCGGTCGCTCCCGCCACGGCCTGCGCCTGCGGCGGGAGCATCTCGCCGCGATCCGGGGGCGGCTCGAGCAGGTCCCCGAGCGGCTGCGGCAGCAGGTGCGCGGGCTCAAGGCCGAGCGCGCCGACACCATCCTGGCCGGGGTGATCGTGCTGGAGGAGCTGCTGGCGCGGCTGGGCGCGCACGCCGACCTCACGGTGTGCACCGCGGGCGTTCGCGACGGGCTTCTCTGGAGCGAGGCCTTCGGCGGGCGCGCCGGTCTCATCTCCCGCGACGAGCCCGCCTGACCATCCGTCTCACCCCATCCGGGTGGTTCGCGCCGCGACGCCCCGCGCGGCGCCCGCGGGCGCTCCGCGATCGACCGTGCTAGCCTCGCCCCAGCTGTGGTCCCCAGATGCGGTTGCATGACGTGATCTCGACACGGAGGTGATCCATGACGCTCAAGGCGGTCGACTCGTCCACCCGGATCGCGGCGGCGGCGGCGCGGCAGGCCCTTGCCTACGACAGCCTCGGGATGGACGCGGATTCGGTGAAAAGCGGCATCCTCGCGCACCTCGAGTACACCCTGGCCGAGCTGCCCGGCCACGTGGATACGGAGTGGGAGCCCTACGTGGCGCTCGCCCTCGCGGTGCGGGATCGCATGATCCAGCGCTGGATCCGCACCCAGGACACCTACTACCGGCTCGACGCCAAGCGCGTCTACTACATGTCGCTTGAGTACCTGATGGGCCGCACGCTCGGCAACAGCCTCATCAACCTCGACCTGCAAGGCGAGTGCGCGCAGGCGCTGCAGGAGCTGGGCTATCGCCTGGAGGACCTGCGCGAGGCGGAGTGGGACGCGGGGCTCGGCAACGGCGGGCTCGGGCGGCTCGCCGCCTGCTTCCTCGACTCGCTCGCGACGCTCGGCTACGCCTCGTACGGGTACGGGCTCCGCTACGACTACGGCATCTTCCACCAGCGCATCGTGGACGGCGCGCAGGTCGAGGTCGCCGACAGCTGGCTGCGCTACGGCAACCCGTGGGAGATCCCCCGCGCGGGTGACCGATTCCGGGTCCAGTTCTACGGCTCGGTGCGCTCTCGCACCGACGAGGCGGGCCGGCTCGTGAAGGAGTGGGCCGACACCCGCGACGTGCTCGCCACCCCATTCGACACGCCGATCCCCGGCTACCGCACCGCGACGGTCAATACCCTCCGCCTGTGGGGCGCGCGGGCGGTCCAGGAGTTCGACCTCCGCGTGTTCAACGAGGGGGAGTACATCGCGGCGATCCAGGACCGGGCCCAGTCGGAGAACATCTGCCGCGTGCTCTACCCGAGCGACAACGTGGCCGCCGGCCAAGAGCTGCGGCTGGCCCAGGAGTACTTCTTCGTCTCGGCCACGCTGCAGGACATCATCCGCCGCCACCGGAAGCGCTACCGGCTGTTCGACGAGCCGCGCGGGCTTGGGCTCTTCGACCGCTTCGCGGAGAAGGTGGCCATCCAGCTCAACGACACCCACCCCGCGCTGGCGGTGCCCGAGCTGATGCGCCTCCTCGTCGACGTCGAGGGGCTGCCCTGGGACGAGGCGTGGCGCATCACCCGCGCCACCTTCGGCTACACCAACCACACCGTGCTCCCCGAGGCTCTCGAGCGGTGGCCGGTCGGCCTGATGGCCGCGATGCTGCCCCGGCACCTCGAGATCGTCTACGAGATCAACCGCCGATTCCTCGACGAGGTGCGGAGCCGTTTCGGGCCGGACGACGCGCGCGCCCGGCGCATGTCGATCATCGACGAGGAGGGCGGCCGGCGCGTGCGCATGGCGACCCTCGCCATCGTGGGCAGCCACAGCGTCAACGGGGTCGCGGCGCTGCACACCCGGATCCTCGAGCGCGAGGTGTTCCGCGACTTCCACGAGATGTGGCCAGAGCGCTTCAACAACAAGACCAACGGCATCACCCCGCGCCGGTGGCTGCTGCAGAGCAACCCGGCGCTGTCCGCGCTGGTCACCGAGGCGATCGGCCCCGGCTGGGTGACCGACCTGGAGCAGCTCCTGGGTTTGAAGGCGCGGGCGGACGACGCCGCGTTCGCGGCCCGCTGGCGCGAGGCCAAGCGGGAGAACAAGCGCCGGCTCGCCGAGACCGTCGCGGGCCAGTACCGGCACCGCGGCCTGACCCTCACCCTGAACCTGGACTCGCTCTTCGACGTGCAGGTGAAGCGCATCCACGAGTACAAGCGCCAGCTCCTGAACGTGCTGCACGTGGTCACCCTCTACAACCGCATCAAGGACGGGCGCGACGTCGGCGTGCCGCGCAGCGTGCTCTTCGGGGGCAAGGCCGCGCCCGGCTACGCGATGGCCAAGCTGATCATCCGGCTCATCAACGCGGTCGGCGACACCGTGAACGGAGACCCCGCGGTGCGCGACCGGCTCGCGGTGGGGTTCCTGGCCGACTACCGGGTGTCGCTCGCCGAGCACATCTTCCCCGGCTCGGAGCTGTCCGAGCAGATCTCCACCGCCGGCACCGAGGCTTCCGGCACCGGCAACATGAAGTTCGGGCTCAACGGGGCCCTGACCATCGGCACCCTCGACGGGGCCACCGTGGAGATGGCGGAAGAGGTGGGGCGCGACAACATCTTCATCTTCGGGCTGACCGCGGAGGAGGTGGCGGCGCGACGCCCGCACTACGATTCTCGCGAGATCTACCGCGCCGACCCCGAGTTGGCCCGCGTCCTCGACATGATCGGGGGGGGCGCGTTCAGCCCGGGGGAGCCGGGGCTCTTCCGGCCGCTGGTGGATTCTCTCCTGGCCGGGGGCGACCACTACCTCCTGCTCGCCGACTACGCGTCGTACGTCGCCTGCCAGGAGCGGGTGGCGCGGACCTATCGCGACCAGGCGGCTTGGACCCGCATGTCGATCCTGAACGTGGCCCACATGGGCAAGTTCTCCAGCGACCGCACGATCCGCCAGTACGCCGACGAGGTGTGGGGTATAACCCCGGTGACGGTCGAGTGAGCAGCGCAAAGGAGACGGGCATGGAATTCCACGGGGTCGACGTCGCGACGCAGTTCAAGCGCATGCGGGAGCTGGTCCCGGAGGCCTACCGGGCCTTCCTCGAGTTCGATCAGAAGGCGTTCAAGGACGGGGCGCTCCCGAACCGGACGAAGGAGCTGATCGCGCTCGGGATCGCCCAGATCACCCAGTGCCCCTGGTGCATCCAGGCCCACACGAAGAAGGCGGCCCAGGCGGGGGCCTCGGACGCGGAGATCGCGGAGACCACCTTCGTGGCGATGGCGATGGCGGCCGGTGCCGCCTGGAGCCATGGGGGGCTCACGCTACAGTGCCTCCAGGAGCACAAGGGCGCCTGAGTGTCGATTTGGCCGGGTCACCGGCGTCGTATGGGGTGAGAGCGGTTCTACCCCCAGGCTGAAGGAGGCTTTCATGCGCTACTTGCTACTGATTGGCTCGGACAACAAGAATCCCGGCCCCCCGCCGTCCCCGGCCCAGATGCAGACGATCCTGGAGGGCCACATGAAGCTCGGCGAGGCCCTCCGGGCGGCCGGCAAGGTGGTCGCGGCGGAGCGGCTGCGTCCGGACAGCGACGGCAGCCGGGTCCGCGTCAAGGCGGGCTACCCGCAGGTGATGGACGGGCCCTTCGCCGAGACGAAGGAAGCGATCGGCGGCTTCTACCTGATCGAGTGCGACACCAAGGCGGAGGCGGTCGAGTGGGCCAAGAAGGTCCCGCTCGGCGAGGGCGGCTTCGTCGAGGTCCGCCCGATCTGGCCGATGTAGGCGAGCCGGGAAGACCGCGGCCCGGAGGGCGGCGCGGGCGGGGGACCGAGGGATCGCGTAACATCCTCCCTCGTGGAGTCGCCCGACCACACGCCCTCCGGCCGCCCCGCCGCCCGAGCCCACATCGCCGAGGTCTTCCGCCTGGAGTACGGGCGGCTGGTCGCGTCGCTGGTCCGGATCGTTCGCGACTTCGACCTCGCCGAGGAGATCGCCCAGGAGGCGTTCGAGCGCGCGCTCGATCACTGGCCGACCCACGGGATGCCGGATCGCCCGGGGGCGTGGCTGCTCACCACCGGGCGGCGGCGCGCGCTGGACCGCCTCCGTCGCGGCCGGCGGGCCGAGGGCCACGCGGGGGCGCTGGCCTACGAGATGGCGCTCGGCGCGGCTCCCGAGATCCCGGACGCGATGGACACCGAGGAGATCCCCGACGATCGGCTCCGGCTGATCTTCACCTGCTGCCATCCGGGCTTGCCCGGTGACAGCCGGGTGGCGCTCACGCTGCGGCTGGTGGGCGGTCTCGCCACGCCGGAGATCGCCCGCGCGTTCCTGGTGCCCGAGCCCACCATCGCCCAGCGTCTCGTGCGCGCCAAGCGGACCATTCGCGAGCGCGGCTTGGGCTACGAGGTGCCGGAGGGCCCGGAGCTGGCCGAGCGGCTCGCCTCCGTGCTCGCGGTGATCTACCTCATCTTCAACGAGGGCTACGCCGCGCACGCGGGCGAGGCGCTCGTGCGGCACGACCTCTGCGAGGAGGCGCTCCGGGTGGGCCACATGCTCGCCGAGCTGATGCCGGCCGAGCCCGAGGTGCTCGGCCTCGTGGCGCTCATGGATCTGCAGGCCTCACGCGCGGCGGCGCGCACCGACGGCGCCGGCAACCTGGTGCTCCTCGAGGACCAGGATCGGACGCGCTGGGATCGCGCCCGGATCGCCCGCGGGCTCGACTGCCTCGATCGCGCCCGCGCGCTGGAGCGCGTGGGGCCCTACCAGCTCCAGGCCGCCATCGCGGCCTGCCACGCGCGGGCGAGCTCCTGGGAGGCGACGGACTGGGCGCGGATCGTGGCCCTCTACGGCACGCTCGCCGAGCTCGGACCGTCGCCGGTGGTGCAGCTGAACCGGGCGGTGGCCATCGGGCTGGCGGAGGGCCCGGCCGCCGGGCTCGCCGCGATCGACGCGATCGACGCCTCCGCGCTGCGCGGCTACCATCTGCTGCCCGCCGCCCGCGCCGACTTCCTCCGGCGGCTCGGGCGCTTCGCGGAGGCGGCCGCCGAGTACCGCGCCGCCCTCGGCCTGGTCGACAACGCGCGCGAGCAGAGCTTTCTCACCGCCCGCCTCACCGCCTGCGAGGCCGCGGAGCGAGGCGGGACCGGCTAGGGTGATCGGTCAGAAGTGCAGCGCGATCCCGCCCAGGAAGGATCGCGGCGTGCCCGGCGTGAAGTGGATGTCGTCCACCCCGCCGGCGGGCTCCCCCCGCAGGCGCGAGGTGAAGAAGAACTGGGCCTCGCGCCACTCGGTGTTGGTGAGGTTCTCGATGCTCAAGAACGCGTCGAGGTTCTTGTAGCGGTAGCGGGTCGTCCAGTTGAAGATCGTGTAGCCGCGCGCGGTCTGGTGGCGATCGGGATCGGCGTAGCGATCCCCGAGGTAGCGCATCTCGAAGCTCGAGGCGAGGCCCCCGGGCAGCCGCGCGGTGAGATCCCAGCGCGCGGTCCAGCGCGGGGCGAGGGGCACCGCTTCCCCCGTCCGCGTGAACTCGGCCTTGCGCGTGTAGGTGAAGTCGCCGGTGAAGGTGAGCCAGTCGAGCAGGCGCACCTTCAGGCCGACCTCGAGCCCGTCGCGGTGGCTCGGCCCCTGGGCCTGCGTGGTCCCGGCGTCGCCCACGAAGACCAGCTCGCTGCCCAGGTCGAGAAACCAGTAGGTCGCGAACAGATCCACCCGGGGGATCAGCTTGCTGCGGAGCCCGGCCTCGTAGCCGCGGGCGGTGGGCAGCGCGTCGAGCTTCGGGTCCGACAGCACCGCGCGCGCGTCGTTGCTGTGGTAACCGGTCCCGAAGTTGACGAACCACTCGGTCGCCGCCCACGGCCCCAGGATCAGGTTGGCCTTGACGTTCGGGCGGGCCCGGGTCACGCGGCCGTTGAGATCGCCCTCCGCGGTGTTGACCTGCTGGGTGCCCTGGTAGCTGAAGATGTCGCCGCGGGCCCCGGTGATGAGCCGGACCTTCTCGACCGGCACGATGTCGAGCTTCACGAAGGGCGAGTAGGACTGCTCCACGATCCGCACGTCCTGGATGCGGCCGGTCTGGTGCCGCTGGGTGGCGTTGGCCAGGACGACGTGCGGGGTGTCGATGCGGTACTGGAAGCCGGCGGTGGTGGTCACCGGGATGCCGGCGGGGCGCGCGGCGACCTCGTACTGGGTGTCGAAGCCGGCCAGGAAGCGCCGGTCGCGCTGGTTGATCTCGTCGCCGAGGGTCGGGTCGTTCAGGAAGAAGGTGAAGTCGTTGAAGAGGCTGAGCTCGTAGTAGGTCAGGTAGGCGTGCGCCGACAGCTTCTGGTTCTCGGTCGGCTTCCAGCTGTACTCCGCGTTCAGGTTGGTCCGCTGGGTCACGCCGCCCTCGGTGGGGTCGATCGCCCCGAACCGGTCGATCAGGCCGGAGCGCACCGCCCGCGCGGGGATCTGGCCGGAGCCGTGCCACTCCGCGCGATAGTGCGAGGCCGAGACGGCAAGCCGCATGTCTTCGGCCAGGATCGCGCTGGCCTTGGCGAACAGATTGAACCGGATATACCCGTTGGGGTGATCGAAGGCGCCGTCGTTGCGGTAGAGGTCGGCGGCGATGAAGGTCTTCAGCGCGTCGCGGGTGGGCGAGAGCAGCGCCAGGTAGCGCTGGGTGTTGAAGCTCCCGCCCGCGACCTCGAGGGTGCTCTCCTCCACGTAGTCCCGGGTCACGAAGTTCACCACGGCCGCGGTGTCGAAGTCGCCGTACTCGGGCCAGTACGGCCCCTTGAGCACGTCGACGGTCTTCACCGTCTCCGGGATCAGGAAGTGCAGGTCCGCATACCCCTGCCCGTGGGCATGACTGCGCAGGTTGACCGGCAGGCCATCGACGAAGAGGGCGAGGTCGGTGCCGTGATCGGCGTCGAAGCCGCGGATCAGGTACTGCTCGGCCTTGCCCCCGCCCTGGTGCTGATTGATGATCAGTCCCGGAATCAGCCGGAGCACGTCGGCGGGCCGGCCCTGAGGCCGGAGCTCGAAGTCCTTGCCGGGGATGAGCTGCTCCGAGGAGGACGAGAGCGCGGGCGGGGCGGTGACCAGCACCGGGGGCAGGACGGCTTCCGGCGCGGCCGCGGGGGGCGGCGGAGAGCCCGGCTGATCCTGCGAAAAGCCGGGCGCGGCCGCGGCGAGCGGCACGAGCGCGACGAGCAGCGCCGCCGTCGCGAGCCTGGTGAGTGTGATCATTCGGGCGTCCGTAATATCACGGCCGCCCGGAGCGAGGAAAGGCCAATCGGATGGGCACGCGAAGGGGAGGGGTCAGCCGGTTCACGGTGTCGCTGCCGAACGCTCTGATGCGGACGCTGGACCGGCTGCAGGTCGGGCGCCGCTATTCCAATCGGAGCGAGTTCGTCCGGGACCTGCTCCGCGCCGAGCTGGTCAAGGAGGAGTGGGAAGAGCACGAGGGCGAGACGGTCGGGGTGCTGGTGCTCGTCTACGACCACGACACGCGGGCCCTCGCCGACAAGCTGACCGACATCCAGCACGAGCACCACGGCATCATCACCGCGGCTCTGCACGTGCACCTGGACGCCCACACGTGCCTCGAGGTCATCCCGCTGCGGGGGCCGGTCAAGGAAATTCGAAGAACCGCGGATCGGCTCCTGGCCATCAAGGGCGTGCGCTACGGCCAGCTCGTCCCCGCCACCGGCAAGCGACTCACGTGACGCGCGGCGGAGCCGCGCCACGGTTCTGGGGTATGCTGCCGGCGTGAGCCCATCCACCGGTCCGAGCGAGATCGAGCACCACGCCGCCGATCGGGCGACCACGCGCCCCGTCGTGTCCGGGACCCAGGGCGTGGTGGCCGCCGGCCATCCGCTGGTGGCGATGGCCGGCATGCGCATGCTCCTCGACGGCGGCAACGCCTTCGACGCCGCGGCGGCGGCCGGCTTCGCGGCCGCGGTGGTGGAGCCCACCGCGTCGTACACCCTCATGGGGGAGTGCGTCGCGCTCGTCCACGAGGCGCGGGGCGGTCGCACGGAGGCCCTGAGCGGCCAGGGCACCGCGCCGGCGCTGGCCACCATCGGATCCTTCGCGGGCCGCGGCCTCGATCGCATCCCGACCGGGCCGGGGTCCGACGCGCACCTCTCGTTCACGGTGCCGGGTGCGGTGGACGCGTACCTCACGCTGCTGGAGACGCGGGGGACGAGGACGCTGCCCGACGTGCTCGCGCCCGCGATCGGCTACGCCCGGCGCGGGTTCCCGATGTACGAGTTCATGCACCGGATGCTCGATCAGCCCGCCACCCGCGAGCAGTTCGCGATCTATCCGCCCGGAGGCAACGCGGTCTTCTACCCGGGCGGCCGCGTGCCCCCGGTCGGCGCGCTGTTCGTGCAGCCGGCGCTGGCGTCCACCCTCGAGCGCATCGCCGAGGCCGCCGCGGGCGCCCCGGACCGGGCCGCGGGCATCGCAGCCGCGCGTCGGCGCTTCTACGCGGGCGACGTCGCGGCTGCGGTCGGCGCTTTCTCCGAGCGGCTGGGCGGCCTGCTGCGCGCGAGCGATCTCGCCGGCTACCGGGCCTCGCTCGAGCCGCCGGTGGGCATCACGTTCGCGGGCCGTGAGATCCTGGCCCAGTCCGCGTGGACGCAAGGGCCGGTGCTGCTGCAGGCCCTCGGCATGCTGGCCGGCTTCGACCTGCGCGCGCTGGGCCACAACTCGGCGCGCTACATCCACGTGGTGACCGAGGCGCTCAAGCTGGCCTTCGCCGAC
>Ga0075433_10004080_pt1 | contig 11322 bp, 9 predicted proteins | sample RhiMethybrSRZTD2_FD_75299 | JGI IMG/M metagenome (GOLD analysis project Ga0075433, IMG submission 75299) | Populus rhizosphere microbial communities from Tennessee, USA - Rhizosphere MetaG P. TD hybrid SRZTD2 | ecosystem: Host-associated > Plants > Roots > Rhizosphere > Soil | place: USA... | reverse complement strand
CAGCTCCCACTTGCCCGAGACGTCGGCCGCCGACGCGCATCCTGCAAACAGGAGGACGAACGACAACACGGCGATTGCGGATTTCATCGGGTGGCTCCTCGCTGCGGCGCGGCCATCACGTCGCGCGGCGGCTCATCATCGCACTGGCTTCGGTCGACCGCAAAGTCTGATAGGCTGCCCCGTTCGATCGATCTACGAGAGAAAGTTAGAGAGGGAGACTACAATCCTGCAAGAACAGGTGAACGGTGTCGTGAGCGGACTGCAGGCGCTGATCGTGGACGATTCGCAGCTCCATCTCCACGTCCTCGAGCGCACGCTGTCGCGCGAGTTCGAATCCGTGCACACCGCGCGCAACGGCCGCGAAGCGATGGCGATCTTCGAACGCGAACGGCCCGCGCTGGTCATCACCGATTGCGTGATGCCTGACTTCAGTGGCTTCGAGCTGTGTCAGCGCATCCGCGCGGCGCAGTCCTCGTACGTCTACATCATCATGGTCACCAGCATCACCGCGAAGGACGACATCGTGAAGGGGCTGGCCGCGGGCGCCGACGACTATCTCACCAAGCCGTTTCACACCGAAGAACTCCTGGCGCGCGTCAGGGTCGGCCGGCGCTTGCTCGACCTGCATCGTCAGCTGGAGGAGAAGAACCGTCTTCTGGAACAGGCAGCGTTGACGGATGCGTTGACCGGACTGCCCAACCGTCGCGCCATCGAAGCGTGGGCCGCTCATCAGTTGGCTGCCGCGGTCCGGCACCGCTTCCCGTTCTGGGTGGTGCTGATCGACCTGGATCACTTCAAGCGCGTCAACGATACCTATGGCCACGACGCGGGTGACACGGTGCTCAAGGCGTTTGGCGAGATCCTGCAATCGAATACTCGATCGTCGGACATCGCCGGGCGGATCGGCGGCGAAGAATTCCTCCATGTCGTTACGCATGCCGAAGAAGAAGACATGCCGATGATCGTCGAGCGCACACGCGCAAAGCTGATGGCGCGACCGTTTTCGTTCGGCGACTCGCAGGTGATCGTCACGGCCAGCTTCGGTGTGGCAGGTTTTCGCGGCGAGTCGGCGCCCGCATTCGGTGAGTTGATCAGTCGCGCGGATCGAGCGCTCTACCGAGCCAAGCAGTTGGGACGCAATCGAGCGGAGTTCGAGCCACTCGTGCAGTCGTGACGCGCGCGTTCTTTACAACCTTTACAAAAGCCGACGACAAGAGTCTCGAGAGTTCACGACAACTTTTCTCCTGCGCCTCACGTCTTTGTCATCATGGGAGGGCATGATGTCTCCTGTAGTACGACGTGGCTGCGATGCGCAAATCTGCCCTCGCACACGCTAACGTCAACGAACAGGTGCACTTCGCAAGAACGGGCGCTCCGATGGTGGAGGGGCACATCCCTTGCACTGGGACGGCCGGTCTCGAAGAGGTAGAACTGAAGGACGTGGAACGTGGAAGAAGCAGCCTCAGCTGAAACGCCGGCAGACATCGTCAAGAAGCGGAAGAAGCAGAAGAAGCTTCGCTCCGTGTGGATTTCGTTCGTCGGACGGATCGTCGCGCAATTCGTCGGATCGGCCGCAACGATCGTTCTTGGTCTGCTGCTGTTGCACAAGTATCAACCCGGCAACGCGAAGAGCGATGCCGCTGCCCACAACACCAAGCCGAAGCCGGCAGCAGTGGTCGCCGTGTCGCCTCACACACGCGTCGCGGAGAACTCGGTCGCAGTGCTCCCGCTGCGCAATCTCTCTCGCGAGTCGTCTGACCAGTATCTCGCCGACAGCATGACGGATGTGCTGAAGGCCACGCTCGCGCAGATTCCCGGACTGGTCGTGGTGTCTGGAGCGCCAGTCACGAGCTCGGACGACGAGTCGGGCAACGCGGAGGCCGCAACTTCCGTGGGCGCCCGTTATGTGCTCGAGGGCTCGATCGTTCAAGCCGATGGCCGGCTTCGCGTCACCACACGCCTTGTCGACATCGACCGCGACAGCCATGTCTGGGCCAGCAACTACGAACGTCCTGTCAAAGACATTCTCAAGATCGAAGACGAGATCGCGAGGTCAGTCGTGCGCGAAGTCACCGCCGTTGTCCTTCAGGGCGAGGCGAGTGCCGTGCTGGCGGCATGCGTGAGCAACACCAAAGCCTGTTCTGCAGTGCCAGTGCTCTAAAGCAGGAACGGAACAAGTCATTTCACGGGAGCCTCGGGAAAGACGGGAACGCTTCCGTCGGCTTTTCCGCATACCGCTTCATCTGGAGCGTAAGTGTGGTCCCCGAGCCCGCCGCGAGCTTGACTGTCAACGACGGACCGTGCACTGAAGAAACCCGCCCCCCTATTCGAGCAGATTCGATCCTGTGTTCAGCGTAGGCACCACCCTGAACGACGACCGTTCGTGCGTCGGCCTTGTTCAAATTGACCAGCGTCACCACCGCGCCCGTATCAGTGATTTCTGAAACCAGCGCCGCTACATCTTCGGGAAGGCCGGCGCGTTTGCGCGCCGGGTCGAAGTAGCGCAATCGCGCATTGAGCAACCCGCCATCGCGTCCCGGCGGCAGACCGCCGAGCGACAATCGGATCAGCGCGTCGACGGCGACAGGGTTGACGTCCATCATGTTGTCGGCCAGCCGCTGCGAGGCCGTCGACATATCTCGACGCATCATCTCGAGCCGATTCTGAGTACCTTGCAGATCGCGCTGCAGCGCTGTCTCCGGATAACTCGGATTCTTCCCTTGCAGGTAGGCCACCCACGCATCGTTGCCGACGCGCGGCAGATCGGACGGCTTCATCGACCAATACCACACCTCGAGAGCGCCGACATTCCAGGGCTGCGCCTGCCAGCCGTACCACCCATCGGCACCATGCATCGTCGGATACTGGAGTTGCGCGTTGATGGTCGTCCTCTGTGCGTTCACGGCGTCGATCATGTGTCGCCAGGCATCCACGTATTTCTGATCGCCGGTCACGAACAGCACGTTGTTGAAGCCAACCAGCGCGCGCGGAATGCGGTTACGGTTCTCGCGACGGCCGGTCACCGGGTTCACCGGGCTGAATCCCCAACCGTAGGCGTTGCCCCACCACTTGCCCTCCGAACCACCGATCTTCCCGTCGAGGTCCACGAAACTCGGGATGACTCCGTTGTTCCGCTTCATGCGTTCCAACCAGGCATCCATGTATTCGACAATCCACTTCTTGTACTTCTCGTCTCCGGTTACGAGATAGGCATCGAGGGGCAAGGTGGTGGCGACGAGATTCAGGAACGAGTCGCCGACGACGTCGCCGTACTCCTCGTAGTGCGCGAGCATTTCATCGAAGCTGCGTTCGCTGTGACCGAGCGTGAATTTCGAGATGTCGAATGGATCGCCAACCCAGTCGAGAGCGGTGGCCTTGCGCAGCATCGGGCCACGGCTGCCATTAATCACACTGCGGATCAGCCTGCGCTCCGGATCGTAGTTCGGCGCCTCCGCATCCTCGCCCATGTAGAGTCCCGCGAATCTTCTGGCGCGCTCCTTGTACTTCGCGTCGTCCGGCACGGAGAGGCCCATGCGATTGAACACCCGCAGGCCTTCGCCGTGATGCATCCAATCGGCCTGGGTGCTGAATTCCTTGTAGTACATTCCGTGAAGGCCAGCGGGTACCTGTGTGGTCTTCGCCTCGGTGTATTGGCGAAGCATTCCCTCGAGACCTTTCATGTACAACCGCAAGGTTTCGTCGCTTCCGCCCAGCGCGTGAAACTCGGGCCAGCCGGCGAAGTTCTCGAAGGCGTCGTCCGGGCCGTCGTCGGCGCCCCAACGCAGCACACACTGCACGCTGCCCTTCTCGTCGTAGTACTTGTGATAGAACTCCGTCATTGCTGGAGCGCTCGTGTCGAGCACACGACGCTCCAGCACGGCCCACGGCGGCGCCTCCATTTTCGTGTCGACGCTGATGACGACACCGGGAGACTTCGGCGCAGCCGCTGCCGCGATAGCGAGAGCGCCAACAAGAAGAAGAGAGAAACCGGGCCTCATTCGTGAGCGCGAGTGTGCCACGCCCTCGCAGCGGGCACAACGTCAACCCGCGCCAGGGCGATGGCTTGAGGAGTGACGTCATGAGAATTCATTGGCTTCGTGTGCTGCTCGGCGGTCTTCTCATCGAGGTCGTTCTCGCCGTCGTGCTCCTTGGCGGATTTGCCGCGGCGGGTGTGGATATCGCCAACGGCGTCTCGACGGCTTCCGCGGTCGTCATCGGCGTGGGCTGCTTCGCCGCAGCCTTCCTGATCGTCCTTTGGCTGGGCCGCGGCATCCAGAGCCATGTCGTGCTGCAGGGCTTTCTCATGGGACTGGTGGCCACGCTGCTCTACCTTGGTCTCGTGGCGGGTTCCGGGCAGATGTCTAGTGCCCTTGCTGCCTACGGACCAACGACGTTCGTGACCGTCAACGCGTTGCGGCTTGTGGGGGCCGTGCTTGGCGGCGTCGCGTGCGAGCGCAGGAAAGCCGTGCGTCCAGCTGTTCTCACGTAGTGTCCGGCTTCAGCCGGACCGTTCATCGACGTCGACAGAGCCGCGCGAATCGATCCGTAGCGGACAGCGCTCGCGCCTTGGCTTGCGAGCGCGACGCCCGAATCGCCGCGACGAGCGGATCGAGATCGGTATGCAACTCGCCGCATCGCGTTTTGGGATCGAACTCGCCGAGCACCGCTGAGTACTTCTCCAAGTTGCTCATGGCACCGTTCAGCGCGCCCGCGACCCCACGGTTGGCGGCGTCGGCATGCCGCCCCCGCGGATGCCGCCGGAGGTACTCGCCATGCAGGCCGTTCTGCCAGCGGACGTAGCAGGGCACGTCGCCCTCGCACTCGGCAGGCCAGCCGTTTTCGACCATGAGCCATGCGATGTCGTCGGCCACGACCGTATCGCTCCACGTGTCATGAATCTGCAGGACCACGTCCGAGTTGAGCAGCCACTCACCTGCCGGGTCACTGTACACAAGCTGGGAGATGTGCTCGTCGACCCACGGTCGCGCGTATGCGGGCGTCCCTGGCCCTTCAATCGCCTCGGCGGCGTTCTTCATCGATCGCAGGCGATACAGCGCGAATCGGGCCTGCGCGTCGCGACCGCTCACGATCTGCGCGGCCCGATCGATCAGCTCGATCAACCGCACCGCGTCCTGAAACGCAACTTCGCCTCGCCCACTACGCAACAGTCCTTCGCGGATTTGTGCCTCGGTCGTTTGGTCCTGGCCGGCGGCGGAGGCCCGCACGGGGACGATCGTCATCGCCATCACCACGAGCGCTGCGAGTGACTGCCTCATGCCGTCGCCGTCGGGCCGGCCGCCACCGTGAACAGCCGCCGGATGGCGCCCACGTGATACGCCAGGTGCACAACGGCCGCTGTCGCGCCCAGCATTGTCATCGACTCGCCTTTACAGACCCCGGATCGTCACGCCCAATTCTTCAACGCCCTGTTTGAACAGATCCAGGATGCGTCCGCTGGTGCGGAACTCCTCGAGGATCGCCGCTCGCCGGCTGGCCCGGAGATCGCTGATCACGTACGCAAGCGTCGTGGCCATCACCGATCCCTCTTCCGTTCGCGTGGCCTCGAAACGATCCTGGAACGTTCGCAGCGTGGTCTCGAACGACGCCTCGAGCCAGCGACTGATCCCGCTGTCGATACGCAGGAAGTCGTTGAGCACCGCGGCATATTCCGGTGTCGGTGGACGATGCCAGAACGAGACGTCGGGTCCGAACGCCTGCACGTAGAAGGGTAAGTACAGATTTGCCTGCGCAGGAACTCGCGTGTCGAGGGCCGGGTTGAAGCGCTTGACTTCATCGAGCTTGAGACCGGTGCGGGCCGTGATGTCGAGCGCAGGCATGGCTTTCGACAGGCGCATCGCGAAGATCGGCGACTGCGGGTACTCGTCGGTCAATCGCTTCACGTTGATCATGTTGCCGAACACCATTTCGGCATAGAGAGACGACTTGTAGCCGTAGGTCTTGAACAGGTCTTGATAGCGCTGAACGGAAATCTCCCGCAGACGCGCGACGAAGTCTGACCCGAGGAAATACTGCTCGCGTGAGCCCATGCCCCCAAGCCGCTCGCCGTTGATCACGGTGCGTCCCACGTTGACGCCGCCGGCGTGATGTTCCGAGAGCGCCGGAATGAAGCTGTCGTACATCGTCGCAAGAATCGTCAGGTAGGCCGCGCAGTACGGCGCTTGGGTCGTCTGGTTGTAGGCCTCGAGCACGGACGGCGCCAGTTTGTTCAGAAACGCCCAGTTGCGGCTCAGGAACTGACAGAAGCCGATGGCTCGGGCCCGGGAGCGGGCGCGCCCATCGAGGCCCGATTCGAGGATCGCCTGCGCCAACCCGATTTCAGCCGGCACGCCGAAACGCTCGTAGATCGTTCCCCATTCGCGAAGGAAGTTGCCGTAGCGCTGTGCATTCGGCATGAGGAACATCCCGCGCGTCGGGTTGTTCACGACCGCGCCGGTAACCGGTGTGAGCAGACGAACGAGCTCGTCGCGCCGCGCGTCCAGCTGTTTGGGCAGTGTTTGCCCATTCAGGAACCCATTCAACGCCTGCTCTTCCCAGACACCATCTCGCACCCAGTCGCCGTCGGTTGGAAAAATCGCCAGCAACCGTCCGTCCTGCGCGCTGCCGAACGCAATGCGTCCGTCCGGAATCGTGAAAATGTGCCGCCAGAAGGGGAACTCCGGCCGGAACATCCGAACCGCCATGAGATCCAGGTCCAGACGGGCGCGGGAGTATTCAGTGGCGGCCCTGGCGGCAGCGGGTTCGGAACCATTCGGGAGGGAGAGCTCCGTGCGAGACCCTTGTGCGTGAACCGACGATCCGACGCAGACAAGGGTTGCGAGTCCGAGTAGTAGGCCCAGATGTTTCATAGGGGAGCGTGGCGATTATCGACTACTTTGACGAAATCGCGCGGTGATCCGTTTTATCGACCGGAACGGCTTGGATATTCACTGGCCTGCCGGTCCGCGCCCTACGCGCGGCGGCGGCGGGTAGTCGTTGTCGTAATAGTCGCGATATCGGATGCCGTTCCCTTCCTTGTCGACGAATCCAAGGGACTGCTGAAAGAGTCCGGGCTCGGGTGCCCGATCCGGCACAGTCCCCTCGAGGAGATAGAGCCGGTTGTCGTGCATGTAGATCGCGACGAACGTTCGCGAGCGGTCGACGTTGCTCGTGAGCTGCAGCTGATGCCCTTCGACGAGGTCGATGAAGTTCCACATGTAGTGGGTCACTTTGACGTCGCGCTGCATGAACTGCCACGACGCCCAGACCAGGGCACCGCGAATATCGGTCTTCCAGTATCCCGCGCCAACGATCGCTCCGGCGCCAAAGCCAGTACACCGCTCATCGGCCCACGGTGGGCACTTCTTCGCCCGCTCCGTGAGGATCTTCTCGATCGGACGATAGTCCACCACCGTCATCGAATACCGCTCGGCGCCGCGTGCGGCGCTGTAGACCCGTGCCGGCAAGTCGGCGCCGTATTCCGACGTATAGGTGGTCTCGCTGATCTTCGGCTGGCCCGGAAAGTTCACCCTGAAGCCATCGTCGCGACTGACGAAGTCGGTCCACTCCTGAGCGAGCGCCGGCGCGGCCGATGAGAGGATGAACGTCAGGACGGTTGCAATCACCCGCATGGCTTCCTCCACGCGGTGGTGATCGTATCCTTTCCCCGCGAAGAAAGCGTCTGTCTTTACAGCGGCTGCTTATGTCGTCTCCCGAATACCCCCGAATCGGTATGGGGTGCATGCGCCTTTCGACCGAGCGCGATCGCGACGAGGCGCGCGCCATCGACGTCCTGCACGCCGCGCTCGACCTCGGCGTCAACTTCCTCGACACCGCCGACGCGTACTGCCTGAATGACGCCGAGACCGGCCACAACGAGCGGCTGATTGCCCACGCGTTGCAGGCGTGGCGCGGCGACCGCTCGCGCATCGTCATCGCCACGAAAGGCGGACTGACGCGGCCAGAGGGTCGATGGGTCCCCGACGGCAGGGCCCATCACCTGCGCTCGTCATGTGAAGCCAGTTTGAAGGCGCTCGACGTCGAGCGCATCGATCTGTATCAGCTTCATGCGCCGGATCCACGAGTGCCCTTCGCAACCAGCGTGCGCGCGATGGCGGCATTGAAGGACGAAGGACTGGTCGCCCGCATCGGCCTGTGCAATGTGAACGTGAGTCAGATCGAGGACGCGCGTCGCATCACAGAAATTGCCGCCGTGCAGGTGGAGTTGAGCGTCTCGCACGACGACAGCCTCCTCAACGGCGTCGTCGATCACTGCCTGACTCACGGCATCCAGGTGATTGCCTATCGACCGCTGGGCGGCCGGCGCAAAGTGTCGCAACTGCGGCACGAGACCGTGCTGAAGGAGGTTGCAGAGCGTTGTGGCGCGACTCCTGCCGAGATCGCGCTGGCGTGGCTCGCGACTTTATCCGATCACATTGTCACGATCCCGGGCGCCACCCGGATCGAGACCGTCCAGTCGATCGTCGGCGCGCGCCGCGTGCAATTGAGCGCGGACGATCGAGAACGATTGGACGCGCGGTATCGATCGGATCGGAGGGGCGAGTCTTCAGGCTCGCCCAAGGACGGCGAAGTCGTGCTCATCATGGGCTTGCCCGGCGCCGGCAAGAGCACGGCCGCGCGCAGGTTTGCCAATGACGGCTACGCGCGGCTGAACCGCGACGATGCCGGCGGCACGCTGCGTCGTTTACTGCCGGATCTTCAACGGCTCATCGGAGAAGGCCGCACGCGAATCGTCCTCGACAACACCTACATGTCGCGCGCCTCGCGCGCACGTGTCGTCCATGCGGCGCAGGCCCTTGGCCTCCCCGTGCGCTGCGTCTGGCTCGATACCAGCGTCGAGGACGCCCAGGTGAACGCGGTGTCGCGGATCATCGCCAACCACGGACGTCTGCTCGGACCCGAAGAGATGAAGCAGGCCGTGAAGCGCGACATCAGTGCGTTCGCGCCCACGGTGCAGTTCCGCCATCAGCGCGAGCTCGAACCTCCCGATCCGGCGGAAGGCTTCTCACGCATCGACATCGTGCCCTTCGAGCGCACGCGCGATCCGGCGATGACAAACAAGGCGCTGATCGTCTGGTGCGACGGCACGCTCATCGGTGACGTCGCGGGCGATCTTCAGATCCGCCGCGCCGACGTACTTCGACGTTATCAAAGCGAGGGCTGGCTGCTGCTCGGGCTGGCGTGGCGTCCGCAAATCGCGGACCAGACGATGACGGTCGAGGAGGCAGACGCAGGCTTCGCCCGGCTGCAGGATCAGATCGGCGTTTCGATCGAGGTGCTCTACTGTCCGCACGCGGCGGGCCCGCCCACCTGCTGGTGTAGAAAACCGCTGCCCGGTCTGGGCGTCGTCTTCATCCAGCGTCATCGCCTCGATCCGTCGCGCTGCATCTACGTCGGCTCGGGCCCGCAGGACCCTGGCTTTGCCCGCCGGCTTGGATTCCAGTACCAAGACGCGACCGACTTCTTCGCGTGAGCGGCGCGCGGCATACCAGCTGCCGAGATAAACGGGTCGGTAAAACGACCGAACGCGAGCTATCGGATCCGAAACGCCGCGAGCTGCTTCGGTCCATCCGCGGCGGCTACGACTTCGAGCAAGTACTCGCCCGGCGGCAGCGGACTCAGCGCCAGGTCGATTTGATGCGATGCACCGGTCGGGGCGCGCGTGACGGGCACCTCGAACATCCTGCGGCCGGCACGACTGAGGATTGCAGCGGTCGGCGGCGGCGCCAAGCCATCAGGCGAGTACGCATCGAAGCGGATCAGCAGGCGATCCGTGCGCGGAAAGTCGCGCGATGCCAGCGGCGTTGCATCCGCGCCAGCGGCAAGCGCCTGGAACTCGCGGGGGGTTCGAGCGCGATAGAAATGCAGGGTCCCGAGCGCCACCTCTCCGCCCGCATAATCGAGCACGGTGATCGCGCGCTTCTCGCGATCGATCGTGTTGCCCTCGCGATCGGTCACGGTCATCGTCAGCTCGAGTGCGCCAGGCAGAACGTCGAAGGCGACGAGACGCGGTGTGCCGTCTGGCAGATCGTCGGGTGAGCGTTCGAAGACGCTTTCCCCAGCGCGTGTTGCTGTGACCGACACGCGTGTTGCCACTTCCCCGCGTGCAGCCGCGGCGGCCAACCGTTCCCACACAACCGTCACGCGCCCCTTGCCGTCGGCGCCGCGGCCGACGCCCACCCACGTGCGCACCAACCGCCCTTCTTGATTGGGGGCGGCGATCGCGCCAAGCGCATCGAGAATCGGCCGCGGAGTGACCGCCGTTGGAGTCGCCGCACGGCTCAGGTCCTCCGCGGTCGATGCCCAGTAGCCCTTGCGGGCGCGGACCTCGAGCTTCGGGCGCTTCACGCGGACACGTATCGGATGGAACTTGCCGTCAGCCTGTGAGGCCGTCGAACTGTATCCGAGGAGGTAGTACAGGCTCGAATCGCGTAGGATTTGCGCGAGACCCTCGGCCAGCGCGTTGCGATTGACGATCGCTCGGCCATCGGTTTCGTCGGCGAGTTCCCGCAGCGTGTCCTGTGTGAGACGCAGCCGCGTGGGCTGAACCTGACCGCACCCTGGGCGGACCGTCGCCGCCACGTCAGTGTCGCCGGCCACGAGCCCGCGCGGATCGAGCGGGTAGATTGACGTGTTGTAACGGTTGGCCTCGCGCGTGATCTCCTGCAGCTGCCGCGGATCCATGGACCATCCCGCCGGGAAGCCTTCGCTGACGAAGATGATCGCCTTGCGCCCCTCGCGCATCGATCCGAGTCGCACGGCGAGCGCCCTGAGGCCGTCGCGCACGACCGCCGCGCGAATCGGCTCGGGAGATCCCATCTGGTTGATGTGCTCCTGCTCGATGGGGTTCCGTGGCGTGTACTCACCCCTCCGTCCTTCGAAGCGTTGGATCGTCTGCAGGATCGAATCGTGGTCGTACGTGAAGACCAGATCTCTGACCGACGTCAATGGATTCATCACCGCGACCAGATCGTTCGAGCCAAGCTGGTTGATGAAACTCGAAAGCGCCTCGCGGACCAGGCGCGAACGCTGCGCGCAGACCTGATAGTCGGCCAGCATGATGGCGAAGACGCGAACGTCGTCGCGGCTCGCTTCGCGCTCTTCGCTGTCGCGAGTCAGCACCTGTCGTGGCCGTGTGGCGTCCGACACGGCCGCGTCGATGCGAATCTGACGGAAGAAATCGATCGTCTGCGGCCGGCCGTCTTCGACGATCTCGAACTCCTCTTTGGCGAGATCGGTCACCGTGTTACCGCGGGAATCCGTCACGTTGACGTCGACGCGGACGACGTTGACGCCGCCGCGGAA
>Ga0075433_10004077_pt1 | contig 11326 bp, 14 predicted proteins | sample RhiMethybrSRZTD2_FD_75299 | JGI IMG/M metagenome (GOLD analysis project Ga0075433, IMG submission 75299) | Populus rhizosphere microbial communities from Tennessee, USA - Rhizosphere MetaG P. TD hybrid SRZTD2 | ecosystem: Host-associated > Plants > Roots > Rhizosphere > Soil | place: USA... | reverse complement strand
CGTCGAGGCCTTCCGGGCCGAGACACAGGAGACTTATCGCAAGGTCCTCGCCACGCAGGTCCCGAGCGGCTGGAGGAAGTGGCTCGACGAGCCGCGCGCCCAGTACGATCACCATGCGCAGGTGATCTTCCGGCTGCGCGATCAGGACGGCAGGCCCGTGCAGGAGTTCGACATCTTCTTCGATTCGGTGCGCGGGCAGCGGGACCCGTCGCGCGCCATGAAGGACCTGATCGAGGACAAGCACGTCAACGGCTGCTCGCCGAACATCCTCACCTTTTACCTGCGCACCGACGCCTTCTCCGCGGAGGTGGGGAGCTGGATCCCGCGCGTCCCCGAGGTGAACGGATGCATCCTCGAGATCTCCGCCGTGGAGCCGCAGACGAACGAGATTCTCTACCTGCCGCTGCGCTTCGAGTTCACTCCCGAAGAGCTCGAAGCTTGGATCCAGGGGGATCGGACCACGCTGATCGACGTCGAGCTGCTCCGCCTCCCCTCGCCTTCGGTCTTCACCATGGTCCGCACCTGAGGCGAAGGGCTCATCACCTCTTTTTATTTCTCGATCCAGGCGGCGAGCTGCGCGAGGGTCTCCAGCTCGATGGTCGGGGCGACGTCGCCGACGAGGGCATTCTCTTTCTTGCGGTTGATCCAGGCGACGGGAATACCCAGCTCGGCGGCCGGGACCACGTCATGGAAGAAGCTCTGGGCGGCATGCAGCCAGGCCGCGCCGCCGAGACGGTGGCGGGCTTCGGCGAAATGGGCATGCGCAGGCTTGTAGGACTGGACCTGCTGGGCCGTAATCGTGAAGTCGAAGGGCACGCTGAAGTGCCGGCAGGTCTCGGACAAGAGGTCGTCGTCCACGTTGGAGAGAATTCCCAGCCGGCAGCCGGCCACGGAGAGACTCAGCAGGGCCTCGTTGGTGTCCGCGAAAGGGGGCCACGAAGGAAGGCTTTCGGCCAGGAAGCCTTCCCTGCCGGGCGGGAGGCTCCATCCCATTTCCGCCGCCACGCGACAGGCGGTCTCCGCGAGCACCTCGCGATAGGGGCGGAAAGGGCCGGTTTCGATTTCGGGCTCGATCCGCGCGTACGCGGCGAGCACCGCGTCGCCGTCGAGAGTCACCCCCTCGCGCGCTGCGGCGAAGAGGAACGCTCCACGGATCCCAGCCTCCCAGTCGATGAGGGTCCCGTAGCAATCGAACGTGATCGCTTCATAGCGGCGTGCCAACCCGCTATCCTCGCGCCCACTTGAGGATTTCGGGGACGGTGGGGCGCTTTCCGTACATGAGGACGCCGATACGGAAGATGCGTCCCACTCCGCGGAAGAAGAGATAGGTCGTCCCGAGCAGGAGCAGGATCGACAGCGCGATCTGCCAGAACGGGGGAGTGAGGACGGTGATGCGCATGAACATCACCATGGGCGCGAACAGCGGGATGAGCGAGGCGATCACGGCCCCGGGGGAATCGGGGTGCGACACGAAGAAAAAGGTCATCGCCATCGGGATCACCAGGCACATGACCAGCGGGCTCTGGAGATTCTGGGCCTCCTGCTCCGAGTTGCACACGGCGCCGACCGCGGCGAAGAGAGAGGTGTAGAGGAAGTACCCGAGCAGGAAGAAGATGAAGAAGTAGGCTATCGTCTGGAGGGAGATGGCATCGAGCGCGCCGGTCCACCCGGCCTGGAAGGCGGCCATGGTGACATAGAGGCGCAACAGGCCGGCCGAGGCGGCGTAGATCGCGACCTGAGTCAGGCCGACGAGGCCGATGCCCAGGATTTTTCCCGTCATGAGCTGGTCGGGAGTCAGGGATCCCAGGAGCACCTCCATGATCCGATTCGATTTCTCTTCCAGGATGCCGCGCATCACCGCGACGCCGTAGAGCAGCAGCGCGATATAGAGCACCATCACGAAAGCAAAGGTGCCGATGTAGGCCTCGTCGAAGCCCCGCTTCTTGACCTGGCCCTGCTCCTTGACCTCGAAGCTCTCGATCGACACCGGAGCCAGCAGCTTCTTCATCACCTCCGGCGCCACGTTCAGATTGTTCCTCTCCAGCAGGAGCCCCAGCACCGCGGCCTTCAGGGCAGTCTGGATCGTCTTCTGCGCGACGATGTTCCCCACGCTGTGCGCATAGAGACGGAAGTTGTCCTCGGAATCGAGATCCTCTCCGACGGTCAGGATCCCGAACAGGTCTCCGGAAAGGATGCGGGGCTCCAGGCGCCGGCGCGTCTCGTCCAGGCTTCCCTCCACGGGGACGCTCTCCACGCGAAAGGCGGGCTTGCCGTCGCGCGTCTTCTCCTCCGCCAGCTTCGCCTCGAAGACCGGCGCCAGCTTCCCCGTGGCGTCGACGAGAGCAATGGTCTCCTGCCGGCCCGATTCCGTCTTGGCCATGGCAATCTGGATGACGACGAGCCCCACCATGAGCAGGGGAAGCAGCATGGTGCCGAGCCAGAAAGAGCGCTTGCGGATCCGCTCCAGGTACTCGCGCCGGATGACCATCAGGAGCTTATGCATGATGAGACAGGCCTCCGACTTGTTCGATGAAGATGTTGTGCAGCGTCGGCTCGACGATCTCGAACCGCCGCACCGTCACGCGCTCGACCGCGGCTTTCAGCAGCGCCTGCGGGTCGGCCCCGTTCTGCAGCCGCACTTCCCGGTAGCCGCCGTAATCGTCCACTCTCGCCACGCCCGGCAGGGAGCTCAGGAACGAGCCGTCCCCCTCGAACTCCACGAGCACCGAGTTCTTCCCGAAGCGGGCCTTCACTTGATGCAGCGGCCCCTCCAGGACGATGCGCCCCTTGTTGACGAGCGCAATCTGCTTGCAGAGCCGCTCCGCGGTCTCCATCTGGTGCGTGGAGAAGATGATCGAGGCGCCGGAGCGGTTCAGGTCCAGCATCAGATCCTTGAAGGCATCCTGGTTCACGGGATCGAGTCCCGAGAAGGGCTCGTCGAGGATGAGCAGCTCCGGCTTGCCCAGGATGGCGCCGATGAACTGCACCTTCTGCTGCATTCCCTTGGACAGCTCCTCCACTTTCCGGCTCTTCCATTCCCCCAGCTCGAGACGGTCGAGCCATGCGGAAGCCTCCCGTCGCGCGGCTGCGGGGCTCGCCCCGCGGATCGCCCCCTGGTACTCGAGCATCTCCAGGACCTTGGTCTTGCGGTAGAGACCCCGCTCTTCCGGCAGGTATCCGATCTTGTCCTTGACCTGATCCCCCGCGGGCACTCCGAAGACACGCACCTCGCCCGAGTCGGGGCGCAGGATGTCGAGAATCATCCGGATGGTGGTGGTCTTGCCGGCGCCGTTGGGCCCGATGAGGCCGAAGATGATCCCCCGGGGGATTTCCAGCGAGATCCCGTCCACCGCGCGGAAGGATCCGAAACTCTTCACGAGATTGAGGAGCGAGACGGCGGATTCCAAGCGAGCATCCCTCCAGAGAGCCTGACCGGTTGCGGGAATTGAGTCCGGAATTATACCGGATCCTGGATACGCGATTCCGGACGCGGAGTTTCACGGAAGGCGTAGATCTCGACCTGAAGGTCGTTGCCCATGTTGAGCTTACGGGCCATGAAGGGGCGCGGCGAGTCTCTTCCCGCGTGCAGGTTGAACCGGAAGCCGGCGATGGAGAGCAGATAGAGCAGACGGGGAAGGGTCTGCGGCCGCTCCTGGTCTCCGTGGTACTCCACGAAGAGATGCCGCACCTGGTCCAGCCGGTCGGCGCAGTCCTCCAGGACCTCGGTCTCCCCTTCCTCGATGTCCAGCTTGAGCAGATCGATCTTGCGATCCAGGTAGTTCCTCAAGCGCACGGCGCGGACCTTCCCGGCCGCGGGATCGCGCTCCCGCGCAATCCTCCCGCCGTAGGTTCCTTCGGCGAGAAACGCGAGATCCGTCTCCTCGCGCCAGAGCGCGTGCGGGACGAGCGTCACCCCCTGGAATCCCCGGCCTTCCACGTTGCGTTTCAGGACCGGGAAGATCTTCTCGTCCGGCTCGAAGGCAATGATCTCGCTGTCGGGATAGAGATGCTTGAAGTAGGCGACCCCGACTCCCACATTCGCTCCGCCGTCGAGGATGAGCGGCTTCTCGGCCGTGCGCGGGAAACGGTAGGCCTCGCGCTCCCAGATGTCCTCGTACATCTCCAGGAAGGAGAGCGAATCGACGATCTCGAAAGGCTGGCCGAGCAGCGTCGTAAGGCCCGGGGTGAACCGGGGAAGCCGCCCCAGCCGCTTGCGCTCCCGGGAGACCCTTCGGTATTCGGGATCCCCCAGGAGGCGGGCTCCTCGCCGAAGGTGGTCCTTGAGCGACAGCTTCATCGTCCTGCCTTGTAGGCTTCCGTGTCGGGATGGTACGTCTTCCAGTCGAACCAGAAATCGAGCAGCGGCTCGATGCGGCGCAGCTTTTGCCCGGCGAGGGGGCCCGACATCGCGACGCCTCTCAGATCCCAGCGGCTCCCGGTTCCCGAGTCGATCAAGCTCGCGGGCTTCTCTCCGGCTTCCCAATAGAACTCCCCGGCCCCTTCCGGCAGCGTCCGATCGAAGGCCCGCACCGATCTTCCTTCCTCGAAAGTCACGAGAAGAATGGGCAAGTCTCCCAGCCGATCGTTGACCGGACCGCCCTTGGCGAGGTCCGAGAGAAGATAAGCCTTCGAGACTCTTCCCGCCTCCACGCCGACAATCAGGTCACGATCCTCGAAAGGCTCCCCCTTGCGCCGAGGGGTGACCACCGGGTAGTCGCGCATCTTCTCTTCCCAGTTCGCGGAGGCGTAGCGGGCGACCGCCGTGGATTCCGGCCTCAGCACGCGCGTGGTGGGATGCTCCTCCTTCCAGCGGGCGAAGCTCACCTCGTCATGAGGGACGCGCGGGAGCGCCCAGCCTTTCCGGGGTCCGAGAAAGGCCCGGCCCGTCACCTGCTGCCACCAGGAGCCACTCGTGTCGTCCTGCATGATGAAGTTCTCGTTGTTGATGCCGGCCAGGTGAAACCTCAGCTCGCTCCCGTTCAGTCTCCTCTCCCACACCAGACCGGTGTGGCAGAGCGTTCAATACGTGGCGACAATCGGGACGCCTCCGACGACGTCGTTCACCAGGTGATGGTAAGCGAGCGCCCGGATCGGATAGGCGGCCGCCTCGCCGTTCAGCTCCACTCCCATGACCCGGTCTCCCGGCTCCAGGAACGTGGCCTCGTCGGTCCGCGCGAACGATGGGCTCGCGAGGGGCCGGAACATCTTCTCGAAGAGATTCTGCCGGGCGACCCAGGCGGGAAGAATCGAAACCGCAACGAGCAGGAGCATGATCGTCCGGCGGAACGGCCCCGGCGAGCTCCTCCAGAGCTTGAGGCAACAGAAGACCGCGAAGCTTGCGAGGGCAAGAGTCGCGAGGGGAGCCCATTTTCGCAGAAGGAACGACACCTCGAGTCGGCGCGGCGTCTGGGGTCGGAAAGGCTGGATGAGCCACATCGGGAGCCCCACGACGAGGAGCGAGGCGGCGGCCAGCACCGCCAGGATCAGGATTCCTCTCCACCGTCCCGCCACCGGACATCCCCTTGGTGCAGGCCCCTCGCCCAAATGCGCCGCCGCCGGGTTCAGGCTCTCGAGGCTCTATTTCCGAGGGATCGTTCAGACTCCGGGTTATTCTAGCGTGTATGAAAACTTTTGTGGGCCGGGGGTGGAAGCGGAGAAGGAGGTGGGGCCGGATTCGAGCCTGCGCCCTGATCCCGGCGTTCGCTTTGCTCGCCGGGACCTCGCTGTGGGCTCAAGATTGGAAAGTCGAGGATCATCCCCCGATCCGAATTCTCTACCAGCAGGGAAACGGCGCCGAGGCATCGGTGCTGGCCCGCGGCGCCCCCGCCGTGCTCGCTGACCTGGAAGAGGATCTGGGCATCCACGTGGAGGGGCCCCTGGTCGTCCGGATTCTTCCCTCACCGGCCCCGGGGGAAAGTGACTCAGCGGCGCCGCACTGGGCCGTGGGCTATGTGGCCGGAGGCTCCCGGGAGATCACCCTGCGCGGAGTCTGGGTGAGGACCTACCCGTTCGGCGATCTTCTTTCTCTCTTCGGCCACGAGACGACCCACGTCCTGCTCAACACTTTACCGCGCGCCGAGACGCTTCCTCGCTGGTTCCACGAAGGGCTGGCCGTCATGGAGTCCCGGCGCTGGAGCTTCCGGGACGCCTTCGCCCTGAGCACCACCGTGCTCGTGGGCCGGCCCACTCCTCTGTCGCAGCTTACCCACGGCTTTCCATCGGAGGATTCCGCGGCCCAGGCGGCCTACGCGGAGTCTTTCCATTTCGTCAGCTATCTCGAGCGGGAGCATGGAGGGGGTGCCGTGCGCCGAATCCTGGATCGGATGCAGGCGGGATCGAGCTTTCCCGACGCCTTCCGCGAAGCCCTGGGCCGCGACCTGTCGGCCGAAGAGGCCGCCTGGCGAGATCGGGTGAACTTCGCCTACCGGTGGATCCCCGCCCTGACCAGCACCGGCGTCCTGTGGATGGTCATCACGCTGCTCGTCCTGATCGGCCGCGTCGCGCGGATCCGTCGCAACCGGATGCTGCTCGAGTCCTGGAAGCAGCGGGGGCTGGAGTAGCAGGCCATGGTCTATCGGAACGTGTCGGAGCTGGGATCCCAGAAATCCCCATACAGCCCAAGACGCTCGAAGATGCCTCGCATCTCGGAAGGGGCGGGCCGGCGGGATTCGGGCTCGAGGCGCGTCGCGTACCAGGTGACGGCAAGGTGCCAGAGCTGGTCCATCCGGACGAGCGGCCTCCGCGGAACGTTGCGTGCGGCGCACCAGGCATCGATCTGCTCTTCCGACCGGAAGAAGAGCATGGTGCTTCACGTATAGACGATGTCCTGCCACCAGCGCGCTGCCGGGACCGGAGTGTGGAAGAGCCAGTTCGTGGGCTCGGGGCCGTCCAGGCCGACCGCGAGCTGCAGCGGCTCGAGCGACTGCTCGCAGCGCGAGTGGACTTCGCCCGGCCGATGCAGGGCAGCCGGAATCGCGAGCGCGTCCCAGGCGCAATTCGCGAAGTAGTCGATCCCTTCCACGCGCACCCGGTGCTGCGTCGGGACCCCCGAGAACGGAGGGGCCATGCGGATGGTCAGCCCGTCGCCCTCCAGGACGAGCAGACGGTGCTTGGCGAGATCGGCGTAGGCTTCCGCGAGCTTCGCGATGGGGACGCCCAGCTCGCGCGCCAGAGCCTCTGCCTCGGGAGGACCCCCCTGGCGTGCGGTCGTGCGATAGACCGCAAGCTTGACTTGCAAGACGAAGTCCATGAAGACCTCCTGCTTACTCCGGCTTGAGCTGGTAGAGCTTCACGGCGTTTCCCTGCATCACCATCGTGGCGATTTCCTGGGCGCGAGCGCGGGTGACCTCGCCGTCGCGCATCATGCCCGTCAGCGCAATTGCGAGAGCCCGCCGCGTCGAGATCGTCCCGAGCCAGGAAGCCAGCTCCCATCCGGAGTCGGGGCCGGTCGCGAAAGCGTCGGTGCCGAAGAGGACCTTCTCCGGATGCTCTGGAAGCCATTCGCGCAGGACCGCGGCCAGGGTCGACGGCGAATAGATCAGGGCCATTCCGGAGGTGTCCACGTAGACGTTCGGCTTCCAGAGCATCGCTCCCGCGTGGGAGGCATACATGCCGCCTCCGTGCACGATGACGAAATTGGTCCCGCGCAGGGAAGGATCGTTGAAGGCCGGCTCGAGCAGCAGCGGGTCGCTCCCCGCCGCCCGGTAGTATCCCCCGGGTCCCTGGAAGGAGTGAATGTGGACGGCCATGCCGAGCTTCCCCGCCTCTCTCGCGATGGTGCGGAAGAGAAAATCCTCGAGCGCCTTGGCCTCGGCGTGCGTCGGCTCCCCGCCCGGGTGGTACTGGGAATAGATCTTGCTCGCGGCCTCGCTGGAGACCTCCTCGAAGTCGAGAGAGCGCATGAGCGCCGCCTCGAACTTCACGGCAAGGCAACCTTCCTTCCTCTGGCGCTCGAGAGTCGGGATCACGATCTTGCCGATATATCCTTCGAGCGTCTCGGGGAGCTTGTCGACCTGAAGGTCGGCCAGGTAGCGGTGGAGGAGCTGCTCCTCGGACGGGTAGAGCACGAGGGTGTCCGGCGTCGCGGCGGCTTCGTGCTTCGTCGAGAAAGGCATCATGAGGGCGTCCACGTAGGAGACCCACCGGAAGCGGGGCGGGGCCAGCCCGGGGCCCATCGCTACCCGGTTGGCGAGCACGACGTCGACGCCGACGCGGTCCAGCACCCACTCGGGAAACTTCTCCCCCTTCTCCCTCGCGACGCGCTGCATCTTCTCCCGCAGCTTGGCAAGGTGAGCCTCGGCGAGATCGTGATGGGGATAGTCGTACAGGGCGTGATAGGCGGCGATCCGCTCGGGATTGTCGGGCCGGAGCCTCGCGGGGAAGGGGAATTCCGGCAGCTTCTCGAGGGGCAGCGCGTCGGATTCGGAATCGTCCGGCAGGATGGTGTTGGCGTGAGTATGGTTGTCCACTGCCGGGATTCTCGCGATGAAGGCAGCCAGCTCCGCGTCTTCCGCATGCGTGAGCATGAAGCCTGAGGCGACGGAGCCCGCCGGCTCCTCGCTGGAGGGAGGCGACGAGCAGGCCATGACCAAGGCCAAGCCGACGGCAAGCGCCATGTTCCAAGCTTGCGAGCTCGCGGGGATGTAGATCATTACAGAATGAGCCTCATGGTCGCATTCTCCACTCCGGGTTTCGCGGCCGATTCGGCCGCTCTCGGGCTTTGGTCCAGTTCCATCTCGGCTCTGCCCGCGATGAGCGGAAGCGTATCCAAATCCCGGTCATAGGGGCAAACGGCGCGCGGTGTGGCCTGGCCCGAGGCCCAGGTTCGGCTCGCCGAGATGGGCGATCAAAGTCTCGAACAGCTGCGCGTACTTCGCGTCGCGACACTCCTTCCTCGGCCCCGCGATCGAGTCATGCTGGAGGCAGAGGATCTCGTCGGGAGACTTTCCATAGAGCGTCTGAGCGTAGCTGTTGTCGGCGCATTCCCCCTGACGATCCCAGAAGACGAGCTTCTCGTCGATCAGGTAGAGCCGGTTCCACTTGTCCGCGCAGACGCTTCCCCGAGCCATCTTCACGAAGGGATTCAGGCCCGGCGAAGGCTCCGGCAGGCTCGCTCCCGTACGACAGCCCGCGAGCAGGAGCAGGAGGATGGGCAGGAGGCGCGAAGGAAACGATGCGGGATGCTTCATGGGCGGCCCCCCGGGGCTACTCGGAGCCGAAGCGCTCGTTGATCTCGGCGAAGGGGACGGCGCGCGCGAGGCTGGTGAACGAGCCCCGCTCGGCGATCTCTCTTGCGGCCTGGAGGAAGCCGGCCCAGGCCGCGCGGGCCAGGGCACCGCCGACGCTGATCCTCCGGACCCCCAGCTCGGCCATCTTCGTCACCGTCGTGAAGTCGCTGCCGACCAGCACGTTGACCGGCTTCGGCGCGACGGCCTTCACGACCGCGGCAATATCGGCCCGCTCGCGCACTCCGGGTGGATAGAGGCAATCGGCCCCCGCCTCGGCATAGGCGGTGAGCCGGCGGATCGTCTCGGGGAGATCCGGGCGGCCCACGATGAAGCCCTCCGAGCGCGCCGTGAGCAGCACGCCCGTCCCGCTCCGATCGATCGCCTGCCGCGCCGCCTGGATGCGCGCGACGGCGAGGGCGAAGTCGAAGAGGGGATTCGCGGGATCGCCCGTCGAGTCTTCGATCGAGAGCCCGGCGACGCCGGTGGCCGTCGCGGCCGTGACATGGGAGCCGACGTCCGTCGGGTCCGTGGCGTGGCCGCCTTCGAAATCTCCGCTCACCGGGACCGGCACTCCCTGGGCGAGATCCCGAAAATGGGCGAGGACCTCTTCGAGGGACATGGAGTTGTCGCGCCGGCCCCGAGACCAGGCGAACCCGGAGCTGGTGGTGGCGAGCGCCGGGAAGCCGAGCTGCGCGAGCAGGCGCGCGCTCCCCAGGTCCCAGGGGTTCGGAATGACGAAGCAGCCCGACTCGTGCAGCCTGCGAAACTCCTCGCAGCGTCCGGCCGGTAAGCTCATTGCATCACCCTTGCTCCGCGCGGCTTGCCATGGCCGCGCCTCCTCGGCCCGGACGACGCCGGCTCGAGGGAAAATCGTCCCGATTGCAAGGCATGCGCGCATCCCACGGCGAGGGGACAGATTTCGCAGAGCGGCACGTGGCGACGACAGAGCGTCTGGCCATGATGCTGGAGAAGAAGATGGGCCTCCTGGAAGAGGGTCAGCCGGGCGGGGAGAGTCTCCGCGGCGAGCTTGCCGGCCGCATACGTTTTCGCATACGACTTCTCCTCCACGGCCAGACCGAGGCGGACCAGCACGCGCAGCCCATTCGAGTCGGGAGCCAGGAACGGATACTTCCCGCAGAAGAGCAGGATCTTCTCCGCTCCGGGCTCGCCGATGCTCGGAAAGGCTCTCAGCGCCCGCTTGGCGCCGTCGAGCGATCCCTGGATCGCGGCGGCGAGATTGCCGCCGAACTTCTCGAGGGCGATCTCGGCGCATACCCGAAGCTTGCTGGCAAAGGTGCGCGGCAGGATTCCCCGGGCCGTCACCGCCTCCAGCGCTTCCTGGTCGGCCGCGAGAATGGCCGCAGGAGAGGTGCCGATCTCGCGCTTGAGCCGATCGAACGCCTCGCGCCGCCGGTCCGGGCTCGCGAGATAGGCCACGTTCTCCCAGAGAATCAGCTCGAACGGGCCGGAAGCCGGCGGCGGAGCCGGCGGTCCATGATGCGCCCGCAACGTCCGGATCGCCTGGCCCAGATCGACGGGGCTGCCGGGCGGGGGTCCTTTTCTTGCCGCTCTCATCGACCGGGTTCCTGATACAGCCCGAGGACGTTCCCGGCCGGATCGCGGAAGCGGGCCGTCACTTCGGGCGCATCCGCCCCGACGGGCTGCACGATTTCGCCTCCGTTCGCGACGATCGCCTCGACGGTTGCCGCGACGCTGTCGACCATGATGTAGATCAACAGGCCGGCCTCGCGTGAAGGTGTTCGCCCCGGGACCCAGGCGCCGCTGACCTCCCCCGTCGCGTCGTCGAAGGCCGTGCGGCCGTCGCCGCGCTGGCGGACCTTCCAGGCAAAGACCTTGCGATAGAAATCGGCCGAGCGTCCCACGTCCGCCGCGGGCATCTCGAGGTAGCAAATCTTTCCGTTCGCGAGAGTGGGAGGCATGCGTTTCCTTTCGCCATCAATAATGAACGACCAGCGGCAGATCGGGCCGCAGGTCCTTGGTGACCTTCTGTGCTCCATCGTCGAGCGTCACGTCGAGCAGCCACTCCCCGCCCACCTCGAACTTCATGAGCCCGTTCTCACCGAGGTAGGAGGCCGCGG
>Ga0075433_10004076_pt1 | contig 11326 bp, 10 predicted proteins | sample RhiMethybrSRZTD2_FD_75299 | JGI IMG/M metagenome (GOLD analysis project Ga0075433, IMG submission 75299) | Populus rhizosphere microbial communities from Tennessee, USA - Rhizosphere MetaG P. TD hybrid SRZTD2 | ecosystem: Host-associated > Plants > Roots > Rhizosphere > Soil | place: USA... | reverse complement strand
TGGCGCAGTCCGGTGTTCGGCGCCGACAAGGCGGCCGGCACGATGGACCCACTGCAGCGCGCGGCCGACGCCGGCGATCTGCACGAGTGGGAGATATCCCTGCGATAAGCGGCACCACGCGCCCGCCGTAGCGTCCCAGGACATGCCGGGACGCTGCAGCTCCGGGACAGCGCTGACGGTTCCCATCCTCGACAAGGATGGTGTTCCCCCGCGACTGGCCCCATACGCGAAGGCGCCAGGCTGCGGCCGCGATGCCGGCAGCCGCGTTCGCCCGCAAGGCTGTGCTGGACGCCGCCGGGTTCTGATCTGCGCTGGCCCGGTGCCCCGCTCAGTCGCGATCGTCGGCCGGGTTCGGATCAAGGCCCCAGCCCGAGACTGCTTTCCCGTGATGCGCGGCCAGTTTGTGCGCCTGCGCCCAGGCATCGATCGCAGCGCGCTGGGCTTTCTCCCAGTCGCCGTCCGGGAACGTCCGGGAGGCTCCGCAATCTGCGCAGGTGACTCTTCGTTCTGGCATGCGCCCAGTATCCCGCGGCGCGCGCTGATCTCCGGTGCACCGAGAGAGATCTCCCTTCCTACGAAGAGGAGGAAGAATCTCAGGGTCAGCACACCCAGGTTGAACCCTGAGCACAGTAGCGGTAAACCCGGCCGAGCCAAGGCAGCGTGAACACGGTACCTGGCCATGCAGCCGGGATGCCGGACGCCAGCCGCTAAGGCCGAGGCGGCTCATGCCTCGGCCGGTACCAGACCGACCGGCAGCCTCGCGCCGCGTTGCAGAACACCGCCTTCTACATCATGAGGATCATCGAACGCGAGGCCGCTGAAGCTGCTGCGGCTGGCAGGCCTCGCGTGGATTCCAGGCGGCTGGATGATCACGACGCGCCGGGCGCTATCCGCAGCAATCCCTCCATCGTGAGGCGGGTCTTCGCCGCGATGCGCCACAGCACCGATGGTGCTCCGGGCAGAGCCGGCCGGGGCCGCCGGAGGCTGGGCCGCGCGGCGCGGGCGCATTAGGCGTGCGGCCCTGGCCATACCGACGGGGGCTGGCCGGGACCGCCGCGGCCCGCCGCACCTGCGTCACCGGCAGGGTGGCGGGCCGCAGCAATTCTGGGTTCCGCCCTTGTGGATGATCAGGGGGCGGGGTTTCCGCTGTAACGCAGATACGGCACCGAACGCCAATAGCAGCCTCGTTCGCGCCAACTGATCACCTTCGAAGACGTATCTGCGTTTGTTCACAGGAAATCCACAAGGCGGTGGCTAATTGTGGGCCAACTCAGCGGGTCTTCTGAAAACGCTCAGAATGGGGTCAAGCCTGGACCATCTGATGGTAAAGGGCAATCTTTGTGGCTTCGGTTGCGAACCGGCCTTGTGCCCGCCTGGTCCGCGGTCCGGGCCTCTCGCGCAAGATGTCCAGACCAGCGCACCTGGTCCGGTCGGTGTCCGCCTGGTGGTCCAGCCCTGTCAGTGCTCCCCCGGGCGGCTGCGGCCCGCGCCGCGCTCCCCCCCGGGCGCCGCGCGGGCCGCTCAACCGACCAGCGCCACTAAGGCCCCGCAGAACGCGGCTCAACCGCCGCCAAAGCCTGTGGCACCGGCAAGCCGCGAGCAGCGCCTGAACATTCCCCCGAGCTGGGGCCGGGCGGAGCCCCCCATCGCCCGGCCCCGACCTTTCTTGCTTACCCCGCGGCAATGGCTGACGCGCGAGATTTCCCAAAAATCCCCAAGGGGGTTGTGCCGCGGCCGGTACCATGCGGCTAACTGCGGTTGGCCTGATCTGCAGCGCCATCCCAGCGCCAGGCTAAGTGGCCTCGCCCGTAAGTTCGCCGGGGGTCAGGTCCAGGCGGTGGGGTCGTTGAGATAGAGGCCGCAGGCGGTGTCGAGGGCTTGCTGGCAGGTGCCGATGGGCAGGCCGGTGGGGAAGACCGATTCGTCGTAGTCGTCGTGGCTGGCGAGGTAGATCGCGAATTGCCATTGGTGGGCGGATCCGACGTAGCGCAGGCGGCACAGTTTGAGCGTGGTGGTGTCGGGCAGGGTCGCGTCGATGTAGCTGAAGACCCCGCGGTGGCGGATGTGCAGGCTGGCCATCTCGGGCCAGCGTTCGCGGGCCCTGGCGCGCAGGCGCTGTTCCAGCGAGGCTTTCGTCGAGTCGGGGTATTTGGCCACGATGGCCATCTTTCCCGATGGCCGTGGCGGTCACGGCGTGTCCTGCTGCCACCCGGTGGCGGGTGCGGCACAAAGATCATCAGATGCCTGTGATCAGTCCGTACCTGATTGTCTTGTCCGCTGAAGAAGAGCCGGTGTTAATAGCCCGTGCCTGGTCGGTGCGCGGCCCCTACCGTGACCGGCTGCGGGCGCGGATAATGCTGGCAGCGGCCGCTGGCATGGCCAACGCCGCGATCGCCATGCACCTGGATGTGCATGTGGACACGGTCCGTAAGTGGCGCCGCCGGTTCGCTGCCGCCCGGCTGGCGGGGCTGAAAGATGCGCCCCGAAGTGGCCGCCCGCGGGTGTTCACCGTCGCGGACCGCGCCGAGGCGGTGGCGCTGGCGTGCGCGCTTCCGGCCGAGTCCGGCCTGCCGCTGTCAAAGTGGAGCTGCCCGGAACTGGCCCGCGAGCTGGCCGCCCATTGCCAGATCACGGTCTCGGCGTCCACCATCGGCCGCTGGCTGGCCAGCGATGCCCTCAAACCCTGGCAGCAGCGGTCCTGGATCTCCGTTCGCGATCCCGGATTCGCCGCCAAAGCCACCGTGATCCTCGACCTCTACCGGGGGGTCTTACCAAGGCCAGCCGCTGCCCCGGTGACCAGGTCGTCTCGGTGGACGCCAAGCCCTCCATCCAGGCGCGCGCTCGCTGCCACGCCACCGGCCCGCCCGGACCGGGCCGGCCGTGCACGTGGAGCACGAATAGCAGCAACGGGAACGTGAGCTGGCGCGGCAGCACTGGCAGGACGAGGGCTGGGTGTTCGCCAGCCCGACCGGGCAGCCGCTCAACCCGAACACCGACTACCACGAGTGGAAGCGGCTGCTCAGGGAGGCCGGACTGCGCGAGGCCCGGCTGCATGACGCCAGGCATACCGCCGCGACCGTGTTGCTGCTCCTGGATGTCCCGGTCCGAACGGTGATGTCCCTGATGGGCTGGTCAAGCGCGGAGATGGCCGCCCGCTACCAGCACGTCACCGACACGATCCGCCAGGACGTCGCCAGGCAGGTGGATGTCCTCATCTGGCAGGCACGCAACACCGCGACCGGCGAAGGGACCGTACCTGTCAGCCGCTCCTCACTTACCGCGATCCTGCGGCTGGCCGAGCTCGGCCTGGTTCATGCAGACGAGGCGGTCATGGCCGACGCCCAGGAGGCCATCGAGCGGATCCGCGCGGTCCTCGCCGACGGTGCCAACGACCTCGCCGCAGGCGCCGACAAGTCCGGTCGGGGCAGCGCTCCGAACCCAACGAGAGGAACGAAATGAGCCCACATTTGAGCCCACCGGCCGCCGGGCGATCACTCGCGATCGACGGCCGTCAGGAACTTGCAGGTCAGCGTGGCGGAGGATGCGAGATTCGAACTCGCGAGGGGTTGCCCCCAACACGCTTTCCAAGCGTGCGCCCTAGGCCACTAGGCGAATCCTCCGCCGGAAAGCTTACCGGTCCCGCCGTGGGCACCGGGATCAGGCGCAGACCTGTCGGCCCGCGCGGATAGACTGGCGGCCGACCCCTCGCACGGCGTTATCTCGCCAACTCCCCCAGGGCCGGAAGGCAGCAAGGGTACGCGGGCTCTGTCGGGTGTGCGGGGGGTCCCTTCCCGTCCCGGCGAGGATGCAGACCATGGCAGGCGACGCGCCCGGCACCGCGCAGGAGAACCCGGCCAACGCCGGCCTGCCCGCGCCCGCTTCACCGCTGGCGTTGTACCGCAAATACCGGCCCGCCACCTTTGCCGAGGTCAAGGGCCAGGAACACGTGACGGAGCCGCTCCGTCAGGCGCTGCGCAACGGCCGGGTCCACCATGCGTACCTCTTCAGTGGCCCCCGTGGCTGCGGCAAGACCTCCAGCGCCCGGATCCTTGCGCGGTCGCTCAACTGTGAGCAAGGACCCACCCCCGACCCGTGCGGGGTGTGTGCGTCCTGTGTGGCGCTGGCCCCGGCCGGCCCCGGCAGCATCGACGTGATCGAGATCGACGCGGCCTCGCATGGCGGGGTCGACGACGCCAGGGATCTGCGGGAGCGTGCGTTCTACGCGCCCGTCTCCGGCCGGTTCAAGATCTACATCATCGACGAAGCCCACATGGTCACCAGGGAGGGATTCAATGCCCTCCTGAAGCTCGTTGAGGAACCGCCGCCGCACCTGAAGTTCGTGTTCGCCACCACCGAGCCGGAGAAGGTCATCGCGACGATCCGGTCGCGCACCCATCACTACCCGTTCCGGCTGGTGCCGCCGGCCGTGCTGCGGGAGCTGCTGGAGCAGATCCTGGCCGCGGAGGGTGTCGCCTACCAGCCCGCGGTGCTGCCGCTGGTGGTCAGGGCCGGCGCGGGCTCGGCGCGGGACGCCCTGTCCATCCTCGACCAGCTGCTCGCCGGGTCCGGCCCCGAAGGGCTGACCTATGACCGCACGGTGGCCTTGCTCGGATACACCGACGACAGCCTGCTGGATGAGGTCGTGAATGCGTTCGCCACGGGGGACGGCGCGGCCGTATTCGGCGCCGTTGACCGGGTGGTCGAGGGCGGGCACGACCCCCGCCGTTTCGCCGCCGACCTGCTCGACCGGCTCCGCGACCTGATCATCCTCGCGGCCGTTCCCGGGGCCGGCCACAGCGGCCTGCTCGACGCGCCGGCCGACCGGCTGGAGCGGATGGCCGAGCAATCAGGGCGGTTCGGCCAGGCGGAGCTGACCCGCGCGGCAGAGATCATCAGCGAAGGGCTGATCCAGATGCGGGGGACGACGTCCCCCCGGCTACTACTGGAGCTGACGTGCGCGCAGGTCCTCCTGCCTGCTGCCAGCACTGGTGAGAAGGCGCTGCTGGCGCGGCTGGAACGGCTGGAGCACCAGCTGGCGGGCGTGGAAGTCGCGCCCGGGGAGCCGTCGGGGGAGACGGTGAGGTCCCGGCCGCTACCGGCTCGGCAGCCCGCCGGGTCCGCCGATGCGCCGGGGGAACCGGCCCGGCCCCGTGACGGGCGGGGGCGCCGCCCGGGGTCACGTGAGGACACGACGGGCGCGGGTGCGCCCCCGGGTCCCGGCCGGGCGCCGGTAAAGGAGGAAGCGCGGCAGGGGACAGAACAGGAAGGCCGGACACCGGCCGGTGCGGCCCGGACAGACCGGGCGCGGGAAGGGGAGAAACCAGCCGGCAGGCCGCCGGCGGGTGCGGCCCGAACAGACCGGGCGCGGGAAGGGGAGAAACCGGCAGGCAGGCCCTCGGCAGACGCGGCACGAGCAGACCAGGCGCCGGAAAGGGAGATACCGGAAGGCCGACCGCCGGAAGGCGGACCGTCGGCGGGCCGGGCCCAGGAAGACCGCGCGACGGAAGACCGCGTGACGGAAGACCGGCCGATGGAAGGCGGCGCCATGAAAGGCCGGGCTACGGAAGGCCGGGAGCGGGGGACCGGGAGCATGCGAGGCGGCGCCAGCCAAGGCGGGCCGTCCGGTAGTACAGCCGCGCGGCCGGATGCGGGCCGCGACCCTGGCGCGGTGGACGCGGACATGCTGCGCGAGCGCTGGCAGGAGATCCTGGACGTGGTGCGGAGCAAGGGCAAGGTGGCCTGGATGCTCTTGAATACCGCGAGCGTCCAGGAGCTGGAGAACGGCGTGCTGACGATCATGTTCCCCAGCGGAGGCAACGCCAGGGGGTTCGCCAACAGCGGGCATGACCAGGTCCTGGCGGGCGTGCTCGCGACGATGCTGGGGCTGAACGTGCGGGTGAGGGCGGTGTCCGGTGGCCCGCCGCCCCCGGGCCACGGGGGCACGGCCGGGGGGCAGGGCATGGCAGGTCACGGCGACCCGTCCGGCCCGTCAGCCACGGACCCTTCAGCAACCGGCCAGCCGGCCGGGGACGCGCAGGCTCAGGACCCGCCCTCCTCCGACGCCACTGCTCAGGACCCGCCCACCTCTCAGAGCCCTGTTCAGGACCCGCCCGCCCCTGACGGCACTGCTCGGCACGCACCGGCTTCCGGCCGCACCGCCTCCGGGCGCCCCGATCCGGACTCGCCAGCGTCAGGCCCTCGAGCCACGGACCGCCCCTCCGCTGGCGGGAGCGCCAAGGGAACTCGGGCATCGGAGCCAGCACGCTCCGCATCCGCCGCTTCCCGGGGATCGTCGGCCGGGTCCCCCAGAGCAAGCCAAGCCCAACCGGCGCGGTCCCGTCATGCGCAGCCGCCCAAGCCCGCGGCCGTCGCCGACGAGGAGTGGCCGGACGACGCCACCGGGCCGGGGGCGGCGGACAGCCTGAGCGGCATGGAACTCATCCAGCGGCAGCTCGGCGGCAGAGTCATCGAGGAGATCGAGGACACGTAGTTGGGAGACCGGCCACCGTAGCCGGGCCGGGCCAGGCCGGTTCCCGGCGCGCCTCAAGACCCCGGACCGCACCGTTCACTGCCAGGCTCCCACCGGCCAGTCACTGCCAGGCTCCAACCGGCCGACGATGGAAGCCGGCCATGCAGACCGGGCCGTGGAGCCGAGCGCGGCTCCCGGGGCGTCGTGGTAGTTGCCCCGCCTGCGAGGCCGTAGGCTCGAAACGACAACTGAGCGTGCCGGAACGCAGGCGAGCAGGGGAGTTGAGCGCCCGGCGTCGGCGGCCCGGCGCGACATCGGCTGACCCAACCAAGTGGGGGCCACATTGGATCAAAGCGGCCAGATGGACATGCAGCAGCTGCTCGCCGCCGCGCAGCAGATGCAGCACCAGCTCATGAACGCCCAGCAGGAACTTGCGGACGCCGAGGTGGAAGGTACCGCCGGCGGTGGACTCGTCACCGCCACGGTCAACGGCCAGGGTGAGCTCGTGGACCTAACGATCAGCGCGGCGGCGGTTGATGTGACGGACCCGGCCGAGGCTGCGCAGGCCGTCGCCGATCTGGTGCTTGCGGCGGTCCGTGACGCCTATCGCGCGGCCGGGGAGCTTCAGCAGGAGAAGATGGGGCCGCTCGCGGCGCTCGGCGGCGGCGGCCCCGGTGAAGTGCCCGGCCTTTCCGAGTTCTTCGGCGGTGCCGGTTCCGGAGACACCGGTTCCGAGGGTGCCGCTCCCACTGGTGGTGCTGCTCCCACTGGTGGTGCCGCTCCCGCCGGTGGCACCGCTCCCACAAGTGGCACCGCTCTCGGTGGTGATGCCACTCCCGGCGGCGATGAGCCGGAGGGGACGGTGCGTGATTAACCTGACGTGGCCCGGCGGGCTCCCGACGGTGTGGGCCTGACGTGTACGACGGAGTGGTCCAGAGCCTCATCGACGAGCTCGGCCGGCTGCCCGGGGTCGGGCCCAAGGGCGCCCAGCGCATCGCTTTTTACCTGCTGGGCGCCGACCCGGCCGACGTGCGCCGGCTTGCCACGGTGTTGATCGAGGTCACCGAGCAGATTCGGTTCTGCCGGGTGTGCGGCAACGTGGCCGTGGACGAGGAGTGCCGGATCTGCCAGGATCCGCGCCGCGACCCGTCGGTGATCTGCGTCGTCGAGGAGCCGAAGGACGTGGCGGCCATCGAGAAGATCCGCGAGTTTCGCGGCCGATACCATGTCCTGGGTGGTGCGATCAGTCCCATCGACGGGATCGGGCCGGAGGACCTGCGGACCAGGGAACTCATGGCACGGCTGTCCGACGGCAGCGTCACGGAGCTGATCCTCGCAACGGACCCGAACCTGGAGGGAGAGGCGACCGCGACCTACCTGGCCCGGCTTGTCAAGCCACTGGGGCTGCGGGTGACCAGGCCGGCCAGTGGGCTTCCGGTCGGAGGGGACCTGGAGTACGCGGACGAGGTAACCCTCGGGCGTGCGTTCGAAGGACGGAGGCTGCTTGATGTGTAGCGCACCGGTCCCCGGGGCACACGATGCCGGATCGGCCGAAGGCTGGCAGCCCCTCGCTGAACGAGTCGCCAGCCAGGCCCGGGACTTCGTGGATGGTGTGGGCGCGCTGGCCACCGGCGAAGGCGGCGACGAGACGGTGCCTCTGCTGCTGCTGGAGGTGTCGCAGATCCTGCTGGCCGGGGCGCAGCTGGGCGCCAGCAAGGACGTGATCCCGCCCGGCAACTGGGAGCCCGACGTCGGTGCGGACCCGGACCTGGACATGCTGCGCACCGGGCTCGCGGCGCGGCTCGCCGCCTGCGACGAGTACGGGGAGCTGTTCGATCCCTACGCGGACAGCCGCCCGACCCGCTTCCGGCTCTCCGATGATGTCGCGACGGTGGCCGCAGACCTCATCCATGGGCTCCAGCACTACGAGGCGGGCCGGTCGCTGGAAGCCCTCTGGTGGTGGCAGTACTCCTACGTCAACCACTGGGGCACCCACGCCGGGGCGGCGCTGCGGGCGCTGCACGCCATCGTGGCGCACGCCCTGCTCGACGTCGCCGAAGAGGTCACCCCCGGCTGACCGCCGCCGGGCCGCCGCTTCGCCAGGCCGCTACAGCGGCCCCCGCGGAAGACGCCTGGCCGGGGTCATGGGCCCGCAGCGAGGCCGGAAATCACAGCGGGCTTCCCCACCCGGGTGGGTACACTCAAGCCGCCAGCAGCCATAGCGGAGGGAGCGACGCGCCGGTGGCGCTTGTCGTGCAGAAGTATGGTGGCTCGTCAGTGGCCGATGCCGATGGCATCAAGCGGGTGGCGCAGCGCATCGTCGCCAGCCGGAAGGCGGGCCACTCGGTGGTCGTGGTGGTTTCCGCGATGGGCGACACCACCGACGAGCTGCGGGACCTGGCCAACCGGGTGAGCCCGGCGCCGCCGGGACGCGAGCTCGACATGCTGCTGACCGCGGGGGAGCGGATCTCGATGGCGCTGCTGGCGATGGCCATCGCCAACCTGGGCCTGGAGGGGCGATCCTTCACCGGCTCACAGGCGGGGGTCATCACCGACTCGTCGCATGGCAAGGCCCGCATCATCGACGTGACCCCGGGCCGGATCCAGGCAGCGCTGGGTGATGGCGCCGTCCCGATCGTGGCCGGGTTCCAGGGCGTGTCCCAGACCACGAAGGACGTCACCACGCTCGGCCGCGGCGCGTCGGACACCACCGCCGTGGCACTGGCCGCGGCGCTCGGCGCGGATTTCTGCGAGATCTACACCGATGTGGACGGCATCTTCACCGCTGACCCGCGGATCGTGCCGGGAGCGCGGCGAATACCCACGATCTCCTACGAGGAGATGCTGGAGATGGCGGCGTGCGGCGCGAAGGTGCTGATGCTCCGGTGCGTGGAGTACGCCCGCCGGTACCAGATCCCGATCCACGTCCGGTCCTCGTTCAGCAGCAGGGAAGGCACCTGGGTCAGGGACACAGAGTCGGCAGCGGAAGGCGAGGCGATGGAACAGCCGATCATCTCCGGGGTGGCTCACGACCGCAGTGAGGCCAAGATCACCGTCGCGGGGGTGCCGGACGTCGTCGGCGAGGCGGCGAAGATCTTCCGGGTCATCGCCGACTCCGGGATCAACATCGACATGATCGTGCAGAACATCTCCGCCGCCACCACCGGGCTCACCGACATCTCGTTCACCCTGCCGCGCGCGGACGGGGAGGTCGCGATGGCCGCGCTCCGGGAGGTGCAGGCGGACATCGGCTTCGAGACGCTGCTCTATGACGACAGGATCGGCAAGGTGTCGCTCATCGGGGCCGGGATGCGGTCGCATCCGGGGGTCAGCGCGACCTTCTTCAGCGCGCTCGCCGAGGCTGGGGTGAACATCGAAATGATCTCCACCTCGGAGATCAGGATCTCGGTCGTGGTGGACCAGAACGACGTGGACGCGGCGGTGAGCTCTGCCCACAAGGCGTTTGAGCTCGAAGCCGGCGAGGTGGAGGCGGTCGTGTACGGCGGGACTGGCCGGTGAGTGGCCGGGTCAGCGGCCCGGAGCGTCAGTCCGGTTCCGCCCACCCGCCCGGTCAGACCCACCGGGCCCACCGGGCCCACCGGACCCACCGGGGCCGACCAGCCCGGCCTACCCTGGCGGTTGTCGGCGCGACCGGGGCGGTCGGGACCGTCATGCTCGACCTGCTGTCCACCCGGGATGACGTGTGGGGGGAGATCCGGCTGATCGCCTCGCCCCGGTCGGCGGGCCGGCGCCTGCGGGTCCGGGGAGAGGAGCTGGAGGTCCTGGCCCTGGCCGCGGACGCCTTCGACGGCGTGGACGTCGCCATGTTCGACGTGCCCGACGAGGTGTCGGCGCAGTGGGCGCCGGTCGCGGCGGAGCGTGGCGCGGTGGTGGTGGACAACTCGGGCGCGTTCCGGATGGACCCCGACGTCCCGCTGGTCGTCCCCGAGGTCAACCCCCGGCAGGCCGCCCGCCGGCCCCGGGGGATCATCGCCAACCCGAACTGCACCACCATGTCGCTGATCGTCGCCATGGGTGCGCTGCACCGGGCGTTCGGCCTGCAGGAGATGGTCGTCTCCTCCTACCAGGCCGCGTCCGGCGCCGGCCAGGCCGGGATCGACACCCTGTACGCGCAGCTGGACAAGGTCGCTGGAACGCGCGCTCTTGGCCAGCGGGCCGGCGACCTGCGCGCCGCGGTCGGCGACTTCGGCCCCTTCCCGGCCCCGCTGGCGCTGAACGTGGTCCCGTTCGCCGGCTCGCTCAAAGACGACGGATGGTCGTCCGAGGAACTCAAGATCCGCAACGAGTCGCGGAAGATCCTCGGCCTGCCCGACCTCAGGGTGCACGCGACCTGCGTCCGGGTACCGGTCGTGACCACCCATGCGGTGGCCGTGCACGCGGTATTCGACCGCGAGGTCACCAGGAAAGGCGCCCAGCGCGCGCTCGAAATCGCACCCGGCGTGGTGCTTAACGATGACCCGGAGCGGGCCGAGTTCCCCACGCCCGCGGACGTCGTGGGCACCGACCCGACCTGGGTCGGCCGGGTGCGCCGGTCGCTCGACGATCCGCACGCGGTCGAGCTGTTCGTCTGCGGTGACAACCTCCGCAAGGGTGCCGCGCTCAACACCGCCCAGATCGCCGAACTCGTCGCTGCGCAGATCGCCGCCCACTGACCGGAGGCCTGGTGGACGTGACCGGCTCCACCCCTGGATCGGTGCTGTTCACTACCTACAACGTGCTCGACCTGGGCGCCGACGGCTCGGCGGTGGGCGCCGAGCACTACAAGGCTGTGGTCGAGTCGATCCAGGCGCTGCGCACCGACGTGCTCGCCGTCCAGGAAATCCGGGGACCGGACGT